>OFEK01000132.1_pt1 | contig 106438 bp, 96 predicted proteins | sample 1521131 | NCBI WGS metagenome assembly OFEK01 (sample SAMN05720209, study PRJEB24109) | activated sludge metagenome | isolation source: Anaerobic digester | place: China | collected 2015-12-16 | reverse complement strand
GGATCAATCCATATTAATAACATTCAAACTACGGGTTATGTAAAAGCATCAGGGATTGCCGTATTCAAAGGAACATCTCCTACAACCATATACAAAGCAGCTAACAATGGAAGCTTTGTTCAAACCAATGTGTTAGGAACTTATGATTTTGGTGGAATCGCTTATGATGATTTAACAGGTGTGAGTGTCTTAAGAGGGTATAATTTTGCAAGCTTTACCTTTACACCAGGCAGAACCTATCAGGTTAGTCCAATACACTTTTCTAACGATACGGTTGGAACATACTTTCCGGTGGTTGAGGAGTCTATCAATTACGGTGATATTAGCATTACGAGTTCACCTACGGGAACGACACCAATCGTATTGTCAGGTATTACAAATAGTCAATATGTTTCGATCAATCGTGTTCATAACTACGGAAATATCAGTGTAACTGGAACGCAAAGTACAACAGGAATCATTCTTGTTAGCGGTATTGCTAGAGTATTAAATCATGGAAGATATATCAACAATGCATTCAATGAAGGCGCACTTTCTGTAACACCTTCAAATACAACAAACTATCAAATCAGTGTTGCAGGAATCGTAAATACCAATAATAATAACGTTACCCTAGATAGTAACTTACTACCTATTGCAGGATCTAACTTACTAGATAATGTAGTCAACAATGGTGCGATTACCGTTACAGCAAATACAACTGGTTTAATCGCTGTTGGAGGAATTACAGTAAACAACAATGGGTTTGTTAGAAATGCTGCAAATTTAGCCAACTTGTTAATTACAAATAACACAACAACAGCATCGTCTGCAAGCAATGGATTCGTTAAAGTAGGTGGAATTGCCTCAAACAACGGTCTTGCAACGAGTAAAATATATGACTCAGTCAACTATGGTCGCATTGTCTCTATCACGCGTTTTGATGCTTGGGCAGGAGGAATTGTTGCAGAAAGCACCAATCAATATTCAATCATTGCCTACTCTATGAATTTTGGAGAAGTGTCAAGTTTCGCAGTTGGTGGGATTTTATCACCAAGTGGTTCATGGATTACTTGTACTACTAGCCCATATCCTCGTGCACGAAGTGGGGGAATTATTGGCACTGGAAAATCAGGGTTCAATAATGTTGTAAATAGAGGAGTCATCGGAAGCAATGATGTATCTGGTGGAATTTATGGAGTTGTTGACTTTGTCACAATTGAAGAGACACAAGGTACTAAAATGTGGGACTCAATCAACTATGGAACTGTGCGAAGAATATCAAGCAGAAGTGGAACCACATTTACCTATGCTGCATCTCTCCCGTCAACGACCACATTGAACTGCTTCTTTGGTATATGGCGTCCTGTTGTTCATCCTACCCATGGAGCAATCATAGGTATGATTTATCAAGGTGGATCAGCAACCGCTTCAAGTGCTATTTCATATCGTTATATTTTAAATACAGATACTGGACCAAATATGATTGGTCGTGTTCCAGCAATTCAAAATGCCAACTGGTCTAATCCGGGTGAAGCAGACATTACGACTATGGCTACAACCAAAATTGATGATCGTTCACCAGTACCATTTAGTGACCCCACCAATCCAATTGTCAATGATCGTTATATCAAATCTTATTTTAACAATGGTGTAGCACCAAATCCTGCAGCTACTGAAGGAACTCAAAGCTATAATGGTGGAATTTATCACTCTAGTTTCTTTATGCGAACTGGACTTGTCAATGGTGTACCAATTGAAAATTACGCCGAGTACATCGCCTATTATGAAAATAGTTTTTTAGCCCCCGCAACAAGAAATCTATCTGTTTTTGCGAGTGGTATGTATGTATTAGCAAATTCTACCGGACAAACCAATGGTGGATTCATGCCAGCAAATATACATTTAGAAGCGCTGGATTTGATAGGTATTCGAAATACATTTAGTGGGATTGATATGGTAGATGATTTATGGAGAACAGAAGGATCACCTGCCAACCCAAATAAAACAAACTATAAGTTCAATCAAATGTATCAATTAGAGTATGAAGTAGGAACGACGATATTTGATTTAGAGCTGTATGACCAAACCTCAGGTAGCAGGTTATCTAACCCTGTGATTAATTTACAGAATAATACAATTACTTACTATATCAGTGCGAATGCAACCATTGGGACCTCATATAAAGTTGACCAAAGTACAGTTGATTTATCGATCGCGGCTACACTAAAAGGTGGAACGTATGCGAATCAAATCAGTTTAGATACATACACCTTTAGTCCAATCAACGCGGCTCAAGGGTCTAATAATGGTCCTTTTACCATTACAGTTCTTGCGGAGCACCCACTAGTGTATAGACAGTATCAAGTTTATATTGTGGTTACACCCAACTCTTCTCTAACACTAAATGCAGCTCCAAATGGTGTATTTATCAACGGAGTAGGACTTGCATCAGGCAATTATACGAACACATCAAATACCATTACGGTGAATAGTTCATATCCCGTTGCTTTTAGCAATGGCTCAATAGAAATTAGATATTCTGCAATCAACATACCAAATGGATTTGATATAAAAAGTTTAATCACACTATATGATAGTTCAAACAATCCAGTGGATGCAGGTTTATATATCATTGAAAATGGGGTTGTAAATAGTACCTATTCTGGAGGGGTGTGGAGTGGAACCCTAACATATCGCATCATTGTCAATCAAGCATTGCCGATGGGAACCTATCGTGTTAGTTTTCAAGCATATGGAATTACTTACCAGGCAATTTTCACAAAGCAAGGTAGTACATCTACAAACATATTAGCGATAGATTATGATAGTATTGGTTCAAATACAACCATTAACACCGGAACAAGAATGATTACATCTACGATTCAATATGGTAACTTACTTGATTTTTCATCAACGACACTGCTTGTTGGAGAGATTCCTTCCTACTTAAGTAGTATTCAATTAGTACCTTTCGCACGAGTTGTAAGTTCATCACTTAATCAAATTACAATCTCTGATGATGGCAGTGGAAATGGCATTCGAACCTATCAAATCATAATGGTTGTCAGACCAGAAGCAGGCAGCGGATTTGATCAAACATGGACACATTACATTACAGAGCGAGTAGTCGACCGAAATGTTGCATATGTTTATAAGAACGGAAATCCAATCAATTTAGCAGAAGGGATTACTTTCGAACGAGAAGAACTTAACGTTGCTTTTTGGTTAGAATATCAGTCGACATCATTGTTTGGTGGATATACCAACATTGTTCCAACAACCGTATATAAGAATGATGTATTACAAACTGCAGGTTCCTTTGACTCCTACTTGGCGCGTTTTGTGGATGGTGATGGAGTTTACGCCGAATTTTTCCAATCGACAGATCCAGCAACTTACAAAATAGGGTACCGTTACTTAAGGACAAACATATCACTACCATATAATGTAACTGTTGTGAATCAACTCACATCACAAACAACATCAGAAAGTTCACTTTCATGGGTGTTAGATTTAAGTGAGGCAGTGATTACCAAACTCGAAGGGAAAGACACGTACTTAAGAAATATTATTTTTATGGGGGATACTGTGATTCCTCAATACCCAATATTAAAGAATCGAACACAATATGAACAAGAGCTTCCACCAACGATTGCGATATTCGCAAGTAGCATTTATTACAATGGTATCACACTGACAGGACCAAATAGAGATGATGAAATTTTTGTGGAAGGGTTCGTTCAACAAACCAACTTGATTTATTATGCTCCTGAATTTGTGTTGCCACTAGGTGCAATCATCGAACGCTATGATGAAGTAGAACAAGAGTATACCACTCAACTGTTCGATGATTTTAGAGGAAATCGAGAAGTCTCATATCGTGTGACATCAGAAGATGGCACATTAGAAACCTATTATTACATTCAAGTTACAGACATTTTTTATAACGTGTTGTTCCGATATCACATTGTGATTGAAGACTCACTTGATCAACAAGCTCTGATTGATGATACTATTTTTGTCATATTTAAAAACCTAGCAACCATAGTAGACACTAGTGGAGGGGGTAGGGTTATTACTTCCGTAGAGGCGATTAACAATCAGCTAATTGCATTTTATCGTGTCAATCAAGTCTATTATCAGTTTGATGCAAACTCGAGTGGAGACTATTTAATCACACTAGATTTACCTTCTGGATTTGATTTCATAGTCAAACAAGGAAGTCCATCAATTCCAATTGAACCAGATTATTCAAACCTTTTGTCGCCATTTCCAATTAGTGATTACTATGGATATCACTACTATATTCCTCCTTCACCAAGGGGATCTTTCCATGAGTTTACAATCTATGTCTCATCATCAACTGTAACAGAAGAACCATGGGGGATCAAAGATATTTGGCGTTTTTGGAAGGATTTATTCTAATTAAAACGTTTTCTTGCGCGGTTGAATCACCTATGTGATTCAGCCGTAGTAGGAAATATTATAAAAATATTAATAATATTTTGTAAAAACGATTGACAAGATAAAAAGATGGGTGTATAATGATGTTATAATAAAGAAAAAAGGCAAAACTAAGGAAACTTAGTGACGCAAAGCTATAGGGCCTTACTGTAACAAGAAGGCAGCCAGTTGCTGTTATCTGTAGATGGTGATGGCAACATTTTATTTTTTATAGCAGCAGTCTTTATTTTGAACATGTTATGAAAAAGGCAAAACTAGGGAAACTTAGTGACGCAAAGCTATAGGGCCTTTTGAAAGGTAGCCAGTTGCCATGATCAAAAACTATTTTTTTGATGATGGTATTTTTTATTTCTTAAGAGTCTTTTATGGATGGGAGAAGGTAATATGATAGAACATAATACCCAAAAATACGCATCTATGAAGCGTCATATGCTATTATCGGTTGCAACTTGGGTTATAATTGCGATATCGCTCATTGTTACTTCGTCTGTTGCGTTATTGATTCGACAAAAGGAAAAAGAATTAGAGTTTTTGGTTTCTAACATTGTTGTGAGTGCAGATATTTATTTTTTACAAGCAAATGATGATAAATATTTTCCTCAAGACCTATACTTAGGAAGTGATCGCATTGATCCTCGGGGGATGTTAGAGGTAGATGTAACCGACCCTAGTGCCATCAATTATATATCAAAACTTAGAGTAAACGTGACGTTTAAAGGATTAATCGACTCCTATGTTCGAGTGAAGTTCTATCAGGAGTGGTATTCTGCTTATGAAATCTTTGCCGGATACGATGAATTCAGTCAACCGATTATCCTAAATACGGGGTCGATCCTAAGAAGCGTTAACGCTCCGTACCTCATTCAGTTATCAGAAACCCCATCTGTAGAAGGTTGGTACGACAACAGACTCAATGACAATTATTTGTACTACAATACGACGGTTAACTCCTATGATCAAGAGGATTATTTGCTCACCATCCCATTTATCAATGGATTTGATAATTCTGAAGGTGAATTTCCATTACCAGTTAACAATAGACCAAATATCACACATAGCTACCAAGTTACAATGGCATTTATTGTAGAAGCGGTTCAAGTGAATCGTTATCAAGCAATTTGGAATAAAACAAGTTTGCCATTTGAATAAGAGGTGCATAGATGGAATTAAAAAAAATTAAAAACCTTAAGACAAGTTTGAAAATTGTCCAATCGATTGGCCTTGTTGTATTGTTATTACTATTTTTAAGTTTGGTATTACCATATGTCTTTGGTTCACGCTACTATATCATCAACAATGGTAGTATGGCACCGACATTAAACATTGGTGATATCGTATATGTTAAAAAAGTTGATTTTGATGAAGTTAAGGTAGACGATATTGCGACATTTTCTTCACAATTTGATTCGAGTATGACATTTACCCATCGAATCGTAGATATATTAGAAGATGAATTATTGTTTGTGACCAAAGGGGATGCAAACAATAGCGTTGACCCATCGGCAGCACATTATTCACAAATGGTAGGAGTCATGAAACTCCACATCCCTTGGATGGGGAACATTCCTATCTTTCTGAAATCAATTACCGGAATTGTAGTATTGCTAACATTTGGTGTTGCTTATGTCATATTTGACCTTGTTGTACATTCTTCCATTCTAAAGCTAGAAGAAAAAAAACAAGAGGTTACCGATAATGAGTAAGATACGATCATCGTTGTTTTTATTGATGTGGATTGGAGTAACATTTTTACTTTTGCTTACTCCTAGTTCAGGAGCATGGTTTGTTACTTCTCAATCGTCAACATCGGTTGTCAATAACACAGCAAATGTGATGTTTGTTGTGACAGGAGATGTCATTGACTTTAGCCAAACACCATATGTTCCAGGAGAAGAACTGCTAGAAACACCGATACAGATGTACAACTTATCAACGATTGCTACTGAAGTGAGAATTAAAATTGAGTATGATATCATCTTGCCAAACGAATCTGTTGTGACAAAGATGACATATCAAGTTCCAGATACTTATTTCCAAGCAATCTTTCATAGTGGTTGGACGTACAATACCACCGATCACTATTTCTATTCTACTATGATAGAGCCTAATCAAACACTAACAAGTGTGATTACTAGTATGTCATACAATGCTCTAACGATTACAAATCCTAACATGGGGGAAACGTTAGGAATTTACATTCGATTCGAAGCCAAACAGTTTTATTTCGTAGACTGGGAGGATATTGGAGTAATCGGATTATAAAACGGTGTAAGGGGGGGGACAAATTGAAGAATCTAATAAAGCAAAAGTTAATACACATTGCATTACTTGTTATGATTATAGGTGTCTTGTATTTGTCTGTAAATCTCCCGCAGTCAAGTGCATGGTTTACATACGCCGATGATCATGAACAATCCATTATCGTCGGAACCATTGATTTAGCAGTAAGCGAAGGAACATCAAGTAACTTTACAACAAACATCAATGCTTCAAGTGTCACAGTTCTTGGAGATGATGTACACTTTAATGATGTTGTAACAGTGTTAGAGATTGCATTTGTCAATTCTGGTACAATACCGATTGTTATTGATGGATCAATATCGGAACCACTTAGCGGGAATAGTCCAGGATTATTGTATTATGTTAAGACATCAAACGTAAGTTCAGAAGATTATCTAAATGAAATCTCACCCCTGGTTGACAACACAAATTTCACTACTTTGAAGTCGAGTCTTGAAATTGTCAACAGCAGTAGCTTACAATATTTAAATGAAACGATAGTGTTATACCCACAAGATGAATATTCTATAAAAATTATAATATGGGTTGATTATCACGAAGGAAACTTTAATACAGTTGGATTTTCTGTGAAACAATTTTTATTAAATTTGCAATTTACCTATTATCAATTCATCGAATAAATGGTATAATATATACTATGTGGGGAAGGAGGCGATATCTTGCTGATTGAAGAACGGAAATTAAAAGTCTCACGCATGTCAAAACAAATATCATCAGCGTTATTTTGGATATCACTCACTGTTCTAACATCCCTATTATTCATCTCATATTTTGGAGAATCGGTTGGAGATTATGTCATTGATGTAGACCGCGTGTTATACATCAACGGATTTGTTGCAGCGGACAATCAAAATTTTCAGAATCCGACAGCAAGACTTTCAGCCAACTCGATTCGAAATGTATACCCAATTACCTATTCCGAAATACCACATCATGATACCATGAATGATGGTGCTGATAACGGAAGAAACTACTTTGCGTATACCTTTTATGTCCAAAATGGTGGACGGGACATCATAGACTTTGTATCCACAATTGATATCATCAAAGTTCAAAAGAACGTTGATGCGGCAGTTAGGGTAAAAGTGGTGATCAATGATTTCGAAACCATTTACGCAAAAGCTAGAGACGATGGTTCACCAGAAGAAGGAACAGTTCCATTTGATACCTCGACAAGGGTTATGACCCAAGTGTATCGAGGGTTTGCTCAAGAAGAAGTGCTCAAGTATACCGTAATCATATGGATTGAAGGGTATGACATTGACACTACAGACGAAGGGCCAAATTCAATCAAAGGCGGAACTATAAAATTTGGAATGAACTTCGCTATGATTAGCAGAGAAAATTCATAACATTGGTACTAAGCATTCGCTAGTATATATATTTAGAAAATAGAAGTGAAATTTATTTTTAGGAGGAAAAGAAAAAATGAGATCAACTTCAAGAAAATTATTATTATCCTTATCAACATTCATCTTTGCATTAGTTACTCTATTTGGAGCAACGTTTGCATGGTTTACCGCAGCTGATACAGCGACTGTAACATCATTCAACTTATCAATTAACTCGGGAGATAACTTGTTAATTAAAAACTCAGCAGGAACGTTTGTTACTAATTTAACCGCAGCAGATGTACTTGCTTTGTATAACGCCAAGCACTCCACCACATTAACAGACTTAGATGAAGTAAAACTATCACCACTAACATCAAAGGATGGTGAAACATTTTATCTAGAACAAAAAACTACCACGTATGCTGATTCAGCACGTCGATATACCCCTGGTGCAGCAGGTATGTTTTACTTAGACTTAGATATCACTATTAGAGCTTTAGTTCCAATGGATGTTCATTTACTTTCAGGTACCACAGCTATGTTTGTTAGTACTGTTTCTAGAGCTGGTGCATATCGTGCATCATTCTATGATAATACAACATTGCTAAAAATTTGGGAATCTGATGCCCCGGTTGCTGCTAACGACAGCTTAGAAAGAGCGGGTAACTTTATAACTCCATCTGGTCCAGCTGCAGGATTAGACTTAGGTGGACAAACTACAACTAGCGCTTTATACAATTACGAAAGTGCTGCAGCTGACTCAACTGTTAACTCTAGATTATTACAAAACATGGCTGCTTACAGTGGTACAACACCAACAACTGGTACACATGCTAATGATAAAACAATTACGGTTCGCATTTGGATTGAAGGTTGGGATATCCTTACTACTGATGATTTAAAAACTGATTCACTAGCAGTGAACTTAAGATTTATTGGAGTAACTATTTAATATAGTGTAAGTTAGGGTATACTATATGAGGGGGAACTACAGAAAAATTCTGATGTCAATATCTACCTTCTTATTTGCATTGTTTGCATTTACAGGAGCAACACTAGCTTGGTTTGAACTTTCAGATGAAGTGAGTATTGGTGGATTTGATATGGAAATCACATCGGGGGAGAATCTAAAGATTGAAATTGCTCCAGGTGTCTACTCAAATGGTTCTGAAAGTACAGGTAATCCCAAGATACTATTTCCTGCCTTATTTTATAGTCAAAAAGGATATACAGTAAATAGAGTGCGATTAGAACCTCTAACATCTTTAGATGGAAAAACGTTTTATATACGACAATTAGGAACAACGTATTTAGACGATAATTATCTTCATGTTCCGGATGGACAGTACTTGAATTATTTTGATTTTAGCTTAAAGTTTAAATCAGAATCAAGCACATCATTAATGAATGTTCATTTAAACACTGGCACAAGGGTATCTAATTTTCATGGAGACCCTATCATACCAAATACAATCCGCATTGCTTTCATTGTAGATGATGTAACAATCATGATCTATGAAGAAGATGCACTCGTTCAACCATCAAACAGTTTTAAACCAGGATATGGACTTGATGGAGTACAACTCACCTCTAGTGCCAAATATGATGGTTCATTAGAAGGAGCACTAAACTCTCTATTGTTTACAATAGGTCCAAATGAAACACAAACTATGACAATTCGAATATGGTTGGAAGGTTGGGATAACCAAACTAACGACGATTTTTGGAAAGTTACATCAGTTGTAAAAACATTCTTACGATTTAGAGGAATTCCTCAAGAATAAAATAGAAAAAAGGAGAAAAATGAATAGTATGTCAAGAAAATTATTAATTTCAATATCGACATTCATATTCGCATTACTTGCTTTCACTGGAGCAACTGTTGCCTGGTTTAATTTATCAGACGAAGTAGCAATTGAAGGTTTCGATATGAACATATCAACTGGTGAAAATCTTCAAGTAAAGGTAATTAGGAATGTAGAAGGAACATGGACAGAAGTTTGGGATAATGCTGTTACAGCAGCAGACATTTATTACTTATTTAGAGAACAAATAAAAGTTAAACAAGGGTTATCAGAAGGTGATGCTTACGATGTTGGTGACTTGAGACTAGAACCCTTAACTAGTTTGGATGGCCAAACTTTCTATAATCGACAATTAGCAAATATTTTTGGTGAATCGTTATATTTGAATTCGAATTATCAGTATAATCCACCAACAACATCACATAACTCAACACACCAATATAAATTCTTTGAGTTAGAACTAACGTTTAAATCGGAATCAGCCACCACGAATATGAAAGTGTTCTTGAATAACGGTGGTAATGAAAGCGATCCTGAGTATCCTTTTACTTGGTTGTCAAATACTAATAGTGCTGTGGATATGGCTGGAGCTATGAGAATGGCATTTATAGTAGGTGGACAAACATCAATGATTTATGAACAAGACGCGGATGTCATCAAAAAAAATAGTTTCAATAACGCTCTATTACCAGGAAATTCAAAAGTTCAACCTAAATGGGTGTTAAATGGTTGGGATGCTGGTGTAGCTGTTCCTGATTCCGAACCGATAGATCCTGAAACAGGTGATCGCTGGGTTGATGTCACTAATGAGTTATTATTTACATATGGAACTGATGCGTGGGACACTGGTATTGCAATTGAAATAACAACAACTCCAATTTTTGGAGATTATTATAACGACGTAGAAGGAAAATTGTATACTTATCAAGCTGCATGGGATGATGGTGTTGCTATTGCAGTTGTGAAACCTACTACAGGTATGGCAATCGATGACCAATGGTTTAATAAAGTAAATAGTCGACTATATACGTTTGTTGGAACAACTCACGACACAGGAACTCCGATTCCTACAACAGTACCAGGAACTCCAACTGAAGGAGATCGTTGGTATGACGAGATAGAAGGTAAACTATATACCTATGGCGTTTCATCATGGAATGCTGGGGAATTAATACCTCAAGCTACTACTGCACCATTAGTGGGTGATTATTTTAATCCTGATTTAGACTTATTGTTCAGAGCATTAACTGACCCATGGGGTAATGGAGTTTATGTTCAACAAACAACTACATTCTCAACATACGGGACATATTTTAATCCGGATGAAAATATGTTATATACTGCTTTAGAAAAACCGTTGCCTATCCAAACCACAACAAGTGCAAGATATGACTTTACATCAGAAGCAGAAGCAAATTCATTCTTATTTGAATTAGCTCCAGAAGAAGAAAAAACTGTCACTATCCGTATTTGGATAGAAGGATGGGATGCGAAAACGACAGATGAGTTATGGCAAAACACAACAGAGCTACACAGACAACTCAAAGTTAGTCTTAACTTTAAAGGGATTCCACAATAATCATTTTTGATCTCATGGTTATAGAAATAGCAACCATAGCATATGCTATGGTTGCTATAATAACCTGAAACAATCTTAGTTTTTTAAAAGTGTAAAGTTGATATCACGAGTATCAAACAATGAAAATTGTGTTCCCGTTTTACATTTTTAAAAATAAGACTTGCAAACAAGCAATATCTATATTATAATATAATAAATTAGTAATATTTTATTATGAAATAGGTGTATGCTATGAAGTTAAAATTTAAGATACCAAACAAATTAATGAAAGTTCTGAAGGTATTCTTTGGTGTTATTATTTTGTTTGTGCTATTATTCTCAGTCTTAAGGCTCACTAGTAGGGACAACGGTGGAATACCTAAAATATTTGGTGTTTATCCACTTTCAGTGCTTTCTAACTCTATGAAAGGAACCTTTAACAAAGGTGATGTCATTTTTGTTAGAGAAACAGATCCTTATGATTTAAAAGAAGGTGACATTATCACCTACTGGATGAAGCAAGTAAACAATGAAGGACAATTAATTGAGGTGCCAAACACCCATAAAATTGTAGGAATTGAGTACGACACTTATGATGATCCACTATACATTACCCAGGGAACAAATCTTGAAACCAATCCAAATCCAGACATCGGTTCTGTATCACCTGATAAAGTTATTGGTATTTATACTGGGGGTAAAATTCCTCTTTTAGGTCATATCATAACATTTATTAGCTCATTTATTGGGTTTGGTATATTCGTTGTACTTCCTATCTTGGTGCTTTTTGTTGGAGAAACAATTAACTTGATTAAAGTTGTATCTGCCAACGAAAAGGAAAAACTTATTGCAGCTGGTGCAATTAACGTATCTATTTCTGAGGAAGAAAAAGCACGTATATTAGCTGAAGAAAGAGCAAGAATCATCGCCGAAGAAAAAGAGCGATTGCTTGCAGAGATTAGGAAAGAAGAAGAAGAAAAGCGGACTCAAACAGTCCAAGAGGAAAAATAAATAATTTTGATTTGGTCTCGTGAGCCTTTTCTTCAGTTGATTTTAATAGGAGGTAAGGTTTATGAGATTTTTTTCACGTTTTTACATCAAGTTTTTTCAAGAGACGTGGAATAATATCGTCAATTACTTTAAACGAATTGGTGAAAACTGGGAAATTCGATTCGAAAATTGGGATCGGATTGGTTTTTACTTTTCCCTATACTCTCAAGACTTTACATCATTAGATTGGATTATGTTTATCATATCCGTCTTGTTTGCTGTAATTTTTATTTATCTGTCGATACGAAAAATCATCGATTGGTTATCAAAATATATTAAGTTTTCAGCAACAGAAATTGAAAAAGAAAAACTACTTGATGAGATCCGTGAACTAAATATGAAAGTAATGGATGTCATTGAAGAAAAAAATAAGATATTATCACTTAAAATGTCTGCTATGGGTGGAAATGTCGACCCATCGTCTTATAAAAAACAAGATGATAAAAAAGCATTGCCAAGTGGTCCACCTCGATTCGTCAAGTTAATGCAGGTAGATGAGGAATTATCAACACAAGATTTAGCAATTATCATGGATGATGAGGACAAAATCACATTGCAGGAACTTTGCAATCGATTTAGATTCTATGCAGCATCAAGGCTAAAGTTGTACTATACAGAAAAAATGATACAGTTATTTTTTGCCTCACTAGCCACCACCAAAGTTGTTATCTTAGAGGGGGTCAGTGGTACAGGTAAGACTAGTTTGCCTTATGCAATTGGGAAATTTTTTAAAAACAATGCATCTATGGTTTCGGTTCAGCCATCTTGGCGTGATCGCGGAGAGTTACTTGGGTATTTAAATGAATTTACGAAGAAATTTAATGAAACAGAGTTTTTAAAAGCTGTTTATCAAGCTACATTCCGTAAAGATGTTAACTTAATTGTTCTTGATGAGATGAACTTAGCTCGTATAGAGTATTATTTTGCAGAGTTCTTATCTGTTATGGAAATGCCTGATGATTCAGAATGGAAAATTGACTTAGTTCCTAATCCACAAGACAATGACCCAGTTAATATTAGAGAGGGTAAATTATTAGTTCCACAAAATTTATGGTTTATTGGAACAGCCAATAAGGATGACTCAACCTTTACCATCACGGATAAAGTGTATGACCGAGCGATTGCTTTAGAGTTCTTCAATAAAGGAGAGTACTTTGACTGTCCAGAAGCGGATCCAATTACTTTTAGCTATGAATATTTGGATCAACTGTTTACAAAAGCACATCAAGAAAATAAATTATCACAAAAAACAGTGGAAAAATTCGCTAAGCTAGATGTATACTTAATGGATAATTTTAGACTAGCATTTGGTAACCGCATCATCAAACAAATTACTGATTTCGTTCCTGTGTTTGTAGCATGTGGAGGAAACGAATTAGATGCACTTGATTATTTGTTAGCACACAAGATTCTTCGTAAATTTGAGGCACTAAACATTGCCTTTATGCGTGAAGAACTTAAGAATTTAGTGCTAGAAATTGACAAATTATTTGGGAAAAATACATTCTCCGAATCGAAAAAGTATTTAGCAAAACTACAAAGATTATAACATAGGTAGGTGATCTAGATGATAGATAAAACCGAAAAGCTATTTAAGAAACTAGATACAAAATTCAAAAACATCATCGAGACCGATGAATTTGCTCAACTTTTTGTCGAAACGATAAAAATGGGAGAGAATCAATTCTATCAAACCAGCAAGATTGCTGTTAAGAGATTTGATCGAAAATTCATCGACACCCTCGAGGGCTTTTTTCCTCATTTAGATCAAGTAGTACGTGATCCGAAACGCTTCATTAAAACATACCATGATGTCGTAGATATTGAAAAAGCAAAAAAAACAGATCAAAACTCAGTACGCCATCTAGCTGCGAATTCTCATTTGGTTCGTAGCTTTGATCAAGGAGTCATTCAACCGAAAAAAATTCAAACGGTTATGAGTGAGGATGAGTTTGGAATATATGAAAATAGATTTATCAAAACATTGATTGAAAAATTATTTACATTTATCGAAAAACGATATCAATTAATCAAAGAACAAATGAATGTTGCAAGTGAACGTCACTTTAGAGTAGATTCTAACATTCAAACAGGACCTTCGAAAGTAAAATTCGGTCTAGAAATTGATATGAGTGATACTGTTTCTGAAGATGATGTAGAAACAGAGAATATGATTCTATTTGAACGTTTAGAAATGTTACGACAAATGGTTATTGCATTTCGCGGTTCAAAATTTATGGACAATGTAAAACACGCCAAAACCATTGTTCCACCAATTATGCAAACAAACATTATGATGATGGAACCAAATTATCGAAAATGCTTTGAGCTTTGGCAATATATTGATAGCTATGAATCACTCGGATTTACATTAGATATCGAAGAAAAAATCGAAAATTTCTCAGATGAATACATTCAAGAAATATATAATACGATATTATTGGCGTATGCTACCATCAAAAATAATCAACGACGTGTCTTTAAACTCGATAATTATCAATCGATCAAAGAACGTAAGCGAGTTTCGAAACCAAAAGTGACTAAGAAGTTTAAGTATGCTCGTGATGAATTTGGTGAAATCATAGAAGTCGAAGAAATCGCAAAATTAACCGATAAGCAACGCGATGTTCTTGAAAAGAAGATTGACAAAGAAAAAGAACGCATTGCTACTCAAAAAGCAAAAGAGGCAGAAAAAGCACGTCTTGCGAAAGAAAAAGAAAAAGAACAAGCGAAAAAACTCAAAGAAAAAGAAAAAGAGAAAGCTCGTCTTGCGAAGGAAAAAGAAAAGGAAAAAGCTCGTCTTGCAGCGTTGAAAGAAAAAGAAAAAGAGAAAGCTCGTCTTGCCAAAGAAAAAGAAAAAGAGAAGGCAAAACTTGCTGCTCAAAAGGCAAAACTTGCTGCTCAAAAGGCAAAAGAAGCAGAAAAAGCAAAACTTGCAAAAGAAAAAGAAGCAGAGAAAGCAAGATTAGCAAAAGAAAAAGAAGCAGAGAAAGCAAAATTAGCAAAAGAAAAAGAAGCGGTAGTTGCAAAAGAACAAAAAGCTACTACAACTCCGAAAAAATTAACTACAACTAAATCATCTTCAACAAAACCAAAATCGACGACACCTAAAAAGGCAATGACTCCTGAAGAAAAGGCAAAAGCAGCTGAAAAGGCGAAGTTGGCGAAAGAAAAAGAACGCGAGAAGATGAAGTTACAAAAACAAAAAGAACGTGAAAAAGAAAAAGCACGTTTAGAAAAAGAGAAAGAAAAAGAAAAAGCACGAATTGCTAAGGAAAAAGAGTTGATTCGCGAAAAAGAAAAACTAGCTCGACAATTAGAAAAAGAAGCAGAAAAGATTCGCCTTCAAAAAGAGCGTGTTGCAGAGCGCCTCGCTCAAAAGCAAGCAGCATTGGCTATAAAACAAGTTGATGAAGAAAATGTGAAACCAAAACAAGAGGAAAATATAGTTGAACAAGATGAAATCATTGTTCCTATCGAAAATCTTGTGGTAGAACAAGAAGTAGTTGATTCCAAAGAGGAATCTACTCATAGTGTTGTTTCGATGGATACTATGATAGCACCACAATTGGCAGATTCTGTATCCACAGTTCAGGAAACGATAGATGAAGTCGAACCTATTTCAACAGATGTTATAGAACATGTTGCAATTCAAGATCTTACTATAAACTCTGTTAAGGAAATTGAAAAAGAAGAAGAATTAGAACCATCAGAAGCTGACGAAATTGATGAAGAGATTCCATCAGAACCTGTTCACAGTATATCGGGTCTTTTCGGTGGTATAAGTAAGCCTGAACCAACACAACAACCTACTCAAAAAACGATTGATCCAGTAGTATTGGTTCCAACTACGGATGAAATTGTACAAATGGATCAAATGATTGAGGAAAAATCTATTCATGAATATGATACGAATCCAAATGACAACGTAACATTCTTTGCATTAGATTTGGGTCTAGAAGATGAAAAGCCTAAACAACCAGTTAAATCTAAAGTTAAGGCTGATAAACCGAGAGAAGATAAAAGTCACTATTTTGAGAAGGAGAGTGTAGTTGATCATCCTATTCAGCCAAAAGCAGTTGTGGAAAGACGATTCCAAGAATCAAAACCTACTTTCATACAACCTACTAGCCAACCGGCGAAGAGTCCAGAACAAAATATTTATGACATTCTAGATGATGAAGAAGTAGAATATATAACAGATATAGAAGTCAGTTTAGAGACATTAGAACCATCTGAGAAAAAATTATCTAAGCAAGAACAAAAGATATTAAAACTTCGTCAAAAACTAGAAAAAATGCTTGAAAAAAATTCTCAAAAATAAGCATTAAAGGGGGAAGTTATTATGAAACCAACGCAACTAAGTAAACAACTTATGTTTTCGTTTAGTTTTGTAACGATTTCCCTTTTAATATTGCTTGTTGCAACCATTGCTTGGTTTACAATAAATCCGAATTTTCTAGGTGATGTCGAACTTCCTGTTAACGATCCAATATTTGAAACCAAGTTTTATGTTGGAATTGATTTAGACTATGATAATATCGTTGATGAACTTGATGATATACCATTATATACAGAGATTTCACCGCTCTTTTACGAGATAGATAATTGGCAACCAGGTCAGTATAAACATTTTAAAATTGCTGTTACCAATTATGGACTATCACCGATTGTCGTTTCTTTTGATGTAGAGAACATAACGGATGGAGATGATAATGAAAATATCCTCACCACTGTCTTTTATGTTGACTTAACCCATCCTAACATCCCAGCAAGATCCTATGTGGATGAACAAATGAGTGAACTTATGGCTGAGAGACTACCAATGGATGGATTTATGTTAGCAAATGATGTTGTTGTTGGTGTAAACCAAACAATAGAACTACATTTCACCTTTAAATTTGTACCAGCATCCTCAGGTGACAGCAATCCATATCAAAGATTGACGCTAATCATTGGAAAGTTCACTGTAACAGCAATGTAGAAAAGGACATATTATGATAAAAAAAATTATAAATTTGATATCGATAGGGATGCTTTTTATATCGCTAACTTTTGCGATTTACGCAAGTTTTTTGTTCATTCAAGCAAAGCAAAATCAAACCATTCCAAAAATTTTCGGACATTACCTAATGTTTGTCGAGACAGGTAGTATGGAACCGACACTTCCGATTGGTACGATCTTATTAGTTAAGGATAGTCGAATTCAAGATATAAAAATAGATGATATTGTGTCGTTTCACTCTACAATCACTTTAGGTGGAGTGACACATGATGTAATTATTACACATAGAGTAGTCGATATTCGTAGCGATCAAACTGGAACACATTTAATTACCAAAGGCGATGCTAACGAGTTAGAAGATGATATCCCAGTCAATCAAAACATACTTGTTGGAAAAACCATTTTGTATATTACATTTTTAAGCTTCTTAAAAGACTTTTTTGGCAATACAAGCCTTATTTTATTCATTGTTGTTTTAATTGTTTTAACACTGGTATTGGTTGAAGGAGCAAATCTAATAAAACTTTCTGTCAAATATAAACTTGAAAAAGAACAAGAAAAACAACACAACAATAATAGTTCACACATCAAATAGTAAGGTAACATTTATCGTTTGAATAAGTATACTTTATAATTGATAATTGAAAAATGGTATGCTATAATAAGTAAAATGATGAATGGGGGTGAAACATTGTTAGAAGCAATGCAAAATTTTTTTGAAGCAATGGGGCCTTTGGGTCTATTCTTGTATGCTATACTCGAAACAATTTCACTGATACCTCCAACAGAAGTCATTCAAATGCCACTATCGGTTACCTATGCAACCAATGAATGGATGTTACTTTGGTTAGCTGTCATTTCAGTTATTGGTACAAACATAGGAATCATCATCGTTTGGTTCTTGATGAGATTGATTAAAGCAGAACGATTAATCAAATTTATATTTCGAAATGAAGAAGGAATTGCGAAAGCAAAACAACTTTTTGTTGTGCATGGGAGTAAGGCAATTTTTATCTCGGGGATTACCCCTATTCCATATAGTTTGATTCTATATGTCGCCTTAGCTGCGGGGTTATCTCTTAAAAGCGCATTAATCAGTTCAAACCTATCAAGAAATATGAGATTTTTCTTTGTAGCTGCGGTCCTTTTGGTATTTAAAAACGTTGCGAACGAAGAATTTGTTCGTGATGTGATTTCAGTTTTTACTTTAATCGCAACTGTGATCACGATAGTAGCAACCCTCACCTTTCTTTACGCAGGAAAAACGAAGAAGGCGAAACAAGCTAAAATCATTGAACAATACGATGACATGATTGATTATCAAGATTTTGATCAACCATCGGTATAAAAAGCATCTAGATCTTGTAGGACTAGGTGCTTTTTAAATGTCGTTAATCTTTGAAAAATATGCTAGTTTGTGTTACAATAACGAGTAGTTGAGGTGTCTTATGAATGGAATATTAATTGTGAATAAACCTAAGCAAATGACATCTCATGATGTTGTTAATATTGTACGAAAAAGTGTGGGAACAAAAAAGGTTGGTCATACAGGTACACTTGACCCAGATGCAACAGGCGTATTGGTCATAGCGATTAACGATGCAACAAAAGTTATTCCCTTTTTAGAAGAAGTGGACAAGACCTATTTATGTGAAGTCACGATTGGATATGCGACCGATACCGAAGATGCAAGTGGAGCAATTACCTCTATGTTACCTGTAGAAAGGATGTCACTAGAACAAGTAGATGAAGCTTTGACAACTTTAGTGGGATCTATGGAACAAGTGCCACCAATGTATTCTGCTGTTAAGGTAGATGGAAAAAAACTTTATGAGTATGCTAGAAATAACATTGAGGTTGAGCGTGCTGCTAGAACAATTACTATTTTTGAGATTAGCCGAACCTCAGAAATCGAGTTAAGAGATCAGCTAGCAACATTTTCGTTTCGAGTAAGAGCATCGAAGGGAACCTACATTCGCACTTTATGTGTTGAAATAGGGAAACGACTCGGATACCCAGCTCATATGAAGAGTTTGATTCGAGAAAAGAGTGGTATCTTCTCAATAGAGGACGCTGTTACGATGGAAGACATCAAAGAAAAACATATAACAATTATCCCAATTGAACAAAGTTTATCACACCTACCACAAGTAGTGGTAAGCGATGAGATCATGTTAAAGGTTTTGAATGGGATGAAAATATCATTAACAAATGTTGATCCAGTTAGAGACAACCAAGTTGTTTTGCTTAACAAACAAGGAAAACTTCTTGCAATATATCAAAAAGAAGAAAACGTTTATAAGGCGGTTCGAGTATGGAAGTAATACGATTGATGCATGGAGATCACATTCCTGTACTACCACAAATGGTCATCGGAATTGGTCAATTTGATGGGTTACATAAAGCGCATCTAACAATCATTGGTAAGGTAAAAGAAATAGCAAAAGAGAAGCAAAAGGCTTCTTGTATCGTTACGTTTGATCCCCATCCAGACTATGTGTTAGGAAAACGAATCGAGAATACATACATTACCCCACTTGAAAAAAAGATTTCAATTTTGTCTGAACTTGGTATTGACTTTATGATTATCATTCATTTTACCTTAGAAGTAGCATCGATGTTACCAAACGAATTTTTAGATAACTACATCAATCAACTCGATGTTGATACGATTGTTGCTGGATTTGATTATCGTTATGGATATCGTGGAATGGGAAATGTTGAAACTTTACAACGTTCCACCAAACAAGGAGTAACCGTTTGTGTTGTAGATGAAATTCTATTTCAAGATGCAAAAATGGGAGCTACTTTAATTCGTGAATTATTGTCAAAAGGCGATGTGACCACCGTAAGAGATATCTTAGGGCGCTATTACGCGATTGCTGGTACGGTTTCACCAGGCGGAAAAGTTGGTCGAACATTGGGGTTTAAAACAGCCAATATTGAACTATCTGAACGTTATCAAGAAATTAAATCAGGCGTATATGGTGTGATTGTTACCGTTCACGACAAACAGTATTTAGGAATATGTAACATTGGATTTAATCCAACGATTAACACTACAACAAGATTACGATTAGAAGTACATATTATAGATTTTGAAGAAGACATTTATGGTGAAGAAATCAATGTCGATTTTGTCTATCGAATCCGTGATGAACTTTGGTTTCCAAAGATTGAAGACTTGATTGAACGTATTCATCAAGATAAGATGGAAGCAATTGAGGCAATGAAAGACATACTACCCAACAGGTAGAAGAAAAAGTGGATTTTTCTTGCAAAAATTTCATTTTGTGGTACAATATATTATGACCATTTACGTAGTATAGCGATACTTCCGACGGATCACTAGGTTTATGGTGACTTTTTATCAGAATAGGAGGAACATGTTATGGCATGCTTAACAAAAGACGAAAAAGCGCTTATCATTAAAGATTTTGCGCGCGCTGAAGGTGATACTGGTTCATCTGAAGTACAAATCGCGATTTTAACAGCTGAAATCAATAAGTTGAATGAACATTTAAAAGTTCATAGTCATGATTTCCATTCACGTCGTGGATTACTTAAAAAAGTAGGACACCGTAGAAATCTATTAACTTATTTAAAAAACTCAGATTTACAACGTTATCGTGATTTGATTGCCAAATTAGGCTTAAGAAAATAGTGCATAAAGGGCAACTGTCTTGTTGCCCTTTCACACTATTTAAATCGATTTTTCTAAGGGTTTTAAAGGAGTGAAAATAGATGAGTGAAAAACACGTATTTGAATACGTTCATGGCGGTAAAAAGTTTATCGCCGAAGCAGGTGAGTTAGCGAAGCAGGCTAACGGAGCCGTATTAATCCGATATGAAGACACTGCAGTATTGTCTGTAGCGGTTGCCTCAACCAAGCCAACCAGTGGAGATTTCTTCCCACTAATGGTCTTATATCAAGAAAAACTGTATGCAGCAGGTAAAATTCCAGGTGGATTTTTCAAACGAGAAGGTCGTCCAACGGAAAATGAGACATTAACATCAAGATTAATTGACCGAACATTACGTCCATTGTTCGCAGAAGGATTCCGTAACGAAGTACAAGTGATTGACACCGTACTTAGTTCAAATGCGGATTATTCGAGCCAAATGGCAGCAATGCTAGGGTCAAGTTTATCCTTGATGATTTCTGATATTCCATTTGAAGGACCAATCGCTGGAGCGATTGTTGGTCGTGTTGATGGAAAGTTAATCATTAATCCAACTGTGGCAGAAATGTCAAGAAGTGACATTGAACTCGTGGTTGCTGGAACAAAAGAAGCAATCAACATGGTTGAATCTGCTTCCAAAGAAGTAAGCGAAGCTGATATGCTTGAGGCAATCATGTTTGGTCATGATGAAATCAAACGTCTTTGTGACTTCCAAATCGAAGTTGCAAATAAAATTGGAAAACCAAAATTAGCGATTGAACTTTATGAAGTAGATCAAGACATTAACAATTCCGTTCGTCAAATGGCAGAAGCTGATTTGATCAAAGCAGTACGTATCGAAGATAAACTTGGTAGATACCATGCGATTGATGAAATCAATGACAAAGTGGTAGCACACTTTGAAGTAGTGTTAAAACAAGACGAAGAAGTTGAACTTAAAATTAGACAAGTAAAAGAAGTATTAGATAATATTGTCAAAGAAGAAGTTAGACGCTTAATTACAGAAGATAAGGTACGACCAGATGGTAGAAAAGTGGATGAAATCCGTCCATTATCTTCTCGCGTTGACATCTTAGAACGTACACATGGGTCAGCACTCTTTACACGAGGTCAAACACAGGCATTAGGAATTGTTACTCTAGGTGCACTTGGAGAGGAACAAATCATTGATGGTTTGGGGGAAGACGAAGGAAAACGATTCATGTTACATTACAATTTCCCACCATTTAGTGTTGGGGAAACAGGACGGTATGGTGGAGCAGGTCGTCGTGAAATTGGTCATGGGGCATTAGGAGAACGTGCATTATTACAAGTAATCCCTTCTGAAGATGAATTCCCATATACCATTCGTGTTGTAAGTGAAATCTTAGAATCCAACGGATCAACTTCCCAAGCATCAATTTGTGCCGGTACAATGGCGTTAATGGCTGCTGGGGTTCCAATCAAAGCACCAGTTGCTGGGGTAGCGATGGGATTAATTACCAAAGGTGACCAATACACGATTTTAACTGATATTCAAGGGATGGAAGATCATCTAGGAGATATGGACTTTAAAGTCGCTGGAACCAAAAAAGGGATTACAGCACTTCAAATGGACATTAAAATTCGAGGATTAAGCCGTCAAATCTTAGAAGAGTCACTTGCTGCTGCTCATGTTGGGCGTATGACGATTCTTGAACATATGATGGGAACAATCTCTTCATCACGTAAAGAATTAAGCAAATTCGCACCAAAAATCAAAATTATTCGCATTAATCCAGATAAGATTCGCGATGTGATTGGAGCTGGTGGAAAAATTATTCAAGAAATCATCAAACAATGTAACGAAATTAAAATTGATATTGAACAAGACGGAAGAGTATTCTTAATGCATACGGAAACCGAATGGATTGAGAAAGCTGCCAAAATCATTGAAGATTTGGTTCGTGAAGTGGAAGTTGGAAAAGTGTACACTGGTAAAGTATTACGCGTTGAAAACTATGGAGCATTCGTTGAATTATGGGATGGATGTGATGGACTTGTTCACATTTCACAACTAGCGAAAGAACGTGTTGAAAAAACGAGTGATGTTGTTGCTGTGGGTGATGAAATTTTAGTTAAAGTGACAGGAGTCGATGAAAAAGGTCGCATTAACTTATCGAGAAAAGAAGCTTTGATGTCTCAAGGTGAGTAATCTTTTCAACGATATCAAAATATGATATAATAAATATGTATTCGGGTAATCGAGCGTAGTTGTAAGATGCTGCGTTAGGAAAGTCCATGCTAGCACTGGCTGAGATGCCAGTAGTGTTTGTGCCTAACGTTATCGTAGTTAGGGCAGTGTAACGGCTGACGGCGGGAAGACATCCTAAGTCCTTATGGATATGGACCAATCCCCTAAGGTGCCACAGTGACGATTTCTACTAGAAATAGTAGAGGTGGAACGGGTAAACCCCTCAAGCTAGAAACCCAAATTTTGGTAGGGGCACTTTGAACAAGGAATCAAACGAGTTCGAAGCAAGGGTAACCTTGAGATAAATGATTACCACTTCTTATTTATATAGGAAGTACAGAACATGGCTTATAGAATACATGTTACTTGAAAAAGTGGCGAAGAAAACTCGCCACTTTTTTCTTTTGTAAAAAGACAAATGTATGATAAAATGATGATAGAGGTGAAATGAATGATAATTAGGTCAGCAGAGTTTTTAAAAAGTGGAACTGATCCCGCACACTACCCGAATGACTTACTCCCAGAGTTTGTCTTTTTGGGACGATCAAACGTTGGGAAAAGCACATTTATCAACACGATTTTAAACCGAAAGAATATCGCACGAACCTCAGCAAAACCAGGGAAAACACAAACACTTAATTTTTATAATGTGAATAATGAATGTTTATTTGTCGATGTCCCAGGATATGGATACGCAGTTGCTAGTAAAGAGCAGAAGGTTGCCTTTGGTAAGATGATTGAAACCTATCTATTATCTAGACAAACACTAAAATGTGCTTTTTTACTTGTCGATTTGAGACACGATCCATCTACAGATGATTGTTTGATGTACCAATTTTTAAAACATTACAATCTAAAAGTAGTTGTAGTTGCGACCAAAGCAGATAAAATTGGGAAAACATTGATTGCAAAGCATGTCAAAGCAATAAAAATCAAACTTAAGATGGCAAATGATGATGTGTTTATTCCATACTCAAGTGAAACGAAACTTGGAGTCGATTTGGTTCACCAACAACTTGAAATAGAGATGAATCAAAACAGCTAGATGCTGTTTTTTCTTTTTAGAAATTTTTACACATTATACAACTAGTTATTGTGTAAAGAGGGGGTTATAGACATACTTTAATACAGGTTTTTGAACCCATTTACACATTTGTAGTTGATAGGGTATTGCCAAGTGCTATGTTATAATGGTAATGTGAAAAAATGTTGATACGATATGAACAAGTTAGGGCATTGACATCATTTTTGAAAAGAGGGATACCATGTCGAACGATACAAAAGTAAAAATTAGAAATATGTTGTTTATTGATAAAAAACAACAAACAATTACTGCAGTAGTAATTACATTGTTTTTTCCAATAATTTATATATTAGTGTACTTTATGAATGGGAACCGGTTTGTATATTCACACACAATGTACATTCCGATTGTAATTGCAAGTATATTTTTTGGGATGAGAGGAGGAATACTTGTGGGATTATTAGGTGGATTGTTATTAGGTCCTTTTATGCCGATGGATATTGTAACTGGTGAAATGCAAATGCTATCAAACTGGATATACCGGTTAGTCTTCTTTGTGATTGTTGGTGGAATTGCTGGATTCTTCTTTAAAAACTTTAAAGAAAGCACGAAGGAAATTATTGGTCTTCTTACCCACGATGCAGTATCAAAACTACCAACCCTTCAATCACTTGATCCAAAACATAATTTATCAACAGAATTTGTAACCGTTGATAGCGATCATGTCGTGTCTGTTCGCGTTTTAAATCATAACAACATTGTTGATTTACTCGGTCAACATCGCTATATTAGTGTACTAAAGCAAGTAGAAGAACGGCTTACGAAACATATGGTATGCAAAATGAAGTTAATTCAAATCGATTCCAATCGTTTATTAATCATCATAAAAGAAGATTCGATTACACCTTGTTTAGAAGAAATATCGATGATGTTTCAAAATCCATTCATGATTGATCAAATACCAGTTTATTTAAAAACTGCGATTGGAACAACAATTGAAAAAGTGCCGTTTGTTACAAAAATTGAGCAAGCAAATGCAGCAGCAAGACACGCAGAAATCATTCATCAACCATTCGCAACATACATCAAAGAACATGAACCAAACATGAAAGATTTAGAAATCTTAGGATCGTTTCCAAAAGCATTAGCAACAAATCAAACAAGACTTGTTTATCAACCAAAAATTCATTTAAAAACCAAATCTTCAAACAGTGCAGAAGCACTCATTCGTTGGGATCATGAAAAACTTGGTGCGATTGCACCAATGGACTTTATTCCGATGATTGAAGAAACACAATTAATCAACCCCTTAACCGAATGGGTATTAAACCAAGGAATCCAACAAGTGAAATGTTTCCAAGATGCTAACCTTAACATAGGTGTTTCGATTAATATTTCAACCCAAAACTTATATAATGTTACTTTTGTAGAAAAAATGATTTCAATCATAAAAGAAAGCAAAGTAAATCCCAATTTAATCGAATTTGAAATTACAGAATCCGCTTTGATGGAAAATCCTCAAAAAAGCACAGAACTTCTTCAAATGTTAAAGGAATTTTCGATTAAATTATCGATTGATGATTTTGGTACAGGGTACTCATCTCTGTCCTACTTAAGTCGTTTTCCGATTCACATTGTAAAGATAGATCGCTTTTTTGTCAAAGAAATGGCCACGAATCCTGGTGTATGTAGTATTGTTGAGGCAACAATCAAACTTGCACATAAACTAGGACTTGAAACAGTCGCTGAAGGTGTAGAAGACGAAATGACAGCGAATTTATTAACAAAACTTGACTGCGATTATGCACAAGGATACTATTTTGCAAGACCACTTGAACAAAATCAAATTATGGAATGGTATAAGGAAAAACCCATTTTCATAAACTAATCAAAATAATACAACATAAATTTGTTTTTTGTTTGTGAATCATTTACTTTATGATACACTAAAGGTGAAGGAAACGGGGTGTTCTGAATATGGAGATACGAATCGAACCATTGTCAGAAAAAAATGTAAGTTCTTTTTTCACATTAATGGAATCGGTTGATTTTCAGGCAACACCACACTGGTCTAGCTGTTTTTGTCGCTTTTATTATACCACTTGTAGTATGAATGATTGGAAAAGCCGATCAGGTATTACTAACAAAGAAGAAGTGATTGATGCCGTAAAGAACAATCAAATGTTTGGATTTCTTGCATTCTCAAACAATCGTCCAATTGGATGGGTAAATGCAGCAGATGCAGGTTTGCTAAAACGTCTAGATGAAGTGGTAAAACCTTATATGATAGAAAAGCGATATGCTGCTACCATTTGTTTTGTTATACATAATGAATTTCGTGGAATGAAGGTTGCAACTAGACTGCTAGAACATGCGATGTTATATTTCAAAAACTTAGGGTTTGACGGTATGTTAGCTATGCCGTTTGATCACCCTGTGGACAAACAGAAGGAGTATAGAGGGTCATATTCTCTCTATCAAAAATTAGGATATGTTGTTATTGAAGAGAAAGATCAAGTCAAACTAATGAAATATGACTTTTGATAAGAATAGATACATGAACAGGAGGTTACATCATGAAATATCAATGTCAAACAAAAATCAAACGACCACTGAGTGAAGTGTTTCAATCATTTCGCGATTATTCTCAAATGCCCAAATGGGAGAATGGATTAAGTCAAATTAATCACATCAAAGGAACTCCAAACAACCCAGGAAGCATTACAAATTTGGTGTTTACGTTTGGTGAGGAAGATATGGTTATGCAAGAAACGATTGAACAGATTAACTTTCCTTCCACAGTTACAATCGTTTATGAAGTACCAGGAGCATGGAACCGTTGTGTGAACCGCTTTGTAGATACAGGAAACGAAACACAGTGGATTATGGAATCAGAATTTCGGTTTGAAAGAGAAAATAGTACACCAGTTCAAGAATTCAAAAAGCAAACATCCAAATCAATGGAAATATTTAAAAAATATTTGGAAGCGAAATAATAACAATGTGAAAACGCTTGAAAATAAGTTGTAAATTATCAAGAAAAATCTTGAGAATTATCAAGAAAATTCTTGAGAACTGCTTGTTTTACAAGCGTTTTCATGTTATAATGAGTCAGGCGAGTGAAACCCGTCTTTTTCATTGTTTATAGGGGTTTTACGAACAAAACTGGTCTAAACGATTGCTTGACAATCGAAAAAAATAGAGAAGGAGAAAGAAAAAATTGTTTAAAAGTAAGTACTTGAATGAAGTCTTTGAGGGGTTGAAGGAACGTTATGATTCCCAACCTGAATTCTTGCAGGCGGTTGAAGAGTTTTTCGAATCAATGGATTTATTAGTAGTAAAGGATCCAAACATCGAAAAACACTCAATCATGGAACGTATTACTGTCGCAGAACGTATCATTAAATTTAGAGTTACATGGGTGGATGATTGTGGTAAGGTAAATGTAAACAATGGTTACCGCATTCAGTTCAACTCTGCAATCGGTCCTTACAAAGGTGGACTTCGTTTCCATCCAAGTGTCAATGAATCCGTATTAAAATTCTTAGGATTCGAACAAACATTTAAGAACAGCTTAACTGGTCTACCAATGGGTGGAGGTAAAGGTGGAGCTGACTTTGATCCACGTGGAAAAAGCGATATGGAAATTATGCGCTTTTGCCAAGCCTTTATGGCAGAACTTTATCGCCATATAGGTCCAAACACTGATGTTCCTGCTGGAGATTTTGGTGTAGGAGCAAGAGAAATCGGATATTTATTTGGTTATTATAAAAAATTACAAGACGATTTTACTGGTGTATTAACTGGTAAGGGTCTTAGCTATGGTGGTTCCTTGGTCCGAAAAGAAGCAACAGGATACGGGTTATGCTATTTCTCTATGGAAGTATTAAAACACTATCGCAATGAAGATTTTACAGGTAAACGTGTCATCATTAGTGGCGCAGGAAAAGTTGGAAAGCATGCTGCAATCAAAGCAGTTGAACTAGGTGCGAAAGTCGTTGCGTTATCAGATGTAAATGGGTTTATCCACGATCCAAATGGATTATGTATTAAGACAATTGAAGAGGTAGCAGATGACAAAGGGGAATACTCATTACAATATTTAAAGAAATTCCCAGAAGCAAAATACAATCCAAACCCATCTCAAATGTGGTATGTTCCATGTGATATCGCACTTCCTTGCGCAACACAAAATGAGCTACATCTTCCACATGCCAAAGCACTGGTTGAAAATGGATGTATTTTAGTCGCAGAAGGTGCTAACATGCCTACTACACTAGATGCAACAAAACATTTCTTAGCAAATGGCGTGTTGTTTGCTCCTGGTAAAGCAGCAAATGCTGGTGGAGTTGCGGTTTCTGGACTTGAAATGAGTCAAAATGCTATGCATTTAAGTTGGACATATGAAGAAGTTGATGAACGATTGGCACAAATTATGCACAATATTTTTGTGAAAGTTTCACAAACAGCAAAGCAATTTGGTGATGAAACGAATATGGTCTTAGGAGCAAATATTGCTGGATTCTTAAAAGTGTATCAAGCAATGGTTGAAGAAGGGGTCATTTAGATATGAGTTTAGGCAACAAGATGAACACAATTAGACCTGCTCATATATTGTTACCAAACGCAAAAATTGACATGACAAAATGGGCAGTTATTGCCTGCGACCAATATACGTCACAACCAAACTATTGGGAGAAAGTGAAAGCATTCATTGGAGATGCACCTTCAACGTTACACTTGATTTTACCAGAAGTGTATCTTGAAAAAAACAATGCAAAAGCAATCAAAGAAATCAACGACACTATGATATCATATATCGAAGACCGTCAATTGATTCATGTTGGAGAAGGATTCATTTTAGTAGAACGTTCAACACCACACGCGCCTAAACGCTTAGGTTTGATGATTTCAGTTGACTTAGAAGACTACAGTTACGAACCAGGCGCGAAAACATTGATTCGAGCAACCGAAGGTACCATTCTTTCTAGAATTCCTCCGCGCGAAAAGATTCGAAAAAATGCTCCACTTGAGTTTCCACACACACTGATTCTAGCAGATGATCCAAAAAAAGAAATCATCGAAGGACTCTACAATCGACGACATGAATTTAAAAAAGTCTATGATTTTGATTTGATGATGGATGGCGGACATATTACAGGTTATTTGATTGAAGATACTACTAAGATAATGAAACAATTTTACAATTTGATTAAACAAGATTCAGATCCATTGTTATTCTTGGTGGGAGATGGTAACCATTCCTTAGCCACCTCAAAATCACATTGGAATCATGTGAAATCATTTTTAACTGAAGAAGAAAGAGTCAACCATCCAGCAAGATACGCATTGGTTGAAGTCATCAACTTATACGACGAAGGGATTTCATTTGAATCCATTCATCGCGTTGTGTTCAAACCAAAGCCTGATTTTTTGCCTGGTTTGATGCAGATCGCAAAAGGTGAGTATGATAGTTTTGTGTATCAATCTAGTTTAGGAAAACTTCAAATCAAGCTACCATCAAAAGCTCCTCACGCTTATCAAGTTGTACAACAATACATTGATCAATACACAAAAAAACATCGCAGTGTAAAGGTGGACTATGTTCATGGGGATGATCATATGATTGAGGTGTGTGATCGTGACAATTCAGCAATTGGTATTTATATGCCAGCACTGACCAAAGAAGATTTATTTGATTTCATCAAAGAAGGTCAAGTTTTACCGAAAAAATCATTTTCTATGGGACACGCGTGTGAGAAACGCTTTTACCTAGAAGGTAAAATTATTAAGTAGGAAAGAAGGATACGAAATGACGAAACGAGTTTATAACTTTTCGGCAGGACCTGCCATATTACCAGTCGAAGTATTAGAAGAAGCAGCAAATGAAATGCTGAATTATAAGGATTCTGGAATGTCTGTCATGGAAATGAGTCATCGCTCAAAAATCTATGAAACAATCATCAACGAAGCAGAAGCAGATTTAAGAAAACTCTTAGATATTCCAAGTAATTATAAAGTATTGTTTTTACAAGGGGGAGGAACAACGCAATTTGCGATGGTACCTATGAACCTTATGAAGAAGAAAGTAGCAGACTATATCATTACAGGACATTGGGCAAAAAAGGCTTATGAAGAAGGAATGATGTATGGAAAAGCAAATATCATCGCATCGAGTGAAGATAAAATGTTTTCTTATATTCCAGATGTATCAAACTTGAAAATAAGCAAAGACGCCGATTATGTATGGATGTGTGATAACAATACCATTTATGGAACCAAGTTCCACTCCATACCTAACACGAATGGAGTTCCGTTGGTATCCGATCATTCAAGTTCGTTTTTATCAGAACCAATTGATGTAAGCAAATTTGGATTGATTTTTGCAGGAGCACAAAAAAATGTCGGTCCAGCAGGAACCGTCATAGTCATCATTCGTGAAGATTTAATAAGCGATGATTATTTACCAAACACACCTACAATGTTAAAGTATAAGATACACGCAGACAATGGGTCAATGTATAATACCCCTCCAACATATGGTATCTATCTATGTGGTAAGGTGTTCAAATGGCTTTTAAACCTTGGTGGATTAGAAGCTATCAAAGAACGTAATATCAAAAAAGCAAATATCTTATATGATTACTTAGACCAAAGCAAATTGTTTAAAGGTACAGTTAATCATGATTCTAGATCACTCATGAACGTATGCTTCAAGACTGGAAATGATGCAATTGATGATGCGTTCATAAAAGAAGCCAAAGCCAAAGGATTTGACAATTTGAAAGGTCATCGTTCGGTTGGTGGTATGCGTGCGAGCATTTATAATGCGATGCCTGTAGAAGGTGTAGAAGCACTGGTTGCTTTCATGAAAGAATTTGAAGCGAAAAATCATAAAGGGTAAGGAGATCTGCATGAAACAAATATATTGCCTAAACAATATATCAACTATCGGTCTTAGTGCTCTACCATCTACTTACCAAGTAACTAAAAATTTGGAAGCAAGTGATGCGATTTTAGTTCGAAGTGCTGTGATGCATGATATGCTACTACCTAACACTGTTAAAGCAGTTGCAAGAGCTGGAGCTGGAGTCAATAATATCCCACTTGATGTTTATGGGAAAAAAGGAATCGTTGTATTTAATACCCCCGGTGCGAATGCAAACGCCGTAAAGGAATTGATGATTGCTGGAATGTTACTCGCTAGTCGCGATATTTACGGCGGTATGAAATGGCTAGAAGCAAACAAGCATGATGAGCAAATCGCAAAAACCGTAGAAAAAGAAAAAGCAAACTATGGTGGAACTGAAATTTTTAATAAAACGGTAGGGATTGTTGGTCTAGGTGCAATCGGTATTTTATTTGCGAATGCATGTAGTGCTCTTGGGATGAAGGTTGTTGCATCCGGACGAAGCCTAGCTAGTTTAGAAGCCAAACGGTCTAGTTTACCAAAGGACATCGTGTTAGTAGAAACCAAAGAAGAAGTATACAAAGTTGCGGATTTTATTAGTTTAAATCTGCCACTTGATGCTTCTACAAAAGGTATGATCAATCACGAGGCAATTGCTTTGATGAAAGACGGTGTTGTAATTTTAAACTTTGCACGAGATTCGTTGGTTAATGATGAGGATCTCCGCACCGCGTTAGATAGCCGAAAAGTAAAATCGTATGTCACTGATTTTCCAAATTCAAAAACAGTAAATATGAATCATGTCATCGCTATCCCTCATTTAGGGGCATCCACAGAAGAAGCTGAAGACAACTGTGCAACAATGGCAGTGAATCAGATTGTAGCCTTTTTAGAAGAAGGTACGATTATCAATTCGGTGAACTATCCCAATATGGAGTTGGGTCCTCGTAAAATGACGAACCGTATCTGTATTCTACATGATGCGGCTGTCAATGTATCTTCACAAATCATCAACGTACTGGATCAAGCACATGGAATATTATCCAAAACAAATCAAACGTTTGGATATACGGTCATTGAAACAAACGCTTATAACCAAGCTAAATTTGATCAAGAAATTAATAAAATTGATGGTATCTACCGTATCTTATATTTATAATGTCGTTTCCAGCAGGGCCGCCTTGCTGGAAATATCTATTTACAAGCATTTCGTTATTTGTTATAATGAATAGCGATTTCAGGCATTTATTTATATATTTGAGTTGGAGTTATTGGAAAGAAAGAAGGAACGAATTACTATGAAACAGTCATCAAATGGTAACACTTTTATTGATGATTCATCGTATCAATTGTTTGATACTGATTTTGTCATGCAATTAGATTCATCCTTTGTGATAACAAATAGTTGTGGTAAGTTGCTTGAAAAATATCAAATTCATTCGAATGAATTGATTGGTCAATCCTTCCTTGCCCTGACAAAGGTAAGTAGTCATTTGATTCTTACCATGATCAACCAAAAAGATATTGCAATGATTGATTGGATCTATACTACAAACCAAAAAGTGATTCATCTCCAATCTGCAATCATCAAAGAAAGCATCCATAACAATGAGTGTTACTTTGTCCAAACAAGAGAAGTAACCACACTCAAGAAATATGAAAAAGTGCTAAAAGAAACCTTGACACAATACGAAACAGTTGCGAACATCCTAACCTCAGGAATCGCTGTTTTAGATATTATATATGATAAAGCAAATAATCCCATTGATTATGTATTTACGTTTGTGAATCAGGCATTTGCTTCCATGACTGCCCTACTTCCAAAAAAGATTATTGGAAAAAAATTAAGTGAAATTACCATAACAGCGATGTCTTATTGGCATAGTGTGTATAAAAAAGCCATAGAGGCAAGACAATCAGTTACGTTTGATCGTTATTCTGAAACTACAAAAAAATGGTATAGCACGTCTATTATGTTTCAAGAACCAAATCAACTTATCGTTATGATGGTTGATATCACTGAGCGAATCCATTTATTGGACCAATATGAGGTAGAGAAGAAACGATTGACTAGAGTAATCGATTCTTCGATTGATATTATTTTTGAAATTGATATATCGAGCCGGTTTGTTTGGACTGCCGGTAAAGGTCTTTCTAAAATTGGAAAGCAACCAGAAGAATATGTAGGTAAAACAGTAACAGAAGTGTTTGGAGAAGACGGAAAAGAGCGACAATCGTATTATGAACAATCCCTTCAAGGCATTGAATGTTCTTACATATGGCATTATAGCCTCGGGGAAGAAACATTCTTCTTTGAATCTACGATATCACCAATTGTGCTCGATGATGGTAGCATTATTGGCGCAGTAGGAATTGCACGAGATGTAACAGAACAACGAATCAAACAGTGTGAGATTGAGTATTTAAGTTATCATGATCAACTCACCAATATATATAATCGTAGATATTATGAACAAGAATTAAAGCGTTTGAACTCACAGGAGTATCTTCCACTTACCTTATGTGTCATTGATGTCAATGGATTAAAACTCGTAAACGATGCATTCGGTCATGAAGCAGGAGATATTGTTTTATCGAAAACGGCGAACATTTTACAATCAAATCAGCGAGATCAAGATGTAGTAGCTAGAGTTGGTGGAGATGAATTTGTAGTATTACTTCCAAATACACAACTAGAAGAAGCAAAAGTTGTGATGAAACAAATCAACCAACTCATTACCGAAGAAAAAATCAAATCTTTGCCACTTTCAATATCTTATGGTCTTCACACAAGAAAAACAATGGATGAAGATTTAACAGATGTATTCCGTATCGCAGAGGATAATATGTATAGTCGCAAATTACAGGAATCTTCCTCGATGAAGACTCACGCAATCGATATTATCATGAAAACGTTGTTTGAAAAAAATGATCGTGAAGAAAAACACTGTAAACGAGTCAGCGAACTATGCATAAAAATTGCAACCAAAATGCGTTTTAGTGACGTTGAAATCAATAAAATAAAAACAGCTGGGCTACTTCACGACATTGGTAAAATTGTGATTGATGCCGAAATCTTAAACAAACCATCGGCTCTAACCGATCACGAATGGGCAGAAATGAAACGACATCCAGACGTTGGATATCGTATATTAAGTTCCATTTCAGAATATGCACCGCTTGCCAATATTATTTTATCTCATCATGAACGATGGGATGGAACAGGTTATCCAAGAAGACTATCTGGAGAAGAAATTCCAATCTTCTCAAGAATTATGGCAGTAGCGGATGCATTTGATGCCATGACAATGATGCGACCATACCGTGAAACAAAGACAACATTTGAAGCATTAGATGAATTGCGATCGAAAAAAGGGAGTCAATTCGATCCAAAAGTAGTCGACATTTTTACTCATATTATTGAAGAATCAAGTGATCCAGAACTAACAGATGTGAAACGGTTCGAGCGATTGGTTGATCAAATCAAACAGTTATCAGATGGGAAAACAGGATTATATCCAAAACGAGATTTCAACCCAACGACAACCGAACAATTTTTGAAAGAACATGGGTTTGGTGGGTATACCATGACGATCAATACCAATAAGGTTCTTTATTTTGGATACCACGCATACATTCCACTGCGCCAAATGGAGAGTTTTGAAACAGAACTACCATGGAGAATTTTACAACCATATACCATTGGAGAAACACCAATTAGCAGTGCAGGTTTATGTATCAATGGAGTCATTGGAACAACAAATCCGAGAGGAACAGGTGCAATCTATCAAAACAATGGTCAAAAACCTGTTGTTTTGAAAAGCAAACATGTCTATGGGTATCATGGTGATGTGTGGGGGTCTAATCGGTTCGGGATGTTACAGTTAAGTGAACATGGTGTAATCCAACATCGGTTTACCGGAGTTGAGCTCGCAACTGGTGTCGATATTACACTCAAACCAAAAGAGTATTTGATTACCCTATTTGAGGCGGATCGTTACGCACTCGGTGGACCAATGGACTGTTATGCAGTATCTCCTTACTTTGAAGAAGGTAATGTATGTAAAATAGAGTACCATGAAAAATTAATTTATCACGGAGAATAATCTACTTTCAACAAGCAATAAGATGTCTTATTGCTTGTTTTATCTTGGTTGGACCAAAAGTAAATGTTGATTTTCATTGACTTTTTTCATCATTTTTAGTATAATAACTTGAGTTGGAATGGGGGGACAGTCATGAAGTGGACACAACAACAATTGTTCAAAATTATGAACTTTCCACACCATTTTCAAACAGGGTTTGATTTTTCAAATCGTTTGACAGACGAATTCGAGATTTTAGCGATTTCACAAGCAATGGTTCATGGCACAATCGAACGCATCGATTTTGATAAGTATGAACTATCTATGCAAGTGAATGTGACGATTACAGTAGAGTGTGCTCTTACATTATTACCAACAGATTATTTAATGGAATTTTCCTGCTCAGACTATTATAGCTTTGTGCCTGATGAATCCGATGATACGGTAGTATTAGAAAAAAACACACTTGATTTAGAAGAGATTACATGGGGATCAATCTTACTTGAAAAACCATTACGAGTTGTAAGAGACGATGCATATGAAATCTTAGAAAGTCGTGGAATTGTACTAGAAGAATCTGTCATAGATACAGAGGAAGAACCCAAATCGCCATTTATAAATAAGAAAAAGTGAGGTGAGTTAGAATGGCTGTTGCTCAAAGAAGAACATCAAAAACGCGTAAACGTAAACGTCGTACCCACTTTAAACTAGAAGTGCCTGGAATGATTACATGTCCAAACTGTGGTGAATTAAAATTATCACACCGTGTATGTAAAGAATGTGGACATTATGATGGTAAACTAGTTAAAGAAATCAAGGTTAAGGAAACTGAAACCAAAGAGTAAAAAGAAAAACGCCAAAGGGCGTTTTTTCTTTTAGAAATGGATCGTATTGTGATATAATGTTTAATATGAAGGGGATGATGCATATGAACGACTATAAACATATTTCGGTGTTATTAGAAGAATCGATTGAGGGTCTTGCAATCAAAGAAGATGGAATCTATGTAGACTGTACCTTAGGTGGTGGTGGACATTCGAGTGAGATATTATCAAAGTTAACCACAGGTCGTCTCTATGCATTTGACCAAGATGAATACGCATTACACAAAGCAAACAAATTTTTAACTGAAGTAGGAACAAACTTTACGTTAATCAAGGATAACTTTGTTCATTTGAAACAAAGATTACTTGAATTTGGAGTCACTGAAGTGGATGGAATCTTGTATGATCTTGGGGTTTCTAGTTTTCAGTTTGATATTCCGGAGCGAGGATTTAGCTATAACTACGATGCACCACTGGATATGAGGATGAACCAAGAACAACCGCTTTCTGCGAAAACCATTGTAAATGTTCACTCAGAATCGGAATTAAGAATGATCCTTTGGCAATATGGAGAAGAAAAGTTTGCTCCTCAAATTGCCAGAAAAATAGTGACATATCGAAAAACCAAAGCAATTGAGACAACATTCGAACTCGTAGACATCATAAAATCAGCATTACCTGCTGCTATCAAACGTGAGAAAGGACATCCTGCGAAGAAAACATTTCAAGCGCTCAGAATCGCGGTTAACGATGAGTTAAGGGTATTTGAGACAAGTTTAAAGGATGCGTTGACCCTTTTAAAACCAAAAGGGAGAATTGTTGTTATTACATTTCATTCCTTAGAAGATCGTATATGCAAGCATATGTTCCGGGAGGTAACTACACTACAACTTCCTGTTGGGGTTCCATTTGTGCCATCTGGATATGAAGTGAAATACCGGTTAATCAATCAAAAAGTGATTACAGCCTCATCTAGCGAACTTGAAAGCAACAATAGAGCTCATTCAGCAAAACTTAGAATCATTGAGAAATTATAGCAAAAGTGGACTAATAAAAGTCCACTTTTTTTGATTTTTATTTCATGATGTGTATGGAGTAAATTGCTTCAAAGCTTTGGTTTGGTGGTAGGAAGATCATATCTTTCTTTTCTTCAAAGTTTCCTTTTGTGTCTGGTTTATCCGCACAACCAATCCATGGTTCTAGACATACAAACGGCGAATCAATCGTAGCTGGTGTCCAGATCCCTAAGGTGTTAAAGGTTGGAAATGAGAATTTGATCCCAAGTGGTTTTGATTTGTGTCTTAAAATACAGTAATCGGATACTGGTTTGTCAAAGATTAATGCATCTTGTTTAAATAAAGAATATTCTAAAGGTAGTTGTTGAAACGAATCAAATTTCATATTTGTTTTCGACCAGTCAATCGTTCCATTTGTCATGTTAACAAGTGGGGAGACAAACTGCTCCTGGTTTGGAAAATAAAGTTCATAATCGGTAAACGAATCCTTAGGATCAATTGGACAAGAAAAAGCAGGATGTCCTCCAAGGTTAAATGGCATTGTTTGGTCCCCTGTGTTTATCACTTGGAGGTGTGTTTCTAAGGAATCCCCGTTAAGCGAATAGGTTACAAGAAAACGAAACTGAAATGGATACATCTTTAATGTTTCGTCGGTTGCATCAAACACCAATGTAATTGCTTCTTCGGTTTGATGGAGCACGGAAAATCGCATGTCTTTGATAAAACCATGTTTTGGAATGTGATAGGGTTTTCCACCAATCAACGTTTGATCGTTCATAAAACGACCAATGGCTGGGAACAAAAATGGTGCACTTCGATGCCAATATTTTGGGTCTGATGTCCAGATGTATTCAAACTCTTGATCTTTTAAGGATTTTAGTTCAGCACCTTTCATATCAATCGTTGCTTGTAAATGATTGTTTTTTAGTTCAAATCGCAAAAATATCACCTCTTGGTTTTATTATAACAAACTTTATCTCAATTGTTAATTGTTTTATTTCTTTTCAAGATAACCAACAATGATGTATAATAAATTCATATCTAGGAGGTGAAGGCAAGTGAGGATCATTCCAACAAAAAAAGTATTGTTACCAAATAACGCAATTAATTTATATCGTGGATGTACTCATGGATGCATTTACTGTGACTCAAGAAGCATCGTGTATGGGATAGGCCCATTTGAAGACATTGGCGTGAAAGAAGATGCGATGAATAAACTTAGAGATGAGTTATCAAGGAAAAAAACAAAAGGAATGATTTATACGGGGTCGATGTGCGATCCATACATTCCATTAGAACAAGAACTGAGATTAACACAAGGAATGTTAAAAGCGATTTATGATTTTGGTTTTGGAGTTAGCATTCTTACGAAAAGCGATTTGGCATTACGAGATATTGATTTAATCGACCAAATCAGCAAACGAAATTGTGCTGTAGTTTGTTATACACTGACTACCTATGATGAAGAACTTTGTAATCTATTAGAACCGAATGTCGCTTCGACAAAACGAAGACTCGAATGTCTAAAAGAATTTGCATCACGCAACATCACAACTGGTGTTTGGATGGGGCCAATTCTACCATTTATTAACGACACAGAAGAAAACATTCGAAGTCTTGTCAAAGCGTGTAGTGAAGCCGGTGTCACATTCATCATTCAATTTGGTATGGGGTTAACGCTAAGAGAAGGAAACCGAGAGTATTTTTACGAACAACTCGATCGACTATTTCCCAAGTTAAAACAAGTGTATCAAATGAAATATGGCAATCGTTATGAATGTATGTCACCAAAATCTGCATACTTGACAAAAATTTTCGTTGATGAATGTAATAAGTATGGGATAAAAATCAATACCTTTGATTATGAAAAACATTATAAAAAGCAAAATATCATTGATCAACTCCGGTTGTTTGACGAAAGCTAGGGTTCATTTGTATTTACTACCACAGGAAAATATGTTAAAATAATAGAAAAGAGAGGTACTTTTATGAATAAAAAGAACAAACCTCAGACTTCTGACAAACGTTTGTCACGCATACAGGAGTTAAAAAGCAACAAAGAAAAAATTAACGCTGTCAAAGAAACCGCCATCATCACGTTTTGGTATGGTTTGTTTGGATTTACGTGGATCATAACAACAGACCGTCTGTTAGATTGGCTTGTAACAGACCCTATACTTCATCGCAACATTCAACTTGCGAAAGGGTGGCTCTATGTCATCTTAACGGTTATTTTTATCTATTTGGTTGTAAAACGACGCATTGAATTAATCAAGCACGCTGTTGATGATATCCTCACTACTACAAAAGTATTAGACCAAACGGAAGAAGAATTATACATTCAAAAAGCCTTTACCGACGAACTAATTGGAACGGCTCCAGTAATCATCGCGGTATGGGATAGTTTAGGAAATTTAAAATCCATTAATCCATTTGCCTTAGAACTATTAGGCTACGATGCAACCAGTGTGTTTTACCAAGAGTGGATGGAATTATTATTTTCTGAAGAAAACAGAACTAGTTTGTTCGGCGTGTATGATATTATCAAGCAAAATGGGTTTTTAAAAAATCATGAAACCGAATTAATCGCCAAAGATGGTCGAACTATTTTCGTCATGTGGAATTCTGGCGTATTATCAACAGAAGCCAATGGAACAACAGAATACATCTCCTTCGGTGTTGACATTACAAAACGAAAAATCGCCGAAGAACAACTCAAAAAAATGGCATATTATGATATGTTAACGGATTTACCAAATCGATTTGCTTTGGAAGAACAAGTGGCAACCTTGATGAATCAGTCCGATTCTTCTTATGCGTTGTTGTATCTAGACGTGGATAACTTTAAATACATTAACGATTCCTTAGGTCATCACATTGGGGATGAATTACTCATCCATATCGCACAAAGCTTAAAAAAAGCGGTAAAAAAACCAAACTTTATCGCTAGGTTGGGTGGCGATGAGTTTGCAATATTGATTCCGGAATATAAAAACAAACAACAAGTACTTGCTTGTGTGGAAACATTGAAAAAAGCAATTGGGAAGACATGGTTTGTATACAACCATAATTTCTTTGTTTCATTAAGCATAGGGGTTTCAATTGCCCCTCAAGATGGTCAAGATTTTAATATTTTAAGTAAAAATGCAGATATTGCGATGTATGCATCAAAAAAAGAAGGCAAAGATCGCGTGATGTTTTTTGAACAAGCAATTGAAAAAGATAATTTATACCATATCGATATGGCCAAGCGCATCCAACAAGCAATTGAACAACATGAATTTATGTTATACTTTCAACCACAATATCGGCTATCTGATCAATCCATAACAGGATTTGAAACATTACTTAGATGGAAAGAAGCAACAAGGGGCTTTATTTCACCAGCTGAGTTTATTCCTTTAGCTGAAGAAACTGGTCAAATTCATGCGATTGAACGATGGGTCTTTAAAGAAGCCATCAAGCAAAAAGAGTTATGGGATAGCCAAGGGTATGAGAGTTTGGTGTTATCAATAAATCTATCAAGCAAAACCATAATGAGTGATGTCAATTTCGCCGAAATTGAAACGATTTTAGCATCTTACAAAGGAAATCACTCTAATTTAATGATTGAAATTACCGAAACAGCGATTTTAAAGGATATGGATGTTGCAATTGCTCGATTAGAACGTATTAAGTATCTTGGTGTTCTAATCGCACTAGATGACTTCGGAACGGGTTATTCATCTCTTACTCATATCCGTATGCTACCAATCGATGTTGTGAAATTAGATCGTAGTTTTGTTGGTCAAATTGAAAACAAAGGAAAAGATGAACTAATTGTGAATTCTGTCATTATGCTTGTCAAAAAACTTGGATATCGATTGGTTGCTGAAGGAATTGAAAACATGGAACAACATCAATACTTGTTAAACAACCATTGCGAATATGGGCAAGGATTTTTTATGTGTCGTCCAATTGATGCAAACCACATCAATCAGTTATTAACTAAACCTATCCCATATATCAAATAATGTATTATCTATAGCTTAACCAACAGGGGGACAAAGCGATGAAACGCATCGTTAACCGACAACGCATATTTGGCATCATCTTTACATTTGTTTTTATTTTCGGATTATTTTTTCATTTTCTATATTATCGTAACACGTTAATTAAGATCAATGAAGAAAAAATATTATCGAATGTAGAAAATATGATTGTTAAGATTGAATCCGATTTACATGAAAAAATTCATACAATTGAGCATGCTGCATCCATCGCAGGATTAAATTTACTAGATGACAATGCACTATTGTTGTTTTTTCAAACAACAATGGAGACACATCCTGAATTTTTCAGTGTATATGTTGGGTTTGAAGACAACACAATGATCAATGGGAGCGGATTTAATCCTTACCTCACAATTCCAAATTATGATGTCCGTATACGACCATGGTATGTCCAAGCAAAGTCATCAAACACAACGGTGGTTACAAATCCTTTTGTGAATTCTTCCAATGACTACATTATCATAACCATTGCCACGCCATTATACGACGAATCCAACCACTTAATTGGAATTGTTGCAGGTGATTTGATCGTCAATAGTTTTTTTGATGTCGTGCAACAAAGTGAGTTAACAGAAAATAGTTATTCTTTTCTAGTCAATCAAAATGGTGATTTTCTATCTCACCCAACCTATCTTTATCAATACGATGCTTCAAAAACAGAACAACAATTCATTGATTCTACGAACATTGCATCTATTTCGAATAAGACAATGCAAGCACTGTTTTCAAAGCAAACTGGAGTAACTCCTGTTATGTTAGATGGTGTAAACGGGTATGTTGCATACAAACAACTTGAAATCAATGATTGGATCATTGGAACGTTTACTCCGATTGCAGAATATAGTCATTACTTGGATCAATTTATTGAAGTTTTTTTGATAACCATGATTGGTATCTTTTTGGTTTCGATTGTATTTTTCTGGTGGCAAAGACGTCAATTAACCAATCCAATGCTTCGAATGGAACAAGAAGTGGCATCCATTAACCCATCAGACGATTTAACGTATCGTTTACCAATGAATAAAAATGATCCATTCCTAGATGTCAGAAATAAAATTAACCAATTACTTACAACCACAGAAACATTTTTCAATCGAGTAGAAGCGGACAACCAGTCACTTTCAACAAGCAATGATTTGCTTGAACATACGTTAGTCACGTTGCGTAAAACAGAAGATGAACTAAGAATCCAATACAATCAATTGAGTGAAAGTGAGAAGAAATACAAGTCACTTGTTGGATCGATGTCACAAGGATTGGTTTTATTTGAGGTTACTATCGGTACGAGAGGAAAAGTAGAAGATGCCATAGTCATTGATGCAAACAATAGTTTTTCGGAAATGATAGAATTACCAATAAATAAGATTATGAATACAAGACTACTTGATATTAATCCAAACCTAATGCAACTAATTAAATCGATTGAACGTGTTATGTTAAGTGGAAAAAGCGATCGTTTTGAGTTTTTTGATGAACGAATTAGTAAACATTTTGAACTTATTGTATATCAAGTAAGTGAGACCAAAGTTGCAACAATCATATTCGATATTACAATTCGCAAAAAACTAGAAGAAAAACTCATGGATTTGAGTTTTAAAGATCAATTAACAGGTTTAAAAAACCGTAGAAGTTATGAAGATGATCTAAAACGATATGAAACAGCATCTGAGTTTCCACATACCGTTCTTATGGCAGACGTCAACGGGTTAAAACTTGTGAATGACTCCTTTGGACACGATGAAGGAGATAAACTCCTTAAGAAAGTTGCAACCATATTAACAAAAGTTTGTGGAAAAAAAGGATCCATTTATCGCATCGGCGGAGATGAATTTATTGTTTCCTTATCAAAAACAGACTACTTTGAAACCGATGAATATGTGAAAAAGCTTAAAACTCTATTTTCCAAAGAACGAATTTCAGGAATCGAGATTTCAGTTTCATTTGGATGGGCTACAAGAGACTTTGAATCAGTCACCATGCTTGAAATTATCAAACGTGCTGAAGATAACATGTATAAAAGCAAATTATATGAATCTCCAAGTATGAGAGGAAAAGCAATCAATACGGTGTTAGATACTCTTTATATGAAAAGTTCAAAAGAAAAAGACCATGCATTAGGAGTACAACAACTTCTTGAACGATTTGCGAAAGCACTTAATTTACCATCGGATAAAGTATTAGAATTAAGCAAGGCAGCAGAAATTCACGACATTGGAAAAATTATAATCGATGAAGCAATCCTTGATAAAAAAGGAAAGTTAACAGATATTGAATTCATTGAAATGAAACGTCATCCAGAGGCAGGATATCGAATTTTGAGTACACTTCCTGAATTTGTGGATATCGCTCAATACATTTTAGCACACCACGAACGATGGGATGGGTCAGGTTATCCGAAAGGTCTCAAGAAAGACGACATTCCATTTGAGTCTCGTATGATGGCGATTTGTGATGCGTATTATGCGATGACATCTCAACGCTCGTATAAACCAAAATTAACCAAAGAAGAAGCAATCAAAGAACTAAAACGATGTGCGGAAACGCAGTTTGACCCATATTTAGTCACAGAATTTATTACAAAAGTATTGGGAGAATAACAAAGATAGATGAATTTGAGTATTTTTGATGTCTGAAATACTCAAATTTTCTTATTTACTAGAAATGAGGAAAATATATGTTTCAAGCAATAATCAACAAGCAAAACGAATTATTTCAAACAGGAGTAACAAAATCATATGCATTTCGCAAGAAACAATTAGAGATACTTGAAGAAATGATTCGTTCGAATGAACAAGCTATTTTAGAAGCAGTCAAACTTGATTTGGGTAAAAGCGAGTATGAAGCTTACATCACAGAACTATCGCTTACTTACGAAGAAATACACATAGCCAAACGACATTTGAAACAGTGGATGAAACCGATTCGGGTAAAATCGAGTTTAACTACGCTTTTTGGATCTTCTCGTATTTATAATGAGCCTTATGGAACTGTATGCATCATTTCTCCATGGAATTACCCCGTTCAACTCTCCTTTGTTCCTATGATTTCAGCAATCGCTGCTGGAAACACAATTGTTCTAAAGGTATCCTCAACATCAAAACATACAGCTAATTTATTGACCTCAATCATCAATCAAACCTTTGATTTGTCATACATTTATGCAACCGATGCATCAAAAGATGATGCAGGAATGTTAATATCCAACAAATTTGATTACATCTTTTTTACAGGTAGTACACAAGTTGGGCAACAAGTGATGAAAGAGGCAGCAAAGCATCTCACTCCAGTCACATTAGAACTTGGTGGAAAGAGTCCGTGCATTGTTTTACGTGATGCCAATATTGCGTTAGCTGCGAGACGTATTGTCCTCGGTAAAATCATCAATACTGGGCAAACATGTGTCGCACCTGATTATATTTTGGTAGACGCAATAATCAAAGACAAACTAGTAGATGCACTATGGAATACTTATCTTTCATTTTATCCGAATTCTTATCGTGAGGAGAGTTATCCAAAGATGATCGATTCAAAACAATTTCACCGGTTAGTGAGTATGTTAGAAAATCAGACCATTTTGCATGGCGGTAAAAGTGATCATAAAACATTGAAGATGGAGTTTACGATTCTTGATGAACCTAGTCGAGCTTCTCAAGCCATGAACGAGGAAATCTTTGGTCCTATTTTACCGATTTTATCATTTGAGACATCAAGTGAAGCAAAAGATATCATTTATAGTATGGACAAACCACTTGCTTGCTATTTATTTACACAAGATAAAAAAGAAGAACAACGATGGATGAAAGACATTTCATTTGGTGGTGGTGCTATTAATGATTGTATTATGCATTTAGCCAATCCAAATCTACCATTTGGTGGAGTAGGAGCATCAGGTATGGGATCCTATCATGCAAAATTTGGATTTGATACATTCTCACACCAAAAAAGTATTCTAAGAAGTAGCGGTTGGTTTGATTTACCACTCAAGTACCCACCATTTCACAAACGAAGCATCAAAACGATAAAAAGGATTATGAAATAACATGGATTTATTATTTTATATTGAACGAGACAAACATTTGGATTTATCACTTCCTTCGATTGTTCGTAGAGCAAGTAGAGGTATTATCTTTATCAATAACAAATTATTAATGGTGCAATCCAAACTTTATAAGGAATATAAGTTTCCAGGAGGTGGAATTAAACCAAACGAATCATTTATTGACGGAATGAAACGAGAGGTCGCTGAAGAAACGGGATATTACAATATTTATGATATTGAAGAATTTGGATATACCGTCGAATATCGGAAAGCACACGATCCTGGATTTGAAGCGTTTGTGCTGGAATCATATTACTATACCTGTAAGTGCACGTATGAAAAAACATTACCAAATTTAGATCCATATGAACAAGAATATGGATATGTTGCAGTATTGGTCGGTATCGAAGATGCAATCAACCAAAACAAGCAGCTTTTGGGAAATCCTCATATACCTTGGGTTGAACGAGAAACAAAAGTACTTGAGTTTTTACTTAAGAAAGCAAATCAGTAGGATGATAGATACCAAATAAAGTATACTATAGATAGAATCATAGAAGGAGGGAAATCTATGTTACAAGTTGGTCAAAAAGTCAATAATTTTACATTACCAGATCAGTCAAACAAATTACATTCGCTGAGTGATTATCTTGGGAAAAAAGTTGTTATATATTTTTATCCCAAAGACAACACGCCTGGATGTACCAAGCAAGCATGTTTGTTTCGCGATACCTATTTGGAATTTAAACGCCTTGGTGTAGAAGTCATCGGCATCAGCAAGGATTCAAGCAAATCTCATCAAAAATTCGTAGATGATTTCGGACTCCCATTCATTTTGTTAAGCGACGAGGAGAAAGTAGTCATTGATCAATTTGGTGTATGGCAAGAAAAGATGATGTATGGGAAAGTAACACATGGGGTTGCGAGAACAACATTTGTCTTAGATGAATCACATAATGTTGTTAAAGTATACGAAAAAGCAAACCCAGATACCAATGCATTAGACATTCTTGAATTTTTAAAGGCATAAACGAAAACCATATCTAGCAATAGATATGGTTTCTTATTGACAAAAGGAGTTGTTGTTTTTGAATAACATCATTGGAATTATGATAAGCGTTGGCTACGTATTTGTCATAATCGGTGTATTATACTTCATAAGAGAAAAAACAAACATTGCTTTAATGTACCGTCGTAAAATCATTCACATATCGATTGCGAACTGGTGGATCATTGCGATGATCTTTTTTGACAATGTAATCTATGCATCTATTATTCCACTTATCTTACTCATTTTAAACTATGCTTCAACAAAAATCAAAATATTAGAAGAAGTTGATGAAGTTGGAACATCTTATGGTACCATCTATTATCCGCTTTCCATGTTAATCCTCGTCATTTTATTTTTTGGATTCATCAAAGCACCATACATTGGATTAGTAGGGGCTATGATTATGGGGTATGGAGACGGATTTGCCGGTCTTGTTGGTCAACTCTTTGGGAAATACAAACATAGTTTTCATAAAACTTGGATAGGTTCCATGGTAATGTTTGGTATAAGTTTCATAATAACACTCACAGTTGCTTTCATTTATCAAACACCAAATATGTTGTTTAGTGCAGTACTTGTTGCGTTGCTTGCGACACTATTAGAAGCAGTCGGTGATAAAGGAATTGATAACTTAACCGTACCAATCGCATCCTCTTGTTTGTTTTTCTTGATTCAATTGTTGTCATAACAATGCAAATTGATTGAACAAATGATTAGAATTCGTTACAATGATAGTGAACTTGATTGTGGGGGACTTTTTTAGCAATTGAGTTTAAGGTGGATGTTATTCTAACTCTAGATCGTCACAGTTCGGGAAAGAGACATTCAAAAAGGAGATGAATTTTTTCATCTCCTTTTTCGTTTGATTAGTAGTTTTTGATATCTAAATTGATACGTCCATCTTTGATTTCAATGATTCGGTCCGCTTTTTCAGCGATTTTACGATCATGAGTGATGATGATAAAGGTTGTCTTATACTTTTTGTTGATGTCTCTTAATAACTGGTATACTTGTTCAGTAGAATCAGAATCAAGATTTCCAGTTGGTTCATCCGCTAAGACGATCTTTGGGTTATTAATCAAACTTCTTGCGATTGCTGTTCGCTGTTGTTGTCCTCCTGACATATTGACGGCTAAGTTGTTCTTTACCTTCGATAGTCCTACAATATCAAGGAGTTCATGTGCTCGGTCGATGATTTCTTTTGGCACATTTGGGTTTTGAATTTTATAAGGCATTAATACATTTTCAAGCGCAGTAAACTCTGGAAGCAAATAGTGAAATTGGAAAATAAATCCTAGAGTTTGGTTTCTAAGTTCTGCTAGTTTGTTTTTATTTAAAGTCGTTGTTAATACATTGTTGATGTATATTTCACCACTAGTTGGTTGATCAAGAGTACCTAAAATGTTAAGCAAAGTCGATTTACCAGACCCACTTTGTCCGATGATAGAGTTAAATGAATGTTCTTCGAAAGCCAAATCAACATCAAACAACACTTGTGTTTGAAACTTTGTTCCATATATTTTATTGATTTTTTTTAATTCTACGACATTAGCCATTGCGAATCACCTCGATGACACTTAATTTTGAAGACTTCCGTGCAGGGATTAACGATGCTAGTGTAGCAGCGAACACAGCAATCAAAGCCGATAATGCGATGAAGTTTGGATCAATGAATAGTGCAATGATCGGTTCATTGTTTGCATCCAAAGCAAATGTAGTGAAGGAGTAAGCAAGACCTAAACCAAATAATACTCCAAAAAACGCTCCGAATATTCCTAGAATCAGTCCTTCAAACAAAAAGACAAAACTTGCTTGGATATCTTTGATTCCCATGGCTTTTAATATTCCAATTTGTTTTGATTTTTGCATAACGGTGATTGCTAATACACTTGAAATACCTAAAACAACCGATATCATAACAAACACTTGAATCATCAAGGAAGAGATGCTTTGTCCGTTTAATCCGCTTAACAAATCTTGATTGAGATCTTTCCAGTTTTCAACGATTAACGAATCACTGTTTAATGCTGTGATGATATTTGTAGCTGTTTCATCCGCTAAAAAGACATCTTTTACTTGCATTTCAATGGATGTTGCTTGATTGTTTAATCCTAATATTGATTGAGCTGTTGGAATGGTTGTGATCACCCATGTTTTATTAATGGTAGATACTTTAAAATCATAAACACCAACGACTTTCACTGTTTGCGAATTCCCAAGAGGAATTGATAAGGTAATCGTATCATTTAAGGATAGTCCAAAAGATTCAAACAAATCTTTCCCAAGAATAACATCATTTTGAGTAAGAGGCAACGTACCTTCAATCAATTTATTATCAAATTTATAGATTTGATTTGCATCCTCAATATGGAATCCTCTTAATAAAATCGGTTCGGTTTGGTCATCTTGAATCAAGGAACCAGCTCCGTCTACTGCGACATTTAAGGACTCAATGTTTGAATCTACACTTGGTAATAGAAGTAAATAGAATGAATAATTATCAATATAATCACCTCTAGTTGATGGTTTGACTGTGATTTGAGAACTACTACCAATTGTCGTATTGACCAAATCCTTTTGTAATCCTTGAATCAAAGAACCAATAAAGACTTGAACACTCACTCCAACAGCAATCCCTAATATGATGACAATTGTTTGTGTTTTGGCAGATTTTAAAAATCTAATTGCGATTTGTAGTGCTAGTTTCATGAGCTACCTCCTTTGCTAACTCGAAGATATCGGATGTAGATTGGAAGTAGTAATGATATTTTACTGTTTTTTTGCTGGATTCTTCCTGGAATGCTTGGCCACCAATGATAATTTTCACATCTGGGTAGTTTGCATAAATGTGTTCGGTAACAAATTTAGTAGCGACTACATTGTAAAAGTTTGTTACACTAAGTGCGATGTAATCAGGTCTAAATGCAGGAATTGCTTTGATGATTTGATCGTTTGGTGTGTTCGCACCAATGAAGGTTGCATCAAATCCTGCAAGATTTAAATAATGAGTGACAATGATTGCTCCGATTTCATGAAATTCCTCTTTTGGACAAACCACAATCACTTTCTTATTTAGTTGTGGAACATTGCGTTTTTGGTCCATGACAAAAGGATAGGTTACTTCTAAAATTGTTCGGATAATCGAACTTCGCAAATGTTCTTTCCATATGCAAATTGCTTCGTCTTTCTCCTTACATGTAAAACCAACCAGGGCTGGTCTTAATAGTTGATCGTAGATTTCATCTAACGTTGCAAGTTTGTTTTCTAATAACGATAACACAAATGCAACCGATGCATCTTTGTTTTCTTGATCGAGTAAGGTTATAAATTGTTGATAAAGACTATGCTCCATACATGTCGCCTCCTAATACCCTTTTATTATAAACGAATGAACAAAAAAGTCAATAACGTTGCTTTCAAAAATGAATGATTGTATATGATTCATAGAAACATCCAATCCGACCATTGAAATAAACAGTATAACAAATGCATCCATTTTAGTAAATAATGAAAAAGAGTTGACTAAATCTTTCTTTTCAAGTAAAATATACCTATGTAAATCATCCGGTGATTGAGTGGTTGATGAAGGTCTATTTAGAGAGTTCTGCGTTGGTGAAAGTAGAATGAGACATTCATTGATGTGACAACTCATAAGGAAACTAAGGACGTAAGATATGCGTTAAATTCGTTAAAGAGCACTTGCAAAAGTGAACTAAGGTGGCACCGCGGAAGAAAATTCGTCCTTAGGTAAAGATTTTCTTTACCTATTTTTTCATATTTAGGAGGGTTATTATGAGTTTTCAAAAAATCAAAGGAACACTAGATTTCTATGGAGTCGAAAAACGTAAGTTTCGCAGGGTAGAAATGGTTGCGAAAGAGGTATCCTCTAGATGGGGATTCCAAGAAATGGATACACCGATATTTGAGGCAACCGAACTATTCCAACGAGGAGTAGGGGATGATACTGATATCGTATCAAAAGAAATGTATACCTTCTTAGATAAGGGAAATCGTTCATTAACATTAAGACCAGAAGGGACAGCATCCATCACAAGAGCAATCGTGGAAAACAAACTTTATGCAAATCCACTGCCACTTAAAGTATCGTACTTTGGTCCAATGTTTCGCTATGAGCGTCCTCAAGCAGGAAGAATGCGTCAGTTTACTCAATTTGGAGTAGAAATTTTTGGTATGGAATCACCGAAACTTGATGCTGATTTGATTTGTTTGGCATTTACTATATTTCAAGAACTTGGGCTTACCAAGTTGAAAATCAAATTAAACTCACTTGGAGATCAATCCTCTCGTACGGCATATCAAACAGCGTTAAAAGAGTATTTTACTCCGCTTGTGGAAAATATGTGTCAAGATTGTAAAACAAGAGTAAATAAAAATCCTTTGCGTATTTTAGATTGCAAAGTAGATCAAGGAAAAGATGAAATAAAGAACGCTCCAAAAATGAAGGATTTCTTAAATGAAGAGTCGTTACAGTTTCTAACTGAAATTGAAACAGTGTTGAAATTCTTAAACGTTCCTTATGAACTAGATGAAAATTTAGTGCGTGGACTTGATTATTATACCAATACCGTATTTGAAATTGTTTATGATGATCCTACTTCAAACATCAACGGATTAGCACTTTGTGGAGGGGGAAGATATAATGGTCTATCAAAAGAACTAGGTGGACCAGAGTTAAAAGCAATCGGGTATGCATTTGGAGTCGAACGCGTGATGATGGCAATTGATCAAACCAATGGATGGAAAGGTCTATCGTTTGATGCGGATGTCATGATCATCGCACTGAGTGACCAAGCGAAACTAGAATCTATGAAATTAGCAAACACCTTACGAAAGTATGGAAAATATGTGGAACTTGATTATGTGAATACCAGTTTAAAACCACAGTTCAAATTATCTGATCGAAGCAACGCATCAACGATTTTGATTATTGGTGATGATGAAATTGCTTCAGGCAATATTTCCGTAAAAACAAAAGAAAGTAGTACACAAACACAAATAACAATCAAAGAACTTATGAACTATTTGAATATAGTAGGAGTAGAAGAATATGCGTACACACAAAAATAATGAATTAAGATTAGAACACATTGGGAGTACCGTTACACTTGTTGGATGGGTTGCGAAAAAGCGCCATTTGGGTGGGATTATATTTATTGACTTAAGAGACCGTTATGGGATCACGCAAATCGTACTTGGACCAACGAATCCATTTTATCGTCAAGCAGAAGACGTTAGAAATGAATACGTTTTGGAAGTGACTGGAGTCGTGATTGAGCGAGTTTCTAAGAACAAAAACATTCCAACTGGAGATATTGAAGTAGAAGTTACGAAGTTAACCGTTCTAAATACAGCTGAAGTCACACCACTCATTATAGCCGATGAAACCGATGCTTTAGAAGACACGAGAATGAAGTATCGCTATTTGGACTTAAGACGTCCTTCCATGCAAAAAAATTTAATTTTGCGACACAAAGCAGCGATAGCTGTTCGAAATTATCTCGATGGATTTGATTTTATTGAAGTAGAAACTCCAATCTTAGGAAAATCTACCCCAGAAGGAGCACGTGACTATTTGGTTCCTTCTCGCGTTCATAAGGGTAGTTTTTATGCACTTCCACAATCCCCACAAATGTATAAACAATTATTGATGATAAGCGGATTAGAAAAATATTACCAAATCGTGAAGTGTTTCCGAGATGAAGACTTAAGAGCGGATAGACAGTTAGAGTTCACTCAAGTTGACATCGAAATGAGTTTCGGATCCGAAGAAGACATCTTCCAATTAGTCGAAGGGCTATTTGTGAAAGTATTTAAAGAAACAATTAATCACGATGTACAAACACCATTTATTCGTTTGTCCTATGACCAAGCAATGAATCAATATGGGTCCGATAAACCAGATACACGTTTTGGACTTCATTTGCAAGATTTGACAACACTATCGAATACCATTGAGTTTAGTGTATTTCAAACTGCACTGAAAAGTGGTAAAGTTGTAAAAGGAATCGTCGTTCCTCAAGCAGCTACTAAGTATTCACGAAAAGAAATTGATCGCTTAACCGATATGATCAAAAAATACAAAGCAAGTGGGCTTGCCTTTTTGAAGGTTGAGAACAACGAATTAACGGGTCCAATTGCGAAATTCTTTACCGAACCTCAAAAACAAGAGTGGATTCATACCTTAAATCTTCAAAATCATGATATACTATTTATCGTAGCAGATGAGTTAAGCATCGCAAATACCGCCTTAGGTGCACTGCGCATGCAACTAGGACGTGAATTATCTTTAATTGATGAAAACAAATATAACTTTTTATGGGTTGTGGATTGGCCACTCTTTGAATACGATGCAGAAGAAGATCGCTATGTCGCAGCACATCATCCATTCACATCTCCGAAAAAAGAAGATGAAGATAAATTGTTAACCAATCCAAAAGCATGCAAAGCCAAAGCATATGACGTTGTTTTAAATGGATATGAACTTGGTGGAGGAAGCATACGAATCTTCAATCAAGACATTCAATCTAAAATGTTTCAAGCAATTGGGATGTCAGAAGATGAAATTAAAAAACAATTTGGATTCTTCATTGATGCCTTAAAATATGGAACACCTCCTCATGGTGGAATCGCACTCGGGTTTGACCGTATTGCGATGTTACTCACAAAATCACCATCGATTCGTGATGTCATTGCATTCCCGAAAACTGCGAATGCAAAATGCGCGATGACAGAAGCACCAACACCGGTTGCATCCAAACAATTAAAGGAACTAGGAATATCAGTCGATGAAAAATAATCTAACAAGATTATCCTACTTACTCGGAGAATCCAACATCAAACGATTATCAAACTCAAGCGTTGCGGTTGTAGGTATTGGTGGAGTCGGGAGTGTTGCGTGTGAAGTCCTTGCTCGCTCAGGTATTGGAACCATTATCCTAGTTGACAAAGACATTGTTGATATCACCAATATCAACCGTCAACTAGTCGCAAATGTTGAAACTATTGGATTAAAGAAAGTTGATGTAATGAGAACAATCATTAAACGGATTAATCCCAACACAAAAGTATATACATATGATCATCTCTTTTCTGCAACAAACGATCAATTTTTATTTCAACACAAGATTGACTTTTTAATTGATGCGATTGATTCAATCGAAGATAAGTTTCACTTAATCAAATCATGCATCACTCGCAAGATTGCGTTTGTATCTGCGATGGGAGCAGCAAATAAACTAGATCCAACAAAGTTTAAAGTCGTTGACATTGAAAAAACAACCCATGATCCTCTTGCGAGAATATTACGAAAAAAGTTAAGAGATAGCGGGATCAAAGCAAAAATAAAGGTCATTTATTCGGATGAAATGGTCACAAACAATCAAAAGGAAGCGGTGGGATCATATATGGCAGTAACAGCAACTTCAGGTATCTTAGCAGCAAACGAAGCAATCAAAGAACTTACCAAAGCACGAGAAATCGTACTCGCTGGTGGGTGCTTTTGGGGCGTAGAAGGGTATTATAAACTCTTAAAGGGAGTCATAGATACCGATGTTGGCTATACGGATGGATCAAGTGAAGATCCAAATTACAAAGACCTTTGTAGTGGTAAAATCGATCATGTCGAAGCAGTTAGGCTTGTTTATGATCCAACCATCATTTCTTTACATGACATACTAGAGCATTTGTTCCGATTCATTGACCCAACTTCGTTAAATCGTCAAGGTGGGGATGTTGGTCGTCAATATCGCACAGGAATATATTATGAGCAAGTATCGGATAAGGCAATCATTGATGCATTTATCAAACATGAGCAAACCAAATACTCAAAACCAATTGTGGTTGATGTCAAACCAAGAACGACATTTTATAACGCGGAAGACTATCACCAAGATTATTTAGACAAGCATCCTGATGGATATTGTCATGTCGATTTTGGATTAATCAAAGAGACAGAAAAAAAATAGGGGGATAATATCATGGTTACAGAAATATTAATTATCGTCGGAGTGATTGTACTCTTTATCGGGTCTACGATGTTAAACAATCGTGTCAAAAAACCCGAAGGATGTGACATTCCAGAAGGTGGTTGTGGAGCTTGTACGACAACGTCTTGTTCGTTTAAGTCCGTACTTGAAAACACGCAAGCAGTTGAAGATAAGAAAAATGAGCTAAAGGCATTCCTACGTTCCATTGAAGAACAAGAAAAGAAACAAAATAGCAAAACATAAAGGAGAAACGTATATGCGAAAAGACTATATTAGTTGGGATCAATACTTTATGGGTGTTGCAGTACTTTCAAGCAAACGAAGCAAAGATCCGAATACTCAAGTTGGAGCTTGCATTGTAAATCCAGAAAAGCGTATCGTTGGGATTGGTTACAATGGATTTCCATATGGATGTGATGACGAAACATTCCCATGGACCAATGATGGATCTTTTTTAGACACAAAGTATCCATACGTCGTACACGCAGAACCAAATGCAATTTTAAATGCGACCACCAAATTAAACAATTGTTCGCTTTATGTTAGTTTATTTCCTTGTCATGAATGTGTGAAATTGATTATCCAAAGCGGAATCAAAGAAATTGTTTATATGAGTGATAAGTACAATGGTACCGAATCAGATAAAGCTGCAAAAAAAATGTTACAGGCAGCTGGAGTTAAAACCAGACAAGTCAAACAATTAGAAGTTATGGTTAAAGAAGAATGAAAGACGTATTTCGTACCTTTAAAAAGTATATATTTGTTTTGATCATCCCATATTTATTCGTGCTATCCTTAACCATCATACCAACCCCATATGAGATTACGACACCAGGTGGATTAAATAAGGTAAGTTCCATCATTCAAGTTGATCAAACATATCAAGAAAAAGGTAGTATTCATACCGTTTATGTCTATAGTTTAGATAAGATTAGTTTATTACAATATTTCGTAGGGTTACTTGATCCGAACTTTTCTGTTTATCCAATTGATCCAAATTATATATTAGATAGTCGCTATCAAAAAGTATCTGGATCGATTATGAAAGATGTTTCGATGAACAATTCGGTTATATTAGCCTATACAACCGCGAACAAAGAAATCAACTACGAATATCTTGGTGTGATTGTTTATGTAACCTACGCATATACTCATCCAAACATTTTGCTTGGAGATATCATCACACACATTAATGAGGAACCGATCACATCAAAAGAGATGTTTTCTAGTCGCGTAGAAAGCTTTGCTTGTGATGAGGAGTTTCGCGTCACGGTAAAAAGACAAGGTGATGTAGTAGAAGGTGTTCGTGTTGCACGTAACAGTCATAGTGATGGATGTTATATCGGTATTATGACCTATGATTCCTATGCAATTGAATCTGCGTCTCCATCCTTCACCTTTTATTCGTCAGCCACCTTAGGGCCTAGTGGTGGGTTGATGCAAACAATCGCAGTATACAATGCGATTACCGAATCAGATATTACAAAAGGGTTAAAAATAGCTGGAACTGGAACAATCGATATTTCCGGTAACGTTGGAGCTATTGGTGGTGCGTATCAAAAGGTGATCGCAGCCAACCGTAATGGTGTTGATATCTTTTTCTATCCAGCGAGTTCAGCGTTTAATACGCAAGAAGTAGAGCGTGCTTATCAGACACTAAACAATCCAACGATGAAAATAGTTGGCGTTCATACGTTCTTAGACGCCATTACTTACTTAGAATCGGTAGGTGGATAAGATGAAGAACTTCAAGCAAGTATGGGCAGAAGGAAAATCAGCAACTCACTTATTAAATGATGCGAGACTAAAGGGAAATCAAAACTTAAAAGCATTTGTGTATTCCTTGTTAGTAGCATTTGTAGTAGCTGCACCAATAATATTAGTGTTTATCAATCTATTTGGACTTTACGCTATCGGAAGCACAATGTTTATTATTTTAGCAAGTCTTGCAGGGGTCATGATGTGTTGCTTTAATGGATTTGCGAGTGTCGTTTATGTTATGTTACTGAAACAATATTTTAAAGAAGTAAAAGAGTTAAATCAAATCAAATTAAAAGCACTCTTTGTTGTAGAATGCTTTAATTTACCAGTTGTGATCTTAGTCATCGCAATTGTGGTTTATTTTTCTTTTTTCTAAGGAGACTAGCTATGATAATTGGCATAATAATCGGAGTGTTGTTGCTCTTAATTGATCAAATTACAAAATGGATTGCGACTGCGAACCTTCCATATCGAGCCTATGTTGATGTGATACCAGGTGTATTTCGTTGGCACTACACCTTAAACGATGGTATGGCATTTGGTTGGTTAGGTGGAGCGACGTGGGTACTCATTCTAGTGACTGTGATTGGTCTTGGAATTATGGCCTATTTGTTAAAAGACTTTAATTTAAGCACCAATCGTGTTTATAGCATCGCGATGATCTTGATGATTGCTGGTACACTTGGCAATTTTATTGACCGGTTGTTTCGTGATGGACATGTCATCGATTTTTTAAATTTAACCATTTTCCCATGGACGTTCAATTTCGCGGATATGTATTTGACATTTGGTGTGATTCTCTTCGCAATTGATACATTCTTTGTTAAGAAAGGATAATTATGAACCGTATATTTATCAAATATGAACTACTTGAACCAGTTCGGATTGACAAGTTCTTAACAAATGAGTTAGAAGATGCATCTAGAAGTATGGTTCAAGATATAATTGAAAAACAACAAGTCTTAGTCAATGAAAAAATCATCAAGCCAAGTTACTTGTTAAAACATGGTGATATGATCGAAGTGATGATGGAGGATACTGTCCCAAGCGATATTGTAGCAGAAGATATTCCGCTTGATATTTATTATGAGGATACCGATTTGCTTGTTGTGAACAAACCAACTGGTATGGTCGTTCATCCCGCTGTTGGGCATTATTCCAATACGTTAGTCAATGCATTGTTATTTCATTGTAAGGATTTATCTGGTATTAACGGAGTAGAGCGACCTGGAATCGTTCACCGTATTGATAAAGATACCTCAGGCTTATTAGTCGTATGTAAAAATGATGTCAGTCATCGCGATTTGAGTCGTCAACTCGCAGAAAAAACAGTAACAAGAAAATATGTTGCTATTTGTTCAGGAGTCATTCCGCACAATTTAGGAAAAATTGATGCCCCACTTTCAAGAAATCCGAACAATCGCCAACAGATTGCTGTTGTTGATGGTGGTAAAGAAGCAGTAACGCATTTCAAAGTGTTAGAACGTTTTCGAAACCACACATTAGTTGAGTGTGTACTTGAAACAGGTAGAACGCATCAAATTCGTGTACATATGCAATATATTGGATATCCAGTATTAGGGGACCCAATTTATGGTCATAAAAAGACTGTTTCAAACCAAGGACAATTTTTACATGCGCAAACATTAGGATTTGTACATCCAAAAACAAAAGAGTATTTAGAGTTTTTTGCTCCACTTCCACAGTATTTTAAAGATATGATTGAAGAACTAAAAAAATGAGTGTCAATATACACTCATTTTTTTAAAAACTGATGGGTTTTTTAACTCCTTGTAGACGTTTTAGAATGACTTTCGCACGTTCGTAATTGGAAAAATTTAATTTTCCAATGTTGTGCAAAACACCTAATCCTTTTTCAGATAAAATATCAGCAATTTGTTTATCAACTGCTTCGCTCGCACCTTTTAAAAGTGTGAACCCATGTTCTTTGGATAAGGCATTCATTTGTTTTAAAAACGCATAGCGGGCAAGAATGGACGCAGCTGCGATTGCTAAATGAACACTTTCCCCTTTTTGAACGGTTTCGATGTTGGAAACCACATGAGGATGTTTTGAAATATATTCTAAATACTTTTCTTTTGGAACAAATTCATCGACTAAGATGGCATCGACTTGGTCTTTCTCTTTATCGATTTTCTCAAGTAGACTGTTGATTACCGAGTTATGTAACAAAGCTTTGATAATATTTAGGTTTACCTCCCCTTCTTGATACATCGCATTGTACTTTTGATTTGACAATACCATGATGCTATAAGGAGATATCGATGTAATTTTGGAGGCAAGAGAGATGATTTGGGAATCTTTTAATAGTTTTGAATCTCTAACACCAAGTTCTCGTAAGGTTTTTATTTGTTCTTTCTTGACATAACAAGCAGCGACAACTACTGGTCCAAAGAAGTCACCCGTGCCAACTTCATCGCTTCCTATCACACTTAACTCACTGTAGTGATCGTTTGGCAAGGTCTCTTTGATTGACTCAGTAGGTAGCGAAAACTTTTCTGCCCAAAGCATATATTCACTGTCTTCGTTCTTTCCTTGGAATAAAATCGTCTCTGTTTTGTAGATCGTAATATTTACTCTATTGAATTTTGCACGAAATAGTGTATAATCATTAGTAGGCGGAACTTCGTAACCACGATAATGTTTTATGACTTTTTCTATTTGTGATTTGGTTGCCTTAAAACTATGACTCACGACATTTCCTCCTTTTTCGATTGTTTATTACTTAGGTATATAACCATTATACCACATTTTTTCTTTTTCTACCATCTATTTATTGAAAGGCACAATTTTATGGAAAAATATTTAAGGTTACTTGAACTTGATCAAGTGTTAGAAGCAGTAAAAACCAAAGCCATTATGGCAAAAACACAAGAATTGATTGGTTCTATCAAACCAACTAGTGATCAAATGATCATTGAACAGATGCTAACCGAAACCAAAGATGCAACGGTCATACTTTATCGGTTTTCCGATTTGCCAATCTATTTTGATTCTGATATCTCGCTCTTAGCCAATAAAGCAAGCAAGGGTGGCGTATTATCTTCAAATGAAATTTATGATGTCGTTCGGATGAATCACACGATCAAAGCAATTATAAAATTACAAGAAACGATTGTATCAAATAAAGTTAAAATTGATACCTTTGATTCTTATGTAGACCGTTTGATGATCGATCAAGTTCTACACGATGTAATTATTAAATCTATTGATTCCTTTGGTGAAATTTTAGATTCAGCGAGTCCACTACTCAAGCAGGCACGTACAAAAATCAAAAACCTTGAAAAAGACATTCGCAGTAAAATGCAAGAAATCATATCAAAACAAGCATCGATGCTTTCTCAAGCAATCATCACAGTTCGTAATGATCGCTTGGTAGTTCCGGTCAAACAAGAGTATAAAAACGTCTTTAAAGGAATTATCCATGATGAGTCATCATCAGGAGAAACCGTATTTATGGAACCTTCTAGTGTCTTTGAAAAGAACAATGAAATGTTTAAGGCAAGAGAAGATGTGAAAAAAGAAGAGTATCGTGTATTAAAAGATCTTTCTAATCAAATTGGCGACTCTGTTGGTATGTTAACCGATTCTTATCTAACAATTCTTGATCTCGATTTCATTTTTGCGAAAGCAAAGTACGCAATCGAGATTCATGCGAATAAACCTCGTATCAACCAAGAGGGAATCATGGATCTCATACAAGCAAGGCATCCACTTTTAAAGGTTAAAAAAGTAGTTCCAAATACCGTAACCTTCGGCAAAGGATATCAAGGTATTATTATTACCGGGCCAAATACAGGTGGAAAAACGGTATTATTAAAAACCGTTGGATTAATTGCCTTAATGGTAAAGTGCGGACTATTGGTTCCATGTGACGAATTGAGCAATGTCATGATCTATGATCAAGTGTTTTCGGATATTGGAGATGAACAAAGCATTGGTCAAAACTTATCGACCTTTTCTTCGCATATGACGAATATTATTCATATTCTCAATCACATTACACCGCACTCACTTGTTTTGCTTGATGAGGTAGGATCTGGTACTGACCCAAAAGAAGGGTCAAGTTTAGCGATTGCTATTTTAGAATATTTGCTCGCGAATCGTGTTATGTTTATTGTTACAACCCACTATTCGGAATTAAAGGCATATGCATACAACTCTGAAAAAGTAATCAATGCGAGTGTTGAGTTTAGTGTTGAGACGCTTTCCCCAACGTATAAGCTACTTCTTGGTGTGCCAGGTCAGTCCAATGCTTATCGCATATGTGCTTCGTTAGGATTAAAGCCAGAAATCATCGAACAAGCATCGAGTTATCAATCAATTAGCGATACAAACATTCAAACTATGATTTCAAAGTTAGAGAATCAATCTTATGAACTAGAGTTAAAACTAAAAGCTGTTGAAAAAGAGAAACAAGAATATATCAAGTTAAATGAAACTTTTTTACAAGGCGTTCAAACGCAAGAAAAAGAAAAATCACTCTTGATTCAAAAAGCGAAGTCGGAAGCACAAGAACTAATCATCCAAGCAACAAAGAAGGCAAAAGAGTTGATCGCAGAACTTGAAACCATGAAAGATAGAGAAACAAAGTTTCATGAAATAGCTAACATGAAATATCAGTTAAAACAACTCAATGCAACAGAAGAAGTAACCATCGATCAAGAAAATCATGAATTTGTTGTCGATGACTTTGTCGAAGTCATTCCATATCAACAAACCGGACAGATTAAGAAAGTTCTAAAAAACAATCAATTTAGTGTTCAAACAGGTAATGTGCTGTTATCGGTAGAGGCAAAAAATTTAAGATGGATCAAAGATAAAATGGGTGAACCAACAAAAATAACTCCACAAAGTGTCTCAAAAGAACCTAAAATGCAAAAGCAAGTCTCCATTCGTCTTGATTTAAGAGGAGAACGTTATGAGGATGCATACATCTTGTTGGAGCGTTATTTAGATGATTGCATGTTAGCCAACTTCAAACAAGTGACAATCATACATGGTCATGGAACTGGAGTGATTCGAGAACTTGTCCAAACCGTACTTAAGAACAACAAACACGTCAAGAGTTTTCGATACGGAATGGGAGGAGAAGGTGGCGTTGGTGCTACAATCGTTGAATTTCATTAAAGCAAATGGATTGTAAAACAAAATTAAATATGATATTATAGAAACGAATTAATTAGGGAGGAAATAATAAATGAAAATCTTAAAATCAGATGAATTTAAAGGTGCTATTAGTGGAGATTTGGTGTTAATTGATTTTTACGCGGATTGGTGTATGCCATGTAAAATGATAGCTCCAATTTTAGAACAAGTTGCAGAAGAAAAAACAGGATTCCAAATCTATAAGTTAAACGTAGATGACAACGGACCAATTGCTATGCAATACAATGTTAGAAGCATACCAACTTTAGCAATCTTCAAAAATGGAGTGGAAGTTGACCGTAAATTAGGATTTATGTCAAAACCACAATTAGAATCTTGGTTAGCAAAAAATAAGTAATATGAGATAAAGGTAGACGTAAGTTCTGCCTTTTTTCAATGTTTAGCTTAGTTGATTCGATTCAACTAGATTTACTTGTTAACGCTTTCAAAAATGTTTGCTAAAGCGTCGATAGATATGATATAATGATTGTATCAAAATAAATAGATTTTTGGAGGTATCAAAAATGATCAAAAGCGATGTGATTGACAAAATCGATTTAGCCAAAAGTAATCTTAACCGTTTGAGCAAAGAGGAACGCCATCAGCTCGAACATGAATTTGAGACACAGTTTACATATCACTCTGTTTCAATGGAAAAAGGTAAGGTTACTTTTGAAGAAGTAAAAAGTTTTTTAGAAGGCAACTCAGCGGATCAGCAATATGTGAAAATTGCGACAAACCATTTAGAAGCGCTAAAATTCGTGAAAGAACATGTAGAGAAAGGCGTTCCACTTGATGAAGAGATTATCAAAGACATTCATCAAATCGTTATGAAAGACATTATGGTTGGAGGAGTATATCGTAACGTTGATATTTCAGTCAGAGGTTCTCTTCACACCCCACCAAATCATTTAAAAGTGTATGACCGTATGAAAAAAATGATGTTAACGTTAAGTGAGTTTGAAGGGACTGCAATTCAAAAAGCAGCTTACACCCATTTGCAACTATCTAAGATTTATCCGTTCCTTGATGGAAATGGTAGAACTGCAAGACTATGTTTAAACTATCAACTAATGTTAGCCGGGTATCTTCCAGTCATTATTCCAATGGAACTGAAAAAAGAGTATTTCGAAGCAATGGAAGAATTCAAATTAAACAAAAATCCAGAAAAGTTTGAACATTTGATCAAACAACTAGAAAATGATCAAATCAGACGTCTGATTTAATATCCATGATAAAAAGGTGCTATTTCTAGCACTTTTTTTTCAAAAAACTATGAAATGATTTGGAATTATGCTATAATTTTAACAAGTAGAAAGAAGGGACGTTATGCAACAAACAGAAGTTGGACGAAAACTCCAAATTATTAGTTACAAGCATAACGGTGAACTACATCGCGTTTGGCAACATGCGATTATGATACAAGAATTCGATGAATTCGCAGTATTGGTAAACGATCGTGCCAATGTAATAGATTCCGATGGTAGAAAATGGAAGACAAGAGAACCAGCTGTATGTTATTTCTTTAAGGAGCACTGGTTTAATGTAATTTGTATGATAAGAGGAAACGATATTTATTACTATTGTAATTTAAGTTCACCTTATGTGATTGATGAAGAAGGACTAAAGTATATTGATTATGATTTAGATGTGAAATTATTTCCAAGTGGAGATAGTGTAATACTAGACCGTGATGAATTTGACTTTAACAAAGTCGACTATCAATATTCGCAAGAACTGATTGATGTCATTGAACAAAGTTTACAACAGATTTTAACAAGAATTCAAAACAAAGAAGAACCATTTGATAAAAAATTCATTATGAAATGGTATGAAGTGTACAAAAACACATTAAAATAAGGAGAAACAAATGAAAGATCCAAGATTACAAACATTAGCAAAATCACTCGTTGCGTATTCTACAAATGTTCAACCAGGAGAACATGTATTAGTAAGAGGACACGCAAATGCACGACCACTCATCTTAGAAGTGATCAAAGCAATTCAAGATGCAAAAGCTTACCCCCACTTTCAATTATTAGATGATGAAATCAGTCGACAAATTTTAATGCAAGTCAACAATGAGTATTATGATGTCGCGGCGAAATGGCGTGAACAACAATTCTCTGATATCCAAGCATCCATTAGCATTTACTCAGAAGACAATGATTCTGAAATGAGTGATGTTCCGACTGAAAACCGGATGTTAGCAGCAAAACGCCTTCGTCCTTCCAGTGAAATCTTGATGAAACGTAAATGGTGTTTGTTAAACTATCCAAGTTACGGACTTGCTCAAAAAGCTCAAATGAGTTATGAAAAATTCTTTGATTATTTAATAGATGTATGTACCGTTGATTATTCAAAAATGAATGCTGCCTTAAAACCACTAAAAGATTTGATGGAAAAAACAGATAAAGTAAGAATTGTTGCCCCAAATACTGACTTATCATTCTCAATCAAAGGAATCAACGCAGTGATTTGTGCAGGGAACTATAATATTCCGGATGGAGAAATCTTTACTGCACCTGTTAAAAACAGTGTCAATGGAACAATTACTTATAACACAATGAGCCCATATCAAGGGATCGTATACAATAATGTATCATTAACCTTTGAACATGGAAAAATCATTAAATGCAGTGCTGACAAAGACAACGAATCGTTAGAAAAAATCTTCAACACCGATGAAGGTGCAAGGTTTGTTGGTGAATTTGCGATTGGTGTCAACCCAATGATTCTGCACCCTATGGGAGATATTTTATTTGATGAAAAAATTGCTGGAAGTCTACATTTTACTCCTGGACAATGCTACGAAGGAGAAGCGGACAATGGCAATAAATCCGCAATCCACTGGGATTTGGTGTTGATCCAACGCTCAGAATATGGTGGAGGAGAAATTTATTTTGATGACCGATTGATCCGAAAAGATGGTATTTTCGTTATCCCAGAATTACTCGGATTAAACCCTGAAAACCTGATGAAAAAGGACTAATAATTTACACAAAAAAGATTTCCAAATATGGAAATCTTTTCAATTCTCGATTGTATTAACCTATTTATTTTGATATACTCATAAGTGGTGAGAAACATGCACAAAAAAGACCTCATTAACGCAGTTAAGAAAAATTCTGAACTAACAAAACGAGACATTAGCAGCGTAATCGATGCTGTTTTTGACGAAATTACAGCTTCCCTTGTTCGCGGTGAAAAGGTTGTAATCTCGAATTTTGGTACATTTGAAAAGCAAGAACGGAGTGGTTATATGGGATATCATCCTGTCACTGGTGAAACAATTGAAGTTGGCGAACATGCAAAGATTTCATTCAAAAGTGCCAAAGCATTAAAGGAACAAATCAATGATTAAAATTGATTTTAAGTTTATTGAATCGTTTTCCAATTATGGAACAGGAAATTCAGAAGATATCGTAACTGCGGTAATTAACAATGATTGTCTTTTTGTCATCAATTACCTAAATGAGGGTGGAGATATTCTCTTTGTCGATGACAAAAAAGAAACGTTACTACACAAAGCAACAAGAAACCATCACTACGAGATCATTGACATGTTAATTCGGCTTGGAATGAATGTCAATGCCAACAATACCCATTACGAAACTCCGCTCCACCAAGCGGTTCGTTTTAAAAATTCTGAAGCCGTGGAGTTGTTGTTGTTAAATAACGCCAATGTGAACGCAGTGAATAAGAAAAAACAAACACCACTTCATTTGGCTGTTACAACCGGAAAATTAGATATCATTGACTCCTTGCTAACCAAAGGAGCAAAAGTGAACTTTCCTGATGAAATCGGGATGAAGGCAATTCATTATGCTGCTAAGAATGGAAAACAAGAAGTAATCCGTCAGTTAATCAATGCTGGAGCATCCATTCTAGAAAGCGATGATCGTGGAAACACGCCACTTCATTATGCTTGTGAAAATGGATTATCAGAACTGATTACAAAGGTTCTTCGTCATACTGTGATTGTCGACTTTAAGAACATTTATGGGCAAACAGCGTTACATATCGCATGTGCAAACGCAAGCGTTGATGTCGTAAGAGCATTGGTTGCGAAAGGATATTCATTAGAGGCAAAAGATTCGCACGGAAAAGTACCTATCGATTATGCGATTGATGCACAAAAGTTCGATAATGCGGAAGTGTTAAAAGAAGTGTTTAATAGTAGTGAATACCGAAATCGTAAGCAAAAATTTCAATTTCACGAAGCAATTCGAAAAGGAAACATTCAATTAGCGATTAATATGATCGATTCTGTTGATATCAACGAACGCAACGACTATTTTGTGAAACCAATTTACTATGCGATATTAAGTGGAAATGTAAAGCTAGTTGAGGAACTATTAAAAAAAGGAGCTGAGATTGAAAATATCGACGCTTTGGGTCACTCTGCATTGTTGTTATCAATTTATTGCACTGACTTAAGAATACTTGAACTGTTACTCCAATCAAAAGCAAATCCAAATGAGTCATTTTATGATAGAACACCGCTATACCGAGCTATTATGAAAAATAATTTTGAATTGTTTGAACTGTTAATCAAACATGGTGCTGATATACTTCATATCGATAGTAAGTACCGAAGCCTATATTCGTATGCTCTCGAAAATGGAAATGATAAAATTATAGAAATATTCAATCAAAAAAATGCTAATCGTTTGGTGTAACGATTAGCATTTTTATTTTGTTTATTTGAAAAAAGGTAAGATGGAAGTTAGTTCAATGAACCCAAGTGTTGCGAGCATTGAAAATGCATTTTGGAAGAAATGAGCTATCATTGGGACAAAAATATTATTGTTTGCTTTTTTATAGATGAACCCTAATGCTGCTCCCATAAATAAATATGGAAGAATTTGTGCGAGTCCTAATAAAGACTCTTGTAAGGTAGAATCTCCTGAGAAGAAACTCGTTGCTTCAGCGACGATATGAATCGAAGCAAATAATAAACTGGATAATAAGATAATGACTGGGGTAGAAAATCGCTTTGTTCGCTCTAATCCATCAATCATCGCTTTACGAAAAATTAATTCTTCTACAATTGGTGCACCAAACAAGGTGACTATTACCATCAAGAAACCATAATCACTTCGGACCAAATTGATGATTTCCGTTTGATTGGCAGAATCACCTTCAATGCCAAACAAAATTAATATATACCCAGCAGCGACTGCTGCTAGTAAAATCAAGATCCATCCTAAGAAACCATGTAACAAAATCGTCGGAATCTGACCCTTTGTTTTTTCCCAATCAATTTTGATAAATGCTTTTAAAACGATGATAGATACGGTTGTAATTAAGATATACGTTAGCAGTTGTGATATTCCAGCAACAAAATGAATGTAGTCAACAGGTAAATTGTCAGGATCTATTGTTTGACCTGGATTAAGTATCACATAAAACATCCCTGCTAGCACACCGGAAACCAAGCTTCCAACCACGAATAAAATAAAATACAAGAAGATGCTTTTTTTCAGTGCGTAATAATCAAGGGTTTCTTCTACTGGTTTTGATACAATTTTTGCGCAATCATCACAAATGATGGTATCAGATTCATCTATGTAATTTCCACACTTTTTACAATACATAATGCACCTCGTTTTGAATTTATTGTATATGTATTATATCATATCATAAAGTAAAAATCTAAACATAGTTTATTTTCATTGAATTTTCATATATTCGCATTTCGAAATAGGAAAATCCTTGCTTGCACAATGAAAAAGTGGTATAATATTCTACGTAAATGAAAGAACGAGGGGATTACTATGATTAAAAAATCATTCGCCGTCATTGGGATTGGTCGCTTTGGCGAAAGTGTTGCCAGAGAATTGATCGCATTAGGTGCAGATGTTTTGGTGATTGATAATGATCAAGCGATTATTAACAAAATGTCATCGATTGCGACGTACGCAATGATTTGTGACTCAACCGATATGGATGCGATGAAAAACATCGGAATTCAAAATATCGACCACGTCATCGTCGGGATAGGGCATGATATTGAATCAAGTATTATGACTACTATGATTTTAAGCGAACTAGGAGTCAAACAAATCACAGTCAAAGTAGACAACGATTATCATGCAAAAGTAGTAGAAAAACTTGGAGCAACTGAAATCATTCGCCCAGAAACTCAAATTGGAAAACGCTTAGCACGACGTATTGTTTCTGATAATATCTTAGAATACTTAGAAGTTTCTACCACTCACGCCTTTGTTGAGGTGGTTGTAACAAAGGGATCAAAACTAATTGACATCCCATTGTCAGAACTTGATATTCGTAACAAATATGAAGTAAATATTATCGCTATACGCCATAAAGGTGAAATTGTCATTCCAAAAGCAAATGACCGTATTTTTGAAACCGATGAATTGTTTTTAATTGGAAGCAACAAGGCCATTGCAAAATTTAGTAATATGATGATTAAATAGAAGCTCACGCTTCTATTTTTGAAGTTACAGAATAAGGGGTATATATGAAGTTATTATTAGCAACCAGAAATGAAAGTAAGAAAAAAGAACTGTTAGCGATGTTACAAGGATTGCCCTATGATGTAGTAACATTAGAAGATTTAAAGGATAACTTCGATGTCATTGAAGATGGTTCTACATTCTTAGAAAATGCGATGAAAAAAGCATCTACATTTTATCATAGACACCATTTGATTACAATCGCAGATGATTCTGGTTTGGTTGTGGAAGCATTACATGGTGCACCAGGTGTATATTCTGCTCGTTATGCTGGAATTCATGGAAATGATTTGTTAAACAACCAAAAACTTTTGCAGACGATGAAACATATCAAAAACCGTAAAGCAAAGTTTGTGTGTTCCATTGTTTTATATTTTGGTAGCGATGAGTTTTATCACTTTAAAGGTGAAATGCATGGGTCGATTGGACATAAACTCATGGGTTCAAATGGATTTGGTTACGATCCACTCTTTGTCATTGATGGACTCGATCAAACGAGTGCAGAATTAGAACCAAGTGTAAAAAATAACATTAGTCATCGCGCAAAGGCGATGCAACAACTGTATACGTACCTAAAGGAGAGACAAAAATGATTGAACAGATTCGAAATCACGCAGCACGTATTTTAAATGTATCCGAAAAAGATCTCACTGTTGTTGGTCGTTTGCCTGGTGGAATGAGCAACTATACGTTTGTTGTAGAATCCAACAGCGAACAATTTGTGCTACGTGTACCTGGTGAAAATGCTCATGTATTTGTTGACCGAACTCTTGAACTTGCGATGTTAAACTTAGTAAAACCACTTAATATTACATCAACAACCACATATTTTGATATTGAATCTGGATTAAAGGTAAGTAAATTTGTGAAGGGTACCTCATTACATCAAATCAAAGAGTATCCATACCAACAAGTTGCTGCTATCTTACATCAAATTCATGATTCTGGATTGGTTGCGAACAACGATTATAACCCACTTGTTAGACTTGAGGCATACCAAGCATTGAATCAAGACTTCTCATATCAAAATCCGGATGAATACTATTTGTTGAAACAACGCTTTTTATCACAATTTCCGTTTGTGGATTCATTCCCTAAAACACTATGTCATGGAGACTCTCAACCATCGAACTTTATTCTAACTGAAACTGGTGATTTGTTAATTGTTGATTTTGAGTTTTCTGGAAATAACGATCCGTTTTATGATATTGCATGTTTTGGTAACATCGATATGGCTTCGGCTGTTACATTACTTCCAGTTTATTTGGGTAGAACACCATCGAGTATGGAGTGGAGAAGACTATACTTATGGCGAGCATTCCAATGCTTACAATGGTATAATGTTGCTGTATACAAGCATATGATTGGACTTTCAGAAAAACTTCATATGAATTTTGAACTGATTAGTCAAAAGTACTTAGAAAAAGCAAAATACATGTTAGATCAGGCTGATACATTTTGTAAATAAACTGTGAGTTGTGAAAATAGATGATAATTTTTCACAAAGTAGTTTACTTTTTGATTTTTATATAGTATAATTATTAAGGAATTTTAAGCGTGAAGGGAGGGACCAAAGAATGCCTAAAACCGTTGTTCGTGATAATGAATCAATCGAAGATGCTTTAAAGAGATTTAAACGTGATGTATCTAGATCAGGTACCCTAGCTGAAGCACGCAAAAGAGAACATTTCTTAAAACCAAGTGATGTTCGTAAAATGAAAAAAAGAGCTGCTAAAAAGCAAGGATTCAGAAAACCATAATCGAGAAAATAGTCTATGAGGTATCATAGACTTTTTTTAACTTTTCTTTTCTATCTATCGTTCCTATGATATAATTAATATTGTTAAAGGGGGTATCAGTTTGGAATACACCAGCATTTATACATTTGCTGACTCATCGATTGAAAGAAAAATCATTGGGCCAAATAACAAACATTTAAACTTGCTCGCTGAAGAGTTTCGTGTTCATTTAATAGATGGGTTTAGTGAAATCAAAATGTCACCGTATAATGAGGCGATTGCTTCAAAAATAATAAATGTCGTTTTGATACTTTCTGAACTTGTTAAGAGAAATGTATCATTTGGTGAACGGGATGTCATTAGCATAGCAAATACAATCGACACGTATGGTTTTGATGAAATTTTAAATCTATATACAAATAAACTTACGATCGTAAATACCTATGAAGGAAAAGCAATTTATCCAAAAACAATCAATCAACTAAGTTACATCAATGCCTTAAAGCAGTATGATTTGGTGTTTTCAATCGGACCAGCAGGAACAGGAAAAACCTATTTGGCTGTGTTATATGCGATATCTTTGTTAAAAAGTGGACGAATCAAAAAAATTGTGTTAACAAGACCCGCAGTAGAGGCTGGGGAAAAGTTAGGATTTCTACCAGGAGATCTAAAAGAAAAAGTAGATCCGTATTTGATTCCAATTTACGATGCACTATACGAAGGATTGGGAAAAGAAACAACCGAAAAATTGATTGAAAAAGGCAACATTGAAATAGCACCACTCGCTTATATGCGAGGACGTACGTTAGATAACTCATTTGTCATCTTAGATGAGGCACAAAATACAACTAGGCAACAGATGAAAATGTTTTTGACACGGTTAGGATTTAATTCTAAAATGGTTATCACAGGAGACATTACCCAAATTGATTTACCAAACCGGTTAGCAAGTGGACTAGTAGAAGCGATTGAACTACTCAATGAGTTGGGTTCAGTTAAGATTGTCTCATTTAACAAACATGATGTGATGCGTCATCCAATCGTTCAAAAAATCATTGAAAAGTATGAGGGATTTGAAAATGGGCATTAAGTTAAACATTATCAATCAATATGGTGAAATTGATTTACCAATCAAAAAATTGGCTAAAGGCCTTGCGAAACGCATCAATGCATTTGAACGATTATCAAAACGACATATTGTTAGCATCATTTTAGTGAACAACGAAGAAATCAAACGAATCAACAAAGAATATCGAAAATTAGATGTCGAAACCGATGTGATATCTTTTGCATTAGCGGATGATCTCGATGAATATCCATATGAACTTGGGGATATTTTTATCAGCATTGACAAGGTATATCAACAAGCACAAGAATATGGTCATTCTAACGAACGAGAATTAGGATTCTTGATTGTTCATGGTATTCTACATTTGTTAGGATATGACCACATAACCAAAGAAGAAGAGACTGCAATGTTTGAAATTCAAGAACAAATATTGCGTTCGTATGGATTAGAAAGGAAATTATAGATGGATCAATTATTATTTAAAGAAGCGAAAATCGCATATGAAACAGCATATGCTCCCTATTCAAAATTTCATGTTGGAGCAGTATTAAAATTAAAAAACGGCACAATGATTCGCGGATCAAACATTGAAAACGCATCGTTTGGACTCACCAATTGTGCAGAGCGAAGTGCCTTATTTGCTGCTTACTCACAAGGAGTAAGGAAACAAGACATCGAATGCATTATGGTGATTGGAAGCACACCAGAACCAATTTCTCCATGTGGAGCTTGTAGACAGGTGATGAGCGAATTGATGGATGCGAATGCAACTGTTATTTTAACCAATCTTGAAGGTAAAACAAAGACACTAGCCAATAAAGATTTGTTGCCTTATGCGTTTACCGAAGGAGATTTAAGCGATGAATAGTACTACATTCAAGTCTGGATTTGTCACAATTGTTGGTCGTCCGAATGTTGGGAAATCAACGTTTCTTAACCATGTGCTTAAGACGAAAATTGCGATTACTTCCGACAAGGCACAAACAACACGAAATAAGATTCAAGGGATTTATACAACCAAAGAAGAACAAGTGATTTTTATCGATACTCCTGGTATTCACAAACCTCTTCATGAACTGGGTAAAATGATGAACCAAATGTCATTATCTAGTTTACATTATGTAGACTTGGTACTCTTTATGGTGGATGCGACGCAGAAAGCCGGTGCAGGTGATCAGTTTATTATTGATGAAATCAAAAAGGCAGATGTTCCAACGATTCTTGTATTGAACAAAGTTGACATGTGCAAAGACATCAAGCGATTAAATGAAGACATTGAAACTTATAAAGCTCTTTATCCATTTGTTGGTGGAATTACGATCAGTGCCAAAGAAGACTTTAACATTGATAAATTATTAGAAATGGTAACTAACGAATTGCCTGTTGGACCAATGTATTATCCACATGATCAAATTACGGATCACCCCGAACGATTCATTGTTTCAGAGTTGATTCGCGAAAAAGTTTTGCAACTAACCAAAGAAGAAGTTCCACACTCGGTAGCGGTTGCGATTGAGAGTTTTAAAGTAGATGAAGAAAATTCAAACCGAATTGATATCATGGCAGTGATCATTGTCGATCGTCCTTCTCAAAAAAAGATTATCATTGGCAAGGGTGGAAGTTTAATCAAAGAAATAGGAACACTTGCTCGCAAAGACATTGGACTGTTTCTTGGTGCCAAAGTTCATCTAGAACTTTGGGTTAAAGTGGAAGAAAACTGGAGAAACAAAAAATCACACCTAAAAGATCTTGGTTATAATCTAGAAGAATATTAAGGTGATTTATGCTACCATTTGAGGGAATCATTATCAAATCCATGCCGTATTTAGAACAAGCAAAAATTGTTACGATGCTTACTCCAAGTGGAAAAGAACGTTTCATCATTCGAGGAGCAAGTAAGATAAAAAGCAAGAATCGAGTGATTTCACAAGTGCTGATGCGGTTATCGTTTCAAGCAAGTGCGAAAGGATCCCTTAAAACTTTGACTGAATCAGAGATTTTAGATAGTTATGATATCATCAAAGACAATTATGACAAAATGCAAAGTGTCTTCCCTATCTTAGAAAAGTGTGACCATTTTGCTGAACAAGTAACCGATACTCAAGTATTTTATGCATTTGTCAAATCAATGCTTGAGTTATTAAAGGATAGTCCACATCATCATAGTTTACGTAATTTGTTTGAACTAAAACTTACCTATCTATTAGGAATTGGACCACACTTTGCTTCTTGTACCAATTGTGGGAAAGAAGAAGGATTGCAATTGGTCCCACACGAAGGTGGTGTGTTGTGCTCAAGTTGTATCAAGCCTTCAATGAGTACAACGAGTTTACAAATGACACAGTTAGTCAAATATTTGTATCTAATTAAGGTGGAAAAAATCACAAATGAATTTTTAGCAACAGTCGACCCATTCGCAAATGAAATTGAAGAATTGATCGATTTGTATTATGTAGAGTTTCTCGGATTTACAAGTATGAGTAAAAAAATAGTAAAGCAAATGAATAAATAAGGTTCATTTGCTTTTTATTTTAAAAGCGTTTACGATGTCGATTTCTAAAAAAATAGTTGGTTTTCAACCTCATTAGTGGTATAATATCTATGTCTAAAATACAAAAGGAGGAATCACTTAAATGCTGTTAAGAAAAATTAAGGGCGTTCATCTTGATGGTCGTAAAGATATGTCGACTCAAGAACCAATTGAACCGTATTTAAATCCTGAATTTATATACATTCCACTTCTTGCACAAGCAACTGTATGTAAAGCATTGGTTCAAGTTGGCGATAAAGTCTTAATGGGGCAACCTGTTGCAAGACGTGACGACCGTTTCGCGCACAATCTCCACTCATCTGTTAGTGGAGAAGTTACTGGTATCAAGAAAATGTGGCATTCATCAGGTAAAATGATTGAAATGTTAGAAATCAAAAACGATTTCCAAGAAAAACTTGATCCATCAATTCGTTTGAACAATGACTTGGGAGAGTTGACTCAAGCCAAAATCGTAGAACGAGTGAAAAATGCAGGGGTAGTGGGTTTAGGGGGTAGTGGATTTCCAACATACGCTAAACTAACACCGACGGTTCCAATCAATGTCGTATTGATCAATGCGGCAGAATGTGAGCCATATTTAACTGCGGATTATATGTTAATTAAATCCGAAACAGATTGTTTAATGCGCGGTCTAACGTATACAATGAAAGCAGTGAGTGCTGAAAAAGGTATCATTGCAATCAAAAAAACCAAGCCAGCTGCAATTGCGGCAATCAATCAAGTATTGGCAAACTATCCAGGAATAAGTATTCATCAATTAGAAGATGAATATCCTGCAGGATGGGAAAAATACATTGTTGAAAAAGTATTAAATAAGACTTACGAACGTTTACCAAGTGAAGCTGGTGCGATTGTGAATAACGTGGCAACTGCGATTGCAATTTGTGATGCGGTTGAACAAAACATGCCATTAATTCACAAAGTGGTAACGATTACTGGGGAAGGTGTAAACCGTCCACACAACTTACTTGTTAAAGTTGGAACAAAAGTAAATGAGTTAATTGAGAAAGCTGGAGGGTATCGTGACCCTGAAGCAGATATGTACTTTATCGCAGGTGGTCCTATGACAGGAACATCCTTAATTTTTGATGAAGTGATAGTTAACAATAGTTTAGGAAGCATCATTGTAAAAGAACGTAAAGAAATATTGGTTAATCCAGCTTGTGTTGGATGTGGTCAATGTTCTGATGTATGTCCAGTCTTCTTAAATCCAATTGAAATCAAAACAACATTTGAAGCTAAAAATGTCGAATATTTGATTGAATTAAACGCAACAAAATGCATTTCTTGTGGATTATGTTCTTATATTTGTCCATCAAGAATTGAATTAACAGATGCAACGACTCGCGCCAAAGCGCTTGCAATGAAAGGATAGGTGGGTTACATGGCAGCAAAACGTTTTCCACTCGCAAAAGCACCCTATATTCGCATAGCAGATAACAAACGATATCGTACAGAAACACTTATGAGAGATTACACATTCGCTTTAATCCCAATCATTTTATTTGCATGGATTAAAAATGGATTACTCCCTTTCTTAAGTACAGACCCAATGGTACAAACATCATTCATTGAAATGATGTATCCATTGTTACTCGTTGGTGTTGGGGCATTGACAAGTTTCTTAGGTGAGGCGTTTTATTTCGCAGCATTTATGAAAAAACGTACTTGGAAAGAAGTTCAAGCAGAACTAAAACTTTCCTTCCCGTTAATCCCAGGAATTTTAGTAGGGATGATTGTACCACTTTATACTCCAATTTGGGTATTGGTATTAGGGGTACTATTTGCAAACATCATTGGTAAACTACTTTTTGGTGGATTTGGATACAATTTATTCAATCCAGCCATTTTAGGATATATCTTCATCGGAACTGCATTCACGGGTGTGATTACTGCAGCTGGTGGATACATGAATGCAACCGAAGCATTGGTTGTATCAGCAACACCACTTCAAAACTTTCAAGCAAATCCAGGTGCTGGAATCGAAACCATTGTTGGTCCATATGGAACAATGTGGGATTTCATTCTAGGAACAATTCCAGGATCGCTATCTGAAACAAGTGGTTTGTTAATCATCATTATGTTTATTTTCTTACTGGTTCGTAAAACAGTGAACTGGAGAGTTCCACTTATCTATGTTGGTACCGTATTTGTGTTAACATTAATCATTGGACTAATTCTTGGACACGGGTTATGGTATCCATTGTTTAATATCTTTAGTGGAGGATTGTTGTTTGGTGCTTTATTTATGGCATGTGAGCCAGTTACTTCACCAAACTCTCCAAATGGAAAAATCATTTTTGGGTTTGCATTAGGGATTTTAACCGTATTGTTCCGTTTAGTCGGAGTATTCCCAGAAGGTGTTGCAACATCCATTCTATTAATGAACTGTTTCACACCAATCATTGATCGCTTTGCTTCAAAATTAAGAGCTCAAGGATTTACAAGAAAAACATTAACTAAATATGCATTCCTTGCATTGTTCTTCGCACTACTTTCTGTATATACTGTTTACATGGCAGTTGAGAAAGCAAACACAAGCGAAGCAAATTTAATTGTGGAGGTGCGTGACTAATGAAACAATTTTTCACAAACAATAAATTAACATTATTATTAGGTCTTGCATTTATTCTTATTTTTGTTGTAAGCGGAGTGCTTTCAACAACATTCCAAAACGTTAGAGAAGAACGAGCAGATCGTATGACTTATCTACCTGCATATCCAAATGGGGAAAAACTAGTAGAACGTTCAAGTGAAGGTTTTATGTCTCAACCAGATGGAACTAAAATCATCAAAGCATTTGATGTGATGATTGGTAAAGAAGTTGTAGGTATGATTTATGTAGCAGAGGCGGAAGGTCGTAATGAAGGATTGCAATTTGCATTCGGAGTTGAAAAAGCAACCAAAAAATTATTAGGGTATGCGATTATCCAAAACAACGAAACTCCATCATACTTCCAACGTTTAACTCCTGCATTTTATGCGCAATTATCAAATAAAAACTTAGATGATGTCAGTTTTTCAATTAACTTAGTTAGTGGAGCAACGCAAAGCTCAACTGCAATCGAGAAAATGGTTAAACTAGTGCGTTTGCAATTCGGGAAAGACATTGGATGGGATGTTCCGTCTATCGCGGTTAACATTACATCAAAGAAACAAGATTTTTCAGATTTAACATCAGCCAAATATTTATACACATTTGCATATAATATTGATGGAACAGATTACACCAATGTTGTTACATTAGAACGTAATCAAGCAGCGAATCCTTATTATAAATTTGTATCTTCTACTGTAGAAGCGGATGAAGTATTACAAGGGTTGTTTGAACTAGAAGCATCAAAGGCAGAAAATAGAGTAAAAGCAACCATTATATCCGTAACAGGACTTAATGTAGTTGTATCAACACAAGGTTACGCAGGTGAAATTAGAGGAACTGCGACAATGAATGTGGATGGGTCCATCGCTTCATTTGTAATCACTCAAGAATCAGAAACATACTTTGAATTTGATCCTTATGATCCAATTCAACAATTACCTGGTGTCTATGTTACCGAGCAAGGTGATTTAGACAATGCACCATTATCAACTGGTGCAACCGTCACTTCAAGAGCGGTCAAAGAATTATTTAGAGCAGTACTTGCTTATGGAATGGAGGTTGGATTCAATGGATAAATTTCCTCAACCTTTAAAATTAGGTTTATTCTTATTTGTATTAGGATTGTTATGTGCAACCTTATTAGCGGTTGTCAATAGTTTCACAGCACCAGTCATTGAAGAAGCAAAAAGTGCACAGTTAGCAAAAACACTTGGAGATTTAAAATCAGGTGTGACATTTAAAGATGACACAAGTAGTTACACTCGTTTGAGTGGTGTTCGTAAAGTATATGGAACCTACGCTGGAGAAACGCAAAACGGTGTCATTTATCAAGTAAATATCAGCGGTTATGCTGGTGTTATCGAAGTCTTAATTGGATTTAATACCGATACTGATACCGTAATGGGACTAAAAGTATTGTCTCAAACAGAAACCCCAGGTATCGGAAGTAAAATTGTTGACTTTGATTTTGGTTTAAATAACAAACCATTTAATACATCCGATTTCAATATGATTAGTGGAGCGACCGTTTCGTCAAATGCAGTCAAAGCTGCAGTTGCGATTGCACAAGCTCAATATGCACAGGATTTTAACTAGGAGGTGGACAAAATGACTGAAGTGAAAAAAGAATCACAATGGAAAAATTTCGTCAAAGGTATTTTGTCAGAAAACCCTAACTTAGTCGCATTCCTTGGAATGTGTCCAACATTAGCGGTTTCAAGAACCGTTGAAAGTGCACTTGGAATGGGAATCGCGGTTGTGTTTGTACTTGTTATGTCAAATCTAATCGTATCTCTTATTCGTAAACTTGTACCAAACGAAATTCGTATTCCTGTATATATCGTAATTATCGCCACATTAGTAACCATTGTTGAAATGGTGATGGCAGCATACTTAGGTACACTTTATGAAACGTTAGGAGTATTTTTACCGCTTGTTGTTGTAAACTGTATCATTTTAGGAAGAGCAGAAGCATACGCTTCCAAAAACACTCCACTGTCATCAGTCGTAGATGCACTTGGTATGGCAGTTGGATTTACAATGACACTTGTTATTTTAGCGGTAATTCGTGAATTCTTAGGTACTGGTACCATTACAATATGGACCATTCCAAATGATATTGTTATCGATTTAACAGGGATTTATTCTGCGTTAAAATTAGCACCATCACAATTCTTCTTATCCCCTGTTGGAGCATTCTTAGTTCTTGGGTTGTTGGTAGGATCAATTAGTGCGGTAAGTTTAGATCGCAAAGCAAAAAGAGAAAAACTTGAAAAGAAAGCGGCGGTGAAGTAATATGAGAGATTTGATTACATTAGCATTTACTGCGCTTTTAATTGAGAATGTTTTGTTGTTCCGTTTCTTAGGAGTATGTCCGTTTTTAGGAGTATCAAAGAAGCGTGAATCAGCAATTGGAATGGGAATGGCGGTAATCTTTGTTATCGTGTTAGCCACAACCGTTTCTTGGTTGGTTTATTACTATATCTTAGACCAATTTGATTTGATCTATATGCGAACCATCGTGTTTATCTTTGTTATCGCATCGTTAGTTCAAATCGTTGAAATGTTTATGAAAAAAGTATTGCCTGCATTATACAAATCACTTGGAATTTTCTTACCACTCATCACTACAAATTGTGCGGTGTTGGGGGTAGCGATTTTAGCTGTTGATAAAGAATATAATTTCATCGAAATGTTAGTATTCGCACTTGCATCTTCAGCTGGATTCTTACTAGTTATGTTTATCTTTTCAGCGTTACGCGAAAAAATGGAATCTGCTCCTACCCCAAAAGGGTTTAAAGGAATTCCAATTGCGTTGGTAACTGCCGCTGTACTTGCGATGGTATTTGGACGCTTAGGAGGAATCATCTAATGTTGATTGATATTTTATACGCCGTTGGAACATTAGCCGGACTAGGATTGTTGTTAGGGGTTGTCATCGGAATTGTAGCGAAAGTGTTTCATGTCGAAGAAGATCCAAGATTTTCAACACTGTTAACGATGCTACCAGGATATAACTGTGGTGCTTGTGGGCATCCTGGTTGTGCTGGTTTAGCAGGAGCAATCGTTGAAGGAAAAGGAAAAGCAAATCAATGTAAGCCAATGAAGAAGGAAGATCTTCCAGCAATCGAAGCATACATCGCTTCTTGGCCAAAAGAATAAGTAAACTCATTAAGCAGCTCAAATCATGCAAGATTTGAGCTGTTTTTCTTTAAAATGAAAATGAATGAAAATCAGTGAAAATGTTTTCTGTTTATGAAAAAGATGTTGACTATTTTACAAAATAGCGTATAATATACTTGTCTTAAATAAATTATATATGGAGGTAAAAAGACAAATGTTCAAAAAACTTTTTTTAACTTTAATCCTTATCGTTTCTGTATTCGCATTAGCAGGATGCGATCAAAAACCAACTCCAACTGAAGGAACAGCTTACGGTTTAGTACATGGTTACTATGTAGGTGTTATTTCTGTTAACGTTGATGTTGATGGTAAAGTAACTGCTATGGACGTAGAAGAATATTTCTTACCTTACAGCTGGGCAAAAATCACTGCAGCTCAAGCATTAGACGGTGAAACATTACGCGCTGGTGCATTAGCCGTTGTTGGTTCAAGAGGAACTAACTACTATTCACAATTTATTAAAATTGGAGATAAAGTATTTGAAGGTTTCGTTACTGGAACAGCTCCAGCTCAAGGAATTAGCTACAGATCAACTGGTATTTCTCACTTAGAATCTTGGTTAAAACAAGAAGCAGCAGCGAAATGGTACGTTGACCAAATCGAAGCTGGAAACTTTGCAATTACTACTTCTAATGGAACAACTCATCCAACATGGGTAAAAGGAGCAGCAGATGCTTCTACAGCAGTTAGTATGACAAAAACTGCATCTGGATACTGGACTGTTGATGCTCCACGTTTAGGTTGGGTAGGAAACGTTGCAGCATTCAAAGCTGATATGATTGGTAAAGATTTATCACAAGTATTTGTTTACTCACGTGATGCAGCAGCAGCAGCTGGTTCTCAATTCTGGACAGTTAATGGTGTTGTTTCTGGTGCTACATGGTCAGATTATCCTGATTACTTACATTTAGCAATCCAAGCTTACAAAAACGCTAAATAATTCACAATTTTTTCAAATAAGAGTCATAAGAAGCAATTCTTATGACTTTTTATTTGCGTTAGTTTTAGTTGTCTTTTTAAACAAAGTAGTGTATAATACATATAAATACGTGCGATGATGAAAAAGAGTAGTTGAATTGTCTCTTCAAAGAGAGTCTAGGATGGTGAGATCTAGGCATAAGACATCAATGAATGGAGTTTTGGAGCACACTTTTTCACGAAAAGAGACTACCAATATTGGTGGTAAAAAGGGTGGAACCGCGGATTACATTCGTCCCTTTGCATGTGTGCAAAAGGGATTTTTATATTTTAGGGAGGATTATTGTATGAAACAAATGACTATGGAGCAACTTGTCAATTATTTAAAACAACTAGGATTCGTATATCAAGGGTCGGAAATCTATGGAGGTCTTGCGAATGCTTGGGACTATGGGCCACTTGGTGTCGAACTCAAAAATAACATCAAAAAGTTTTGGTGGAAGCGTTTTGTTCAAATGAGCGAATACAATGTAGGTTTAGATGCTGCAATCTTAATGAACCCAAAAACTTGGGTTGCAAGCGGACATGTTGGAGGATTTAGCGATCCTTTGATTGACTGTAAAAAATGTGGTGTGCGCTACCGTGCGGATAAATTAATTGAAGATGCAACAAGTGGGTTGGTTACAGGTGATGGTTGGACGAGCGAACAATTATCAAAATATATTGTTGATGAAAAAGTGAAATGTACATCTTGTGGGGCAAGTGATTTTACTGAAATTCGAAAATTTAACTTGATGTTTAAAACCAATCAAGGTGTGATTGAAGACGAAAAAAATACTGTGTATTTGCGACCGGAAACGGCTCAAGGGATATTTGTAAACTTTAAAAATGTTCAACGTTCTTCAAGAAAAAAAGTGCCATTTGGAATCGCTCAAATCGGAAAAAGCTTCCGTAATGAAATCACTCCAGGAAACTTCATTTTTAGAACAAGAGAGTTTGAACAAATGGAACTTGAATTCTTCTGTAAACCAGGAACAGATTTAGAATGGTTTGATTACTGGAAATCCTTTAGTGTAGCATTCTTAAAAGAAATTGGATTAAAAGAAGAAAAAATCCGTACCAGAGATCACGACAAAGATGAACTATCACATTATTCGAATGCAACAACTGACATTGAATTTGAATTTTTCTTTGGATGGGGAGAGTTATGGGGAATTGCAGACCGAACCGATTATGATTTGCGCGTTCACCAAGAACATTCCAAACAAAATCTTGAATACCTAGATCCAGATGACAATTCAAAATATTTGCCATATGTCATCGAACCATCGATTGGAGTCGAACGTTTGTTACTCGCAGTTATCATGAGTGCCTATGAAGAAGAAACACTAGAAAACGGAGAAACTAGGGAAGTATTGCGATTTGTTCCTGAGATTGCACCATATAAGATTGCTGTATTACCACTTGTAAATAAGTTGAAAGATGAAGCAACAAATGTATATAAATTGTTATCAAAACACTTTATGTGTGATTATGATACCTCAGGTACAATTGGAAAACGATACCGAAGACAAGATGCAATTGGGACTCCATACTGCGTGACGATTGATTACGATACACTAAGTGATAACACTGTTACCATTCGCGATCGTGATACGATGGAACAAGTAAGAGTGAATATTAGTGAATTGTCCAAATATTTTTTCACAAAACTAAATAAATAAAAAAGTAAAAATAGAATAATTTGAGAAATATATATATAGGGGGAGTGATTATGGCTGACTTATCTCACATTTTTGATGCTATTTTAGAAAAAGTGGAAATTGTCGATGTCATTAGCAGTTATCTTCCCTTAGAAAAGAAGGGCAAGAACTACTTTGGTGTTTGCCCTTTTCATAACGATACCAATCCTTCGATGTCGGTATCACCAGAAAAAAAGATCTATAAATGTTTTAGTTGTGGAGCAAGCGGAAATGCAATATCGTTTGTTCAAAACTACGAACACATTACGTTTTTAAAAGCTGCTAAAAAGCTAGCAGATCAAGTGAATGTTGAGTTAGTACTTGATGAGGCTAGAAGCGATGGACCAAATTTTACTCGTTATTATAAAATTATGCAAGAAGCGGTAACGTTTTATAAATTTTATTTACAAAACACCGAAGAAGGCAAAGATGCTAGAACGTATTTAGAAAAACGTGGAATTGGAGAAGAGATTCTAAAAGAGTTTTCGCTTGGATTATCTTCGAGTGAACCAGACTATTTAAACAAAGCATTGACGAAAATGGATGTCACGTTTGTCGATCAAATGGAGTTAGGACTCATTAAATCAAATGGAGTCAATTATTACGATTCCTTCCGTGATCGAATTATGTTTCCGATCCATGATTTAGATGGTAATGTTGTTGGACTCAGTGGACGAATCTACAAACAAAAAGACAATGAACCAAAATATGTCAATTCTCCAGAAAATATGATTTTTCACAAAGGAAAAGTCTTATACCACTATCATCAAGCAATGCCACATATTCGTAAGCTCAATAAAGTGTTTGTCTTTGAAGGATTCATGGATGTCATCGCTGCATTTAAAGCTGGTGTTGAAAACACGGTTGCTTCGATGGGAACAGCACTTACACTAGATCACGCAAGAGCACTCAAAAAGTTGACTTCAAATGTTGTTTTATGTTTTGATGGCGACCAAGCTGGGATTACAGCAACCAAACGTGCGATTCCAGTGTTACGAGGATTTAATTTATCAATAGAAGCTGTCTTACTACCAGACAACTTGGATCCAGATGATTATTTAAAGAAGTATGGGCCAGAAAAACTACGTTTGTTTTTACAAGATCAAGCGATTAATGTTGTTGAATATTTATATCGCGTTTCTAAGAAAAACTTAGTTGTAGAAGATGTTTCTAGCATTGAGCGTCACAAAGAAGAAGTGTTTTCTGTGTTAAAAGCAATGAATCAAACTGTGACAACCGAAGTTTATTTGCAACGTTTAGCAAGCGATACAGGTGTCAGATATGCAACCCTTCAGGATGAGTTTGATCAAAGCAGTAGTAGAGAATTTAAAGTTGACACGATTGTAGAAGTCCCTAAAGAACCAGTTCCAAAACGAAGAACGTCCGTTAAAGGAATGTATTTGAACGCAGAAAAAGACTTGATTCACCATATGCTTTATTCCTACGACTATACAAAACACATTAAAGCTGAACTTGGTACTCATTTTGTGACACAAGTTGGGCTTGATATCATGTGCAACATTAAAGACATTTATGACAAAGATCCATCAATGCCATATGAAACCTTAATATCAGAGGTAGAAAAAAAGTTAACACCAAATGAAGTGGATTATTTTCATGAGATTACATCACGAAAAAGGATCAAGGAAGCAAATCGTAAACTAGTTGAAGATTGCTTGGTTCAAATTAAGAAAAATTACGATATCGATAAGCAGATTGAAGATATTAAAGTGAAGATGTCAGAAACTTCAGATGAAGTCAAAATTCATCAATATTCTGAGCAATTAAAAACATTAAAAAATAAATTAAGAAAGTGAGAATCTATGTTAGAAGAATTAATCATTCGTAAAGTAGAAGAACTGAAAGAAAAAGGGAAGAAGAATGGATTTTTAAGCGTAAAAGAAATCACATCTATTCTAGAAGAACCTACCGAGGAAGTATTAGATGAGGTGATTCACACACTTGAAGAAGCCGGGATTGATGTTGTGAAAGACAGTTCGGAAAAAGATGAATCTTCATTTACCGAAGATACCATCGAAATCGATGAAGATTTGGATGTGTTTCTAGATGATGACATTGAGATCGATGAAGAGTTCGAAGAATTTTCATCTGCGATTGAAAATGAAATCAAAACAAAAGACTTTGAAACGTTTCCTTCTGTTCCACACCAAGCCGATGATCCCGTTAAAATGTATTTAAGAGAAATTGGTCAAATTGATTTACTCAATACAACCCAAGAACTTGATTTATCAAGAAGTGTGCAAGAAGGTATTTTAGCAAGTGAACATCTTGAAAAATGTCAAAAAGAAAACATTTCTCTAACAAATAGTGAAGTAGCTGAACTTAGAGAAAAGATGGATCAAGGTGAGTTTGCGAGAAACATTTTGATTGAATCCAATTTACGACTGGTTGTATCGATTGCGAAACGTTATTTAGGACGAGGACTTCCATTTCTTGATTTGATTCAAGAAGGAAATATGGGGTTAATCAAAGCAGTTTATAAATTTGACCCAACCAAAGGGTTTAAGTTTTCTACCTATGCAACTTGGTGGATTCGTCAAGCAATCACAAGAGCAATCGCAGATCAAGCTAGAACGATTCGTATTCCAGTTCATATGGTGGAAACCATCAATAAACTAGTGCGAATTCAACGCAAACTGGTTCAAGAAAAACGTCGCGAACCAACTCCAGAGGAGATTGCTGCGGAAATGAAGATTTCAGTTGAGAAAGTTCAACAAATTCAAAAAATAGCTCAAGAGCCGATTTCGTTAGAATCACCGGTTGGAGAAGAAGATGATTCAAATCTAGGAGATTTTATTTCCGACCCAGATGTGATGAATCCGCTTGAGTTTACTGTAGAGGCATTGTTTAAAGAAGAAATCAATACCGTGTTACAAACACTTACTCCACGTGAAGAAAAAGTAATCCGTTTGCGTTTTGGATTAGATGATGGAAAAGCAAGAACGCTAGAAGAAGTTGGTCGTGAGTTTGGCGTAACCAGAGAACGCATTCGTCAAATCGAAGCAAAGGCAATTCGTAGACTTCGCCATCCGACAAGATTAAAACGATTATCACAACACAAATAGGAAAAAAAGTTGCTTAACAAGCAACTTCTTTTTTCATAAATGGAAAAGCTATGGTATAATGAGGTGGGTGAAGCAAATGAAATTATCAAAACGATTAACACAAGCGTTACACTATGTTTCCAATCACCATCGTTTGATTGACGTAGGAAGCGATCACGCGCATTTAGCAATCAAGGCAAGCGAAGAGTATGGAGTCAAATGCATCGCAATTGACAATAAAATTGGTCCATTTCAAAAGTCGCTAACAAATGTGCAAGCGAGTGGATTGAATCATGTCATCGATTGTAGGTTACAAGATGGGTTAACAACTTGCGATGAAACCTATGAAGTCATCTCGATTTGTGGAATGGGTGGAATCTTGATTTGTGATATTTTAGATCATCATGACGCATCACATTCCATACATTCTCATTATCTTGTTCTTCAACCAAATACCCATATTGATGTGGTGAGACGCTGGCTAAACGACCATAAATTTCGGATTCTCGAGGAAACCATTCTCGAAGAAAACAAGAAGTTGTATGAAGTAATCTATGCAACCTACGACCAAACGGTAGAACCGCTCGAAGAAATTGATTTGCTTTTCGGTCCAAAATTAAGAAACGAAAAACACCCATTGTTCCTAAAAAAATATGAATCGCTTTTATTATTAAAAAAAGAAGCACTGAAAAACATTAACCAAGATGCAACAAATCTAAGAAATCAGCTCATAGATGAAATTGCAATGTTAGAAAGAGGTCTTTATGAAAATTAAACAATTGGTTCAATTTTTAGATAAGCGTTATAATATAGATGTATGTGATGAGATTGACTATGGTAAGTTAGGACTTCAAATTGGGGATTTAGATGTCGAATTAACGTCCGTATTGTTAACCTTAGATGTCACAAATGATGTCGTAGACGAAGCAATCAAACTTGGTTCAAACCTCATTATTAGTCATCATCCTGCTATTTTTAATCCAATGCTACGATTTACAGAACAATCAAAATCATCAAAACTCCTTCGTAAACTCATTCAATCAAACATTAGTGTCTATAACATGCACACAAATTTAGATCTGGCTGTGGGTGGAGTAAACGATGCATTAGCTGATGTATTTGGTCTAACAAACACGAAAACGATTGATACTGGGACGCCTTCAGGAAACTATATTCGGTATGGAACAATCGTTCCATCTACCTTAAAAGACTATGCCAATAAACTCAAGCAAGTATGTAATATTCCTGTGGTAAAGGTGTTAGGGAATCTAGAAAAAGAAGTGAGATCCGTTGCGATTTTAGGCGGTGCAGGATCGGATATTATGTATCAAAATCAAGCCATACTGCTTCAAGCAGATGTCTATGTAACAAGCGAAATCAAGCATCACGAAGCAATGTACGCGAATCTCGCGGGTTTAGCAATGATTGAGGTCCCACACAGCGCTGAGTTTTTCTATCATAAGAACGTATCAAAAGAACTAACAGAGTTTGGTGTATTTGTTTTTGTCACCAAGACAAAAATAGATCCATTTATCTATGTATAACAATAAAAAAAGAGGAATCAAACATTCCTCTTTTTCTATATGACTTACTATTCTTCGATGATACAATCAACAGGGCATACTTCTTGGCATGCTCCACAGTCGATGCAAAGACTTGGATCGATTACGTAGATTTCACCTTCAGAGATGCAATCAACAGGGCATTCAGCTGCACAGCTTCCGCAAGCGATACATGTATCAGTTATAAATCTTGGCATAGTAAACCTCCCACTTTTTAAATTACACTCATATTTTACCATATATTTTATAAATGTAAACCTTAAATTTATGAAAATACACTGAAAATCTTAAGTAAACGTTTTTACAAGAATGGTTATAGAAATAGAATAGATTTTACTTGTCAAATTCATTGTTTTTTAGTAAAATATGAGAAGTTAAGGAGTGATTAATATGATGCAAATCGCAATTTGGTTGTTTGTTGTATTACTTGTTGTAGCTATTTTAGTAGGTGGAGTTGTTGGATTCTTTATTTCTCGTAAAATTATGATGAAGTATTTAAAGGATAATCCTCCAATCAACGAAAAAATGGTACGCGCAATGTTAATGCAAATGGGAAGAACACCTTCTGAAAAACAAGTACGCCAAGTAATGGCTTCCATGAACCAATATAAATAAGAATAAAAAAATTGAAGATTTAATGTATCTTCAATTTTTTATTTTACCAATTTATTTTTCGTTCGGTATTTTCTTGAATGCGTTTGATGTTTTCTTTGTGTCTTATGATGATTAAAATGTTTATTAGGAGGGCAGCTCCTAAGAAATAGTAATCAATTGCTTCGATTTTCCAGAATATTGCGAGTAATAACGCAACAAACACAGCGATCAAACTCGCAAGTGAAACGTATTTTGAAAGTCGTACGACTAAGAAGAAGACCCCAATGACGATTACAAAGAAGAGTGGATTATAAGCTAAGACAACACCAGCACTCGTTGCGACTGCTTTTCCACCTTTGAATTTTGCGAAGATTGGAAAGACATGTCCTAAAATTGCTCCAATCCCATAGATAAGAGGATTTAGAAGTGCGTGTTCTGTCGGATCGAAGATGTGGAAGATGGTGAACAAACTAATGACGATAAATCCTTTTAAAGCATCTAAAATGAAAACAACGACTCCCCATTTTTTTCCTAAGACTCTACCAGCATTCGTGCTTCCCATATTTTTACTACCATGTTCTCTAATATCAATACCTTTTACCCATTTTCCGATTACCAAAGCAGAAGGAAATGATCCAAGCAAATAAGACAAAATAAGCAAACCAATTTTTATAAACATGAGTGAAAACCTCCTAGTTTGACCATGCTATATTATACACTAGAATACATTAAAAATCCAGTTCTTTTGATAATACAATTTTAAACATATTCAAATATTATTAATGAATATGTAGATATTCGAATAATAAGTGTTTCAATTTAGTTAATTATATGGTATAATATAAATAGAAGAAATGTTCATGAGGTGAATGGTATGCCAACTGTGAAACAAAATATATACAATGAAGATTCGATTCAAGTCTTACAAGGATTAGAAGCGGTTCGTAAACGCCCTGGGATGTACATTGGATCAACCGATGCGAAAGGCCTCCATCATTTAGTATGGGAAATTGTAGATAATGCAATTGACGAAGCTTTAGCTGGTGCATGTACCCAAATCGTTGTTAAAATTCACCAAGACAATTCGGTCGAGGTAAGTGACAATGGACGAGGAATTCCAACAGGAAAACACAAAACTGGAAAACCTACGCCAGAAGTTGTTTTTTCGTCGCTTCATTCCGGTGGGAAATTTGACGAAACAGGTGGATATAAAGTAGCTGGAGGGCTACATGGCGTTGGATCAAGTGTGGTTAATGCATTAAGTGAATACTTAGAAGTTACCATTCATCGTGAAGGAAAAATCTACTATCAAAAATTTTCAAATGGTGGAAAAACCATTCATCCACCAAAATCATTAGGAGATACCAAAAAAACGGGAACCATTGTTCACTTTAAACCCGATGCCCTTATTTTTTCATCGACCATTTTTGACTACAAAACAGTTTCAACCAAATTAAAAGAATCTGCTTATTTAATCAAAGGGTTGCGAATCGATTTGATTGATTATCGAACGGATACTAAGGAAAGTTTTCGGTTTGAAAATGGAATCGTTGAATTTACTAAAAATTTAACACAAGGAAAAGACTTGCTTCACGAAACTGCATTTTTCGCAGGCGAATATGGAAAAATATACGTGGAAGTCGCACTTCAATATTGCGACAAAACTTACAATGAAAATATTTTATCGTTTGTAAATAACATCAGGACGCGGGATGGAGGAACCCATGAAACTGGTTTGAAAGCGGCATTAACTCGCGTTTTTAACGAACATGCACGTCAAATCGGATTACTCAAAGACAAGGATGAAAACTTAGATGGTTCAGATATCCGAGAAGGAATGACCGCGATTATCTCAATCCGTGTCCCAGAAAAACTATTACAATTTGAAGGACAGACCAAATCAAAACTTGGAACACCTGAGGCGAGAGTCAGTGTTGAAATGGTTGTTTCAGAAAAATTAAAGTTTTATTTACAAGAAAAAGGCGAAGTATCGCTTCTCCTCATTCAAAACGCGATCAAAGCAGCGAGAGCTAGGGATGCGGCACGTAAAGCACGTGATGAAGCGCGAATGGTAAAACAAAAGTTTTCCAAACCTATTAACCTAGCAGGAAAATTAACACCTGCCCAAAACAAAAATCCAAATCTAAATGAATTATTCATCGTCGAAGGAGATTCTGCTGGTGGTTCAGCAAAGCAAGGACGTGACCGTACCTTCCAAGCAATCTTACCGCTAAGAGGAAAAGTCATCAATACTGAAAAAGCAAAGATGGATGAAATCTTAAAAAATGAAGAAATCATGTCCATGATTAGTGCGATTGGTGCTGGATTCGGCGAAGACTTTGATTCGTCTAAAAGCAATTACAATAAAATCATTATCATGACGGATGCTGATACCGATGGAGCTCACATTCAAGTATTGCTTCTGACCTTTTTCTTCCGTTATATGAAAGAATTAATCGAAGATGGAAAAGTATATATTGCATTACCACCACTGTACAAAGTGACCACAAAGACCGAATCGTTTTATGCGTGGAGTGATGAAGAATTAAGAGAACGCATCTCGACAATGAAAAACGTTACGATACAGCGTTACAAAGGGTTAGGGGAAATGAATGCAGATCAATTGTGGGAAACAACGATGAACCCATCCAAACGCACCCTCATTCAAGTAAGATTGGAAGATTTTGATGACGCTGACAAACGTATTTCAACATTAATGGGGGATGAAGTCGAACCACGCCGTGAATGGATTGAAAATAATGTTGTTTTCGATTTGGAAGATAACTTTGTCTTAGAGGAGGTTTCAAGCGATGAGTAAGAAAAAGATTACAAAAATCATTGAACAGTTCGCAACTGAAACCATTCTTGAAGAAAATTTAGAAAATATTGTCGGTGAGCGATTCGGAAGGTACTCAAAATACATTATTCAAGACCGTGCATTACCAGATGTACGCGATGGTTTAAAACCAGTTCAACGTCGCATTTTATATGCGATGTATAAACTTGGCATGTTTTCAAACAAACCTTATAAAAAGTCTGCCCGCATTGTCGGAGAAGTGATTGGAAAATACCATCCACATGGGGATACCTCTGTATATGATGCGATGGTTCGTATGTCACAAGACTTTAAGATGTTATTACCACTGATTGATATGCATGGAAACAATGGGTCCGTTGATGGAGACCCACCTGCTGCGATGCGTTATACCGAAACAAGATTATCAATCTACGCAGAAAAGATGTTAGCCGATATCAACAAACGAACCGTAGGTCTCATTCCAAATTTTGATGATGAAGAATACGAACCGATTGTCTTACCATCAAAATTTCCGAATTTACTGGTCAATGGTTCCACTGGGATTTCAGCAGGATATGCAACAGACATTCCACCACATAATGTTGGCGAAATCATTGACGCTGTCATTTATTTGATGGATAACAAAGAAGCAACGCTCGAAGAATTGATGAAAATTGTGGAAGGACCTGATTTTCCAACCGGTGGTATTGTACAAGGAATGGATGGCATCAAAGAAGCATACAAATCCGGTAGAGGAAAAATCATCATCAATGCGAAAAGTGAAATCGTAGAGGGCCGTGGCGATTCTCAAATCATTATCACAGAAATCCCATTTGAGGTCAACAAGGCACAACTTGTTAAGCGGATGAATGATGTGAAAATCCAACGCGGTATAGATGGAGTCAAAGACATTCGGGACGAATCCGATCGCGAGGGACTTCGTATCGTGATTGATGTTAAGAAGGAAGTAAGTGCGGATTTTATTCGTAACTTCTTCTATAAGACAACCGATTTACAAAAGTCATATAACTTTAATATGGTTGCAATTCACAACAACCGTCCAGTTATGATGGGACTTATCAACATTTTAGAAGCTTACATTGCACACCAAAAAGAGATTATTACCAACCGATCGAACTTTGAGTTACAAAAAGCAGAACGTAGAAAACATATTGTTGAAGGTTTGATATCAATGGTATCGATATTAGATGCTGTGATCCAAACCATTCGTAATTCTCAAAACAAAAAAGATGCCAAGGAAAACATCATTACAAATTATGGATTTACGGAAATTCAAGCAGAAGCAATCGTGATGCTTCAATTATACAAATTAACCAATACTGATATATTTGCATTAAGACAAGAAGATAAAGAGTTAACCCAAGAAATTAAGTATTTAAAATCAATTCTTTCCAGTGATCAAGTCTTACAAGATGTCATTAAAAAAGAACTCCTCGCAACAAAAGAGGAAATTCAAGTTGCTAGAAGAACTGTGATTGAACATGATGTGGAAGAAATAGTAATCGAACAAGAAGAGTTGATTGTCAAAGAAGAAGTTATGTTAATCATCACCCATGATGGATACTTAAAACGATTATCAAAAAAACAATACGCAGCCAATCAAGATGCGATTAAGTTAAAAGAAGGTGATGTCATAACGGCTACGTTTGAAGTTATGACAACCGATACCCTTCTACAATTCACTGACTTAGGAAATTATGTGTATTTACCAATTCACAAGATTCCAGAAGTGAAGAACAAGGATTTAGGAATCCATGTATCAACGTTAATTGGGATGGAAGCCGATGAAAAGATAATCTTTTCCTGTGTCGTAGATGACTTTAATAAAAAACGGTATGTACTACTTGCAACCAAAGACGGATTAATCAAACGAATGATTATCAAAGATTTAGATGTCAACCGTTATTCAAAAGTGTTGCGCGCAACCAAACTACGCGATGGAGATTACGTGGTATCTGCTGACATTTGTAACGGGGAAGATGCGGATGTTGTAATTGGTACGAAGGATGGATTCATGAATCGATACGATGCCAAAGAGGTGAGTGTACTAGCACCACCATCCTATGGTGTCAAATCGATTGAATTAAAATCAAGACCAACAGATTATGTTGTTTCTGCTAAGTATGTTAGAGAACGTGACATTGTTGTGTTATTAACCAACCGTGGGAATGTCAAACGTTTACGTATGGAAGAAATCAATAAGGGTAGAAAAAATCATGTTGGACGCATGTATCTTAAATTAGTGAAGTCGAATCACCATGAAGCCGTTACATTTGATATTATCCATAGACGCAATGCAAATTCCGATTTAGATAGTTACATTTTCTGTGAAAAAGGATTCATTCCACTCGATTACGCAGTGTTTCGAACAGCAACTGCGGACAATGGGAAAAAGATTCTTGAAACAACAACGATTGGAAAACCATTAGAACTTGTCATATCAAGAAACAATGTTGATTTTGAAGAATAACATCAAAAAAACCACGAAATCGTTTGTTTCGTGGTTTTCGTTGTTTCGTTGTTACTTAAATAAGAATCCTAAGATTGGTTGAATATTGGCCAAGATTGGCACGATGATCAAGCTTACAATCGACATTAATTTGATTAAAATATCCATCGAAGGTCCAGCGGTATCTTTGAACGGATCTCCTACTGTGTCTCCGGTCACCGTTGCTTTGTGTGTTTCAGAACCTTTTCCACCATAGTTTCCTTCTTCAACGTATTTTTTCGCATTGTCCCATGCTCCACCAGAGTTTGCCATGAAGACTGCTAACATAATCGCAGATACAAGTCCTCCTACAAGTAGACCTCCTAGTCCTTCTGCACCTAGTAAGATACCAGCAATGATTGGAGACAAGACAGCGATCATTGCAGGAAGAATCATTTCTTTTAGTGCTGCTTTGGTTGAGATATCAACACATTTTGCATAGTTTGGCAAGGATGTTCCTGCCATAATTCCAGGATCGTTTCTAAATTGATCACGCACTTCTTCAATCATTTTATTCGCAGCTTTTCCAACCGATTTGATGACGAGTGCTGTGAACAAGAATGGTAACATCGCTCCAACAAATACTCCAACCATAACACCTGGTTGTAAGATGTCAATCCCTGTTCCATCCGATAGTCCTGCTGATTTTTCAAACGCGAAGAACAATCCAATGCTTGTTAAAGCAGCAGAACCAATGCAGAATCCCTTTCCGATTGCTGCTGTAGTGTTTCCAACAGAATCAAGTTTATCTGTAATTTTACGAACCTTTTTATCTAGTTTGCTCATTTCGGCAATTCCACCCGCATTGTCTGCGATTGGTCCATAGGCATCCACCGAAATGGTAATACCAGCTGTAGATAACATCCCTACTGCAGCCAATGCGATTCCATACATGTCTTTTGTGAATAAGTAGGCAATAATGATTCCACCTACCAAAGCAACAATTGTTAAGAAGGTAGATTGCATCCCTACTCCAAATCCAGCGATAACATTGGTCGCATGACCAGTTTGAGATTGATGAGCAATTTCTTTTACATGTTTATAATCAGAAGAAGTATAGTACTCAGCAATAAATCCGATTGCAATTCCGACAACAAGTCCGATTGCTAGCGCACCGAAGATTCCCCAAGCACGTGCTCCTTCAAAAAATACAAAACTAAAAATTAAACTTGCGACAATCATTAAACCAGCACCAACATAAGTTGAGATGGCAAGTGCTCGCTGTGGATTTGTCCATTCTTTCATCCGAATAAACATAACAGATAATACAGCAGATAACACTCCCATACCTGCGATAACGAGTGGAAATACTGCACTTCGAACGATTCCACCAAGTTGTACAGAAGTAATCGTTGCGATATCAAAATTAACAAAGGCATAAAGCCCGAGTGTTAAAGCAGAAATAATGGAACCTACGTAACTTTCGGTTAAGTCACTACCCATACCAGCAACATCCCCTACGTTATCCCCAACGTTATCAGCGATAACTGCTGGATTTCTAGGATCGTCTTCTGGGATACCAGCTTCGACTTTACCAACTAAGTCAGCTCCAACATCGGCTGCTTTGGTGAAAATTCCACCACCAACACGACCGAACAATGCGATTAAGGAAGCCCCTAATCCATATCCAGCAACGGTATTAATGGCATTTTTCAATGCTTCATATTGATGTGCTGGGTTATCTACATGAGAACCCCCAAAGAACCAGTAAAATAAGAAGAATAAGACAGATAGTCCAAATAGTCCGAGTCCAACGACTGTGAGACCTAAAACAGATCCACCACTAAAGGCAACACGGAGTGCTGCACTCATACCGTGAGTGTTCGCTGCTGAAGCAGTTCTTGCATTGGCTTTCGTTGCTGTATGCATTCCAATCCATCCGGCAGTTCCAGAAAACAACGCTCCAACGATAAAAGCAATTGCTGCTTTCCATCCAACCCCTTCTGCACCTTGTAATGCAGGAATCAGTTCTGTTAAGGCGAGCAATGCTCCAACTCCTAATGCAAAATAAGTAATGATACGGTATTGTCGTTTCATGAATGCCATTGCACCTTCATGAATATACCCTGAAATCTCTTCAATACGTGTGTGTCCAACTTTCATTTTTGTTACTTTTCTGTTTAATACATAGGCATAGAGTAACGATATGAGTGCTGATAATGCGGCAACTCCAATGAAAATAGCCGTTGTAGATAATTGTTCAAATGGCATACAGTTTCCTCCCTTTTTCATTAAGCCAAACTCATTATATCACTACCATTTACTTATTTCAATCTCAAAATGTGGAAATCAATTAACTAGATTGTAGTGTTACAATAGATGTGACACCATCTAGAATTGAAAAAAGATCTAAACCCTTGTATAATTTTAATAACCACAAAAAAACCAACAAGGGGGTTTAGATCCATGGCTATTATAACACGTATCGCTCATTCTATCAATACTACCGTAAAAGCAGTCCAAACGTATCGAAACAATAACTATTCCGTTGATCACATCTGTCGTAAGTATCATATCTCGAAATCTTCTCTAATGCGTTGGAATAAGAAATATGACGGGACGAAAGAATCTTTAATGGATCAATCAAAACGTCCTCTTTCTCCACATCCAAACGCTCATACAGAAGATGAACTTAAAAAGATTAAAGCGTTAATCAAACGGAATCCACATATCGGATTAAATGAACTCTATACCAAACTTCGAATTGAAATCGCGTATTCCAGACATTATGCGAGCTTATATCGCGTATTAAAGCGATTAGGCTTTTATGATGTCCAACTAGTAACGAAAAAGAAATACATTCCAAAACCGTATCATACCCCACAATCTGTTGGAGAAAAATGGCAGTTAGATGTCAAGTATGTTCCAAAAGAGTGTTATACGGCCATGAAAGGCACAGATGATAAGTTTTATCAGTATACCGTCATTGATGAAGCTTCGAGAGAACGTTTCATCTATCCTTATCGTGAATTATCTAGTTACAGTTCTTGTGACTTTATAAGACGTGCGATATCTTACTTTGGTTATACTCCAAGAATGATTCAAACTGACAATGGGATTGAATTTTCACACTTTAGAGAAACGAAGATGATTCATCCGTTCGATGTCTTCTGTGCGAGTCTCAATATTGAACACAAGCTTATCCGTCCTAGAACTCCTAGACACAATGGAAAAGTCGAACGAAGTCATCGAAATGACAATGAACGATTTTATAAGTATCTGTCGTTTTATTCTTATGAGGATCTGTTAAAACAGATGAAGGATTACCTTTACCGAAGCAATCGAATTTTATCTTCTACTCTCAACTGGAAATCACCTGTTGAAAAAAGAATTGAATTAGAACAAAGTGGTTTTTTCAATTATACACTATCCTAATCTTTCTTTTACTTTTTTTGGTATCACATCATTTACAAACCTACAAAAATGTGGAAATCAATTAACTAGATATCTTTTTGATACGTTTTACAACAATGAAAGTTCTTTCATATTTATTTGCAATTGTATTTGGAGGAAGTTTGTGGTATAATGTACACATATTATTGATTTTTGAGAGGACAGAAACGAAATGCAACAAGAAAATATAAGCATTGCTTTACTTGACCCAGAACTCAAGATTAGTGAACAGGTACGTTCCTGGTTTTCGGTGATGGATAACACCATAAATCTCGTTGTTCACACATCAGTGGATCAATTGGTTGCTTCGTTAGCAACTGTTACCGTTGATGTTGTTTTTGTTTCTACTTGTAAAGCAACAACAAAAACAAATGAGTTGTTTGATGTAGTTTCTAAAAAGTTCACACTAAGTGGACTTCCAATATATGTTATTGCTGAGAATGTTATTCTAGAAAGTATTAACGAAAGTTTGCATTCGTATGGATTTATGGGAGCAATCTCATTACCAATCGATGAACACAACAAACGTTTGATACTAGATTCAATTATTAGAGAAGTCAAAAACAAGCACAATATGTCATACTACTTTGAACAATACCTAAATCTTGTATCGCAAATGCCACAAGGTCTTGCTTTACATGAAGTTGTTTTTGACCAAGATAGCAAAGTTGTTGATTATCGTTTTATCAGTGTCAATGATAGTTATGAACAATTGACAGGGTTAAAGGCTGTTGAAATCATTGGGAAGACAGTAAAAGAAGTTTTGCCTGAAGTTGAACAATCATGGATTGATGTGTTTGGACAAGTAGCGATAACTGGAATTCCTTGTGAATATGAAAATTACACAGCCCCAATAGGACGCTATTTTCGCACCAATGTGTATTCCCCAAGAATAAATCAATTTGTTACAATAGTTGAAGACATTACAGATCGTGTTAATATGACAAGACAACTTCGTTATGATAACCAAAGGTTTACACGCATAATGGAATCTGCAGCCGACGTCATTTTTGAGATTGACTCACAAGCGAGATATGTAACAGTATTCGGTCGAGGCATTCAAAAAATGAAACAATCTACAGATATGTTTATAGGTAAAACACCGACTGAGGTCTACGGCAAAGAAGGAAAAGACAAATTGGATTACTATCGAAAATGTTTAAAAGGTCAAGTAGTTACCTATCAATGGACACATCACGACAAATCTCAAACATTGTATTTTGAATCAATCATTTCTCCAATGTATGATGAAAATCGAAAAATCATTGGTGGTGTTGGAGTTTCTCGTGACATCACAGAACAAAAGAAGAAAACAATTGAAATCGAATACTTAAGTAGTCATGATTATTTAACAGGTTTATATAACCGAAGATATTTTGTTGACCAACTAAAAACACTAAATATACCAAATTCATATCCACTTGGGATTATGATGATAGATGTCAATGGGCTAAAAATACTAAATGATGCATATGGTCATCAAATTGGTGATATAGCCTTAATCACGATAGCTAATTTACTCAAAACATTTTTCCGTAATCAAGATGTGGTTGCTAGAATTGGAGGAGACGAGTTCGCGATTATCCTTCCAGATACGTCCAATGACGATATGGAACATATGAAAAACTCACTTAACAAATCAATGAGCAATATATTAGTAGAAAATGTTCCGTTGTCACTTGCAATTGGATACGAAGCTATAACGGACACAAATAGACCAATCGAAGAAGTGATGCGTCTAGCTGAAAATTTTATGTATCGAAATAAACTTTCTGCAAGCAAAAGTGTACGCAATAATTCCATTAAAGCAATTCTTAAAACACTTACAGATAAATACACCGAAGAAAAGACACATTCTAAAATGGTAAGTAGTTATTGTAAAAAAGTTGGGGAAGCATTACGCATCAAGTCTGATGAATTAAAAGAGTTGGAGTTAGCTGGACTGTTTCACGATATTGGCAAGATATCCATACCAGATCGAATCTTAGATAAACCAGGAAAACTTACAAATGAAGAATACCAAATCATAAAGAGTCATCCTGAATCTGGATACCAAATTCTTAGAGCAGCTGATGAATACTCTGATCTTGCCATTCATGCGTTGTATCATCATGAACGTTGGGATGGAACAGGATATCCAAAAGGGCTTAAAGGGAAAGACATTCCACTATATTCTAGAATCATCGCAGTAGCAGATGCTTATGAAGCAATGACATCAAATCGAAGTTATCGAGCAAAACTTGGAAAAGACGTTGCAATTGAAGAAATCAAACGTTGCTCAGGAACACAGTTTGATCCAACTATTGCTAAGGTCTTTGTAGAAAAAGTTTTAGGAGCAAAGTGGTAATAAACACAATGAAAAGATGCACTATTCTTGTTGCATCTTTTTTGTTGGATTAATGAATATTTATGATATAATACGAGCAGGTGATAAGAATGATTGATTATCAAAAAATATTTCAACATTTACCATATTTAGAGGATGCCGCAAGCAATGGACTTACCCAAACAATTGGGATACCTTCCAATCAACTAGTTAATTTTGTTGAGGATTGTTATGCATCAGGTATCATACAACCAGAAGCACGAAAATTGCTTGTTGGAAACTCGATTATCAATCCAAACACAATTAAAGAACAAGTACCTTCATTAAGTTACGAGATATTAGTTGCATTATTAACCATTCTTGTTATGGATGACGAACGAATTGATGGATTGTTGGAGTCAAACATCAGTAATGGCGTTGTGTATGAAATTGTGAAAACAATTGAAGCGATAGTTTTAAAAGAAATGAAAATACCTTCTAAAAACAAATATAGTTCCTAAACAAACAACGATTGTACTCGTTGTTTGTTTTTATAGTTTGGTTGACAAGATTTTTGTTTCTTTTATTGATAAAAATGTCCCATTATGATATAATGGATAAGGTATGTAGAGGGGAGTGAAGTGAATGAGTTTTCAAGTTGCAATTGATGGTCCAGCTGGCGCAGGAAAAAGCACAATTGCAAAAAAAGTAGCATCAAGACTTGGATTTCAATACGTAGATACAGGTTCTATGTATCGTGCTGTCACTCTGAAAGCATTGTCATTGAAGATTAATTTAGAAAGTGAAGAACAATATCAATTTCTAAATGAAACTTCAATCGTATTAAAAGGGGAAACCGTCTTATTAGATCGATTAGACGTTACAAATCAAATCAGAAGTATTGAGGTTACAAACAATGTTTCTACTGTCTCAAAAATACCGTTTGTGAGACACAAGTTAGTAGAAATTCAGCGTCACATTGCGAACAATCACAATATCGTAATGGATGGACGTGACATCGGTACCGTCGTTTTGGTTGAAGCAAACCTAAAAATATTCTTATCCGCTTCTAGCAGTGAGCGAGCAAGAAGAAGAATGGTTGAGCGAAGCAATGCGGGGATCCACCAAACACTTGAAGAAATTCAAGCAGAAATTGAAGCTCGGGATTTAAAAGATTCCACAAGAGCTATTAGTCCGTTAAGAAAGGCGGACGACGCGGTTGAAATCGATACATCGCATATGACGATCGATGAAGTTATCGATACCGTTATTCGTTTAGTAGAAGAAAGAGGTTTTAAAACTATGGAAAATCAAGTTAAGTACACAGAAGGTCAATATGTGACTGGAATTATCAAACAAATGAAGAGAGATGCAATGTACATCATGTTGCCAGGGGAAGCTGACGCAGCCATCTATCGCAATGACTTAGAAGATATGGATGAATCAACTCCACTCACTTCAAAATACAATGAAGGTCAAGAGTTTACTGCAATCATCAAAACAATCGATACCAAAAAAGAACAACCAGTATATATTTTATCCACAAAATTAATCAAAATTAAAGAAAATTTTGGACAAATTGAAACTTTAGTAGAAAGCGGAGAAATCGTTTCTGTTAAGGTATTCAAATCATTAGAAACAGGATTATTAGCAAATTACAACGATTTTGTTGTATTTGTTCCAGCTAGAGAAGTTGATTTGAGAAATACATCATTAAAAGAATTACAAGGTGAAACAATCCAAGTAATCTTCACTAGAAGTGATGTTGAAAAATTAAGAATCAATGCTTCACACCAATTAGCCATGCAAAAACTTAATCAAGCACAAAAAGAAGCAGCGATTGCTGATTTAACCGTTGGCGATGTTGTTACCGGAACAATCAAAAACATCAATGATTTTGGTTGCTTCATTGACTTAGGAAACGTAGATGGTTTACTACATATTTCTGAAATTTCTCATAAAAACATTTCTAACATTTCAGAAGTGTTAAGTGTTGGTCAACAAGTAAAAGTTAAAATTATTCGTATCAAGGATGGCAGAGTTGGATTATCAATGAAAGCGTTGATGCCACATCCTTGGGATCAATTCTTAGAAACGGTTAAAGTAGATGACATCGTGGATGTAAAAGTTGAAAAAATGCTAGAATTTGGTCTTATTTGTGAAGTAACTCCAGAAGTGACAGGATTAATGCCAAGAGGAGAATACTCATGGGTTATGGGTGAATCTTACGATGGTAAAATCAAAGTAGGCGACACGATTAAAGTAAAAGTGATGAACATTGATTCAAAACAAAAACGAATCAGTTTATCACATCGCCAAATCAAAGCAAATCCTTGGAGTAAAGTTAACATCAAAATGAACGACTCAATCAAAGTGACGGTTGTTCGTTGTGAAGATAGAGGTGCAATTGTACGTTACCAAGACGTAGAAGGATACTTACCAATTTCTGAAATCAGTGCCACCAGACGTTTGTTAAAAGCGGAAGAAGGTGTGAGTGTTGGTCAAGAACTAGAAGTAAAGGTACGTCAAATTGATCCAGCTCGCGCTCGTTTACAAGTAAGCTTAAAAGCAAACGAATTGGCGAAAGAACGCAGTGAATACGATGCTTTCAATAAAGCACAACAAAAAGAACTTCCAACCACTACTTTTGGAGATTTGATTCGCGAAAAAATGAGTAAAAAGTAGGTGAAATCATGAGTAGAGGGATAGTTGCAATCGTTGGTCGTCCCAACGTTGGAAAATCAAGCCTATTCAATCGCATTGTCGGGGATCGCATTTCGATTACCGATGATACCTCTGGTATTACACGAGATCGTATTTATGCAAAAGCGACTTGGCTTGACCAACAATTTTCTGTAATTGATACAGGAGGTATTGAACTAAAAGACTTGCCCTTTATGACAGAGATTAGAGCCCAAGCAGAACTCGCCATCGATGAAGCCGATGTGATCGTCTTTGTTGTTGATGGTCGAACCGGAATCACTCAACAAGATGAAGATGTTGTGAATATCCTTTATCGCTCTAGTAAACCAGTGATCGTTGCAGTTAACAAAGTCGATGATTTAAAGTTTCAAGAAATTGTATTTGAATTTTACAGTTTGGGAATTGAAGATGTCATCGCCGTTAGTGCACTTCATGGAATTGGAGTAGGAGATCTATTAGATAAGATCATTGAAAAATTACCAGTAAAACGTATGAAGCAATACGATGATATTGTGTCTTTCTGTATCATCGGACAGCCAAATGTCGGTAAATCATCGTTAACCAATGCGATATTAGGTGAAGAACGCGTTATTGTAAGTGACATCCCTGGGACAACTCGGGATGCAATTGATACAGCATTTACCAGAGATGGCAAAGATTATGTTGTGATTGATACCGCAGGTATTCGAAAAAGTGGTAAAATCTATGAAAACGCAGAGAAATATAGTGTGATTCGTGCCTTATCCGCAATCGAACGCAGTGATATTGCTGTTGTCGTACTAGATGGAACCAAAGAAATTGAAGAACAAGACAAACGAATTGCAGGTTACCCTGTAGAATATGCAAAAGCTTGTGTCATAGTTGTCAACAAATGGGACGCAGTCACCAAAGATGACAAAACAATGAAAGAGTTTACGGAAAAAATTCGAAACCATTTTCTCTATTTGGATTTTGCCCCTGTTGTGTTTTTGTCTGCACTTAAAAATCAAAGAGTTCACACATTGCTTGATGCAATTGACAACGTATATGAAAACTTTACAAGACGAATTCCAACGAGTGTGTTAAATGATTTGATTACGGATGCAGTTATGATGAATCAACCTCCACTCTTTAACGGGAACCGTGTAAAGATATCTTATGTAACACAAGTAACAACAAAACCACCAACATTTGTTATGTTTGTGAATAATCCAGTGCATATGCATTTTTCCTATCAACGATATTTAGAAAACAAACTAAGAGATACAATTGAACTGATAGGTACACCTGTTAAAATAATATTAAGAAAGAAAGAAAATGCTTAATACTATGGAAAAAATTACGATTATTGGTGCCGGAAGCTGGGGGTCAGCATTATCTAGACTCTTAGGCGATAACGGTCACCAAGTTATGCTATACGATGTGAGTGTGGAGACGGTAAATGAAATCAATCAATTCCACACCAACTCATCAAAATTACCCAATGGGACACTACCAGATAGTGTGAAAGCAACCACTAATTTAAGTGAAGCGATTGAGGTTTCTGATATCGTTTGTTTGGTGGTGCCAACTGCTGTCATTCGTGAGGTCTTAGTTAATATAGCTTCTATCATCAAACAACCAAAATTGTTTGTAAATGCAGCAAAAGGGATTGAACCGACAACATACAAACGTGTGTCAGAAATCGTTTATGAAGAAATACCACACGACAAAATTAGTGGATTTGTTGCCTTAACCGGACCAAGTCACGCAGAAGAAGTGGTATTGCAACTCTTAACCGTTGTCGCATCCGCAAGCGATTCCATCGAAGATGCAAAACGCATTCAATCTATTTTCAGTAATCACACATATTTTCGAGTATACACTGTCAATGATTTGATCGGTGCAGAACTTGGAGGGTCACTTAAAAACGTGTTCGCACTTGCTGCTGGAATGGTGACAGGTTTAGGATATGGCGACAATGCCAAAGCTGCTTTGATTACAAGAGGTTTGATTGAAATGAGACGTTTGGCAATTGCCTTAGGTGCAAAAGAAGATACTCTATTTGGCTTAACAGGACTAGGAGATTTGATCGTAACAGCGACCTCAACTCACAGTCGAAACTACCAAGCAGGGATTAAAATTGCACAAGGAACCAATCTAGAAGAAACTCTCGCATCGATTGGAATGGTCGTCGAAGGAGCAAGAACGACGAAGTCTGCTTATTTTGCTGCTAGAGAATTTGGAATTGAAACACCAATCATTGATGCAGTTTATCATGTAATATATGAATACAAAGACGTGAAATCAAGTGTTATGGAGCTCATGCAACGATCCTTAAAAGAAGAATTAATTAGTTAGCCAAACACTTGTTTGGCTTTTTTCGTCCAAAGGAGGGGAACAGGGCATATGAAACGAATCAAACTGTTTTTATTATTGATTATACTTTCATTGACGTTAAGTGGTTGTGATTGGACAGATATTTTTCAAAAACAACCATGTACGAAAGAAGAATGTTTGGTCTATGAGACAGATGAGATTACACAACTCATTTTGGATACAAGCGAACAAATTAGAGAGTCCAACATCCACATCAAAAAAACAGTATATGAAAAGAATGCTCTTGGTGGACCAAGACTGTATGCAGCATCCTCAGCGGAAGGATCAGGTTTTGTATTTTATTCTGATCAAGATTATTACTATGCCTTGACGAACTTTCATGTTGTTGACATTGAAATCAGTCAAAATAGACTATATTCTGTTGAATATGAAATCACTGTGAACTACACATCAATTAAAACAAATGTGAGTGTAGTAGCCCAAGGAGATAATATTTATGACATCGCAGTTCTTCGTTTTCCAAAAAATGATTTACAGATACCGCTGATGCCACTGACACCACGTCTAGAGAGTCAAGCTATTCTAAACGAATTTATATTAATTGTCGGAAATCCTGGTGGACAAATCAATGTGGTTTCAACATCTAAAGTCATTTCCATTTGTCGTTGCTTGTCAGGCATTCCATATAACGTTCTTTATTTTGAATACAATATGAAATCTCCAGGTAATAGTGGTGGAGCGGTTACTGATATCAATGGAAACGTTCTAGGAATGATTACATGGCAGAATCCAGAAAACTTTAAACGTAAATTTGCGATTCCAATCGCTCAAATTGTTGCTTTTTTAGAGAATAATCAAATCCCTTATCAAATAAATACAGAAAATAATACATAAACTGTAGTTATCATTATAGACAAAACACAAATTTGTGATATAATAATATCACGTAAAAATAAAAGAGGTGAAGTTTCTTGAGTCCGCTCAGGTATATCAATTTAAGTTTTTTCAATTTAGAAGGCATAAAAGATGTTAATTTCTTGTTACTAGCAATTATCGCAGTACTCATTATTTTGTCTGCATTTTTTTCCGCATCAGAAACGGCATATTCGAGTGTGAATACCATCCGTTTAAAAAGTTATGTCGAAGAAAAGCGCAAAGGGGCAAGAAAGGCACTTTACATTGCTGATCACTTTGATAAAACACTATCCACAATCCTAGTTGGGAACAATTTTGTTAACATAGCCGCAACTACGCTTGCTGCTTTTATCTTAACAAAGACGATTACAGACCCAACATTTGCTAATATTATTAACACAATTTTGATGACAATCATTGTCTTAATATTTGGAGAAATTGTGCCAAAATCATATGCGAAAGAACACTCTGAGCGTTTTGCTCTTCGTTTTGCTAGCATCATGTATTTTACAATCAAAATTATGACTCCATTTACTTTTTTGTTCATCAAAATCAAAGGTGCGCTTCTTAGACATGTTGATGAAAACAACGAACCAACTGTCACAGAAGACGAACTCGATAAAATCATTGAAACCATGGAAGAAGAAGGTGTCATCGAAAGCAAAGATGCCTATTTGATTCATGGTGTTCTTGATTTAGGAGATCGTACCGTGTATGATATTATGACACCACGTGTGGATATGATAGCAATCGAATTAAACGAAAGCGTTGAATCGATTAAAAACAAATTTTTTGAACATCAGTTTTCTCGTATGCCTGTATTTGAAGGCGACAAAGACCATATTGTTGGATTTATCATTGAACGTGACTTTTATTCTACTTTAGTCAAAGGGAAGAAAGTCGACATAAAGAAAATGATGAAAGAACCTGTTTTCGTTTCAGAAGAAATGAAGGTAGACGACCTCATTCGTTTTATGCAATCACGAAAGAAACATTTCGCAATTGTATCGGATGAATATGGAGGAACCAGCGGTATCGTAACGATGGAAGATGCGTTTGAAGAATTGGTTGGAGAAATCTACGATGAACATGACATTGATGAAGTGTCTGAAGAAATCAAAAAAATTGATGAGTTCACATATGAAGTAGAAGCCGACATCGATTTAAACGATTTGTTTGAACAACTTGACTTAGGTGAAGCACCAGATAACTATTACTCTACTTTAGGTGGGTTTTTATACGGATTGTCTGAAAGCATTCCAGAAGAGAATCAGGAGTTTACTTACAATGCCTTGGTATACCGTCAAAACAAAGAAAACTTAATGACGGAAGTCAATGTATCAATGCACTTTAAAATATTAAATGTATCAGAACGACGTATCAAACGCGTTTTGGTGACCATAGCAAATCAAACCGATTTAAGAGAAATTGAAGCGTAGGATCATCTACGCTTTTCTTTCAGTCAAAGGATGGTAGTAACATTGAACAAGAAAAATGCATATATCTTAATCATTGGTATCTTAGTTGCATATTTTTTCCAAGGTGTCATTCATAATTTAGGTCATCCGGTCACCCCAGACTATGTCAAAGGATTAGAATTTCCTGATCAAATGTTTGGATACTTTTTTGCTGCGATGAACTTAGGACTTGTTGTTGGATCACCGCTATTTGGTTATTTAGGTGATCGAAATCATCGAAAATTTTATGTTGTACTTGGTATGTTTTTGTACGGGGTCTTTCAACTCTTTTTTGGGGTCATCAATTTTAGTCCTTATTTGATGATAGTATTCCGCTTTTTTGCTGGATTCTTTGTCGCTGCTCCTGCTACTTTAATTTTAGCAGAAGTCATTGGTCGAATTGATTCAAAAGACCGAATCAAAATCTTATCTGCCATGATTGCTTTAAATACCCTTGGAGCATCGATTGGATATCAACTAGGTGGGTGGCTTGGAACGAAGCTTGATAGCCAAGAAATCGTGTTCATCATCCAATCGATTACAAATACATTTTTAGCATTAGGACTGTTTCTATTTATTCAGTTTCATAACAAAACAGTTGAACCTGTTTCGAAGCGCACTTCCTTACAGCTGAAAAAAGTGAAACAGTTGATATCTGAAAATAAAAGTTTATTTGTGTTTTTTATCATTTTGATGTTGATGAATATGGCATTTATTAACGTCTCAAAGTATTTGGATATTTTTATTGTCAATGATTTAAAATTCACTTCTTCACAGCTTGGTACGTTTGTTATGGTGACAGGGATTATCGCGATGCTGACAAACTTATTTATCGTGCCACTCTTTATCAAAGACAACAAAGCAACGATGTATATCAAATGGATGTTACTAGTTGGATTTGTTGCGTTGTTATCAACTTTTTTATTTCCGAATGAATCGATTATGACTGCGCTTTATACCATATTTTTGGTATATGTCATCAGTCGAAGTGTGATTACTCCACTCGAACAAGGCCACATTTCTACCCATGCGAAAGACTCCAATTACGGAACCATTATGGGAATGAGACAACTATTTATTAGTTTGGCAAGCATCATTGGTCCTATTGTTGGTGGATACCTATATGCTTATGATAAGAGATTGGTGTTTTGGGTCAGTGTTATTATAATCGGATTTAGTTTTATCATAGTGGTATTCACTACAAAAAAACCAAGGTTATCAAC
>OFEK01000123.1_pt1 | contig 111934 bp, 106 predicted proteins | sample 1521131 | NCBI WGS metagenome assembly OFEK01 (sample SAMN05720209, study PRJEB24109) | activated sludge metagenome | isolation source: Anaerobic digester | place: China | collected 2015-12-16 | reverse complement strand
TAGTGGTTTGTTGGGATTATAAAAACGAAGTTGAGCAGAACAATCGGAGATACTGTTTAATAGCGTTACCTTTTAATAGCAAAGCAATTCTTCTAAAAATTAAAATGGATTATTTTCCACATACTGTAATTAGGCTTGGTCAAAAAGAAATGATTGAAAGCATTGAAAAAGCTCTTTTAAACAAAGAAAGTATAGTAATCAGTGCGCCCACAGGAATTGGAAAAACTGCTGGAGCAATTGCCCCTTCAATAAAATACCTTTTAGAGCACAAAAAGAAGGTTTTTTTTCTCACATCTCGCCAAACCCAACACTTAATTGCACTTTCAACAATAAAAGATATATCCAAAAAATCAAGCCTAAACATCAAATGTGCAGATATAGTTGGAAGAAAATCCCTTTGTCCTCAAGAAGGAATAGAAAACCTTTACTCAAACGAATTCGCAGAATATTGCAAAGCCTCAAGAAAAAACAAAAAGTGCGAATACTACAATAACACCATAACCGATGGAAAAGTCAAAGAAGAACTTCATGAATTTGTTTCAGAACTAAAAAAAGGAGAAATCCAATCAAGTGCTCAAATAACCCAACTTTGCAAAACAAAAAGACTTTGTCCCTACGAACTATCAATAGAGCTTGCAAAAGACGCAAACATTATAATTGGAGATTATCACTATCTATTCAATCCAGAAATCAAAAAGAATTTTCTCCAAAAAATCTCTACCCAACTAAAAGACATAATCGTAATTGTTGATGAAGCCCATAACCTGCCAATAAGAATAAGAGAGGTAATGAGCTCAAAACTAACCTCAATAAGCATAAGAAGAGCAGTATTAGAAGCAAAATCCTTAGGCTTCAAAACCACAATACCTTTGATTAATGCAATAGAAGAAGCACTAAACAAACTTTCAATAGATATGTCCTTAGGGGATGAAATACTCATTCCAAAAGATGAATTCATATCCCTCATCGAAGAAACTGCTTCATTTAAAGACGTAATTGAAACCCTATCAGAAGTTGGTGATATGATCAGAATAAAAGCTAGGCACTCATACATTGGTTCCCTAGCAGATTTCTTAGAACACTGGTTAGGCCCTGATGAGGGTTATGCAAGAATTCTATCAAGAGTCCTTATAAAAACAGGAGAAATAACCACCCTTTCCTATCATTGTCTTGACCCTAGTCTAGTCTCAAAAGAAATATTTTCAGATGTTCACTGTGCAATACTAATGTCTGCTACACTAAATCCTACGCAGATGTACAAAAAATTACTAGGTCTTGAAGATAATACCCAAACTCTTTCATTAGAAAGCCCTTTTCCAAAAGACAATCGATTAAGCATTGCAATCACAAAAGCCACCACCAAATTTACAAAAAGAACTGAAGAAGAATATCAAAAAATCTCATCAATAATAAATTCCATCTTTAAAAATGTAAAATCAAACTCCCTTGTTTTTTTCCCAAGCTATGCAATCCTTGAAAAAGTAAGAAAAATTCACTCAACTATAACCTCTCAAAAAATCCTTTATGAATCTCAAAACATGTCAAAAGCCCAAAAAGAATCTTTAGTTGAAGAATTCAAAAGCCACTCCCATAATGGAGCCCTTCTTTTCGCAGTAATCTCTGGCTCATTTAGCGAGGGCATTGATCTCCCTGGTGAACTGCTAAATTGTGTAATAATCGTGGGAATCCCTTTCGCAAGGCCAGATTTAGAAACAAAAGAGCTTATAAAATACTACGATAATCATTACGGTCTAGGCGTATTTTATGGATACATCTTTCCAGCAATGAACAAAGTGATCCAAGCTGCAGGCAGATGCATCCGAACAGAAAAAGATAGAGGGGCAATAATATTTCTTGATGAGAGATTCTCTTGGAAACAGTATAACCAATTCTTTCCCAAGGACTGGAATGTAATTACCCCTCCTAATTATGAAACCATACTAAAAGATTTCTTCAAAAATAATTAATCCATCAATAAATCATTCATAACAATATACATAAACAAAAAAATAATCCCCAATTACTCAGATATCTATCCAAACAATCAAAAGATTTAAAAATGACACAAAAACTCCAACTCTGTTAAGAACTCTTTAAAGTATTAACAAAAAAATAAACCCAAAATAATGTTTTATGCTCCAATATTTCAGTATCCAGAAATAAAAGAATATTACAATTGGGGTTTAATCAGGTGTTTTTTATGAAAATTCCAAAGAAAGTAAAAAAATATTGTCCTTATTGCAGAAAACATAACGAAGTAAAAGTTGCTCAAAGCAAAAAAAGACAACCAAGCCCAATGAAAAGAGGCTCAAAATACCGAGCAAGATTAAGAGGTCTTGCAAGGGGCCATGGTAACAGGGGAAGGTATTCAAAGCCTGCAAGTACAAAATTCAAGATGACTGGTAAAAAGCAAACAAAAAAGATCGACATAAGATATCAATGCTCTGTTTGTAGCAAAATCTTTAAAGCAGGAGAATCAAAAAGGGCAAAGAAGTTCGAATTAGTCTAAAATCAGGCTTAAAAAAACAAAATTTAAATTAATCGCACAGGTGAATAATCAATGGAATTAAGAGAGCCAAAATCAAGATTTGTAAAAGTTAGATGCTCAAAGTGTAAAAATGAGCAAATAATATTTGGAAATGCCTCTACAAAAGTGGATTGTTTAGTTTGCAACAAAGAACTATCAGTTCCTACCGGAGGCAGAGCAAAAATCAAAGCAAGAATACTTGAAAAGTTAAATTAGAAAAAGACAAATTAAATGATAAATGCTCTAATTACAAATAACACATTCAAGCTATCATAAAAAATATTACGCCCACACACCTAAATAATAATTTTTTATGCATAAAACCAGACATAACCCTTAAATCAGATCAAAATAAGGATTATGATTTTAAAACAAATTCAGATCACCACCCAAAAACATTATATTCAAATCACAACAGAAATATTCACCAACAAATGTTCGCTAATATAGTTGCTAATTAAAAAATATTAAAAAAATTAAATCATATAAAAAATTCATACTGATAAAAAATGCTTTTTAGGATATCTGGATTCCCAGAAGAAGGAGAGATAGTTCTTTGTAATGTAGATAGGATAAGTTATAATTCTGTTTTTGTTGCATTAATTGAATACGATCTGACCGGAATAATTCCCATATTTGAGGTTTCCCCAGGAAGGATTAGAAACATTAGAGACTTTGTAAAAGAAGGTAGAATTGTTGTTTGTAGGGTTTTAAGAACCAATCAGCACACAAAAAACATTGAGCTTTCATTAAGAAGAGTAAATGAAATAGAGCGCAAAAGAAAGCTTGAATTCATGAAACAAGAACAACTATCTGAAAAAATAGTTGAAATTGTAGCAAAGCAAAATAAAATTGATTACAAAGAGCTCTATGAAAAAATCACAGATGAATTATTCAAAAACTATGGCTCGTTATTTCAGGCATTTGATGCAATATCAAAAAACGAATACGACATATCAAAATTAAAGTTCCCAAAATCAATAATTGATTCCCTTCAGAAAAACATACTTGAGAGAATAAAGCCAAAAATTGTTGATATAACCGGCGAGATTCACATATCTTGTCCTCAATGTAATGGCATAGTCTTACTAAAAGATTTTTTTTCAAATCTACTTAAAATTGAAAAACCCAGTGAAACAACTTTTAGCCTATCTTATCTCGGTCGAGGCAGTTACTCATTCCAGTTAACAGGAAATGACTACAAAACTTTAGAAGAAATCCTAAAAAATATCACTGAACAATTAGAGAGCTTTTCAAAGAAAAATAAATCTGAATTCTCTATAAACCGGCAGGAAAAAAATTAATTTTCAAAAATATACTTATTTCCAATGATTCAGTTCTAAACATATTCTTAACAAATTAAAATCTATTCAATTAAAATTAGTTCCATTAAAAATTATTCTTTGATATCAAGATTAAAACATTGAATAGAACATTGATTTTTTTTAATCACTCAGATATTTTTAATTAAACCAAGTTTGACAGTTTGCTAATTATTTCATCAAGAATATTCAATTGACAGTTGCTCTAATTTCTTAAAAAAATAATGATTTTTTTAAGTTATTGCCTCATTTTTGAGGCAAATTAGCTCATTTATGGGATCAAAATTAGAATAAATCACTCTTTTTTTCATTGATTTCATGAAATCCAGCATCATTTCGCATACTTTGGTCAATAGAAAAGCATATCTCATGTTTCAACAAGAATGCTTGGTGCACTTTTTTGTAATCAACAACCTCGCTTTAATACCGCGCATGCTTTTATATTACCAACATACCTCGCCCGTTAGGATTAGGTTGTTGATTTTTCAAGCCAAAGTGAGAATAGACTGATTCATGCAAGGATTAACCTCGAATATTCGCGAGATATTTCGGCATTTATGCCGAGGTTTTTCATTTTATTTTAAAAAATCCCTTAAATATAACCGCAAAATAATAACTACTCGTAAAATTAATCACTTCATAATCTAAATAATAATGAAAAATCCCATAAAACTCTTGCTTTTAAAATCGATAGATTAAAAAATCAAAAAGTTTTTCTTATCAATTGAAAAAACTATGAGTAGTCCAATGAGAATATGCATTAAATGTAAAAACTATACCTTAAAAGAAATTTGTTCAAAGTGCACAGCAAAAACAAAACAAGTAAGAACTTTAAAGTATACTCCTGAATCAAAATACTCAAAATACCGCAGGCTCGGATTATTTGAAGAAAGAAAGAAGAGGGGTCTTTTATAATGAAATTTGAATTTAAAAAAGAAAAGAACGGCACATTAAATCTAAAAAACGGCGTACTAATAGAAGGGCTTCCAGGAATTGCTAACGTGGGAAAAATTGCAATAGACTACATCATAGAAAATCTAAACCCCACTCTTATATATTCAATAACATCAGATTTTTTTCCTAGTGCTGTATTTATCAATTCAGAAAACCTTTTAGAAACCCCAAAGATTGAAATATACCACAAAAAAATCAACGGTCAAGACTTTTTATTCTTATCTGGAAATACCCAGCCTGTAAACGAGGCATCATATGAGTTTTGTAGAGAAATACTCTCTTTAGTTTCAACATTAGGTTGCAAAACAATAATTACAACAGGGGGAATTGGGCTATTAGCCCCACCTGACAAGCCTAAAGTATATTGTGCAGGAAAAGACTTAAACTGCATAGAAAACTTCAAAAAAGATCTTAAAATATCACAAAACGTCTTTGGAACGGTTGGTTCAATATCAGGTGTAGCTGGACTTTTAATAGGTTTATCTGACCCCGAAAAAATCAATGGCATAGTCTTGCTTGTTGAAACCTTAGCACATCCCCTATATGTTGGAATGGAAGGTGCCAATGAACTTTTAAAAACGATAGAAAAGAAATACAACCTTGGAATAAACCTAAAAGGCTACTCAAAAGAAATGAAAGCACTATCAAACTCAATACAAAAACTTGATTTAGCCCAACATATTGATTCAGAAACCAAAGACTGTGTTAACTATATCGGCTAAAAAGTCCTATTCAAATGAATTTAACTTCAAAAGCTTTAATGCCAAAAGGTATCTCATTAGATGCCCAGATATTATTAGCATATAAATCGGTCTTTGTTATCTCGCCCCTACATATCTCTCTTCTTACTAAAGGCTTTAAAGATCAAAGTATGTAAAATAGTTCAGGATTTCACTAAATCAATAAATCTTATTAGAAACCTTTTTAAAAAGTTCATTTATTGCTTATTAATAATTGGACCAGTAGCCTAGCTTGGATAGGGCGTCGGCCTTCTAAGCCGAAGATCGAGGGTTCAAATCCCTCCTGGCCCATATTTTTTAATAGTTTCTTATTCTCCAAAAAGTTCCTAATTGCAACTAAATATTTCAAAAAAGCAATGGTTAAACCAAAAATTATATATTCAGTTTAAAAAATGTTAATGATATGCCAAAGAGCATCGATAATAAAGTAATGTATAGCTTTGATGAGATTTACATGATTGTATATAGCCTTTCCAAGACGATTCTAGCTGATCCTAGGATATCCAAAAAAGGTGGTACAATAGATTTCATCGTTGCAGTTTCTACTGGCGGTTGGATTCCTGCAAGATTTCTAAGAACATTTCTTCCAAATAATCCTTGTGAAAAATTCCCACTTGCAATGTATCCTTTGGGTATAATAAACTATGATAAGGATAACAACCCTCTTGATAAGCCACAAATATATGATGATATTTCTGAAAAGGTTGTTGGAGATATCCCTAAAAAGAACATCTTATTGGTTGATGAAGTTGCAGATTCAGGGCATTCTTTAAAACTTGCTATATCTTATATAAATTCCTATAAACCCAAATCAATATACTCTGCTGTTGTGCATAAAAAAGAAAGGAGTATTTTTAATCCTGATTTTGTTGGCGAAGAATGTGGCAATGCATGGATAATTTACCCTTGGGATGTGATTCCTGAATAAATACTTCCATTTACTTCATTAATAAAAAATGATACCTCATGCTTAAACACGAGGACTTGGCACGCTTTTTTTTAATCAACAACCTTGCTGAACGTAGCGCATGCTTTTATATTACCAACATACCTCGCCATTTAGGGCGGGGTTGTTGATTTTTTAAATCAACTTAATTACTTCTCCAGATGACTCCTACAAATCTGCCTAAAAATGAAGTAATAGTCTCTTTGAAAAGAAAAAACGCAAATACAGCCACCAAGAGTACTACAATATTTATCAAAAAACCCTTCTTAAGTCTCGCTTTATCAGCACCTGACAAAAATCCAGCAATAATTCCAATAGAAATAAAACCAGCTAAATGAGCAATATACCCTACACTACTATTTATTATTTGCCCAACATTCATAAGATTATCAAAAATTAGTATCCATCCAATAACCATAATCGGAACAGGTATAATCAAAAGATGTGTAAAATAAAATGGGTCTAAAAGAATTGCTGCAGAAACAAGTCCCATAATTGCACCAGACGCTCCAATTGAGCCTGTATCAATCCCAAGTGCCATTAACGCAATAGAATCCAAAACCTGTGAAATTAAAAGTGCAAGAAAGTATATCAAAATCAACTTTCTAGATCCAACCTTTCGTTCCACAACTCTTCCAAATATAAAAAGAAATATCATATTCCAAAAAAGGTGCATAAAATCCCCATGTATAAATCCTGAAGTTATTAGAGAATAAGCTCTAACAGATAAAAAATCTGAAGGGTAACGAATTAATTGCGAAACAAAATCAGGTGAATATACGCTTAAAGCTACTACAAAAATAAAACACAAAATATTAATCAACACTAAAAAAGAAGTTGCCTTAGCGGAAAATAAAAAATTAAAAATCTCTTTAAAAGGGGAATGTCTTTTTAAAAAATCTTTCTTTCCAAAAATCCACAAAATTAGGGAAATCGGCAAAAGCAAGATATTTATCAACAAGTGCAAAACAAACATTGATTCAGATTTAATGCTCATCTCCATTCACTTAAAAGCAATTAAGTAGTTCCATAATTAAATATCATTATCTCTGATTTAATAATTGAGATATAAAAAAAAATTTACATTATTTAGCAAGGAACTTCCTTTTGTTCATATCTAGTCTCATTAAACTCTTGAATCTTTTCAACCTCAATCGTACTATACTTAAAACATCCCTTGATATTGAGACCTTGAATATAGTTCGTATTGGTGATATTAAGCTCATTATTTCTAGATATCAAATCTTGCTCTTCAAAAACCTTTTTACATTCCTCTTCACTTAAAAGGTTTTTTAGTTCAAGCTCATAAAACTTAGTACTATCCTTTGTAGTATTCCATTTATAATTTAATCTATAAAACGAATTCTTTCTAATTGGAATCAAAATCTGTACAGGAGTCATATTTAGAGTTTCAATAAAACCAAACATACTATTTCTTTTAAAAATCACTGATGCATTTACACAAAGTGCATAAGGTTCAGTATTATATACATAAATATCTTGGACATAATATTGGCCAACTAAAGTACTATTCCAATAATCCTCTGCCCATCTTTTGGAATTAACCTCAAAAGACAAACCATATTGGCTAGCGTCACAAAAATAATCACTTACTTCTTCAACCACTGTTTTATTCAAAGTAACATTATAAGGAATTGACTGATAACATTTATTTGAATCAATCTCACTTTGATTTAAACCATCTTCTTTTGAAACAATAATAGGTCTTGATGTTTCATCGGGAAAATGTTTTCTCACATCCATAGCACTCTTAATTGATAAACCTAACACTACCATAATAATAATCCCAAAAATCAATAAAATAGATTTCACGCCAAATTTACTTTTTTCAGGTTCTATATTCTCAAGCTGCATTGCAAATCACACTCTTTTTTCTATAATAAATATTCTCTAATACAAATAAAATCTCGGTATAAACCTCCTAATATCTCTTGCAAATATTTCAATGTTAATTATTTTGCGAATCTCTCGAAATTAGTCTTTAGCAAACCATTTCTTCTTAGTTTCTTCTTATATCTGGATCTTAAAGATCAAAGCATGCAAAACGATCAAAGGACCTAATCAAAAATCATAACAACACCAAAACTACATCACAAAAGGAATATGCTCATTAAAAAACTTTACTGCACTATCAAGCTTATGTTTACTTTGAGAATGAATCTCAATCACAACCTCACCTTTTTTAACCAAATCCCCTGCTTGTTTTCTAATATACACACCTGCAAGTTTATCTTTTGGAGCACCCGCAACTTTTGCAGTTTCAGCAATATAGTCATTTCTAATAAGTTTTATTCTTCCCTCAGATTTAAGTTCCAAACACTTCACATATGAAGCAATCTCAATATCATTTGAACAAAGAGCCCTTTCCCCTTGTGTTTTCAAAATCTCAATAAATTTATTTAATGCTTTTCCAGATTCCAGTAGTTCTCTTGCAACATTTATGCCCTCTCCTTTCTTAGCTTTCCCTCCCATCTCAATAAGAAGTCCAGCCATACTAAGCGCCTTATCTCTTAAATCCAAAGGCTGGTCCTCATGATTCTCAAAAATTCTTAATACGTCCCTTGCTTCAAGACTTGGACCAATACCCTTCCCAATTGGATTTCTTCCATCAGTATATATCACATTTGTCTTAATCCCAATATGCTTCCCTACAAACTCAAACAAAAACTTAAGCTTTCTTGCCTGAAATTTGTTTTTTACCTTAGCATAAGGACCAATAGGGATATCAATCAAAACTACATCGCTTGAAACAGATTTCTTCTTAGCCATAACACTGGCAACCAATTGATTATCTGAATCAATACTCAAAGGATGTTCTACCCTGATAATCTCATCATCTGCAGGTGCCAATGCCAAAGACCCACCCCACACCATACAAGCTCCTGTTTTCTTAACAGTTGAAATAATCTGATCTTTAGAAAGGCAAACATCACAAAGCGCCTCTATAACATCTGCAGTCCCAGCAGGGCTTGTAATACTTCTAGAAGATGTTTTTGCAATCAAAAGACCTGAGGCTGCAACAATTGGAACAATAATGGGCGTAGTTCTATTGCCTGCAAGCCCGCCAATACAATGTTTATCAACTAAAATATCACTAGACCTTGGTTTCTTAAAATCAAGAACCTCCCCATATGAATAAATTGCTTTAGTAAGACTCACAGTTTCAGAAAGGCTTAATCCCCTAATATAAGAAGCACTAACAAAATATGTAATCTCTACACTTGAGAGCCTGTTAGTAACAATATCACTAACAATCTGTTTTATCTTTTCCCCACTTAGCTTCTTACCTTCAATCTTTTCTCTAATATAATAAATTGACTTTGGTTTAACAACAGGTTTAATCCTTGCCAAATCACCACAATTCGCTTTAATATGGTTGCTTGCTTCAAAATTAAGTCCTATCTCTCCTTCCTTAATATCACTGATACTTTCATCAACAATAGCAACTACATTTTTCTTATTTAGGTATATCTCAATCCGATCCCCTCTATGAAGCCTCAACTTTGAAGCATCCTTATAATTAAGAATTGCAACAACAGTATTCCCTGTTGATGAATCAAGCACCCTTACTTTTAATGTGTTTATCAAGTTTCTATTACTAACATTCATAAAAAGACCACCTGCAATATAAACCAATACAAAAATACTCTTGAAAAAATACTAATAAACGCCTAATCTTAAGATTTTTTGCGTTTATACATACTCTTTTCTATAAATCTCAAGTATCTTAAAAAAGATTCCAACAACAATAGGCCCAATAAAAATACCTATAAAACCTAAAAGTGAAAGCCCTCCAAAAACCGAAACTAAAACAACCATTGGATGAAGACTTGACATTGAACTTACAAGTTTTGGTCTTGTAATAGAATCAATATTTGCAACAGCAATTGCTCCCCAAGCTAAAACAAAAATTCCATAGCCCCATAAACTAGGTTGGTTATTAATTATCCCTAACAAAATATTGCTAGCACTCAAGGGTATCCACACAAGCCCTGTCCCAATAAATGGAATCAATGACGCAATAGCCATAGCAATACCAAAACCAACAACCCCGGGATTTGAAATCCCAAAAATCCAAGAACCAATTAAAATCCCTATCGCTCCGGTAAGTCCCTGAATCAAAGACACAAGTATCTGACCAAATAATACGGAATTTGCAGTCTTAGTAATATCTCTTAAAACCTCATCTTTATGCTCATCTTTTAAAGGTAATATCAATCGTATTTCCTCAGAAATCTTAGCACCATCCATTAGCATGAAAAATGTGAGAAAAATAACAAAAAAGAGTGAGATTAAAATAGCAGGAAGTTTAATTATGATGGTTTTAACAACATCAAAAACAGTTTTTCCAATGGATGAAATCTGATTTCTAAGTGATGCCTTAAGCTCAGGATTATTACTTACAAACTCAGCAATATACTGGGTGATTGTACATTCTTCAACAGAACAATCCCTAACATCATCTGATGTAATAGCATTCAAAACATTAGCTGAATTGATATAAACCACATAAGCCTCTCCCATAAGAGAACTTGCCATAAACCAAAGCAAAGCAACCATTACAACAAGGATGCAGACAATAACAATAAATGCTGATAGCCATTTAATTTTTATTTTAGATTGAATCTTTTTATACACAGGATATGTCAAATAAGTCATTAAAAAAGCTCCCAAAATCACCCTAAACATTGATCTTGTAACAAGAAAAGTTAGTACTAAAAGAGCAATTACCAAAGCCATCCTAATATATTTATTAACATCCCTTTTATTATTCACATAATCTCGTTCTAATCCATCAAATTTATCTTGAATAAGGTCTTTAGAATCAACATCATCATTTGTTTTATTAATCTCTTTTTGATTATTAAAATAATCTCGCCTTTTCCCATTGCTTTTTATTTTTTTATTTACCATAATAATCATTTGTAATATTTAAAAAAATCTTATGAATTCAGCCTTTCATCCAAAATATTCGTTTACTTAGTTTTTATTTATTGAAAATCTCACAATGTGAGATTTGTTAGGGGTTTAATACCCCGCACTTTAGTTTGAGGTTTTCAATTTCAAAATATCGCCCTACCCGTGAGTCCGTAAATACCCCAACCTTTATGTTTGGGGCAGGACAAACAATCAAGAGGATAAATTTTAATTATTTAACTTATTTATCAAAAAAGCGTGTAAAAAAACACACTTTTAATCCATTTTAATCTAATACTTAAATTTAACCATGATAAATTCAAAACCATAAATTTATCAAAAAACCACACTTCTTAAATTTTAATCATATCTTGATATAATAAATATCCTTATCAGTATAAAAAGATTGTGTTTAAAGCAAACAACCTGCAAACATTCTAAAAATAAAAACTTAAAAAGAAAAGATTAACTTAAACTTTTAAGAAAAATGAAAAACCTCAGCATAAATGTCAAGGTATCTCGTGAATATTCGAGGTTAATCCTTGCATGAATCCGTCTATTCTTGCTTTGGCTTGAAAAATCAACAACCTCACCCTAAAGGGCGAGGTATGTTTGTAATATAAAAGCATGCGCTGTATTAAAGCGAGGTTGTTGATTACAAAAAAGTGTACCAAGCCCTATTGTTGAAACATGAGGAATGCTTTTATATTGACCAAAGTATGCGAAGTGATGCTGGATTTCATGAAATCAATAACAAAAAATAAACATTTACCATAACTCGTAATGTATCCTTTCTTCCTTAAACCTATCTTCTGCTAACTTCTCTTCAGCAGGATAACCTATTGGTAACAGACAAAAAGGAATAATCTTTTCAGGCAAAGAAAAAAGCAATCTAAATTCATCAACCCTTGTTTGGTTAGGATATATCCCTACCCATACTGCACCAAGGTCTAAAGCATGAATCCCTAAAAGCATATTTTCACAAGAAGCAGAACAATCCTGAATCCAAAAACCTTTGTGTTTTTCCAAAGAAAGATCAGCACATATAAGTATAGCCAAAGGTGATTCAAGGCACATTCTAGCATGTGGATGGATATCAGGGATTTTATCAAGTGTGCTTCTATTTTTGATAACAACAAAATGCCAAGGTTGCTGATTCCCAGCAGAAGGTGCGCTCATAGCGCATCTCAAAATAACTTCAATATCTTTTTCATCAACATCCTTGCCTCTTACAAATCTTCTAATACTTCTTCTTGAAATAATATTTTTAATTAATCCTTTCATTTTGACCCTTTTTTTAAATCCTATTTAAACCCGTTTATTAATCTTATATTATAATCAAATCAGCTTAATAATTTCTTCTTCATATACCTTCTTACAAGTTTAAAACCAACAAGGCTAAGCGTAAAATTCTTAGCTAGACAAAACAACAATCTATGTTTTCCAAAAAACTTTGCAATCATATAAGCTTTCTTATTTTTCTCAATAATCTCAAAAAGCAATTTTGGTTCATAATCCTTTTCTAAAATAACCTTTGCAATCTCACTTCCTGATACAAGTGCTTGATAAATCCCTTCCCCACTCATTCCACTTGCAAGTCCACAGGCATCACCACATAAAAACACCTTATCAAATCTCCATCCTAAATACTTACAAGATATTGGAAAGCTCTCAAGTTGACTATCCAAAACATCAATCCCTTCGCTCTTAAGCCAAGTTGAAAAATTTTGTCTAAGCCTTGCAGGAGGCATTATTTTTGGGTTTGAACCGCATCCTACAGATACATAATCTTTATATGGAAAAATCCACGCATACCAAGAACCAAATAATTTAGTATTTGAATGAACCTCTAGATATCTAAACTTTTTTTTGGATCGAATTAAGTTACTTTTTTTAATCTTATATTGCAAGGTTATATCAACCTCGCTTTTTATTCCTAAATATTCTCTGACCAAAGAATTTGAGCCATCAGCACCTACCAAAAAATTGTACCCTATTTTTCTTTCATCACTAAGTTCAACATAACTATTTGTAATATTTTTAACCCTTAAACCCTTCAGAATTCTAACTTTCTTTTTATCTATTTGATGTAGCAAAAAATTTCCAAAGTAACCTCTGTCAATAACGCAAACAGTATGCTTTTTTGAACTTATTAAAATGGTTTTTTGATCTGACTTAAACAAGATATCCCTATATTTTTTCATAGGAAGTAACTTAAACATTCCTTTCGAGTTTAATTTCCACTCTTTTTTTAAAATTTCGACACTTTTTTCTGTAAGTCCACCTGCACAAACCTTGGGTCCTATAACCTTGTTTTTCTCAATAATCAACACAGAGTTATTACCCTTAGAAAGCTCTTTTGCGCACGCAAGACCAGCAGGACCAGCTCCAACAATAACTACATCGTATTTCTCCAATTAAAAAGCCACCTCAAAAAGCAGTGTTCCTCAAGCAGATGAAAAAAGGAGCGCTGTTAACGCCTTGTTTATAAAAATATAAAAAAGCAAAAAATGGGCCCGCCCAGATTCGAACTGGGGACCTTCCGCGAGTCAGGCGGACATCATAGCCACTAGACTACGAGCCCAATTAATTAAATCGAAAAAAGCTTTACTTTATATTTTTTTCTAATAAGATGAGACTAACTCATTTATAAAATCATATTTAAAATAATTCTGTCATCCAAAGCCTATTCAAAACCCAATCTTTGCAATAAAAACTCTTTTAGCACTTTTTAAAAAAGAATCTTGAGTTCATATTAAAACAACTATTAGGAATAAATTGTACATCCTCACAATCTCTAAATGTTCTCAAATCAATCTCATAGCCCATATAATACCAAAAATAGTACTTGCCCTTAAGAGTCCTAATAGACAATCTATCATACCCAATATTCTTAAGATTAGAATCATGAATGCCTAACAATAGTTGCTCATCAAAGTAAACCCAGCCCCCAACAAATATATCTTTTGCAGGATATATTTCTGTTAAGTCACCAACACAATCTTTAGGAGTACTTTCTTTCACAAAATCATATGAATAATCTCCAATAAATAATCCAAATGCTAAAACCAAAATAAATAAAAAAAAGAGTTTAGTGAAATTGTTCTTATGAAAAATCAAAAAAGGGACAATAAACGAAATCATTATTACAAATATATACCCCATTGAGAACGTATGAAAAGCAGAAAAAGAAAAATAAAAAAGCATAGTGAAAATATAACCATAATAATAAAACATCTTAACAATACTCTTCTTAAGAAAAAAAACAGACCCCAAAACAAATGTAAGCAATATAGAATTTATTTGAAGTGCGCTAAAATCTCCTAAAAACATATAGCCAAAATTCCTCTCAACCTCTTTTAATCCAAAAGGATCCCTTGGAACCGCATCTTTATTCTGGCTTCGTGTTAGCACATGCAAATTCATAACCAAAACAAAAATACTAAGCACAATGAAAAATCTCAAAAAATCCCTCTCTTTCTTATTAACTAGTCTCTTTTGTCCAATAATTACCCTAAATATTTTTTTTAACCCAATCCTTTTTAACATAAATATTAAAATAATAAGCCAACCCGAAAAAGCGCTAAACACATACTCAAATTTAACATTAAGCATACAAGATACAACTAAAAACAAAATAATCAGCAAGTCCACATCTAACTTATTATCTATATCATACTTTCTTAAGAATACATAAAACAATACATAAAACATCAAAACAAAAATAGCACCAAAATACTGAACAGAAGAATACAAGGATTCAAAAAATAACAATGGTATAAAAAGAAATCCCAACGAACAAACAAACCCAAATGCTTTTTTAAAAGTACCATTATGAGCACTAACCAAAAAGATATAGATAATTACAGAATTAATAACACTTAAAACCAGGTTTAATACGATCCCATTAAGAGAAGAAAAGCTTCCTGTAATAAAATACAAAAGTCCAAGATTAAGCCCAAACAAAAGAGCGTGGGCAGAATGGCACTTAACAATTTGTTCAGATTTATCAAAAAAAGATACATTTGAAACAAATATACGGCCCTGACACTTATAAGACCAATTCTGAGCATTTGAACCACTCATAGGGTCTTCAAAAACCCCCAAATAAAAAAAAGAAAACAACCTCAATATTACCAAAATTATAATTAACACATAATCCCATCGATTTAATTTCTTGACAATCATAAAAATATCTTTTCTATTCTTAAAAGCATAATAACTCAAAAATATTAAAAGCAAAATAAAAGAAATGAAAACCGAGAGCATCTCAAATCTTGAAAATATCTTTAACATCTTAAATAATCCTCGAAAATTTTAATACTCACTAATCCATTAAATCTCGCCAAAAACCTTTTGTTAGCAATCATATAAAATCGCCAATCATAACAATATTCCCAACTTTTTCTTATAAACCCCTTGCTTTGGTAAAAATCTTTAAACGCACATGCTCAAAGGTTTCTCTCTAAATCCCTCGATTTTATAAAATTAAGTCTTACCCTTAAACTCACATGCCCTAAGCTATTCCTCTAAATCCCTAGATTTTGTAAGGTTACATGCTACCTTTAAACTCACATGCCCTGTGGTATCTTGATAATTAAAAGGTTATTGGTTTGTAAATATATCTTTGTTAATTCATCATAAAAAGCCCTTCTCTTTAATAGCCCTTCAAGATGAAAAATCTTTCGAAGCATAAATACCAAGGTATCTTTGGGATAGTTGAGGTTAATCATTTTGTAAATCCATATCTTTAAACTTTAGGCAAAAAGACCAAAATGAGTAAAATGAGCTTGACAAAATGAACTGGACTCCACAAAATCAAAGTAAGCGAAACAATCAAGTATTTCACAAAGTCAAAAATATGCAAAATGATTCAACGATTTTAAAAAATCACGCTTTTAAAAACACAATTTTTAAAACCTTAGAAAAATACTTAGTTAAAATGACTTCACTAATCGCAATCGCATCCTTTGGAAAGGGAACGTGGGTAGCCTTAATAGATTTAATAAAATCTGCAGAATGGGAGAATATATTTATAATCACCGATAAATTCGGCATTAATCACTTTCAAAAGCAGGAAAGAATTGAATTTGTTGAAGTAGATTTCTCACAATCCCCTGAAGAAATAAGAGATAAAGTTCTATTAGGACTAAAAGATAAAATCCAAGACTTTGAGGTTGCCTTTAACATGATATCAGGTGATGGAAAAACCCATATGGCTGTTCTATCAGGCATACTTTCATTGGGCCTAGGCATAAGATTAGTTTACTCTAAAGATAACAAACCCTGTGAACTTTAACATTAAAACATTTGGTCATTAATATTTGGCTAATAATTTCATCTTTACTTTAAAGATAACAAATCACTTCAGATTTATCTCTTTAATTCTTTAAACAAAGTCCCTTAAATCTTTATCCAACAAACTATAGAATTTTATTCAAATGAAAAACCTCGGCATAAATACCAATGTATCTAATGGATAGTTCAAGGTTAATCGTTATGTAAATCCATCTATTCAAAATTTAGGCCTCAAGTTAAGAGTATGCAAAATGACCTGAATTTCAAAAAAATGAAAAACCTCGGCATAAATACCAATGTACCTCGTAAATATTCGAGGTTAATCCATGCATTAATTCGTCTATTCTTACTTTGGCTTAAAAGGCCAAAGTATGCGAAGTGATGCTGGATTTCATGAAATCAAATCCAGAACTTAAATCCAGAACTTGAATCCAGAACTTGAATCCAGAACTTGAATCCAGAACTCGAATTAAGAAAGTGAATCCTATTAGATTTAATACTGTTCGATTTAACACAATTCAAAATAACATTATATTACTATATATCCTTTACTTACTATCTTTTCTAAAAACGAAAACTATTAATACCTTACATTTAAAAATTACAACTTGTAGTGTAGTAATTAAAAAAACACCACAACCTGTAGTATTTTTGTCTTTGAATGGTGGCGACAAATAAGGACAACAATAATTTATTTTTAATGATAAAGTCTATTTTTTTTAATATTTTAAAAAATTTTAAACACTCAATTTTTGGGTAATTTACTTAATAACTTAGAGGTGTATCAAACATGAAATGTCCATATTGTGGTAATGATTCCATAAAAGTTATAGACAAAAGAGATGTGGATGAAGGTAAATCGACTCGTCGAAGGCGCGAATGCCTTTCATGCAAAAAAAGATTCACAACCTATGAACATGTTGAACCATTAAATGTATTAGTTGTAAAAAAAGATGGTTTAAGACAGTATTACAATCGGGATAAGATTCTTAATGGAATCCTAACCGCTTGCCAAAAAAGAAAAATAGAATTCTCAATAATACAGCGTGCATTAAAAGAGATTGAAGAGCAAATACAAGACTTTGGAAAAGAAGAAGTACAATCGTCTCAAATAGGTGATATCGTAGCAAAAAAACTATTTGAAATTGATGATGTAGCATATGTTAGATTCGTATCAGTATATAAGAGATTTAACACTTTAGAAGAGTTTAAAAAAGAACTACAAGAAATCGAAAAAACAAGAAAAAACAAACAGCAATAAAAAAAAATTCAAATAAAAAAACTACAACAAACAAAATGAAAACAAAAGAAGGTGAGCTAATGAAAACAGTTAAAGAATTGCCCGAAAAAATAATCAAAAGGGATGGAAGTATAGTAGAATTTAACATTGAAAAAATAAGAAAAATTGTAAAAAAATCTCTTGAATCAAACAACCAATATTCAAAAAAACTTGAAGATAATGTAATTGAGATTGTTTTAGAAAACGTAGTCAAACTATTCACAAAAGAAACTTATCCAAATGTAGAACAAATACAAGATGTTGTAGAAATTGCATTTATGAAATTAAACCTTTTTGATGTGGCAAAATCCTTCATACTTTACCGTGAAAAAAAAACAGCGATAAGAGCAGAAAAAAAGAAACTTCTAAACAAGGAGAAGCTAGATTCAATAGATAAGCAATTCTCTTTAAATTCACTCAGGGTTGTATGCTCAAGATACCTTGAAAAAAACAGAGATGGAAAAATAGCAGAAACTGTAAAACATCTCTTTGAACGGGTTTCACTACTTGGGGGAATCGGCGATCTATTATTCTCAGAAGATGTCTATTCAAAAGATCCCATCTGTGAAAAAACCCTTGAAAAATACGATCAGCTAATAAAAAATTCAGAAGAATACGAAAACATACTATCCATCGGAAAATATAAATTCACAAAATATCACTTTGAACAACTCTGCTATGCCTATAAAAGACTTAGACTTTCAGGGCACATGAAGCTATCCTTGCCAAAACTAATCCAAAAAATAGAGGAACACCAATTCTCACAATGTGAAATATTAATTGACGAATATTACTCACTAATGACCTCTCAGACAATGCTTCCAAACACTCCTGCACTAGTAAATGCTGGAAGAAAACTCGGCCTTTTATCAGGGTGCTTTACACTAAATGTAGAAGACGATTTAAACTCAATAATGAAACTTGCCTGCGATATTGCAGTAATCCAAAAAATGGGCGGAGGAACAGGAATCAATTTTTCAAAACTAAGACAAAAAGGAGACTATGTCGGATCAACAAGCGGTGTCTCAAGTGGTCCAATATCTTTTATTAAAATGATTGATTCAATATCTGAAGTAATAAAACAAGGAGGAGTAAGAAGGGGAGCAAATATGGGAATCCTTGATATAACCCATCCTGACATTGAAGATTTTATCAAAATGAAAGAAAAGGATGGCACATACACAACATTTAACATCTCAGTAGGATTCACAAAAGAATTCTGGGATAGCTTAAAAAACAAAATTCCACTAAAACTAATCAGTCCAAGAACAAAAGAAACAGTAAAAGAGGCTGATGCTGGAGCACTTCTGGGAATAATAAGCTATTTTGCATGGTCAATTGCTGATCCGGGCGTATTATTCTTTGATAACTTTAACAAAAGAAACATCTTAATAGAGGCAAAAGGAGGGCCTATAACAGTAACAAATCCTTGTGGTGAAGAACCCTTATACCCTTACGAATCATGCAATCTTGCAAGTATAAACATCGCAAAATTCGTGGAATTTGAAAACAATAAACCTACATTAAACTATGAAAAATTTGAAAACGCTGTTAGAATAACCACAAGACTTGTGGATAATTTTGTTGAAGTAAACAAATATCCCATAACCGAAGTTGAAGAAAACACCCTTCTAACAAGAAGACTTGGTGTAGGTTTAATGGGAGTCGCAGATACACTTTATCTACTCAAAATAAAATATAACAGTAAAGAAGGTTTTGATTCAATAGAAGAATTTGCAGAAAGACTAACATACTCAGCCTATCTTGAATCCGTTGAGCTATCAAAAAAGAGAGGAGCCTTTCCTTTATTTGAAAAATCAGCGCTTGCAAAAGGAGACCTGCCCATAGAAGGTTTTTACCAAAAAGACAGATGGCATAAAAATTGGCAAGACTTATCAGATAAGATAAAGTGTTTTGGTGCAAGAAACGCCATGGTTACAACCATGCCACCAACAGGCTCAGTAAGCATGATTGCAGACACTTCCAGCGGAATGGAACCAAATTTCTCATTGGTATTTACAAAAAATGTTGTAGTTGGAGATTTTTATTATGTCAACTCAATATTTGAAATGTCACTCAAAAATGCAGGAATATACTCAGAAGAACTACTAAAAGCTATCTCAAATAACTATGGTTCTGTTCAAGGGTTACAGGAGATACCAAAAGAATTAAGAGATGTTTTTGTAACTGCAATGGACATCCACTGGCTAGACCATATAGTCGCTCAAGCAAGTATGCAAAAATGGACAACAGATAGTATAAGCAAGACAATCAACATGACAAACGAAGCAACCGTTGAAGAAATAAAACAGGCATACATATTCTCGCATGAACTAGGGTGCAAAGGAGTAACTGTATACAGGGATGGATCAAAATACGGCCAAGTTTTAAACGTAGACTCTGATGCAAAAAAGAAATCCTTCACCCTTACCCCTTGTAAATATTCTGTTGAACTCATTAAAAATATAATGGAAACAAAGCCTTGGATTGCAAACTATATAAACATATCAAAGCTTTACGAAGACTCAAATCAATTAAATCTTAAAGAAATAAGCCTTGGTACAACATCAACTAAAAACTCTCAATTAAAGAGCGCTGTTCCAAGAACTACAATGGTTAACACTTTGGGAATTAATGATAAAGAAGAAAGGTGCCCTTCATGCAATGGTAAACTTATAATGGAATCTGGTTGCGTAAAATGCATAGACTGTGGCTGGAGTAAATGCTCAATAAGTTAGACTTAATTTTTCATTAATAGAAAAGCATACCTCGTGTTTCAACAAGATGACTTGGTACGCTTTTTTGTAATCAACAACCTCGCTTGAACGTAGCGCATGCTTTTATATTACCAACATACCTCGCCTGTTAGGGCGAGGTTGTTGATTTCATGAAATCCAGCATCACTTCGCATACTTTGGCCTTTTAAGCCAAATTAATAATAGACGAATTCATGCAAGGATTAACCTCGACTATTCACGAGATACCTCAACATTTATGTCAAGGTTTTTCATTTAAAATAATATTTTTTAAACAGACCTAAAAGGTCAAAATGGAGATGTTGGTCTTTTGATAGTAACCTATACTGGAGAAGGAAAGGGAAAGACATCTGCTGCAATAGGTGCTGCAATAAGAGCCTTAGGAGCAAACCAAAAGGTTCTATTTGTAAATTTCTTAAAAGGCAGAGAAAGCCATGAATTTAATATATTTGAGGAATTAAAAAGCAAAGGGCTCATGCATAAATCATTTGGAATATATGATTTCGTTTCAAGTATTAACTTTGACGAACATAAAAAAAAAGTACTAGAAGGTCTTAAATTCATAATCGAAAATCAAAACAACTATGATATGATTGTATTAGATGAAATAAATGTGGCCTGTTCACTAGGTCTTATAGGTATAGATGAAACAATCACACTCATTAAAAACCTAGATTGCTCATCAAAAGTAATAATCGCAACAGGAAGGAACGCTTCAAAAGAGCTTGAATCAATATCTGATTTAGTAAGTAAAATAGAAGAAATAAAGCATCCTTACCAAAAAGGCCAGAGTGCAAGAGTCGGACTTGATTTCTAAAAAATCGTTATAGATAAAAAAATGTATACACTGTTTAAAACAGTATCTCCTCAATGTTTAACACAGCATCTCTTTATAATCATAGCAATAATAGTAAAGATAATAATGATTAATAAAAATAAAAAGAATAATGATTAAAAATAATCCCTTTTAAAAAAATAAATAATTCAAAAAACTAATTGAAAAATTTTAAAAAAGATTAATAATCTGTTTAACGAATTAAATAAAATAGTCAATATTCCTAACATAAATAATTCTTAGTATCTAACATAATCTCCAAACACAATCGATTAAAATCTAAGTTCATATATTTAATTATAATATCCTTACAACAGAATAATAACAATAGTATTTATGAGATAAAAGTAACATAAAAAAAGTAAAGAAATGAGAAACTATTTAATAGTCTCAAGCATAGAAACAATGTTCCATATTTGAGTCCTTGTATACGCAGGAATATTTGTTTCTTCTGAAAGCTCATCAAGCTTGCTTAACGCCTTATTTGCCCTAATCGTAGGAGCTTGGTTCTCTTCTAACAAAAATTTCTTACTCTCATCCATCTTCTTCTTAATATTTTTTGGAACCGTACTATCATTAATCAACTCTTCAATTGCTGATAAAATTTCTTCAAAAGGATTTTCCATAAAAATCACCTCATATTTTTTTTGCGTAAATCTAACAAAATCCTAATTTTCACATTATTTGATCTTTTAACCTATGTGAAAAAAACGGATTCACATAAACGATGAACATTTAACTATTGGCAAGATGCCCTAGTGTATTTAAACTAGAGGGTTATTCATTCCAAAATAAATCCTAAAAACACAAAGATCAAAGCATTTGCATTAAAACCATTAAAAATTCTCAAACATTATCTTTTCTAATCTTCTCTATCTTCTCTTTTAGCGCCTCTTCATTTTTCTTAATAGCCGTTATTCTTGAATTAAGGACATTAAGTTGTTTATCTAACTCCTCAATCTGTGTTTCCTTATTGCTTTTAATAATCAAATTTCCCACAATCTTATAGCTTTCTTCGCAATCTTTAAGCTCATTAAGAGCATTCTCTATCTCTGCCTTATTTTCCTGAAATGTTACCCTTTGCGAAATATTATTCTGAAGACTTTGTTCAAGTATCTGTAACTTTTCAATATCCTGATTTGATTTCTCCATATCCATTTTTCAATCTGCATTAACAAAAATCTTGAATATCTTCACCATTAATCTATTTACGGTTTTTCCCTAGCTTTCTCACATATAATGAGATTTTTTGAAATTGAATTAAGTAATGCTCTAAGTGCACTGGAATCTTTTGCTTCTATACAAAAAACTACCTTGTCTTCTTCCTTTCTAATGACATAAGAACCCCTGTTATTAGTAAGCACCTTGTCTTCAGGTTCAAAAATCTTAACAATCTCATCAACATCATCAAAAACTGTGATAGTTGCTTTTGTTATCATTTTTAGTATTATTACATTATATAGCCTTAACTGTTGTATTTCTAGTTCTTGGCTTAAATAAAATCTTTCCACCACAATATGGACATCTTACTCTCTTTCGAATAAGATTTGAATCGATATCTTTCCCACAAGAAAAGCACTTATATGCTACCATTTTTGCTACCTCTTAGACCAACTGAAGGTTTTATATCCATAGTATACGCCTTAGATGTAAAAACTTTACCACATTTCTCGCATTTCCAGATTCCTGCGCACTCCCTTTTAACCTTTTCATAATGGCAAAAAGGGCACTTATAACTCTTTTTGACAAGCCTTTCAATCTCATCAACTTTCTTTCTTACGGTCTTGCCGTATCTCACTCCAAATCTTTTAGATGGACCGTTAGTTTTTTTCATACATTAATCACCTTAAATTGAGGCTGCCCGGATTCGAACCGGGGTCTCAAGCTCCCAAAGCTCAAAGGCTAGACCAGGCTACCCCACAGCCCCATTAATATGAGTTTATATTACTGGTGTTTTGGGTGCGTATTTAAATATTTTGTTTGAAAATGCTAAAATTCACTTAAAAAACCTTAATAAATCCATTCAAACCAAACTTAATTACAAACAAAATGCCTAAAAATCTCTATACTCCTCATTTCAATACCATTTCAAATCAAACTTACTAAAATTCTTTTTATCAAACTAAATACGAATCATTAAACTACATTCAAATACATCCAGAATCCCTCCATTTAAAAAACTAACCAATTAAAAAAAAATAGTTTATTAATAGAAAAGGATACCTTGCGTTTCAACACGAGGACTTGGTACGCTTTTTTGTAATCAACAACCTCGCTTTAATGTAGCGCATGCTTTTATATTACCAACATACCTCGCCCTTTAGGGCGAGGTTGTTGATTTAAAAGCTCACAATATGAGATTTGTTAGGATTTAATACCCTGCATGTTAGTGTGAGATTTTCAATTACTTCTTCTAAAGATTGGACTACTTAATAACTGTGGAACATTTCATTCAAAAAAAAGGTTGTTTTTTATTAATTTTACAAAAAATTAGACTATTTCTTATTTTTAAATATAAATGCCCTTATAAAATTTTAAAAAATTCCCTAAATTAACTGATTTACCTCTCTTATGGCACTTAAATTAATTAAAACCTTCTAATAAAGAGATCTTTACAAAATTAGATAGGCTAAAATTGATATTCTTATAAATTTTAGCGCTTTTCTCAAAAGATATAACATTCACTTGATTATTTAAACTTACTCCTCTATAAAATCCTCAAATTTCAGCGAATTAAATAGAAACATTTATAAAAGAATAATTCTAGATAAATAAGAGTCTGAAAATGTTTCAATGTTTTTTGAAGCGAAACATTTCTGTTGGTGATTTATGAAATTAACTCAAAGCTTTATAGAGAGGGTAGTAGCCGAGTCTTGTGGCAATGACGTGATTGCATTAGTTAGATTTTTAAAAGGAAAAGAAAAGGTTTCAGAATTCATAATCGCCGAGGCTATAAAAGAGCCAATTAATTCTTTAAGAAATATGCTTTACAGGCTTCAAAAAGTAAATCTGGTTGATTTCAGCAGGAAAAAAGACAAAAAGAAAGGGTGGTATATTTACTACTGGACTTTTAGACCCGATAATATTAAATGGCTTTTCAAGAAAGTAAAAGAAGAACAACTCGAAAGACTTAATTCTAGGCTTGAAAGAGAAAAGAACAATCAATTTTATTCTTGCCAAACAAAGTGTATGAGGCTTGATTTTGACCAAGTTGCAAATTTTAACTTTAAATGCCCTGAATGTGGGGAGATTATGTATGAATCAGATAATAGTAAAAGCATAAAAGAAATTGAAAGTAAAATTAAAGAACTAAAAGCAGAAATCAAAAAAGTTGAAGACTAATCCCCAAATAACAATCTTACACCATTTTAAAATCAGTATAAAAACTATATTCTACCTAAAAATCAGTATTTGATTATAAAACAATTCATTTTCTTGGAACAAAAAGCCACTTATAAGACCTTCTCATCTCTTCAGCAAAAATACCAGGTGGATAAATTCCCATCTCTGAAATAATCCCGCTTATCAAATCTGGATCCACTTTCTCAAAAATCTCGTTATGTATACTTACCCCTTTAGGAGCAGAAGGCCAATATTCCTCTTTTGGTCTTTTCTCAATATTTATTTCATAACCAAAAATGCTCTTAGGATCAAATTTCCAAGAATCCGTACATACATAAACTGGAACATCATAAAGTTTAGCAACCTCTGCAAACATCTCGCTTCCTATCTTATTTATAACCTTTCCAGTTGAAGAGATAGCATCAGCTCCAATTAGCATCATATCTGCAGCTTTAATAGCTTGTCTAGCTGCAGAATCTACAAAATATTTTATAGCAATCCCTTGCTTTGAAAGCTCTCTAGCAGTAATTCTACCTTGTAAAAATGGTCTTGTCTCTGTGATATATACAGAAAATCGTTTATTATTTTTTTTAGCAAGCTTTAAAATCTGGGTTACAGTGGAAGAATGACAATGGGTATAGATGACTTGACCATTCTTTATCTTTCTTTCCCCAATACTTGAAATAATCTCATCTGACCTTTCAAAATGTTTTATCACTTCATCTTTTCTTTTCTCAAAAATAGCCACTATTTCCGCAATATCATAATTTGTTATATGAATATTATGAAGCATATAATTTAAAGAATTATCCATCGCTGGTTCAGTAGGTCTTGTAGCAAGAAGTGCCTTTCTGGCAGATAAAAGCATCTTCCAAAAATTCTTTTTATCCTTAGTCTTTGAATTTTTTTTAGCATAATAACAAAACGCAATAGTGGCATTGATAGCAACTGCAGTAGCCCCTTGAATTTTGATGCTTTTTATATCTTTAATAGTTTTATCAAAAAGATCTTGCATTTTACAAAAAACCCCCTTTAAGCAACAATAAAAAATCTAAAAGAAAAAAAACAAAGAAAAACTTATTTCTTCTTCTTTGACTTAAGCATCTTAGTTTGTGTCTCTTCGGCCTTTGCAATGTTTCTCATCCAGCGTAACTGGTTTTGTTCCATTTTCTCAAGCCTTCTATCCACAACTACAAGCATCCTTAAGGCAAATACTATTGCAAGCAATATTCCTACAACAACAGCTAAAGTAATCTTGACCATAAGGAGGTCCCCTGCCAAACTCTCTAAAGTTACCATTAATACCACCTCTTAATTATAAGTAACATTATCTTGAATTATTTAAATACTTTTTGTTTTTATTCTTGTTATCAATGCAAAGTATAACCAAAAAGAGTCAAAAACGAAAAATCTCATCATAAATGTTTAGTTATCTTGCTAGATAATTAAAGGTTAATCTTTTAGTGAAAATGTGAATGTTTTTTAAGTTATCTTTACTAAGTCATCTCTTATTAATTAGGGTCAAAATATCAAATTATGTAAAATTTGCTGGATTTCACAAAAAAAAGAATTGATACACACCTTAAAAACAATCAATCTTAAGAAAGATTTAAGAAAAATAACAAACATAAAAAAGAGATAATCTATTTATTAGTCCTTCTCCTTCTTTTCAAGGCCTTCATTTTCTTTCTTTGCCATTTCCATCTCATCTGACCTTTCTTTTTCCATCTTCTTGAACTTCTCTTCATATTAACCTTGACCTTTGTATTGTGATTATTTTGTGGATTAATCTTTAGTTTAAAAACCTTTTGCAAAATTACTGTTCGTATAATGCCAAATAAACTCATTTAACCCAAAAGTGTATTTTAGCAAGTTTTAAAAATAAAACCTATCTCCAAGCAACTTCTGATCAAAAATGGAACAAACACATGATATTTCAAAACACATATCCGAACATATATCCAAATATGCAAATAATCTCTTCTCTGATGAAATTCATCATCAGACAAATTCACCAACACTAGACCCTAACGACATTTCAGCAAATCTAATTTATCAGGATTATATCTCCTTTCTAAAAAACAGCATAAAAAATTACATCGTAATAACCCTACTAGGAAGATTAAACGAAATATTTGGAAAAACACAAATAGCCGATGATTATTTAGAATCTAAAAAGGAAATTCAGTTCCCTTATTTTTACACAAAAGGACATAACTTCATGCCCGATTTAGAAAAAATATCATTTGCCCCAAGCACTTTAATTCCTATAAATCCAAACGATTCAAACCCCGAAAACTACTCCCAAATTCTAAATACTTTAAAAGAATGCTTAGATTATAAAAATAATCCCACAAGTGCAGATCAAATTTTTCAACTGCTCAATAGCTTCTATGTCCTAATCGACAACCAAAAAAATGAAATAAACTCTGATTCAAAAGAAACAATTGATAAAACTCTACATTTATTTGAAACCCATTATGCTAAGCTAAATGGGCAGAATCTTGATAATGGACGCGTATAAAAGTTATTAAAAAAGATATTTATGTGTCCTTAAAAATAGCTAAGTATTATGAACAGCTACTCATTATGTTTAGGAATTGAGTTCAAAATAGAATAAGTATATATGCCAAAAAAAAGCATCCCAAAAAACCTCACATCCTGAATTTATGCGGGTCATCTAGTGCCAACATACTAGGTTCTGTAGTACAGCAAGCAACGTTTACAAAACTTTTATAAACGATCTTAAATTTCAAACCTTAAATATATGACCATCATCAATAGCTACTATCTATTTGTGGGGGTTGCCAAGCTAGGTCAAAGGCGCAGGACTTAAGATCCTGTCTCTAAGTGAGTTCGTGGGTTCAAATCCCATCCCCCACATTTTTTTTAAAAACTTTCCTCTTCATACTTCTCTTTTTATAATCACTGTTTATTGCTCTTTCTTAGATAATCCTTTTTTTACAAATTCTCTCAAATAAATTATCTTTCAAAATTCACCTTTTACAACTCTTCGTTTAGAGATCATCGTTCACAATTCATAGTTTATAAATCACCCTTTACAAATATTCTTTCATACTTCTTCTTTAAAAAAAAACTAAAAATCGCAATTTGTAGAATAGCACTCTAAATGACATTTAATGACATTTACAATGACATACATAACAACACTTAGAACAACATTCAAAATAAAACCCAAAATAAAACCCAAAATCGCACCTTGTATGATACTCATAACAAAACTTAGAAACAATTAGCAAAACAATCCTTATAAAAAAATTCATAATAATATTTAGAACAACATCCAAAATAAACCGCAAAAAAAACTCCAAAATCGCACCTTGTATGATACTCATAACAAAACTTAGAAACAATTAGCAAAACAATCCTTATAAAAAAATTCATAATAATATTTAGAACAACATCCAAAATAAACCGCAAAAAAAACTCCAAAATCGCACCTTGTATGATACTCATAACAAAACTTAGAAACAATTAGCAAAACAATACTTTTTTAAACCCCCAAAAAAATAATATAATAATAGAGTGGTCTTAAATGGTATACAAATCTGAACCCGATGCATTAAAGGAGTGTGTAGCTTACTTTTCAATGGAGATTGGTATAAGCCATAAAATCCCTACTTACTCAGGAGGTTTAGGAATACTCGCAGGAGACCTTTTAAAATCTTTTGCGGACATGAAAATTGCAATGATTGCAGTCACCTTACTAAACAACAAAGGCTATTTCAATCAAAAAATAGACCATTATGGAAATCAAATTGAAGAGCCTGTGAACTGGAACCCAAAAGATCATTTAGTCTTGTTGCCAAATGAAGTATATCTAACAATTGAAGGTAGAAATGTCAAGATAAAAATATGGAAAGGAGCAATATATGGAATCTCAGGTTATGCTATTCCAGTGTATTTTCTAGACACTAATTGCAAAGAAAATAATGAATATGACAAAACACTAACTTCATACCTTTACGGAGGAGATAAAACATATAGGCTTTGTCAGGAGATGATTTTGGGCATAGGTGGCATAAAAGCACTCGAATCACTAGGATATAAAAAAATAAAAAAATATCATCTAAACGAAGGTCATGCAGCACTTCTTACAATAGAACTATTAAAAAAAACCTACAAAGAAGCACTAACCCATGAGGAATCATATTCAGTTGAATCCGTAAAAGAAAAATGTATATTCACGACCCATACCCCTGTCGCTGCAGGTCATGATGTATTTGATATTTCACTTTTTAAAAAACTCTTAGGTAACTATGTTCCTGAATTCATAATTAACAAAATCAGTCCTAATTCTCAAGTAAGCATGACACTCTTAGGTCTTTATATGAGTAAATATGTTAATGGAGTAGCAAAAAGACACAAAGACATAACAAAAGAAATGTTTCCAGAATACAATATAGACTCAATAACAAACGGAATCCATCCAATGACTTGGATTTCTCCAAGCTTCAAAAACCTATACGAAGAATATATACCCTGTTGGGCTCAAGACCCATTCTCACTTAGATATGCACTCTCAATTCCAAAAGAACGCATTTCAAATGCACATACTGAGTCAAAAATGCATCTTTTAAACGAAATAAAACAATCAACAGGGGCATCATTTCATCACAAGCGCTTCACAATAGGGTTTGCCAGAAGATTTACTCAATACAAAAGACCTGACCTTTTATTTACTGATATTAACAAACTAAAACAAATCGCTCAAAAGCTAGGAGACATACAAATAGTTTTAGCTGGAAAAGCCCATCCAAATGACACTAAAGGAAAAGAGCTAATAAAACACATAATCTCAATATCAAACCAAATTAATCAGGAAAACTCAAAACTGAAGATTGTGTTTATCCAAAACTACGATATGCGAATAGCAAGACTTATGATTTCTGGAAGCGACCTTTGGTTAAACACTCCTAAAAGCCCAAACGAGGCATCAGGCACTTCTGGAATGAAAGCAGCACTAAATGGTGTGCCCCAAATATCTACCCTTGACGGATGGTGGCTTGAAGGTCACATTGAAAATGTTACTGGTTGGAGTATAGGTCCCGTTGATTTAGCTTCAGAAAATAATAACAGTGATTATCTTGAAGCAAAAAGTCTTTATGACAAACTTGAAAACACAATAATTCCCACGTTTTACTCAAACACTGACAAATGGATAGAAATTATGCGTCATTCAATAGCAATCAATGCAAGTTTTTTTAATACCTATCGGATGGCTCAACAATACATAGCAAACGCATATCATCAATGATTCAGATCCATTTCTAAAAGAGAAAACAATTATTGTCCTTAAGACATTCTAATAAACTTATGCATATTCAGATGATCCTTAATCTCCCTAGCTATGCTATCAAAATCATCTTTAAACTTAGAATCCTGTTTTGATTCCTCATCTTTCAAAATAAACTTTCTAAACACTGTTCTCATAAAAAAATAAAAAGGTTTGGACTCCCAATAATTCTCATAATCACTAATCTTATCCCCTTGCAAAGTCACTTCAACATCTCCCTTATTAAAAATCTTATTTTTACCCTTGTCCGTAATCTCAACTGAAACAAGATTTTGTACCCTTATTTGAATCTCTAAAATATATTTACTATAATCCGTAATTTTTTTGAAAGGCTCATATTTTATCTCAATTGTCTTTCCTTTCTCAGAAACCTTTTCATAAGCTTTCTTTTCTTCCTTATCATATCCATTCTCCTTAAGCCAAGAGTCAACAGTATGATAAAGCTCTTTCATAATAAAAAGTCCTGAATATGAAATAACCTTTGGTTTGACCATTACAATTTTTTCAGCCATCTAAAGCACCCTTTTAAAATGCGCTTGTCGCACTTTCCATTCCTAACGTTTCTTTAATAAAACTATCCAATGCAACAATCTCATAGTATAAATCATCCTCATAAAAATCTAAATCCTTTCTTAAAACCCACTTATCTATAAATTCCCTTAGCTTTAGAACAAAATAAGAACTCTGCCAATAACCTGTTCTAAAAATATCTTCGTATCCTGTAACTACCTCTCCACTTAAAGTAATCTTTATTCTTGCATGTTTCATTCTTTTCTTTTCATTCCCAACCATCATCTCAATCTCTTTTAATCCCCAGAAATGAAACTCAGTACTTATTACATATCTGATGTATGTAGTAACATTTCTCTTAGAATCCAATGCAATCTCAAGTTCAGGTGGCTTGTTTTTATAATTCTTCTCCTCAGTTTTATAAAGACGCGCATTCAAAAAAGAATAAATCCCCCTATAAAGCTTTTCCATATCATAAGGTCCTTCATAGAAAATTATACTTGGAGGAATTTGTCCCATATAAGCACTAAAACTTCAAATTTATATAAACATTTCGAAAAAAATGCTTCTTTTAATCGAAGAATACCAATTGTCTAGTGAATCTTTCTATTCCTAATAACTTCATGAAACATTAAAGTATTCAGAATAACAGATTCACAAAATCAACATATAATCTCACTAAATTTTAAAAAACAGATTAAGAATCTTATTGTAGCTAAATTTTTTCCTATCAAAATCAGTTGCAATATGTTATAAGTCTAAAACATCAACAAACGAAAAAACAAAAAGAACAAAATAATTGTCTACACTCTTATGTTTTATCGCTTCTTTTTCTTCTTCTCACTCAACTGTTTATAACAACTAAAACAAAGTAGCGTATCATTAAGCTCATGAAGGTCAGGGTCAAAATTTCCACAAATCTGGCAAAGTCCTTCATTAGTATTAGTAGATGCAATTGGCTTTCTTGAAAGCTCCCTAATCTCAAGCCTCTCTAATATCAAATCTAAGAGTTGTGGTTGTATCCTTAAAATATCTTTCAAAGTTACAAAACCAATAATCTTCTTTCCTTCAACTACCGGTAGATGCTTAAAATCATATTTCTTCATCACTTCTAAAGCATCACTTATATCCTTATCAGGGGTAATAGTAACAACTCTTTTGCTCATTACCGATTTAACAAGACTCTTTTTAGTATCAAGATTTGCAGAAACAACCTTCGCAAAGTCACTTTCAGTAATAATGCCTTTAAGAATATCATGTTCCACAATAACCAAACTTCCAACCTGATTTTTTATCATCAGATCTGCACACTCCTTAAGAGTGCTATTTGGGTTTGCCATTATGGGCCTTTCGGTCATAGCATCGCAGACTTTATAACCAGTTTTCATTTTAATACCCCCTACTCCTAAAAAGAACAATCAAACTATTAAATATATCTATTTTGTAACATATAAGTAATAATAACAACAAAAAAATCAATATCAATAACTCTTAAAACGAGTGCACTAAAAAGATTATTATTAAAATATAATAAAAAAACAAATCTAGATCACATCAAAATAATATCGTATTCTTTACCAATATTAGATTCAATAAACTCTATCAACTTTCTATCAATTACAGGTCTTAGAGATAGTGGATTATCCATAATTGCTTTATCCAAATCATCAATCCCTATTTTCTTTTCTCCACTAATCTTACCATCTTTATAATCGTATTTCAAAACATTGTTTTGTTCAGCCATATCCTTAATAAAGAAAATCTCGTCTTTTAAAATGGCCAGTTGTGAAATCTTATCCCTTTTATTTCCATACCTTATCTTGATTTTATGCTGTTCAATTATTTTAGCCCTTTTCCTATCCATATACTCCAAAACGTACTTAATAAACTCAGTTGCGCTCTTTCTGTACTTCTCAACATCAACTTTATTAAGCGACTTATCCTCCTTTTTGATCTCAATAACTTTTTTAAACTGGTCACAAATTTTTGAAGGAATCTTATTTGTATCAACCAAAATCTCTTGGAACTTTTCAAATATATCTTTACTTGCCACACTTTTTAGTTCGCTCTCATCTAAAATAATATTTCTTGCTACACTCATACAATCTGCATAAAGTCCATTTATTAACTCTCCTTCTTTCTTAGTTTGAATTTGCTCAAATAATTTATTTACTCTTTCAAGATACTTTTGAGATTTTGTCAAAAATTCATCAATCTCTTTTCCAGTAATCCTGCTTTTTGTCCCATGCTCAACATCCTTTCTTGCTTTTATAACATCAGATAAAATATCAACATACTCATTTTCTAAAAGCTTCTCATTTTCAACAAATACCTGTCTTAAAAGATCTACTGTTTCTCTAGGGGTAGTTGGAGGAACTCCATAAAGCATAAGTGCAGCTTGTGATGGCGTAAGTATTGCATAATACATATCCTCCATTCCAATATCTGTAAGCCTTCTTTCAACCCTTTTAAGTATCTGGTCGCCAGTTGTCAAAAACATATCAATTGCTTCTTGGCTTGGCTTAATCTTTCCCATTTTAAGTAGCTGTTTCCAAGGAGTAAAAGTTCCCCTATCATAAAAAGGAATACCGTCCCTAAGCAAAGTAAATATTACAGGATTAGCTTCTCTCAAAGAATCCCAAAACTCTGTAAGAATATATACCTGAATGTTAATCTTATTTTTAATTCCTGTAATCTCTCCTGCATCAACTCCCATCCCAATAATAATTGCCCTTAATTTATCCTTAAGTTCAGCTCTTGTCATTCTTTTTACATCAGTATCATCAATTACCACAAAAACATCTACATCTGATTTCTCAGTAGCTCTGCCTTGTGTAGTTGAGCCCGCTAAAACATAAGAAACTATATACTTCTCAAATTTTGATAAAACCATAGTCTTATGCACTTCAGCAATCCTTATAGCTGCAACAATTCCTTTATCAAAAATAGTTACACTTTTAGCAATCATTGCAAGATAATCGTACTTAGCATCAAGACACATAGTCCAAAGTTCAGATAAAAGAAGGGTTTCACTCTCAAGACCTTCCATAGTTTCTTTTGCAAAAGAATCAACAATAGAAGAAATCTTGTCCTTTAACTCTTGCTTACTCATCTTCGTACTATCAGAATCATCAATCAAAACAAGTGTTCTGATGGCATTTTCATTTGGTTTCACATCAGGTTTCTTAGGATCGTCTTCATCATCTAAAGGCTTTTTGGGCGCATCCTTAGGCAGAAGACAAACTCCTAAAACATATCCTTCAAACTTAGCGACAATTTTTTTTGAAAACTCTTCAATATTCTCCTTAATCTTCAAAAGTTTCTCTTGAGCATCTTTTGGTATATTTGATTCAATCTTATCAATTATAGATTTTTGTTCCTCTTTTACTTTAGGATCAACAACCTTTATAATTTTCTTAGTTTCTTTTTGTTCTTTTTTTGCTTTAGCCATAGTAACACCTTCTAAAAACAATATTCTCAAAAAATATCCAAATACTAATTGTTTCCAACAAAAAATCGCCCATTTTATTCAAAAATAACTAAACATAGTAATCTAAAAAAAGGCTTCACAAAAACCATTATTGTTCTAAACTTTATTAATTTAATCATTTAAATAGTTGAAATCCTATTGATAATGGCTTAAAAATGAGTTTAATAGCAAAAAATCCACTAAAAATGAAAAACCTCAGCATAAATGCACTTAGCATCTTGCTAGATAATTAAGGTCAATGGTTTAGTAAAAATGTTAGATTTGTCGAAGTTATTGAAGTTGTCTTCAACAATCCGCCTCTTCAAACTTTAGGCCTCAAGAATAAACCTCAAGACCAAAGTATGCGAATGAATGAGGATTTCATAAAATGAAAAACCTTGGCATAAATGCTGAGGTATCTTGTGAATAGTCGAGGTTAATTCTTGCATGAATCAGTCTATTCTTACTTTGGCTTAAAAGGCCAAAGTAAACGAAGTGATGCTGGATTTCATGAAATCAACAACCTTACCCTAACAGGCGAGGCATGTTGGTAATATAAAAGCATGCGTTGTATTCAAATAGGTTGTTGATTACAAAAAATCGTACCGAGTCCTCTCATTGAAACATGAGCTATGCTTTTCTGTTAATCTCAAAATCAAAAGCAATAATCAAGTAAAAAAAGCATAAAACAATCCCGATAAAGAACAACACAACAAAAAACAACTAAATCTACTCAAAACTAACATCTACAAGATCTCTTTTTATTAAAAGAATACACTTTGATATCCTAAACTTAAGCTCATCATCAAAAGTTGCTTTCTCTATTTGTCGTTCATAATCAATAATTTGCCTAAAAAACCTAATAATATCCCCCTCATCAAGATTTGTGTATTCCGCTAACTCTGAAAAGCTAGAATCTTCACACCACACTCTTATCATCTCATAAAGCCTAGTGAGATTTCTCAAATTGATGCTTTTTGTAAGAAATTTATTTTTAGATACAATATTATTTAGATTGCTTAACACTTTCCTATTCTTTGGCATCTTAAAATAATCATTCCTTCTCTCCTCATAAGCAACAGTTCCTACAAGTACATTTATTTCTATATCACTCAATTTCTTATAAATATCTGAAAAGAAGATCTCAGTTAAAATAAGCTCATTTGAATAAACCCTTGAAGCAAAAAATCCTTTTTGAGTCACTCTCATATTCTCCTTTGAAACATATCCCATCTGACAAAGTTTATCAAACATATGATTAAAAGAAGACATTATTCTTATATTTCTTTGATTCTTTCTCTTAAGAAAATAATCAAAAGATTTTTTTAAAATAATCTCATATTGCTTAGGATCATGATTGATAACAAGGTTTAATACCGTATTATATGTTAATTTAAACTGCGACTCCAAATTTTCAGTATCCTTTAAAGTAATACTTTCTATAGAATCTAAATCATTATACTTCCGATCATAAATGGTAATAGAATATCCAACCTTATCAATCCCTCTTCTTCCCGCTCTTCCTGCCATCTGGAAATATTCCTTTGAGCGTAATGGTCTAAAAGAAATCCCATCAAACTTCCTTAAAGCATCAAAACAGACTGCTCTTGCTGGCATATTTATCCCTACAGCAAAAGTTTCAGTCGTGTAAAGAATATTTATAAGCTTTCTTGAAAATAATTTTTCCACAATCTCTTTTAAATTTGGAAGCATGCCTGCATGATGAATGGCAATGCCTTTAGTAAGCAAGTTTTTTAAGAAATGTGAGCATTCCATCGTTGAAACCTCACTAAGCACATTTTGATTATAAAATTCAATAACCTCTCTTTTTTGTGAAGAGCTAAGATAATCATGTTTTTTAGCAAGCTCCAAAGCCTTCTTCTCACAATCTTTCCTTGAAAAACTAAAATAAAAGCATGGCATAAATCCTTTCTCAGAAAGTGTATCAATCAAATCAATATGACATGGTGCTTTGTAATTAACAAGATATGGCTTTACTTTCTTTCGTTTGCCAAACTTATTAACATTATAAACCGGATTTTGCTCATTTCCAATTCTAGACAACTTACGGCTTAAATCACCTGAATTAATCATTCCAAACTCAGAATCAAACACAAAATGCTCTAGTGGCACAGCCCTTTTTTCATACTTGACAACTTTGACCTCATGACTTTTTATACTCCTAATCCACTCTGAAAACTCCTTTGCATTGGGAATAGTTGCACTTAAACAAAGAAATCTCACATGTTCAGGAGAAAAAATAATAGATTCCTCCCAGATAGTCCCTCTTTCCCTATCATTAATATAATGAATCTCATCAAAAACAACATAATGAATATCATCAATAATCCTATCTTTGGACATAAGCATATTTCTATATATCTCTGTAGTCATAATAAGTATCTGTGCATCAGGATTAATCACCACATCTCCTGTCATAATTCCAACCTTGTCCTCGCCATAATCCTCTTTAAAATCCCTATATTTTTGATTTGAAAGAGCCTTTATCGGGGCAGTATATATAACCCTCCATCTAGTATTTAGCGCTTTAGAAACAATATAGTCTGCGATCAATGTTTTACCTGTACCCGTAGCTGCACTAACCACAACAGAAAAATTATCCTCAATGTGTCTAATAGCTTCCTCCTGAAAATCATCGAGTATAAAATCCTTAAATTTCATATAAATCATCTATTCTAAAAAAACATCTAGCTTCAAACATTTAATAAAACTACATTTTTATATATCTCGTAAATCCATCCTTACAAATCAACAACCTCACCCTAAATGGCGAGGTATGTTGGTAATATAAAAGCATGCACTACGTTCAAGCGAGGTTGTTGATTACAAAAAAGCGTACCAAGTCCTCGTGTTTAAACACGAGGTATCCTTTTCTATTAATAAAAAATAACATACGACTCATTATATATAGTTACTTTTAAATATTTTTTATCAAATCCCTGAATTTAGTCTTTGACATTCAGCTTTGATTTATACTTAAGTTTATATTTATTTGCATTAATTAAATAACAAATCTCAGCATAACTGCCGAGTTATCTAATGAATAGTCAAGGTTAATCGTTAAATGAATCCGTCACTTAAAACTTTCGGCTTGAAAAATCAACAACCTCACCCTAAATGGCAAGGTATGTTGGTAATATAAAAGCATAAGCTACATTAAAGCGAGGTTGTTGATTACAAAAAAGCGTACCGAGCGCTCATGTTGAAACACGAGGTATGCTTTTCTATTAACCCAAGTATGCGAATGATCTGGATTTCATTAAATCAAAATACTATAAAAACTTATAAAAAATTAAAAAATGAAAAAATCAAATAAATCAAACTCTCAAAGAGAAGAATCATGTTTCTCAAAAATACAAAATATTGTACCTTTCTTAGAAGAAGAACTTATTCTTCTATCATCAATTGCAAAGCCATTAGGTTATTCAAACATATCATTTCTTTCAAGAGGCAAAAGAGGCTATGTATTTTTAGCAAATTACAACAAAAAAAAAGTATGTATTAAATCAAAAAACCCCCAAAGCACTGTCGATACACTTCTAAATGAATATAACTTTCTAAAACGCTTAAAGAATCATAATCTTTCTCCTAAGCCCTTAGAAAATCACAACACTTTCATCTCCATGGAATTTATTGAAGGATTACCCTTTGAAGAGTTCCTTAAAAATTTTAATGAAAAAAATTCAAAAACAAAAATAATACTCATAATCTGGCAATTAATAGATCAAATGCTTCTACTAGATTTATTAGGAATAAACAAACAAGAAATGACTCATCCCACAAAACATATAATAATAACACAAAAAAAGTTAGGTAAAAACAAAAAACTTTATCCTGTTCTAATAGATTTTGAAAGAGCAAGATTTTCTAAAAATCCAAGGAACTTAACCCAGTTCATATCCTATCTAAATTCAAACAAAATATCCACCCTTTTGAATCAAAAAGATATTCTAATCAATTCACAAAACATATTGGACCAAATAAAAGATTACAAAAAAACAATCAGAAATACTAATAGCCTTTTCAATACCCAATCAGTTCCTTCAATTTATGAGGATATCATAATTAAAATAAAAAAAAATATATGGTTAAATCCGTCTAATTTCTCAGAAAAAGTTCTAACTCAAACACTATTAATTCCAAAAGGAAAAGTAGTATCGTATGCTTATATAGCCAAAAAACTAAATACAAAAGCATTTCGGGCCATTGGAGTTGCACTATCAAAAAATCAGTTTGCCCCAATAGTGCCCTGCCACCGAGTAGTATGTTCAAATGGTTTTATAGGTGGCTTTAATGGAAGTTATAAAAACATGAAAATAAAAGAAAAATTATTAAAATCTGAAGGGATAGAAACATTCAAATTAAAAGACAAAAGTTTTATTCCAGAAAAGTATTTTTTCTAACAAACTAAAAAATTTTTTTTAATTAATTTATTTTCTTTTTTTTACTAGACGGCGTTGAGCTTTTCTTATAAGATTTTGTTTTAGGTTTACTCTTGTGAATCTTAGTATTCTTTGCAGGGGTTTTATCAGAATTGTTTTTAACAGGGGGATTATCTTTATTTTTATTATCTATACTCTTAGCATTAGTAGAATCATTATTATCCTTATTATTGCTATTCCCATTATTTTCAATATTCTCAATATACTTACAGTTTGGATACTTCGAGCATCCATAAAATTGGCCATAAAAACTTTTTCTTAATACTAAGGGAGCTCCACACTTGGGGCAACTCTTATCTTGCGCTTCTTCTACTTTTATCGCCTCATTCTTTTTAGATGGACAATCAGGATTAATGCATACCTCTTGAGGTCTTGTTCTTGCTCTAATCACCTGAATCATGGGATAATTGCAATTCTCGCACACATTCTTTGTTGTTAAAACCATAGCGCCTTTTGGAAGAGCAAAAGTAGTCTTACACTCAGGGTACCTATTACAAGCAATAAATCTTCCAAACTTTCCGGTCTTAATCATCAACGTTCCATCTTTACAATTTAGGCATTTTCCAACAGCATTTTGAATATCCTCATGTTTTCTATTAGCTAAAACCAACTCTTCTCCAATAGCTTTTTCTTTGTTTTTGAATTTATTTAAAATCTTTTCAAGTGTCTTTTTAGCCTCCTCAAGAACCTCATCAACAGTCTTATTCTTTCCTGAGATCTCTTCAAGTTCAGTTTCAAAATGCTTTGTTAACGCTACATCAACAACCTCTGGGCATTGCTTTTCTAAAACCTCAACTGTCTTTTCTCCAAAGATTGTAGCCGAAATAGAATTGTTTCCCACAACATAGCCCCTATTAAACAAGGTATCAATAATAGATGCCCTTGTGGCTTTAGTGCCAAGCCCGTTTTTCTCAAGCTCCTTTAATAAAGACGAAGGACTAAATCTTGGTGGGGGCATAGTTTCCTTTTCATCCATTGATAATTTTTTATTAATAACCACATCCCCTACTTTTACAACTGGAATCTCATCTGTATTTTCCTTGCCATAAGGCGCATAAAGTTTAAGCCATCCTATTTGTGTTGTAATAGAACCTGAAAAAACAAAAATCTCTTTTTCCAAATCAATCTTAATACTTGAAGTATCATACTTAGAAACATCGCCAAAAGTAGCCAAAAATCTTTTCACAATCAAATCATAAACCTTCTGATGCCTTGCCTCAAGTGATTTAGGATTATTTCCAGTAGGAAATATAGCTGGGTGAGCAGGGTCATCCTTTTTACCTTGCCGAGGAGACAGCTTTGGATTAGAAAGAACAATTTTACACAAAGGATTATAGTTAGGATTTTTTGCAAGGGATTCAATAATTTTTTTATATCCAATTGTAGGTGGCAGTTTTTGAGAACTAGTTCTAGGGTATGATGTATATCCTGCAACATAAAGACTTTGCGCAATCTCAAGTGTTGCTTTTGGGTTAATTCTAAATAATCTGTAACTCTCAGTTTGAAGAGTAGTTAAATCAAATGGCAAAGGAGGAAGCCTTACACCTTCCTTTTTATCAACACTTAAAACCTTACCATCCTTTCCTTTAGTTTTATCATAAATCTGCTTAGCAATTTCTTTATCTTTTATTTTGCCTTTCTCATGTAACGCCTTTATATCTTCGCTATTTACCTTGCCTAAAAGCTCAATCTCATAATATTTTTCAGCAACAAATTTTTTAATATCTTTTTCCTTTTCTACAACTATTCTTAACGCTGGACCTTGCACCCTTCCAATACTCATTACTTTCATTCTTCCTGAGCTCTTTGTTGCCAAAGTAAGTGCTCTAGAAAGATTAATACCATATAGCCAATCAAGGGTGTGTCTTGCAACTCCTGCATAAGCTTGGCCCCAATTTAACGTTTTTTCCATCTTTTCAAAAGATGCAATTAAATCAGGTTTAGTTAAGGTAGAAAATTTCATTCTCTTAGCATCTTTAGCTTTACATGCAAATCTTAAAAGATTATACCCAATAACTTCCCCTTCAATATCATAATCGCAGGCAATTACAAAATCACTAGCATTCTTAGCAAGCATAGAAATAGTATCAATATAATTTTTTGTGTGGCTTGATTCTTTCTTAGAAACATAAGCTGGAACCCATTGAGTATCAAAAACAGGATACTTCCATCCATCCTTATCCTTTTCTTCAAGACCATAAAGATGGCCAACCGCCGAACAAACCACTATCTCTTTTCCATCCCTTTCGCATGAATAATAATGAATATTCTTATTGTTTTTTGAAACTGGTGCTTTGGAAGAAATTGAAAATGCAATCTTTCTCGCCGCTGCAGGCTTTTCAGAGATAATTAAAGTGTAGCTCATTTCTCAAAACGAAAACATGCAATCTTTAAAAATTTTGTTGTTATTCTTTCGTTTTTATCATTTGAAAAGAAAACCAAGCATTGCAAACTAATTATTTAATCTTAATTTTGAAAACAAAGCATATTAATTAAAAAAAATTACAACTATCTATTTTTTCAATATTCTCCTTCGATCTTATTTAATTGAAAAAAATATTTTCTTATCATAAACATTTTATTATCATTTTTTACCATATTTCTTACCATATTATTTAATCAAATTATTGATCATATTATTTAATAGAAAAATAAAAAAAAGAATAAACTTTTTTAGTATATACTTTTTTAGTATATACTTTTTTAGTATATAGTATAATCTATAATGAAAAACCACAACATAAATGCTTGAAGGTATCTTGCCGATATTCGAGCTTAAACATTTAATAAATCCGTCTCTTCAAACTTTAGCCCTCAAGACCAAAGTATACGAAATTAGCTGGATTTCACAAACATCAACAAGGCCTACTCCTAATCAAGCATAGTTACATAACAAATCATTGCATATCTAAAAACTCTTATTTAATCAGTAAATTGAATATCTAATTTACTAAATCCCAGTCCTTTAAGATGACAAACTTCAGTGTCCTATAATTAAAATTTCTCAAATCCCTCAAATCCATATCTAAAAAACCCTCAAAAATTACAAAAACATTTAATAACATCCATCTCCCATCACACAATTATGAATAACGAATTAAAATCAAAGCTCAAAAAAATTGGACCTTGTGAATACGAAATCCCCTTAGGTTTTGTTAAAGAAATGATTCTTCCTGCAAAGCTTTTCTTAAACGATATGCTTCTATCTTTAATAGACCAAAACGCAATAGAACAACTAGCAAACATCTCAACAATAAAGGGCTTAGGATTTCCCCCCATAGGTCTTCCTGATATTCATCTAGGATATGGAGTTCCAGTAGGAAGCGTAGCAGGATTTGAGAAAAACAATGGAATAGTTAGTGCTGGGATGGTAGGTTTTGATATAAACTGTGGAATATCTTTAATTAAAACCAACATAAAAAAAGATGAAATCTCAAATAAGCTTGATTCATTAGGAAAATATTTAGCATCAAAAATCCCCGTTGGCGTTGGCTCAAAATCAAATATCTCATTATCCACAAAGGAACTTGACTCTCTTTTAGAAACTGGCGCATTATGGGCATTAAAAAATAAAATTGCAACAAAATCAGAAATAGAAAAAATAGAAGATTTTGGAACATTTAAAGGAGCAAATCCAAAGAATGTTTCATCAGACGCAAAATCAAGAGGAATAAAACAACTCGGAACATTAGGCTCAGGCAATCATTTCGTAGAATTATCTTTTGTCAAAGACACCTTTAGTATAACTGCCAAAACAAAATACAACCTTGATAAGAATACACTTTGTATAATGATACATACCGGCTCTCGCGGTTTAGGTCATCAAATTGCAACAGAATTTGTAAAGCTTCATTTTGAAGCATCAAAAAAATATGGGCTTTCCTTCAAAGACAAACAAATCTCTGGTGTCCCAACAAATTCAATAGAAGCTAAAAATTATCTATCTGCAATGGCTTGCGCTGCAAACTACTCCTATGTAAATAAACTCTTTTTAATAAGCAAAATAAGAGAAGCTTTATGCGCATTTTTTAAAATCTCTTCTGAAGAACTAGGATTAGAGCACATATACACCCTATCTCACAATATCTGTAAACTGGAGAAACATAACGAAAAGGAATTATACGTTCACAGAAAAGGCGCAACAAAAGCATTTCCAATGACTCCTGTAATAATCGCAGGATCAATGGGAACATCATCATTTCTTTTAGAAGGAACAAAAACAGCTCTTGAAAAATCTTTAGGTTCAAGCTGTCATGGATCTGGAAGATCTCTTTCAAGAGCCCAAGCAATTAAATCCTTCAAATATAGTAATGTAATAAAAGAGCTTCATAAATCAAATATAAGAGTATTCTCTCCCTCAAAAGAAGGAATAATTGATGAATCTCCTGGCGCATACAAGCCAATTTATCCAGTAATAGAAACAATCGAAAACGCAAAACTCTCAAAAAAGATTGCCGAATTCTTTCCAATGATTGTAATAAAGGGATAAGGTTTCATTTAAAAAAACATTTCTTGAAAAAATCACCTTAAATTCAAATATCAATAATCTTTCCTTCCCTAGAAACATTAATAACTTTGGTCTTTCCAATAATCTCTTCAATACCTTGTGCCTCATGTACATGTGCACAAATCAAAACATTTGGTTGAAAGCTATCAATTGCCTTTCTAACAGCACTGCTTCCTGTAACAATACTTGAAAACCGTTCAATCTTAGAATCACTTGGATGGATATGTGTAACCATAATCTTCTTTTCAATATCCTTAACCCCTTGAAAACCCTTCTTTAACATGTCATACATCTCTTCTTCATCAATAGTGTAAAGCCCCATATTTGCGCCACCAACACCAAAAAACCCAATATCCTTGTATCTAACATACTTCCCATGAATGTTCTTAATCCCATAAAATTCCTCTAAAAAATTAGTAGTAACATTTGTCTCATGATTACCTGGGATTACAAAAACCTGTTTTTTCTTTTTAAGAAACGGACCAATAATCCCATCAATATTTGTCTCATTATCCGTTAAATCCCCTGCAAGTATAACTAAATCAACCTTCTCAGTGTCTGCCTTTTGGGCAAGCCTTTCTACAAGTTCCTTATCAGAGTGAATATCTCCTACTGCAAGAATTCTCATATTATCTCTCATTAATCAAAACTTTTTTAGAACTCAGATCAACAATAGTTGAAGGAATCCCATTTAAATCTCCCTCATCAATAGCATAATGAACACTCTTTCTATACTCTTGACTAGTTTCATTTGGGTTGATAATTACCCTATTACCTTCAACAAGCGCAGCTGTTGTGATAAATGGAACACCAAGTTCCTCAACCATCTCTGAAATCCAATGTTCAGGCATCCTAACGCCAATTGTATCAAGACCGCTATTTACATGTTTTGAAATTGAATTCTTATTCTTAAGTTTAAGTATCAAGGTAAAAGGACCAGGAAGTCTATCAAGCCAGTCTTTATCTTTTTCATCTATTTCACAATTATCAAGAATCCATTCTTTAGAAGGTGCAATCACCGAAAAAGGTCTTGAATCGTTATTTTTAAGCTCTCTTAACTTCCTAACCGAGCCCTCGTTTATCGCACTACAGCCAAGTCCGTAGATTGTGTCAGTCGGATGTAAAATAATCTTTCCCTTCTCAATCTCACTAACCAAACGAGCCTTATCAAACCTTGCCTCTTCTTTACTTAGAATATCCATAACAGAAGGGATAATCAGTCTTTTTAAAAAATTTTCTATAAACAAAAATTGTTAAATACTAAAAAATCTAATAAATTGTATAGTTAATTATTAAAGCATACAATTAAATTGCTCAATTGTTCAATTAAGCTTTTAAATAATATAGCTATGATTTCAAAATATATCACTACATGTGCAAACACATGTGCAAAAATTAATCCATTTAATCTCTCAAAAATCTCAATCTCATTCATCATTTTTCTAAAACCTAGAAAAACTACAAACCAAAACATTAGAAAAAGAATCCATAACTTGAAATCTTTTAGCAAAAGCAAACACTTTTGCCAACAAATATCCATATATTCTTGAACCTATTGGACGATTATAACTAATAACCCCTACTTTCATATCCTAAACCTTTAACTCTTCAATTATACTCTCATCAAAAGAATATATTATAGGGATTCTAAATCTTTCAATCTTATTTCCCTTTTCATCAACTGGGATAACCAAGCTATAATCATCCCGAAAATCATTCCAACTAATAAATACAATCCCATTAATTCTTGCATTAACTGCCTCTTCAAAACTATTATAAAAAACAACTTTCTTTAAAACACTGCTATCGTAATCCTCCAAATATTCAATTACTATAGATTCATTCTCAAAAGTATGTATATTTTCATTTTTAATCTCATCTACATTAATCATTCTTTTTTCACTTCCAATCAAAGTAAATCCTTCTCTAAGTCTCTTTTCAAACACTTCATTTTTAATCTCAGAATTCTCTGCTACTCTTCCAACCAAAACAGCATCAATCATTTCATTATTCAAATCTTTTAAACCCTTAGCACTACTTTCATATGGTTTTATTTTCACAAATTCATTCTTTAATTCTATCTCCTTGGCAAGCTCTCCCATTGTGGGGCAATAGCCCAGCACAATTTGCTTTTCTTCAAATCTATTACTCATATTATCGCTTGTATTAAAAATACTATTAGAATTGGATTTATCCTTGTTAAAAATGTTTTCGAATAAATATGATGTTAAACTTGCACTAATTAAAAAAATAAAAATCAACCAAAACATTTTATTCTTTTTGTTCCTTTTCATTTATTATAACTCCTTTTTGACTATCTATGTTATCAGACTTTTCTTTTATATCTTCAAACTCATCATTATCGTCATCTTCTATTTTCTCCTTATCTGCTACCTCAATCTCTTCACTTCCAATCTTAACTCCCAATCTTGGAAGTAGCTTTCGGTGTATCAAAAGTATTGCAATCGAAATAAGAAGTGCAGAGCCAAAAACATACAAAGAACCCTTAACAGAGTTCATCATATCAGGCAAAAACAACAAAGCAAACGCCAATGAAAGCATAATCATTCCACCAATTAGCTTTAATATCCTTCCGTGTTTTTCCTCAAACTTACTCGCTTTAAGAGTAAGAGCTACGCCAATAAAAACTACCAATTCATCAACAAGGTAAATCAGTATATATAACAAAAACAACAAACCAAATGTAGTTATAGGCACATTGCTAGAAGAGACAATATTAGTCCAGATCATAGGAAACCCTGCAGTGCATGGAAGTTCAACTAAAGTTACTCCCAAAGCCATCAATGCAGTAGCTAAAATCATACTTATTGTTGACTTATTTGGATCCATTATACCTCTAATTTTTTTAAATAATTTAGGTTTGTGTCTATCAGATATAGTAAACGAAATTCCTTTCTTATACCAAAAATAATCCTTAATATTAACAATCGCAAAAACACAAGCAATCAAAGATACTCCTAATTTAATCCAAAAAGTATAGCCCACATATGAAAAAACATTTAAAAGTCCTAACATAAAAAGACCATACACAAGTGAAGCTACAAATAAAAAAGTAAGACCAACTAAAAGAATCTTTTTTCTAGAACCTGTATAAATTACAATCCCCAGCAAAAAAGTTAAAACCCATAAAGAACAAGGATTAAAACCATCAACAAAAGCAATCAAAGCAGTCATTACAAAAAGTGGCATTTTTCCTATATCTACACTACCTATAAAAGGAATCTCTATAACCTCAGTTTTTTCAGGCTTAAAATCTCCCTTTGGCATAGATGGAGTGGTTGCTTTAATAATCTCAGCAGGACAAGGGCAATTCTTTGCAATGCATTGATTAACACTATTTTGAAAATTCTTCCGGATAGAATTAATGCCAATCAAATAACTATCTCCTATAAATACAGTAGGAAAACCACCTGTTTTAAGTCCATAGATTTTTTTAAACTCATCATATATCTCCTTTTCCAAAGCCTCGTTTACATTATGATAAGTAACATATACATTACTTATATCTAGTGAAGCAATATAATTCTTAATCTCTTCGCAATCACTACACTCATAATCGACAAAAACATGGACACAGACTCCTGTTTTTGTATAATTACCATCACTTATTAAAGAGATATAATCCTGATGAATATCGCTATCAATTCTCTTATCCTTAAGATCATTAGTCTCTTCAAGAGGTGATATGCACCCTTCATTAATACAACTATCTATTTTAGAAACAAAATCTGTTTTCATACTATTTGAAAAACCAACCCAAAACTTATCCCCTATAAACGTAGTAGGAACCCCTCTGGCACTAGTATCGTATGCCTTTGCAATCTCTTGAAATATCTTAGCATTCTCAGGATTATTCCAAGTCTCATAGGAATGTATATTTATCTTTTCGCCATACTTAGCCTTCAATTCATCCATAAAAGGTTTTTGATCAATACAATGTGGACATCCTTCGCCCCAAAAGAAATAAACACTAACAATATTACCTGTACCATCTTTTGTATTTGTCAAATTAACAATATCACTTTGAGAATTTTCTTTTGCAAATGAAAAAGATAACATCAATAGAAACATAAAGACCAAGACTACGCCTACTAGCGTATTTTTACCAAACTTCTTATCAATAAATCCATTGCCAACAATCATTTTAACTACCTCTCATTTAATAAAAAAATATATTTTTTGAACAAAAAACAATTATAAGATTACGAAATCACTTATAAACTTTATTTTCAAAAAATGAAAAAAGCTAGGAAATTGACCAACAATCTACTTAGAATCTCCTAAACCCACCTCTTCTTACTTCTGCCAAAAGGTCAAAGTATGTAAATGTCGGATTCAAGAAATCAAAAATCAGGCGTATTTCTTATAAAATTTAAACCTATACGTTTACAAGTTGAGTTATTTAAAAAAAAATACAATAGTACCAAAATATCTTAACATCTATACATCTTATACACTACTCTTTTCTTCATTAATAGAAAAGGATGCCTCGTGTTTCAACACGAGGACTCCGTACTCTTTTTTTAACCAACAACCTCGCCGAACGTAGCGCATGCTTTTATATTACCAACATACCTCGCCCTTTAGGGCGAGGTTGTTGATTAATTATCCTTATTTATTATTCTTCATTTAATAAATAATCTCTTATACTCATCACTTAAAATGACCTTTTTAGACATACCATTTTTCTCTTTACGTAAAATGCCTTTACTTTCAAGACTTAACAATCTCCTATGTGTTTTTACAGGGTCGAGATTTGTTTTATTGCAAATATTACCTTGAGTAGATTCCCCGCCCATCTCAATAAGACTTCTAACTATGACCCTTTCTTCTCCATCTAAAAAATTAAGGGTATTCATTACATTCCCATAAATCTCTTGTTTCTCCTTGATAAAAGAGCTTGATAAAAAATAATAAGTTAAAATCCCTACAAAAACTCCCAATGAAGATAAAACGCCCACAACTAAAGGCAATGAAACCTTGCAAGAACAAGATAGCCCATATTGTTCCTGAATCAAAAATATTGATAAAGACACAAAAAAAATAAAAGCTATAACTATTCCTACAGCTATTAAAGTTCCATTAAGCTCCTTTGCTCTTTCAATGCTCTCTCTTTTAACATCCATTAAAATATCACTTTATTTCATTTGCCTAATTTCCTTTATTATTTAAATCTTTTCACCTTATCTACACCTTATAATTTTCAGAATAAAATAATTTCAAAACAAATTTACTAATCTCATTAAGAAGGATTAATCAAGAAGGATTAATCAATGAAATGAAATACCTCGGAATAAATACCGTATTTACCTCGCTGATAATCTAAGTTAATCATTGAGTGAATCAATCTCTTCATACTTTATGCCTCAAGACCAAAGTATGCAAAATGAACTGGATTTCACGAAAATCAAAAAAAATTAAAATGCTATCAAATAATGTTATCTACACTTTGTTTATACACATTTTGTGCAAAATAAAAATCATCCATAAAATTGAGCCTAAGCAAATACTCTTCCCAAGACAAATAATTATCTGTTCTTCTAACCAATCGTTCAAAAAACCTTTTAGTATAATTCATTTTTTTCCACCTCTAAACAATCTTAATAAATTAAATGCATTCTTAAAAAATTATTTTCTTACTACCTATTATAAACACAAAACATAAGTAAAACAAAACATGAAAAACCTCAGCACAAATGCCAAAGTATCTCGCTGTTATTCTAGGTTAATCGTTGAGTGAATCCATCTATTCATACTTTATGCCTCCAGACCAAAGTATGCAAAATGAACTGGATTTCACGAAAATCAAAAAACAAAAAAACATTGTAAAATAAAAAAATGCGAAATTAGGCCGCATTATATCCTTTCATAAAGCCTATCTCTTTTCGGTCGATCTCATCATCCTCAAATAGTTCAAAAGCAAACTCCTCATCATAGATGTCTGCTTCATTTAGGCAAAAGCCCTCAATCTCCTTTAGATGTACACATTTCATAAATTCCCCATCTTCTTGCATTCTAATCACCTCAACTACATATCACTCCCATTTAAAACACCCATCTTGCACAAGTCAACTCAAACAACTAAAGACCTGCACTAATCAAATCCATTTATCCGAAAACTGGAAATCAAAAGAATCTCCAAAAGAATCCCCTGAACAGGATTTAACTGAAAGCCTTCTTATTTGCTGGTAAAACAGCCTTTTTATCGTTTCATTTGATAGATCAACCATTTCATATCACCTATTGTTTAGAATGAGCGGGCTTCTTTATATACCCTGTTTAGCCCTTTGTCCAATGGTTTTTTAATTCAGATAAGATCTTTCCTTCTATAATTGACGGGATATGGTTCTAAAAAATCGTATCAACTATCTTTTGAGCCTTGCAATTATAACCTTTAAACTCCCTAAGTTTTTCATTAAAGTAATCCATATGTTCACAAAAACCTAACTTCTCAAATTGTTTCTTGACTCTCAAAATACATTCTTTAGCATAATAGTTATTACCCTTTTCAAGGGCTTTAAGTGCTTGGCAAAATGATAGATCTATATTATTAAAATACCCTTTTATCCTAATAATTTCAGTATGAAACAAGGTATTTTCCAAAATATCTCCTCCAACATAATTCGCATATGTTAAAATCCTGGCTATCATCTTTTCCATATTGTGAATATCCCCTTTAGAAGCATCAATTCTTGCCTTCTTAATCCTTTCAGGCAAGGCCTGTGAGTAGCCAACTCTCTTAATTTCGCCAACCTCTTTAGTAATCTCAATACTTACTTTATGAGCGCAATGCTTTGCCATCCTTAATTCATTTTCCATTAACAAATCATTGCCTTTCAAAGCATATTCTTTTGCTTTATCAATAGAACGATTAAGTCCAATAAAATACCCTTCTTTTTCAATGGCTCTTGCTTTGTTTTCTAAATCTTTACAACTTTTATAATCTTTAAGACCATCAACAATCTCAAGTGCGCACTTCAAATGCTTCTCCATAACCTCAACAGAACCCAAACTTGCAAAATCCTCTGCTTTCTTAATCTCTTCATCAACTAATTTGTCAATCGCCATAACTCTTCCCTATTTGACCTGTTTATAATCGATTAATTCAGGTTTTAATAAAAAAACAATATCAAAATAGCCAAAGAAACCTTAGCTCTCTATATATAGTTAGTGCATCTGAAATTTGGAATTTTAAAATATCACCCTATTATATAAAGAAGAAACAAAAAAATGATAGATACTAAAAAAGCTTTGTTGTTTTATTTAGTTAATCCTTTAAGAATATCACTTATCACTTTGCCATCACAGCCCTTAATCTTAGCCATACAAATCCCCATTAAATGGCCAAAGCTCTTGTCAGGATTCTCTTTAACTATTCTTTCAATCTGGTTTTTAATATCAGATAAATCCACCGTTTTTGTCTCATACTTAGAATAATCAATCTCCTCTTGCAAAGCAACCTTTTCTAAAATCTCATCTACAACATCCTTTGAAAGCTTATCGTTATCGATTTTATCAAGGATAATCTTAATTGTCTTTAAATCAATAAGATCAGTGTTTGAGTTTTCAATCCTCTTCTTAATCTCTTTAGGTTTAGAAAACAAAAGAGTGTATATGTAACTAGGCTTTTGTTTAAATAGTCTAACAAGTTCAAAAAAATCCTTTAACATTGAAGACTTTGAAACAAGCAATGCCTCACTATCACCAAGCCCCATCTCTTTAAGCTCTCTAATATACTCCTTTATGGATTTCACCTCTGAAACCTTAATCCCTTTGGTATGAATTAATGGGATATCCGTTTCAGGATACATTCTCTGTGCCCCAGGCATAGGTCGCATAAATCTTGAAGTACCATCATCCATAGCCTTTCTCACCTCACTTGGAACACCTAACTTAAACATTTGAATTCGCTCTATACATCTTTCTAAAAACCTAAAAGCATCAGTCTTATTCCCAGAGACAATAATAAAATTATCTTCATCAGAAATATTTAGTTTTTCCACAATCAGATTAACCTCTTTTGCTGTAATCCCATAGTTAGGAAGCTCATCCCTGTGAAATAAGCCCTTTATATTAGAGCTTGACTTTGCATAATCTGAAACCTCACTCCCTATCCTTAATAAAGGAGCCAGTTGAGTTCCTAATATCCCTTTATATCCCTTAAGAGCAATCCCATAAACCCCCTCTCCTTTCATAAGATTCTCCTTAATTCTTTTAGATCCAGTCCCTTTAAAGATTTCACTCAAATCAACAATTTCCTTACGTTCCCCAAATCTTTTATCTGATATAATCTTAGAAATCTCAATAAGCTTAACCTGCCTTTGCGCTTCAATCTCTCCAATCTTCTCAAGCATACCTAAATCCTGAGCTCCTTTAATCTCTACTCTAGCTCCACCTTTTACAGAAACATTAACATCCTGTCTAATCGTGCCAAGCCCTCTCTTAACATTCGTGCTTCTTAAAAGAAGTCCAATCTCTTCAGCAACTCGCTTTAGCTGGCTAGGATTTTTAATTGCTGGAGCAGTCGCAATCTCAACTAAAGGAATGCCAAGCCTTCCCAAATGATAAATATCAAAACTATCCTTTTTTTCAATAATCTTAGCAGAATCCTCTTCAAGGCAGATAGTTTCAATAGGAATATTTACTCCATCCACATCCACCTCTCCTTCTGTTGCAATAAGAGCAGTCCGTTGAAAACCTGATGTATTAGAACCATCAATAACAATCTTTCTCATAAACTCAATAGCATCACAAACATTCGCTTTCAAAAGCGTGCATATCTGCATTGAAATATCTAAAATCTCATCATCTGGAATATGCGGTGGCTCTTCATCAAGTTCAACAAGACAGCTTGAATCATAACTTCCTTTATACACAAACTCCTTACATTTCTCAAACTCATGCTTAGCAGCCAAATCCACATCTCCAAGCTCACTTTTAGAAACCCTTAACTTTCTTTTAACCTCAAAATCATATTCATCTGAAATATCGCCAATACATGAGCAAAACAGCTTAGTTGTATTGAGCTGTTGATGAATCTCAATACCTGATTTAAACCCAATCTCATCAAAATATTTATTATTCTTCTCCATAACCTAGTCTCCCCAAAATAATGATTTACTAATACTGATTCATTTATAGTTTATTCAATTTAAACTAATACTTGTTATAATCCATTAATCATTAATTGTAATAAAGATCAAAAGCGTCTAAAAAATTAGCTAATCTTCAAAATCCTCCTTATAGCCAATCCTTGAATTAATCTCCATGCGCAGATTTTTTTCATAAAGCCTTTTAGCTTCAGATTTATCATAATTAGATAAAAGGTATGCAAGCTTAATAAAACCTGTTTCAGGGGTAATATCGCAAAGATTTCCTAAACAGCCAATCTCTTTAAGCTTAACACCATTCGAATATACATTAAAATTAATCCTTCCATAAATTGTTTGTGGACAGACTGCAACAACACAGCCCTTATCAATAGCACTTTTAACCTCATCAAAAATCACTTTGTTTTTTTTGGTAGTTCCAATATGTCCTAAACCTGTTCCAATCAAAATCGCACCATCAAAATTTTTAATATAACTAATCTCTTCAGCAGTCATATTGGGATGAACATAAACCATTGCAATCTTTAAATCAGGATTAATCATATCAAAACTAGCATTGTCTTTTTTTTCACCTTTTTTAACTAAATCATATAATCTCTCTAATTTTGAAATCTCTTTAAGATAATCCTTATCTAAAATCTCAACGTCCCTATTCTTTTTCACCCTTGCAAAAGGTTTAGAGTTAATCTGTCTAAACGCATCCCTTCTAGAACTATGCATCTTTCTTACATTTACACCTTTTAGAATAACACATGAATCATCACAAGATTTTTCATGCATGCAGATAAAAACTCCCTTAACACCAGGTTCAATCGCAAACCTTGTCGCTGCAATTAGATTAACTCCTGAATCAGATGAGCTTCTATCTGATGACCTTTGCGCTCCAACAATCACAACTGGGATATTAAGCCCTTTAAGCATAAAAGAAAGTGCAGCTGAAGTATAATGCATCGTATCTGTCCCATGAGTAATAATAATTCCTTTGCATCCTTCATTTGCAGTCTTTACAATATTCTCACACATCACATTATAATCCTCAAACCTTAACTCATCGGAAAAAACATTAGAAACCTTTCTTGTTTCAATCTTCGCAATCTCCTTAAGCTCTGGAAAAAGCGAGACAATCTCATCAGGCTCAAAAAATGCACTTACCCCCCCAACATCATAATCCACCTTAGATGCAATAGTCCCTCCAGTATGAAGTATAACAACCTTTGAAAGATTACTTTGTCCTTCACTTTTTTCATATGAGCTATCCATTTTTACTTCAAATCTCTTTTTAGTGTCAATTTGCCCAACATTGTTTTTTTTCTCTTCTCCTTCTTTTTTAATAGCATCATTCTGATTCTTAGAAACCTTAAATCCCTTTGAATCACGCTCTAATTCAGAACCTGAATGCTTAGTATCAGAAATCTTTTCAATACTTTCAATATTCTCTTTTAAAATAACAATATTATATCCACTTTTAAGCTTTAAAGAAATCTCTTTTTTATCATCCTTAACAAGTCTGCCCTCAAAAACAGTTTTATCTTTTTTATAGACTTTCACAAACTCAAAAGCCCAAAGGTTTCTTGACAAATTATCTGTTAATGACTTCCCTTTAGATTCTATTGAAGATGAATTTTCGACCATTTTATCACGAACATTCTCACGCTTCTTTTTAACATCTCCAAAAGATTTTTCATAAGCTTTACTCAGTTTCTTTTCCATTTTCCTTCATATCCCACTAGCCCTAAGCTTCTTATAAACCCTTGTATAAATCCAAATATTAATAAATCTTTTTAATAAAAATAAGAATAAAGCTTAAAATCTAGTACTAAAACAAAAAACCTCAAAATCAAAATCATAAATCAAAATAAAAAAATAAGAACAAAAATAAAAATCCCAAAACTGATTAAAATTTAAAACTGATTACTATGAAAAAAATAATTAAAAAAGAAAAAAGCATTCAAGATAAAAATATGCGCTCAAATAAAAAAGTAAAATCCCCCACTCTTAGAAAACACCTCTGCAAACAAAGCAATAAAAACGCCCATAACAACACTACGAGGAATGCTGGCACAAAAAACAGTCAAAACACCTCTAAACTCCTTTCTAAAACTACCCAAAAACACACCACAAAAAACAAATTATACTTTCCGACGAAATCTAAAACAAGCTCTAAAACCTCCCAAAAACACACCACAAAAAACAAATTATACTTTCCGACGAAATCTAAAACAAGCTCTAAAACCTCCCAAAAACACACCACAAAAAACAAAAGGCTTAGCGATTTAAGCAAAATAGACAAATCCAATCCAATCATAATAATAAACTTCAAAGCCTATGAGCGAGCCTTAGGTAAAAACGCAGTTAGACTTGCAAAAATCTGTGAGCAGGTTTCCAAAGAATATAATTCTCTCAATCATCTAGATTCCTCTAATTCACTTAAAAACTACAACAATCCTAAAAAATACAAAAATCTTAAAAACTACAAAAATCGCTCTCAAAATAATTCTAAAAACACCATTAAAGTACAAATCGCAATAGCGCCCCAAACCCAAGACCTTTACCTAACAAAAAAAGCGGTTTCTATCCCTATACTAACTCAACATTTTGATCTTGGAGGGTTTGGGGCGCATACAGGTCATGATATTATTGAAGGATTAATGCAAAGTGGTGCGTGTGGCTCACTTTTGAACCATTCAGAAAAACCCTTGCCTATTAAACAAATCTATGAATCTGTCGAAAGGGCTAAATCTTTAGGATTTGTAACAGTGGTTTGTGCTGACTCAATAAGGGAGCTTTCAAGGGTTGTTAGATCAAAACCGGATTATGTCGCATTTGAAGTACCTTCTTTAATAGGTGGCAAGGTTTCTATTACCTCAAAACATCCAAAAGAGCTAATTAAAGGTGTAAATATTTGCAAAGAATTTGGCGTGCCCTTGCTTTGTGGAGCAGGAGTGCATTCTAAAAGGGATGTAAAAAAGGCCTTAGAGCTTGGTTGTGCAGGAGTACTACTTGCATCAGCAGTTGCGAACGCTTGGGCGGATTCAAAAGATCCAAAGTCCGTTTTAGAAGAGCTTGTTAAAGGGGCTAACCAAATAAAAAAGAAATTTTAAATAAAAATTCTCTTAAAACATAATCGTTAATTTACTTTAGAAATCCTATTTAAAGTCTAATTTATCACACCTCAAAAAGAAAAACTTTAAATACAATAATTATATCATATCCCCATAACTCGTCAAATCAAGTGATACTTTGTTTCGAATTATACGCTATTTTGGATAATATCTTAGCTGAAATCATGCCTTATTTCAAATCATACCTTATTCAAATTATGCCTTAGCTCACAATATGCTTTAGTTCAGGTTTGTTATTAGTATCCTTTAATCGTTTATTTTAACTTTAATCTTCATGGATTCATATAAAGAAAAGGTAAAGGCCGCATACCAAAACTTCGCCAAAAGGTACGCTGTTGCTAATTTTGATGTAATACTGCAGTACCAATTAACAGAGTTTTTATCTAACATCAGAAAAGGCAAGGTGCTTGATTTAGGGTGTGGTCCTGGAAGGGATACTGATTATCTTAAAGATGAAGGGCTTGATGTTACAGGCATTGATTTTTCTTCTGAAATGATTTCTTTAGCAAAAGAGTATGTAGATAAAAAATTATTTAAAGAGGCTGACTTTGATGATGAGCTCTTTGAAGAAGGTGAATTTGACGGTATCTGGGCTAACGCATCATTAATTCATGTTCCAAAAAGCTCAATGCTTGATACGATAAAACATATCTCTTCTTGGCTAAAGAAAGGTGGTGTGATGTATCTTAATGTTATTGAAGGCTTGGGTGAAAAAGAGATAAGAATCAAGAATTTCTATGAAGAAGAACTTTTAGTATCATTCTATTCAGTTGATGAAATAATCCAAATCGTTGAAGAGGCAGGATTAAGTGTAACAAAATTCCATATAGAATCAGATGATAATTTTAACTGGATAGATATATTTTGCAAAAAATAAAACATGTTATCCTTTTCTATAAAGGTATTATCATTACTATTATAGTCATTATTTTATTATTACTTCTAATTAAAAAATAGAACTTTAAAAAAATAATAGTAACAATTTATTCCACTGTAAAAGAAAAGCTTTCAGTTCTAAAAATCTCATCTCCCGGTCCTATTATTTCCAATTTAAATGTACATATCCCTTTAGTTTCTTTCCTTAAGGCAACGTAGTGAGTATATTCCCCTCCAGGTGAAATCTCGACATCTTCCAAACCTACTCCCAAACTTTCAAGATCCGTACACTGTGCCGAATTCGTTTGCTCCACATTTATTCCCGTAATATCCTCACCGAAAATATTGTATATTGTTATAAGAATACCCTTATTAGTCTTTGGACTTCCGATTGGGTTGTTTGGATAAATACAAACCCCTCTTTGGATTGTTTCTTGGGCACAGAACCTCTGTTTATAAAGATCATCCTTGTTTCGCTCAATCCATTTCATCATATCATTAGATTGCGTACCAATCCTTGTAAGAAAAAAGAGTCCAACAGCCAAAATGCTCATTCCCAAAACAAGCAGGACTATGGTGTTTATGGCAAGCTCAATTCCCTTTTTAGATTTCATCTTAATTCAAAAAGTTAAAATAAGGTAAAAAAACTTAAATGACCTTTACATAAATCCACTCTTCTGCATACTTAACAGACTGGCCATCAAGGTCATAACTAATAGTTATTATACACTCATAGTTTGTTTTTTCTCTACTTGCTGTAGGTGCTATAAAAAAACTAGTAACCTTTGCTTTTCCAGGTTCCAATTTAGAAATTTTAGGGGTATATGATATCTCTTTTGTTATGAACTTATTATTTTCAACATCTGTATCACCTAATTTGACTGGGCAGGTAATATTAACGTCAAAAACCTGATCATTATCCAACTCATTTTTAACCCCAAACAAAACCTGTTCTTTACCGGAATTTTTCACCTCTAAAGTTTTATACTGTAATTCTAATCTTTTTGAAGAAGCTTCGAGTTTTTCTATCATTTCTTTTTCAAGATTTCCTGAAAAGCTATCAAAACCACTTACCTGTTCTCTCATTTTATTGATTATAAACATCCCCACACCGAGCATGGCTAACGCAAGAAATAATATTACAATAGTATTAATCGAAAGTTCCATAGCACCCTTCTTATTTTTCATTAAAATTCACCTCAAAAACACATAACAATTAACAGGCATTTAAAACGCCCACATTATCCTTTTAACTCCCTTTATTTAGTATTATTTAAAACTTTTGATTTCATTAAATCCAGTTCCTTTGCATACTTTGGTCTTGAGGCACAAAGTTTGAATAGATGTATTCATTCACCGATGAACCTCGAACTATCCATTAGATACATCGGTATTTATGCCGAAATTTTTCATTTCATTAAATCTGTTCTATACTATATTGAGTTTACGCTCCAATGTGCAGGTGTCTTATAATTGAGAGAATACACCAATCTCTCAAAGTGAAGATAATGCATCCAACTTAAACAACCCTTAGATATTTCTATATCACACTGAAAAACTCAAAATATTCTTACCCTTCAAATTAACCAAAACAATTTTAACAATCTTTTTATATATAAACATATAAAGAATATCCTAAACATGCAAACAAGCAACAAAGTATACTTCACAAAAAAAGAATTAGTCTCAATATTTATAGTTGCAATATTCCTAGGAATCATCTCAGGTTTTAGTGATGGCCAAGCTACCTCTTTAATAGACAATTATTGGATATCAAATCTAATACTTTGTTTTTTAGGATACTTACTTGCTCTACTAGCAAGAATATTCCTTCAAAAACTTGTAGCCAAAAAAAGAGGTTATACTGGAGAATTCAAACCAAACCCTTACGGAATATTTGCAGGGGTTTTCACAACATTCCTGTTTAAAGGAGCACTCTACTTCTTTGTCCACGGTGCCTTCAAAGTAAAAGACATTCCAGAACAGCGACTTGGAAAATTCAGATATGTAAATCTAAGAAAGGATTTAGGAGTGATAGCAATCTCAGGTATGCTTGGAAACCTCTCAATAATAGTTTTATTTAAAATTCTTCAAGGCATATTCCCAAACTCGATTTTCATTGGAAAGATTATCATTGCAAACCTTTTGCTTATGCTTTTTAGCTTCGCACCAATCCCAAATGAAAGTGATGCTTTTTACCTATTCCATTTCTCAAGACCAATCTTTGTAGGTCTATTAGCATTTGGCATAATACTTGGATTATCCATCCTCATATCAAACCTTTTTACCTCATTTATAATAGCGTTATTAGGAGGTATCACAATATCAATACTCTTCTACAAACAAGTAGATGAAAAATAACACTTAATATCTAAGTATAGCACCAATCTTTCCCAAAGAATCAATAACCCTCAAGGGCTCATCTTGCTCTATTATACTAACCTTGCCACTATTTTGCTCAACAATCTCAATAATATCCATCACCATTTTGTTCTCTTGTGGGTCTTCAGAGAAGATGAGATTCTCAGAAACAATTAACTCATCAACTGCACCAATCTGGGCTTTTTCATACACCTCGTTCATACCATAAGAATACTTTTCATTCTTAGAAATATTTCTCAATAGCAGATCAATCAAAAGGCTTTCCTTTCTAAGTCTTTCTTCCTTTAAAATCTCTTTTAATTCACTTCTCTTAAGAACCTCACTTATTCCTCTTTCCCCTGGATTGCTTGCAACAGAAAACCTAATCTTTCCTGCAAAAGTAAAATTACTAACCTCCTTTCTTAGCTCATCATTATAAAATCCAGGGCTTGCACATATTATAAAATCAGGATTAAAATCCTTATCTGAAAGCTCTATCATCTTTGCAATCTCTTTATAAAAATTAACGCCCTCAAAATTGTAATCCTTCTTACATACATCGCCTTTGCTTGAACTAATTATTTTATATCCCCTGGGAGTAAGTAGTGCAAATGTAGCCTCTGCTCTATCAAAAATCACAATCAATATCTTATAACTAACCCTTTTTGTACTCTCATCAAGTCGCTCAATCTGAAAATTTTTCCATCTTTCCTTAAAAATACTAACATCGCTATTATTCTCAATTTTAATAGAATGATAACTACCTAGTGGAATATCATCAGGTCCTTTAGTAATCTTTCCAAGCAATTTTAACGAAAGCGAATCTCTCTCAAATTCCTTTTTTTCAACAGCAATCTCAAGCTTTATTGACTTCTTAATAACCTGTCCCTTCTCCTCACTTCCTACCTTAACCTTGCGAAAAGTCAAACCATAAACCCTATCATTTACCTCTATAATCTTAGATAAATCTAATAAGTCCTCCTTATCCTCTGCTCTGACCCTTACGATTCCCCTTCGGATATCTTTTTTATCAACCTTCATCTTATCATTATAATAAATCTTTAGACTTTTATACTTTTAGTTTTTTTATATGAATAATTGGCATAATTTAATATTAAATTATCGATAAACATCTAAATATCCTCAAGCCAAATTAAAAAGATTTATATAGTAATGTCTTCATAAAATCAATGTTGATTGATTATCAATGCGTTTAATCAGAGTGCTTTTCAAACTAATTATTGTTGAGGTGAATAAATGGCATTTCCTAAAAGAAAATACAAAAGAGGGCAAGTTGAGAACACTGCACCCGCTGCAATTTTGGTGTTAGTAATCCTTGTTTTAACACTTCTATACATCCTGTTTATGGAACCTGATGCAAGAGATGAACTTCTAAACATCACAAATAACAACAAAGGAAACAACGGTGGATCAATAGTTAATGCATACAAAACATTTCTCCAAGAGCAACCTGGAAATCTTTACTCTCAGGCTCAAAGCTCTTACAAACATACAATCCCTGAATTTTATCTCTACAAAAAAAGTCAAGGTCTAGAAGTAGCAGATTGGTCTTCAATATACGTATCATCTTCCTCGTTTTCTAAAAGGATCAAAACTTTAGATTTCTATCTAGATAATCCTGCACAAGTATCTGATTCATACATTACATTCAACGTCAAAAAAGCAAAAGGCATACTTGAAATATCCCTAAACGGTCAGCTCATCTATGAAGGCTTATTAACAATTGGAACAATCAATCCTATAAAGATCCCAGCAAAGCTATTAAAAGATTCAAATATCCTTGAATTTAGCGTAATCTCCCCAGGACTTGCATTCTGGTCAAGTAATGAATATGTATTAGAAAACATCAAAGTGTTTGCAAACCAATTAAGCATTGAAGGCGAGTCTTCAGCTAATTTCTTTGTATATGAAGAAGAACTCTCAAAACCCAAAAAAGCCACATTAAAATTCTACGCTGATTGCATACAATCTCAGATGTCATCACTATATGTTGCAATAAATAGCATCAAGGTTCTAAACGCAGTTCCCTCTTGCGGAGACCTTAATATGATAGAGTTTTCACCTCACATCTTAAGAGCTGCAGATAATAACATAGCGTTTAACTCAAATTCAAACGTAAAAATCCGAGACATAACAGTGGATATTGAACCTGAAAAACAAGTAAATCCAACCTATTATTTCAATATGAACGACACAGAATACGGCTACATCATAAACGGTTCCAGAAAAATATATCTTTACCTTGAATTTTTAGGAGATAATAACAAGATTGATATAAACATAAACTCAAATAAACTCTATATAGAAGGAAACGATTTCGTAAGAAGAGAGATAACACCTTTCATTAAAAAAACAGGAAATTACATTGAACTAATCCCATTAAAGAACATAAAGGTAAGCTTACTTTCGGTTTACATAAACTAAGTTTTATTCATTTTGTCGCATTATTTTTTTAGTTTTGGTATTTTTTACTGTTTTTTATCTGGAGTGGTTTCATCATCATAACTTATTTTGACAAATTAATTTCGTCATGTTTAGTAGGATATCAAATTTAGTAGAATGTTAAATTATAATTGAGGTGGCCAAGTCAAATTGAATAAAAAAGCTAATGTTTCTGGTACTGATTCCAAGGCAAAAAAAGTTTTTACAGGCATTGGAAAAGTCTCTAAAACAATTGGTAAAGGTATTGCTAAAGTTGCGATAAAAACTGGAAATTTTCTTATAAGTGATGATGAGGAAGCGTATAATGAAGAACAAGCACTTGCAAAAAAAAGTTTTGCTGAACGCTTTTTTTCATGTATTGTTCCCAGAAATATATATGGATTAATAATACTATATTTCTTATTGCAGGATTTTGTGTTTGATGGATTTATTTACAATTTTGATTATAACAGCAGTTTACTTAGGCTGCATCATATTTGGGCTTGTGTTATCATAAGCATAATTCTATTTATGAAATGGTCTTCTAATAGAAGAAGTGATTCAGATGATTCATTGTTAACTTTCATGCTAGGAATGGCTCGTTACCTATTCTTGGTATTTGGAATTGGGCTATTCATTGAGTTTGTAGCTTTACCTCACTTAAGAAATCTTTCCTATCTAGCGTTTACAATGCGGGTATCGGAATCTTTAGTTCAATCAAAAAACCTAGATATTATATTCTCAAGAGCACTAAAACCTTATTGGACATTTATAGCTTTGATTGTATTTGGAAGATTTACAAGATTTCGCAAAAGTGTAATATTTTTTGTAGTTGTAATGTTTCTGATAACAAACATAGGTGTAATTGATAGTGGAATAAGATCAACTGTTAGTATTGCGGCCAGCACTAAATATTATACAACTGGCACCAAAGAAGCTGCTTTAGTATTCGAACAGATTAAAGCAAATCTCAAGTATATCTCTCCAGTAACTTGGCTTCAGAATTATCTTAACCAGCTAGGTAGAGAATTTGGTGACGAACATATTGATGGTGAATATGCTAACAATGCAGGTGTAAGTGGGGTTATATTTCGTAATCCTTACTCATCAAATCCCCTATCTGTATTTGAAAACAATAATCCTAAAAGTGATGCAAATGTAATAGTTGAATACGTGAGAAATCCTCAAAATGATTGCATAATAAATGGAATATGCGATTCAGATAATAAATTAACAATACAATGTTGTGTTGATAACATCAAATTCCTCGCTAAAAACTCGCCTGCCGAGAGTCCAAGTAATTCAGGTCTTTGCTCAGAATACAAGTCTTATTCTGTTTCAGACCTAGCATATTCCCAGTCTTTACATAGCTGTTACATTGAAGCTACGGACACTGGAAAATCCTTGTTAGACACCGAAGAAAGAGTGAGGGTCAACATAACTGGAAATTACACATTTCAAACCGTTGGAAACAAAGATTTTAGATTCGCAGAAAAATCCCTCATTGTAAGATGCAGAACAAACCAGCAATATTCCATTTCAAGCTTGAATTGCCTAGGATTTGCAGGTGATATTATCTCCTCAGAATCCAGTTCAGGTCCTATTACAATTGGTATCGGAACGCCTAAAGATTTCAACGAAGAAGTACTTACAATTGATAATCAACTAAATGAGAGTGAACAACAAATTCTTCCACTACTAATATCTGTATCAAACAAAGGCGATGGTGTAATAAAATCAATCAATAATCTATATCTAGCGATCCCAAAAGATATGGATTTATCTAAATACCATTATTGTAACTTTGAGAAAGTTAACAATAAGAACCCAAATTGTTATTCAGCATTTGGCTCAGGTATAAGTTCAAATCCATTAAACCCGAATGGCTTGAATGATAAATACGACTGCTATGAATATAGTTTTGAACAAGAATATACACAACAAAAAGTACTATCTCAAATTCAAACAGGTTCAATATATTGCAGTATTACTCCTAAAAAAGAGATTTTAGATGGTAACAAAGCAACAAAAAACATAAAAGTCTTTTTTAATTATACCTACGAAATATCCAAAAATATTGATATCACCTTCAAAAATACTGGATCTAAATCAAATCCTACGGAAACAATAACATCATCTCCTAGTCCTCAAACGCCTTGCGAAGATGGCACTCAAATAGGCGAATGTAGTACAAATCAAGCAGGTTTTAAATGTCTTGTTAATGAAGATGGTGTTAGTCAGCTTGTGCCTTCCTGCCCAGTGTGTTCATGTGTTAATGGTAAGGTTTGCCATCCATCATCAAAAGTATGTATAGACGAAAAATATGAAAATATCGTTGAAAATGTATGTACTTGTACAGATGAGGGCGTAGTTGAAGAGGAATGTCCAGAAGGTTATACTGCTTTTTGTAGAAAATTAGTATATAGTCCAGGATATCAGTGCTTATGTGAAGAATCTCAAGCAACGTAATCTGTATAGTCATCAGTTCAAAAAATTAAAGATTGTTTGTTCAGGATTATCAATCACAAACAATTACTTTATAATTTTATTTTTCTCAGACATTTTCATTGTTATTTTAACATAGAATATCCTGCGTTAAAATGAAAAAAGCCTGTAAAATATAAAAATGTTTAAAAACAGTGAACATTAATTATATACGAAGGATTTATAATTGCCATTTATAATCAAAACAACAATAATAACAACTATAAAGAAAATAACAACAAACGTACTCACACGATTAACCCTAAATTACCTTTCAAGATACCTTAACACATTATAATTAGAGGATTTTTTATACATAATACTGATTTTGATGAAATCCAAATCATTCGTATAATCTGGTCTTTAAGTCAATGTAAGAAGAGAAGGATTCACTCAAGGATTAGTATCAAATATCCGTAACATACCTAGAGTATTTATGCCGATGTTTTTCATTTAAAACATAATTATGATTTAAAAAATTGGGATAGTGAGTATTAAAAGTATTTTGTAAAAAAACTAAAAATACTATAAAACTCAAAACTAATCACCCAAAAAAATGGTGGTCTTTTGGCTTTAAGAGGTAAACGATCAAAAATAAGTATTGTAACTTGGACTTTAATAGAACTAATTGTAGTAATTACTTCAATGCTTTTAATAATTAATTATGTAAACTGGAGATTTGCAGATGACAAGGTTCTAATCGAATTTTTGGTAAAAGACCTCTCTCTTACAGCTTCTGCCTTAACATATGTAAACACTGGATCTTACCTAAACTACTACGAACCTATACTAATCAATCCAAAATCTGAAGTTTATGAAATAAAAACACAAGATGGTATAGTATATCTTACAAAAAATAATGTTTTCACATATGAATGGCCCTACACGACAAAGTCCTCATTTCATAATACTGAAAATTCATTAAGATTCAAAAGTTACATAAGCACTGCAAACATACTAATAACAAATTCAAATGGAGAAATTCTATATAAAAACTCTTGATTAAAAATGCATCTAAAAAAAAACAAAAAAGGAATATCTCAGAAAATGATAGATGTATTCTTTGATCTATTAATACTAACAATTGCAATATCTGGACTATATGTTTTTACAACAAATGCATCCATACAAAAGGTATTTGTTCCATATCAAGAAAACGAAATATATCTAAACCATATATTCTCAAACCCTGCCTGTTTGGCACTAAAAAGAGACAATATAGTTTACCCCTATAAAATAAATATAATCAATACTGAACCTGAACTAAAAGAAAAATCTAATAGTGATAATATTTGTTTAAAATATCCAGATAAATACTCCATGTTCACCGCACAAATAATAATAAAACCAACAATTGCTGAAGAATTCACTGAAAAAACTTACTATTATGATGAACAACTATTTAACAAATGGCGTCCTATTGCACAATCAGAAGAAAACCAAATAAAAAGTGGTCTAATACTCATAAATAGCAAAAGACTGATCACTTTAATAGATGGATCAAAAGAATTCCTTGGAATCGCAGAAATAACAACAATAATTCCAAAATAAAAAAACAATAAAATGAAACATGCACAAAAAAATAAAAAAGGGATAATATCTGAGTTTTTAGTAAGAATTCTATCAATACTTATGCTAATAACAATGTTTATGGTATTTTCATTAATAGTACAACTCAACGATTGTAGTTGCTCAAATAAAGAGGTTGATGAAACGCTATCCTTTGATTCAAACAAAGCATTATTCTCAGATACTGCAGTTGACAATCTATTAAATAACAATATAACAATAACATTTAAAGGTGATATTTCAAGTGATAAAGAATATAGCTCAAATCCCATACTCTTAAGAGTGATTCCCGAATACAAAGGTTACGATAACAGGCAATCATCAATAACCCTTCCATTATGGAAAGCAATCTCAATATATGCTGATTATGACAAATCTGTATTCAAAGAATACAATGAGTTCAAAGATGAGTTAAAAAAAATAATCCAAACACATATATCAGAGACCTTGTCAAAAACAAATTCAAGTCTTAACTGGAAAGAATTCATAATAGTTGATGGTAAAAAAATAATAATTCAAGAATCTAATAACAACGTAAAAAAATATCTTCAAGCTGATGGAAATACCTTTCCTTCAGATTACAATACCTTTCACAAAACAAGAACAATCCCCAGACTGAGTTTTTCATCCAAGGAGTCTTTGATTGAATTTATCATCCAATATCAAAAATAGATTTTTTACTCCAAAAAATATTAGCTGTGAATTATCATGAAATTTTTTAAAAACAAAAAATCCCAATTTTTTGCAATACTCATAGTAGTATTTACATTAATAATGTTAGGCGTTATATTAGGAAAGCTTTTTGGCTCTGAATCAATATATCGCGATCTTAACAGAGCAGGGGATAGCGCTTTAGAAATAAATGATGCCTTTGGCAGACTAAATACTAATAATGAAAACCTAAAAAGGCTTTTATCTATTTCTTTTGATGATACAATCTCAACACTCTCAAATAATGCAGGATTTAAAGACATCCCTTGCGGGAATTACAGGAATGCAAATGTTATCTCCTTTAAAAACCCAGATAATGAATGCGCAACCTATGAAAATATAAAAGAATCATTTATTAAAACACTAACTAATTCTCTTTTTGAGAGATTATCAAAAGAACAAAAAGAGATTCCAAAACCAAAAATAGAAAACTTTGAAGTAACACTATCAGATATTTCCTCAAATGAGCCAGAAAGTTTTAGTGAGCTTGAATTTATCTCACTTAGATCCAAAGAAATGATCTCCGAACCCATCAGGAGCACCCAATTTTTAAAAGAAAATTCAGGATTGTCCGATACAATAACCACCATAACAACAACATCTTCCATAACAACCCCTGACTCCCTTCTCAATTCCTTAAGACCAATACCTCTTGAACTACTTTGCAATAAAACCGATTCAGAATGTGATAGTTATTATACAAAATATACAAATTTTGTAGGAATTGAAAAACTAAGAAGAATAGCAAAATTTTACAATCTAGAACTAAAATCTATTGTTATAACCCCTAAAAATCCAGAAGATGATACCCATTTAGCTTGTTTTAGCATTTTTAATTCGTCTGGTCCTTTGTACACAAGTAATTGTAATGGCCTAGGTTGCGATCCTAAAATAGACTTAGAAATAAGATATACGAACAGTTATTTACCTATAATTAGTAATATTTCAGCAAGAAATTTTCCAAAAAAATGCATCCTTACAAAGACAAACGATCTTGATTCAGAATCGAAATATATACCTTATAAAAGTATTGACCCACTTTTTACAGATAATGTTTATTGTTTAGATATAGATCTAACAAATGATGAACACGCAAAGAAATCAATTAATCAATACAACACTAAAGTCAAAGAGTTGTTTGAAAATTATTTTGTAAATGGTTATCCTTCATTTCCAGATCCTAACGATAATCCTTCATCTCCAGGTCCTAATAATTACTTTGAAGCATATCAATTCTGTGTTCCATTAACAGAAAAACCAACAGCTTTAACAAACACATTAAACCTAAATGAGGGAATGTTTTCAGGAGCTGTATATGGTTATTTTGGAAGTTACTTGAGCATCCCTTATCAGTACTTTAAAAGATATAATGATTTGAAATCTGTAGTTCAAAACTTAATTGAATCAGATGATACTCAGAGTATCACAAGTGCCATCAGTAATACTAATCCTAATGATTACGAACAATTCAAAATAGAAGACGCTAAACAATTTGAAAAAAAACTCGAATCCCAATTCTATGATTTCGTAGATGAATTTATTAAAACCATAGAATCTGTTGATTTGGAATGCATAAATTCTAATGAACTGATTGAACTCTACAAAAAAAGTTCAGATTTACAAAAATACGATATCCGCATGAATTCTACACATTTTTATATTAAAATCAGTGACCCTGATAGTGAACCTCCTGAAATTCTATCAGCACCTAAGCTTAATGGATTTCGCGAATCAGTTAGTCCAATAGTACAGTTAAATTATTGCAAAACAGATTTATTAGGAGATTCATCAGAAGATCTATCGTACGAGTTTGTTATAGACCCTGAAAAAGACTACGATGTAATTATTCTAAGCTCAACTAGCAACAACAAAGGGAGGCTTAATTGGTACAAAATTAGTGAAAATACAGTGTGCCTTTCAAACCAAAAATTCTCAGAACAATCAAAATTATACTTAGCAGAGAAATATATCAAGCAATTTCAAAGCAATACTGATGATACAGATAAAAATGCGCAATATGATTTTTTAATATCCCTAATAAAAAATTTAATTAATATAGGTTCTGACACTGATGAAAACTTTTGCGATTATTTGGATAATAGAAATTTCGATGTAAACGAAGTCTTTACTGAATGTGCACAAGTCAATTTGGATGATGAATTCAAGTACTTTTTCAGTGAATTCAATTTCCCTGAAGAAGGTCTAAACACGGGTACAATGGTTGTTTTAGATTCAGGAAAAGATTTCTTTGAAAAACTTGATAACCTTAAAAAGAAAGAATGCACTCTTAATCAAAACTGGCATTCTTTAGTGTTTATAGATACCACCTACTCCTTTTTTAAGGAAGTAGAGATAAAACAAGATGATGATAACACGATAAAGCAAATAGAACTAGTAAATCCAATATATTTTGCATCTTTTTTCACTTCAAACAAAAAATCAAGCGAAACTGAAGATAGTTCAGGGGATACAACAAATCCTATTTCAATTACAATAGGAGGTGCCGGAGAGGGAGATCAATTAACACCCGAATAGTCTGATTAATAGAAAAGGATACCTCGTGTTTCAACACGAGGACTCGGTATGCTTTTTTGTAATCAAGAACCTCGCTTTAATACAGCGTATGCTTTTATATTACCAACATACCTCGCCCTTTAGGGCGAGGTTGTTGATTCTTCATTTGCAAACCTAAAATTATTTATATTAATCTTGTATTTGCTTATTTAGGGGGGATTATAATGTTTAACATTCCATACGATGAACTTGTAAAAAAGATAAGCGAGAAGTCAGAAAAATCCAAAGATGAAGTGGAAAAACTCATCAAAACAAAGATTCAGGAGCTATCAGGCCTTTTAACAAAAGAAGGCGCAGCACATATAATCGCAAACGAACTTGGCTTAACCTTGGTTGATTCAATAGAAGGCCGTTTAAAAATAGAGGCAATAGTTGAAGGTTTGAGAGGAATTGAAACAATAGGGCGAATCTCTAGAATATTTGACACAAACAGCTTCTCAAGAAAAGATGGAAGCCCTGGAAAAGTAAGATCTTTTATCCTAGCAGATAAAAACAGCTCAATAAGAGTTGTAATGTGGAACGAAATCGTAGACAAATACCCACAACTAAAAGATGGAGATATAATAGTTGTGGAAAATGCTTTAGTCAAAAAAAACAACACCGGCTCTTTAGAACTTCATTTAAATTCACAGTCTAAACTAATAATAAACCCTGAAGGTGAAGGAGAAGAAATCCCCATATCCCAAGCTGGCCCCAAAAAAAGAGTTATGATCTCCGAGCTGAAAGGAAGTGAAGGAACAGTAGAAATATTTGGCACAATCGTAAATGTATTTGATATACGCTTCTATGAAGTCTGTCCAGAATGCCAAAAGAGATCCAAAAAAATAGGAGAATCCTTCATATGCCAAACCCACGGCGAAATAACGCCTTCATTTAACTATGTATTAAATGCAGTACTAGACGATGGTTCATCAACTATTAGAGCTGTTTTCTTTACAAAAGAAACCCAACTACTTTGTGGGCTCACTGATGAAGAACTTTTAAAATACAATGGAAATGCAACCGAATTTGAAAAGGTAAAACACGAACTTTTAGGAAAACAAGTAATAATAACTGGAAACGTAGTAAATAACGAGCTTTTCTCAAGAATTGAAATAGTTGCAAGAGAAGTTAACCCTAATCCAGACCCTCAAGAAGAAATAAAGAAATTATAGCATTTTTTATCGAAAAATTCAATATTGCAATATTATTAAATAATATTAAAAATCCAGACATACTAAATATTTTTCCTTTATCGATTTGTGGATTTAAAAATAAAAAACAAAGAAAAAGCAATTGAAGAAATTTCTAGATTGAGCATTGAATCTGAAATGAAGATTAATTACATTCAACTTTTAACAATTGATAAAAATCATTATCTAAAATCCAAAAAATATTTCTACTTTTAACGATTTTTTAGGATTGCAATTAAAATAAATGAAGCCATCTTATACAAAGTTTTGGATATCAATGCAAAAACCTAGCTTATCAAAGGTTTTCTGAAAAGAAATCTACAGCGTATAACGCAGGCAGTCGCTACATTTATATAATCAAGTGATTAATAAAATCATATTATGGATAAAATATTTAAATTAAATAGAAGTCATATAAAACATCTTCAAATAATAGATTTTGAATCAGAGCATCAAGGAGATAGAGAAAGGAAGATTAAGATGTCTGAAATGAAAAAAGGGATTCAAAATCGTTTTGATAAAGGTCATGAAATTTTCTTTGGCTACAAAAAGAATAATGAATTAGTAGGATATGTAACATTAAAACCTTTTTTTCCCGGTTATAAACATTGTGAAGTATATTGGCTTGCAGTAAAAAAGAAATACCAAGGACAAGGACTAGGAACTAAACTAATGAAATTTATTGAAAAATACGCAAAGAAAAACGGTTTTAGAAAAGTCTGTTTGTATACTGGTAAAGATATGAAACTCACAAGAAAATTTTATAAAAAAATTGGATACCAGTTAGTTAATGAATTTCCAGGATATTATGGATATCAAACTGGAAACACTACTGCAGTTCTATACGCTAAATTACTTTAATAGATTGCAGTGAGTTATCTCAAAATATAAATAAATTCACAAATTAAACTATTTTCCATTGAATTAATTCATCTAACTTAGTTGGATATTTGACTTTTAAGTAATCTAAGTAATCTTTTTTCAGTCCTAATTTGTCTGCAGTTTCTATCTCTTTCTCTGATGCTTTTCTATGAGCAAAGGTTTGTTCAGATAATTCCATGGTGTCTTCTAATAAATCTCTAATTATGTCTTCATAACTTTCCTTATCGTACATTTTACGAGATTTTAAATCTTCTAACAAATCTTTATAAGAGGCAAATAACCTTCAATTATTGGCAATATCGCAGTTTTAGCCTCAGAATCAACTATGTTTTATTTTCAACAAGGTTTATATATTAGTGAATAAAATCATCATCGGGTGATAATTATAAAAGAAAAAAAACTATATTTTATATTTTTAATATTTGTTGTTTTGTTTATTTCTGGATGCAAGGATATAACCGATTCTTATAAAGCTGGGTCTTTTGGAAAAACTGCAGAAGAAGATGCAATGCTAAATGCTATAACAAGTAAATATGGTGATATGACCAAAGATGGAAATCCCCGTTTCTTGGAAGCAACTATGACTTCAGAAGTTTATAACTTTATTCCAGTTGACAAAGTATCTGCATATTCAAATGAATCTGAAAAACTGATTGTTTGGTTTGTTTATGATAACTTCAAAAATGATGTTCTTAACATAAAATGGATTTATCTAGACGATGATTATTCAATTCATACATTTACTTCAAAAACAGGCGATGATTTTGGTCGAGGAAGTTTTATACTCGAAATGCCTGAGGATGGTTGGCCTATTGGATCTTATCGTGTAACAATTAGTGGGGCAGGAGTATCAGAATCAATTAATTTTAAGATTATCGATGGTCCAACAGTTTCATCGCCTCTAGACCTTTTGATTGCTGAAGAAACTCCAGAAACAAAGGATACAATAGATTCTGCTTCTGAAGATAGCAAGCCTGGCTGGTATCTTGTAGATGTTATCGATAAGGGAGACAAGTACGATAGTACTCATCCATATTATTCTTATGATGTAGATTATAAGCGTGGCGACGTCACTACATCTGTCATTGGAGATGAGGGGGAAACATTGATCGTACGTACTATTTATAACGCACCTCCGGAATATATCCCTGCGGAGGGTGAAATTGCAATTCCTGTTAGTAAAGAGGGGGTCATGGTGCATACCGGTGGTTTGACAATGAACGATAAGAGTAATATTGTTTTGGATGCAGCAGATATTGACTTTGGTGCTGGTACTGGAAGTCATTATCGACTAAAAGATGAAACTTATGGTGAGTTTTTTACCCTTGGCTCAGCGGATTCAACAGGAACCTTCAAGGAAGGCATTTTTAAGGGTAAAGCTCCTGCTGCTAATATGTACCATGGCAAGATGAGCATCAAGTATGAAGTGTTCAGCATGGCAATGTATGGTACTAAGTATATCTATGAATGGAGAGATTAAATCTGATTTTTCTTTTTTTTTATTTCATTAAATCCAAATTATACCCATCATTTAATCTTTAAGGTGAAATTAAGAAGATACAAATATGTACACAAATAACCTTCAATTACTGGCAATATGCCCTATGGCATTTATACTTGCAAGGTTTATTCTTTTTTAAAAAAAATGAAAAAATCAAATAATTTCTCCTATTTGTACATCTTCGTTTTCTTCAACCCAACCAGTTAGCGCTTCATCTGCTACTTCATCGGATGAAACATCGGGTTGAGTTACAGTGATATCGCCTTGTTTGGCTGTTTCTGTTTTTGTTGTGCAGCCTGCGAGAAATACTGCAGAGATCACAACGAATAAAAGCAACAAGGTTATAGCATTTTTCATTCTAAAGCACCTCTTCCTTTTGTTATATTCCTGATATTTTGTCCAATCTCTTTTGCTTTTTCAAGCCTATTTGAAATTGCATATGTTCTATTTTCAATAGTTGATGATCTTTTTTCTAAAGTACTTTGAACCTTAGCTTTTCTATCTGGGTCTTGTATTCTTTCAGTTGCTTTTGTGAGATAATCTAATCGTTTGGCTTTTCTTTCAAATATGTTAAGCCTTGCTTTCTCGATTTTTGCCCTAACCGCAACAACTTTTCGGATTCCAGATTCTTTTAGCGTTGTCCAAGCAGACCGTTTTTCCTCTGATGTCATTGCTTGGAGAGCATCCCTTATTTCATTTCTGACTTCTTCATTAGTAACTTCACCATTTTCAATCTTGGTAAGCAATACATCATTTTCAATACCTAATACATCAAAAGTCTTACTAACAATTTCTGCATTTTGAGCATATATTTTATTTCGGATTTGCTCATTATATTGCTCAAGCTCTGTATTATTCAGCCCTTTGATTCTAGAAGCAATAGCTAATTTGTCACCTTGCTCAAGCAATCCCTTAGCAATCTCTCTGAATTCTTTTGAGATTTCGATTGCTTCGTGCTTAATATTGACAAACGCTTCAACTGCTTCTTCATCTTCAGGATCTAAATCTTGGATTTCGAGTTTTAATGCTTCAAATTCAGTTATCAGAGCTTCTAACTCTGTTGCATCTTTTCCGTCTTCTTCAACCTGTGCTATGACTTCATTTCCTCCAAGTATGTTTATTGTTATAGCTTTCTCAAGTTGTAAAAGCCTCATTTCTGCACCTATTTTCTGACCCATTGTAAAGACTTCTACCATTGTATCTTGGGCAATTGTTTCTTCCGTAAGCTCTTCTTGCGATATTACCATTGGAAATAGGCTTAAAACCAATAGTATAATCAGACCGATTCCAAATATCTGTTTTTTCATTTTATTTCCTCCAAGCGATTGTTTTAATCTTCGCTTAAAAAATAGTAATGTGGAACAACATAATAATTTTTGCCGGAATAAAGCGCAACAAGCCGAAACAAGATTATTTTTCATCTGTTTTAGGTATTATCATAATTAGATTTGTCATACCTTTCGATTCCTTGATTAAAATGTTTTTTTTAACTAAAGATTCTATGTTTCTTGAAAGAGATGCTTTAGGAATTTTAATAGTCTTCTCTAATTCAGCCTGAGTCATACTTCCTTTATTATTCTGTAAAGTTTCAACTATCATTTTTTGCCTATCTGTCAAGGAATCTAATCTTAGGTTTAGTTGTAGCTTCTTCTTTTTTCTTAGAATGTAATATAAGACAGATACTATAAGAATTACAATTATTGTATTTATAATCCAGTTGTTATTCTCGTTATCATCATTAAATGAGTATTGAGCCAAAAAATACAGAGGTTCTTCCTTTCCGGTTATTATAACAACAATTCGGTCATTATCTTCTGTTATGGATAAAATATTTGGTGCCTTAAGAAAATTCAATGATACTTTCGAAGGAAACTTTACTTCTGCAATGTATTGGCTAAAATTATCTTCAACAGAAACATTGACTAGCCAATACTTCTTGTTTTTTGATGTGAAGTCATCACTTTTTGAAATTGAAAAGATAGAAGGATGATTCGTTGAACCCGAAATATCCACTTTGCCATCCGCACTTATGTCTAGTTGAATATCTGCATAATACATCTGAGCAAAAGTTAAGGGAGATAACAATAATACTATAAGAAAAATCCAATAGATTTTTAATGTCCTTGCACAGATCATATTTTAGTAAATTAATACGTATAGTATATAAATTTCACGTTTTCTAAAGAAATCCCCTATTTTTCTCATCTCAGAACTACAAATTTTATTTTAAGCCCGTTTTTTATATACTTTTTTTCTATGACCCACTTCTACAACATGAATTATTAATTTGTTATCTATGATATCCATAACAACTCGGTAATCACCAACACGCAATCTAAAATATTTTGATGCAACTAGCTTTTTTACATGATTATAAGGTCTTATTTGGCATCTCTTTATTGTAGAAATAATTCTATCTTGAACATCTAATGGAAGTTTACTTAATTGTTTATCTGCAAAATCTGAAAAAGTTACTTCGTAAGTCATCTTTTCAACCTTGCTTCAACTTGTGCAAGAGTTTTAACTCGTCCAGCTCTTATATCTTCTTCAGATTTTCTAATATTTTCCAGTGTTTGTTCAGATAATTCCATGGTGTCTTCTAATAAATCTCTAATTATGTCTTCATAACTTTCCTTATCGTACATTTTACGAGATTTTAAATCTTCTAACAAATCTTTGCTTACTTGAATAGTTGTAGTTGTCATAGAAAGTATATAATGTGCTATAGTATATAAATATTTCGTTTTTTTAGGGGTTAAAATAAAATTAGACATAACATCGGAATTCCTGTTAAGTTTGTTTCCAGCTATGAACGAAGTGGAGTTTGGAAAACCTGCATCCGCAACGTAAAATTTCCATTTCCAATAGATATCAACCGCAGGTAGTGTATGTGTACTAAGCACTGTGGAGTTCCGTTCAAAAGATTAAAATAATGATTAATATATTTAAAGGTTGAATAAATATTAATAGTATCATGGAAGGGTTATATTTTGTAAGATTGTAAACGAAAAATCATCCTGTTGAAAAGTTTATGAAGATGAATTTCAGCATAAAAGAGTATCGTATTAATCGGAACCATGAAGAAGAAAGAATACTCCTTATTATCTTCAAAACATTTATAAACATAGTTAAATAACAAAAGAATATGGGTAGGAGCGATTCATGCAACAAAGAGCCTGTAACAAAGTATCTTAAGCAATTCTCAAAAAACAAGAGCATCTCAGTCCTAGATTTAGGTGTTGGCGAAGGCGATTTCGGCGCAATAGTCAAAAAAGTATTACCGCAAGCAAGACTAACAGGGGTAGAAGTCTGGAAGAAATATGAGCACTCACAATGGGCACTCTATGATACGCTTCACATGATGGATATCAGAAAATATCTTCAGAAAAGAAGGAACAAACGAGATGTCATCCTCTTAATCGATGTAATTGAACACTTCAATAGACAAGATGGTCTCAAGGTGCTCAAAAGATTACAAAAGATGACAAATCAAAGCCTACTCATCTCAACTCCTATCACAAATTATCCCCAAGGAAAATATCTGGGAAACCCATACGAAGAGCATAAGCACTTTTGGTCAGATAAAGAGCTCGAGGAACTAGGATTCAAAGAGATATTCAGAAAACGAGTTTATACCTGGCAGAAGAAACCACGATTTGCTACACTCGGCATATTCGTGTACGAATCCAAAAGGTAATACTATGTCAAAGACAAGAGTTCTCATTATTAGGCACGGCGAAACCGATAGTAATCTCGCAGGAAAGCTTGACGGGCAAGTTGAGACAACACTCACGGAGAAGGGCATTGCGCAAGCGGAGCAACTGGGAGAGCTACTGGCGGAGGAGCAGATTGATATCGCGTTCGCATCACCGCTCAATCGTTCGCAAGAGACGGCCAAAATTGTCCTCAAGCACCATGGAGTTGAGATTGTAACTGAGCAGACCATGATGGAAATTGATTGTGGAGATTGCACTCTACGTTTCCGAGATGATGTCATAAAAGAGTTTCCTGATCTCGCAAAAGGGTGGGAAGAACAAGTCGACCCTCCATTCCCAAATGGCGAGAGTCTCAGAGATGTACAAGCACGTGTCATGCCATTCATCAAGAAGATACTGAAAGAGCACGAAGGAAAGACCATTCTCCTCAGCGGCCATGGTGCGCTCAACCGTGCCATCATCGGCGCATTCTTAGAGGTTCCTGCAGGTCTTTGCTGGAATATCGATCAGAGCAACTGTTGTCTTAACGAGATCTCATTCCGAGGTGACAAATATACTGTTAAGAGAGTGAATCACGACCCTGCCCTTGGCGTCTTAAAGAAGGAATAGATACTTATTCCCAAACGGTCAAGGAGGAGTCTAAAGACTGCATACCAAGGACCCGCGCAGTTCAGGACGCTTTTGAGTCCAAGAGAAAGATATGTTCCAAGGGTCTGTTTTCTGCTCTGAAATCTTGCGACTAGTGAATGGATAACAAATACATAGTTAAACAAGAACAAGAGCAGAAGCGTGAAAAGGAGGGGTTGCCTTATTGCCCAGAAGCCGACTACGAAAAGAACGGGTGGGCCAAGAATCCATTGTGAAAGTATTGCGTAGCGATGAAGCGTTTTCCAGAGTCCTCCGTTCTTGGAGGCAAGGTATTCTTTGTACAATAATAGTTCTCCAGCAAACCATCTCGCAGATTGTTGAATATTATCCGAGAGAGAATATGGAACAGTGCAAGTATCGAAATAGGGTACTGGTTTAATAAGTACATTTGCGAAGGAGAGACGATAACCAAAGGCAAGATCCTCTGTGAGTGAATATGTTGGGAAAGGATTCTTTTTGGCATACGTTGATTCAATGATGAGTCCGTGACCAACACAATACGCAAGTAAACAAATCTTTCCCGCCGAATAGTTTTTCAAAATAGTAGGGAGTTCATATGCAAGCGTCCATCGCGTTTGGAAGAGGGCATTTGCTCGGGCCAACAGAGGTTGCCCATCAGCACAGTAACTGCTGAACATCTGATAGACAAGAGCCGGCTCAGGATCTCGCATGACATAACGAATCCCATCTACTGAAGGTCGTGAGTCTGCGTCAAAGATTGCAATGTAATGGTTGTTCACATGCTTCATTCGATTGATCGCCTCATTGAGCTGTGCCGCTTTTCCATGAGCTCTTGATTGATAAATAGAAATCTTAGGCGAAGATATGGCCTCCTTGATTGCACGATATGTCTTGTTGGCATAACTCGTACCTTCACGGGCTGTTGTGACGAAGAGAACGCGTATGCCTTGCAATGAGGAGATCAGATGCTCAAAATACTTAACTGTTTCCCCAATAATGGATGCTTCATCATAGACAGGTATAAGAATAGTCAGTCCCATATTTCCCAATCGCGCCATTTTCTTTGTTTGCAAGAAACGAATCGACAATTGGATATTGATGATATATTGCATCACACGCACATTCGCATAGAGAAGAATGATAAGTATGAGCACATCAATCATCGAGAGCACCCCTGAATGCGTCAAGATCAAGTCTAGGTCCTAGTGAGTTCATTTCTTCCAAAGGTATTAGTGAATACTTCTCTTCTGTACTCAGTGTTGCATCAAGGCAGACAATCTTGATTCCCTGCATACTATCAAAGAGCGCATAGTCTGCGCGTTTAAGATCGTGAAGGAAGTTTGTATCGCGCCAGAAAGAAGGAAGAGGTGGTTCTTCACCATTCTGAATTCTAATCCTTTGACGATTAATGGACTCTTCCGGAGATATATTCAGATAAATGAGGGTGTCTGGCAGAAATAATCTCTCTTGTGCAAGGGCTAAAGCATATTGAGCCATTGTTGGCGCAAAACCATCTATCCCACTGTATCTTGAGTAGGCATATGCGTAAGAGAGGTGCGTCAGGAATGAACGGTCATAGATTGTTTGTTTATCATCAACAAACCGCTCGCTCTCTGGAGCAATGAACCAATCATTTATTGAGAGCATGTGCTCTAGATTAAGACCATCACCAGGGAATGCGTTCGGCGGAAGAACATGGCCCAGCTCATGAACCACCCTATACTTTTGTCTCTCCAACAAATAGAGCAAGGTGCTCTTCCCTGTGGCTGGAAGTCCTTCAATGAATATTCTGGTCATCATACACGCTCCTTTGCTTGAGGATTATAAATATCTCCAAATAGTTTTTTACATGACTATAAGGTCTTATTTGGCATCTCTTTATTGTAGAAATAATTCTATCTTGAACATCTAATGGAAGTTTACTTAATTGTTTATCTGCAAAATCTGAAAAAGTTACTTCGTAAGTCATCTTTTCAACCTTGCTTCAACTTGTGCAAGAGTTTTAACTCGTCCAGCTCTTATATCTTCTTCAGATTTTCTAATATTTTCCAGTGTTTGTTCAGATAATTCCATGGTGTCTTCTAATAAATCTCTAATTATGTCTTCATAACTTTCCTTATCGTACATTTTACGAGATTTTAAATCTTCTAACAAATCTTTGCTTACTTGAATAGTTGTAGTTGTCATAGAAAGTATATAATGTGCTATAGTATATAAATATTTCGTTTTTTTAGGGGTTAAAATAAAATTAGACATAACATCGGAATTCCTGTTAAGTTTGTTTCCAGCTATGAACGAAGTGGAGTTCGGAAAACCTGCATCCGCAACGTTATTTTCAAGGGCAGTATTCCGTTCCATAAAACAAAAGATTTAAATAATTATACGTAATTACACAGGTTATAAATAATTACACAGGTGATAAATATAGTAAATGTGACATTATCAATTCCAACAGATTTAAAACGTAAAATGGATGATTTTGCAGAGATAAATTGGAGTGCTGTTGCAAGAGAAGCATTCGGAGAAAAAATAAATGATCTTGAATTTATTAAAAGATTTAAAAGTAAAAGCACTATTACTGATGAAGATGCATTAAATCTTGGAAGAGAATTAAACGAAAGACTTGCAAAGAGAAGAAACTAAAATGGATTTAGTCGTTGATGCAAACATATTCTTTTCAGTTCTTATCAAAAGTGGAAAAACAGAAGAATTAATGTTTGATCCCGCACTGCATCTTTTTGCTCCAGAATTTATTTTTGAAGAGTTTATTAAATACAAAAATCATATCATAAAAAAGACTGGAAGAACAGAAAATGAGTTTAATAAACTTATAGAAATTCTTAGAAAAAAGATAAAAACAATTTCAAATGAAGAAATAGAAAAATTCATACCTAAAGCCAGAGAAATATGTCCAGATAAAAATGATGTAGATTATTTTGCTTTGGCATTAAGATTAAATTGTGCTTTATGGAGTAATTATAAAGAATTGAAAAATCAAAAGGTTGTTCTAGTTTATGCAACACATGAATTATTAAAAATCTTTGAATGAAATTATCCAGAAAAACTGCCCTTTCTCTTTTTAAGCCCTTGAAAATAACTCTTTGGGATTTTTTCACTTCGTGAAATACTCAAAAATTTATAATTTTTGGTGCACAGAAAATCTATGATTTTCTTGTGAATCGTTGCACTATCCCTCGGTCTTTTCTACGAAAAGACGCAACTAACATAAGGATCCTTGTTATGTGGGGAGACCGCAAGTCGACCAACGGGATAATTGAACTAAGAAAATTTACGTGCATACTCAATCCAATCTTTATGATGAAGAGATAGTTTATCTGCTACTTGTATTATTCTACCATAGATTGTTGTAGGTGTTTGTTTTCTTCTATGATTAAGAATACAATCAGAGATTTCTTCTTTAATTGATTTAAATTCAGGATATTTCTGTAAAAATTTATCCAAATATTGAAGTCCTATCTCATGATGCTTATCTTTATCGTCTTTCCTTCCAACATCATGAATCCAACCACCAATATCAAAAATAATTGGATTTAAATCAGTATTCTTAATCATATTATTACAACAATCTATTACACAAGCAGAATGAATTTTTATTTTTTCATCATTCCATTCTTGTTCAAAAAATTCTTTTGCCTTTGAATATGCATTACTCATAAAGATCAAATGTGCTCTTAGGTTTATAAAATTTTCTTAGTTCAATTGCAAATAACATCGAGCCCTGTTAAGTGAGGTCGAGGAACAAAGCGACTAAAGCGCAGCGTCCCCTTAGCGTTTAAGTTTTGGCAAGTTACATTTCATCGATTATTCTAATTGCTTTAAGATTGTATTTTTGAAATAAAATTTGAGTCTGTTTATTTTTATGAGAACAAAGGGAAGAGATTCCAACTATTTCTCCACCTAATTCTTCAATTAGTTTTATAGAAGATTTCATCTGAGTTCCTGTATCAATCCATTCATCAACAAGAAGTATTTTCTCACCTTTTTTGACTGATGATTTATTTATTTCAAAAGATTTTGATGTATTAGTATAATCAACAAAAGATGATTTTTTTAGAACTGTATCATTAATTCCTGGAAGCTTTCCTCCTTTTCTGATGCAGATAAAACCTTTATTCTTCTTTTGTGCTAATGCTCCACCAATTACAAAACCTAATGCATCAAGTCCTGCAATTTTATCAAAATCTGCATCTTTGAAAGGTTCAATTAAATCATTAAGTAAATTTGAAAATACTTCAGGATTCTCAAAAATAGGAGTCACATCATATCTTCCTTTTGTTTCTTTGTTGATAAATTGACTATAATATTCGTATTCCATATTAAAAATAAACAGACTTGACTTTAATATAAATCTTTCGAGTGCCAAAACTTAAATGTCACTTAACATCACACAGTGCTGTTAAACTCCCCAGAAAGAAGTGAGAGCGCAGCGTGGGTCGAGCGAAGCGAAGAAGTTTCTTACTGCCATAAAATCTCACAGCTGCCGTAGTTTTTGCCAACTTAATCCAAAACTGTAGAAAAATATTTATACCGATATAAATATGTATGAAATAATGGCTAAATTTTTAACAACTACGGGAGTATCTTATCATTTAGAAAATATAATAAAAAATGCAAAAGATAGATTAATTTTGATTAGTCCTTATTTACAAATAAATGAGAGAATTAAAGAGTTCCTTACAACAAAAAGTAAAGAGAAGACTGAGGTAAGACTCATATTTAAGGAAACGAATGAAATTGAACAACTTGATTGGCTAAAAAAATTGAATCATTTTAGATTAAGTAAATGTAAAAACCTTCATGCAAAGTGCTATATGAATGATGATGAAGTCTTAATAACAAGTATGAACTTATTTGAGTTTTCACAACAAAATAATAATGAAATGGGTATCTTAATAAGCAAAAACGATGATTTATCTCTCTTTAATGAAGTTTTAAAAGAAGTTACAAGAATTTTAGATGTAAGTGATGAGGTTAAAGTTAGTATTCATAAAGTCAATCTTAAAAATGAAACTCATGAATATAAGCGAGAATTTGACTCTTCTTCTGAAAACGGATATTGTATTAGGTGCGGCAAAAAAATTAAAGTTGATATTATGAAACCTTATTGTCGTGATTGTTATGATGTATGGTCTGATTTTTTTAATCCAGATTATGAAGAAGTTGTTTGTCATGTATGTGGTAAAAGTAATAAATCTACAATGAATAAACCATTATGTTATGATTGTTATAAAGAAAATAAACAAGACTAAACTCTCTTTCTGTCCTTGTTGGCAAAAATTTTGTTTAGCGAATATTATGAGAAGTTGCAGAGCAATTTTAAGTTGCCTTTTTGTGTGAGTTAAACGAAGGCACCTATCTTTTTGGATTCTCGGATTACCTCCTCGGGAGGCAGTAAGAAAATTTTGGCTAACATAAGGATCCTTGTTATGTGGGGAGACTGCAAGGCGAACGACCATAGGGACAGTTTTCAAAAATCCATGTCTTAAAGTGTGAAACACAATTCAACACAGAAATCAAGAGGTTTTGGACTAAAAAAGCGAAATATTTATATTATAGAATATTATATTTCATTATAAATTATAATGAAGGTGATATTATGGTACAAGCAATTGTAAAAATAGGAGAATATGAAGATAGGATTTTGACTATTGTTAAAGGTAAATTTGGACTCAAGAATAAATCTGAAGCAATAAATTTTGTTATTGATAAATATGAAAAAGAGCTTCTTGAACCTGAATTAAAACCCGAATTTATTAAAGAGATAAAAAATTTAGAAAAGAAAGGTAAATTCAAACCTTATAAGAGCCTATCTGCTTTGAAATCTGATATAGAAAATGCGTGAATTTTCAATAGAAGAAGATTTGAAAAAGAATCTTAGTAAAATATCTAAAAAGGATAAAATTCTTTATAATGCAATTATGAAGAAGATTGAAGAGATCCTTACTTGTGAAGATGTTAATCATTATAAAAATTTGAAGAAACCTCTTCAAGATTTTAAAAGAGTACATGTTAAGAGTTCTTTTGTTTTAACTTTTAAATATATTGAATCAGAGGATAAAGTCGTCTTTTATAGATTGAAACATCATGACGATATTTACCAATAAGTCCAAAACCTCTTTCTGTTTTTTTCAGGATTTTTGAAAATTGCACATAACATCGGAATTCCTGTTATAATCCCCAAAGGGCAGAGTTAATCTTGAGCCCCGTTTAGAAGTCTTATCTTAATCCCTAAAACTCCATATTGTTGCTCTTTTTCTTTAGAATAAATTGTGTAAATACTATTTACAAAATTTTCAACAGAATAATCTTTTGGATAGCCATAATACTCCATTCCAAAATCATTTACCAAATCTCTAAAAGATTTGTATCTTAAAAGAGCAACAATTTCAACTTTTACTTTATCCTCTAAATCTGGCAATTTGGAAAATTCAATAATATCTCCAACATTCAACTCTTGACGTTTTTCATCATAAAGTCTAATTTCAATTGTTTTTTTGCCAGATGAAATTCTTTCATAAGGACTTTCTAAAAGTTTCATTGAATGTTCCATAGATAAAGTAAAAGTTGCTAATGATATAAAGTTTTGTGTTAGGGGCTCAAGATTAATTGAATATAACATCGGGATCCTTGTTAAACGTCCCGAACGAAGTGAGAGCACAGCGTGGTCGTAGTGTAGCGAAGCGGAACGGAGAAGTCATAAAAAGGTGCGATACATTAATAAAAGAATAAGAATAATTGATTTTATAGAATGAAACAAGTACTTACAATTTTTTTAGATAAGGATGAGAAGATAGATAATATTAGAAAGAAATATGTTCCTAATTATGAAAAATTTGAACCTCATATTACATTAGTTTATCCTTTTGAGTTTGAAGATCAAGATAAACTTAAAGAACATATTTCTGAATTATTAAAAGATTTTGAACCTTTTGAAATTTCATTAGAAGGATTGCAAAAATCTGAAAAAGGATTCTATCTCTATCTTCTTGTAAATAAAGGAAAAGAAAAAATTGTAAGTTTGCATGAAAAGTTGAATGGTGGAATATTAGACGATTTTAGAAATCCTGATATGCCAAAATATATTGCTCATTTGTCAATTTGTGTCTTTGAAAATGAAGAACAAAGAGAGAAAGCAATTGATGAGATTTCTAAAATTAATATTAAATTTGAGATGAAAATTAATTCCATTCAGCTTTTAACAATTGATGAAAACCATTCTTTAAAATCTAAAGAAGAATTCTATCTTTAAGCACCTTTTTATTATTACGTTGAACATCGGGCTAAGCCCTGTTATATGACCCTCACGAAGTGAGAGCGCAACGTGGCTTGAGTTCCGAACCCCGCCGTTTCAGTTATTATTTCCTCAACTTTAAATAATATTTTTTTTGTTCTGCAATCTCATCCAAAATAGAATGTAATAATTTGGATTTTTCTTTGATATTTAATCCTTTAGAGTTTTGTTTTGCGGTATTTAATGCGTTTTTCAATTCTTCAATATCTATTATAGTCGATGCAATGCAATAATAGCTTTTTGAACGTCCCTCGTTAAATTCTTGTAGTATTTCTTTCAGAAGTTGTTCTCTTTTTTTTGTACCTTTTCGAATTTTGCTACTCCATTTTTTTGAATAAAATCAATATCTTCTTCTAGTTTTTGGTAGCATTTGAAGGAATCATGTTTCTTCCCAGCTTCTCTGTGTTTCTTCCATTTATCACAAGTTTTACTTTCTTCACAATCCCAGCAAAATTCGACCCCCTTCTTCTTTATGGCACAGGTAATAAATGGACAACCAACAGCCATTCTTCCTTCGCTTTTACATCCTAAGCATCGACTTTCTGCTTCGGCATTATAATTGGGACAAAGTCGGCATGAAAGACCACATATTCCGATTTCAGGATATTTGATTTTCATAGTATTTCCTTAAATAAAATTATCATCTTCTGTTTAATGATCTTGTTGTTTTCAGTAGGCGGGGTTCGGAATTTCATATAACATCGGAAGCCCTGTTAAGTGAGGGTCGAACGAAGTGAGAAGCGCAGCGTCCCCTTAAGTTGAGAATTTGTTCGTTCAAGTGAGAAGCACCATAAAATAAATACATCAAAAGGTTTTGGGCTTATTTCTTTCTAGCGATAAACAAGAGGTGATTCCCTATTCCTAACAATTCAGGTTTCGTGCATAGTTCCATCTCTAATTTTTTTAGCTTTGCCCATTTCTTTGGTTCATAAAATTGCTTTCTATCAACTGTATCAGTAATAGTTGGAGTTGATGCAATTTCTAAAACTTCACAGCCATTTTTTTCTAAAAGTTGCTTCATTTCGTCAATCGCGTAAACATGGGTTCTTGGTCCCATACCGCAATATGTTTCATGAGTTTTGTTTATATTAATCGCTTCTTTCAAATCTCCATCTTTAAGATATTGTCTCATGAAACCATATTTAGAATCACAACCAATAATCATAATTGAGTTTTTCTTAGCAACTCTTACTAATTCCTTCATGGCTTTGAATCTATTTTCAATAACATAAGAAATTGCATCTCCAACACACACAACAAAACTGAATTGTCCATCTTTGAATTGTTTTAAGTTGCTGATGTCTCCCTCAAGAATATCAACTTTATTAGAGAGTTTAGCATTACTTACATTTTTGATGGCGTGATTAACTATCTCATTAGAAATATCAATTAAAGTTATATGCTTGGCTTTTTTAGCCATCATAATTGCATTAATTCCAGTTCCGCCACCAGCATCTAAAACGACATCAGTTTTTTTAATATATTTCTTGATAAAATCTCTTGGAATTTCAGTTCTTAAGGTTGGTTTCTTTTCTTGCCTATCTTCTTCATCAGCAATTTCATCATATCTTGATTTTATTTTTTTAGGATCGTATTTCATAGGGAATCACCTTATTAATATTTTAAAAAGAATATATTTAATAAATGTATCGAAAACCCAAAACCTTCATCAGTTAGTTAAGGACAAATTCTCAATTTCACTTAACATCGTGTTTCTGTTAGTTGCGTCACGAAGTGACCGAGGGATAACTACAAGTGGTTTTTCACGAAGTGAAAAAATCCCGAAGAGTTATTTTCAAAGGCGACCAATCAAAAGAGCGAATGCAATATCCTCAAAAATTGTAAATTTTTGGGACATCAGAAATATCTGATTTCTTAGTGCATAAAGAACAAGAATCGAGGGACAATTTTATTATTATCAAGCAAGGAAGTGCCATCAAATAAACACATTGAGGCGAGAAAACTATTTTTTATGTGTAATTATATTATTTTAAATTCATACCAAAGCATTTCAAGAGTAGGAGTTATTTTTTCTTTTTTTGTTAATATAAAGTTTTTGGATTCAAAAAAATCTTTATTATCCATAAATTCAAAAGTATCAGTGATTATTTTATTAATATGTCTCAATTTACAATGCTTAATGAATTTTTCTAATAGTTTTTCTTTTATTTCAATCTCCGTAGAAGCAATATAATGTATCATGGTTTGATTATTTAATACATCTTCGTATCCTACGATAAAGCCTACAAGTCTTTTAGAAGTCAAAGCACTAAAAGCAATCAACTTTGGATTTTCAAATTCTTTTATTATATTTTCTTCTTCTGCATGTTCCCTAAACTTATTAATAATTTCTTTTGGAAATTTTGGGTTGGGATTATTTAATTCAGATAACATAAATTCGGATATTTGCTTTGAATGTTCGTTTTTTGCTTTGATTATTTTCATCATTGATACCTTAACTTTGATTTGGTTATTTTATCTAATTCACTAGTTCCAAACATATCAATATATTCTTTCCATGCAGATTCCCATGCCCACGAACAATTTTTGTTTATTAAACAATCGTTACAGTAGTCTGGTTGAGCCACGTCTAAATTTCCAAAAATAGTTTCTTCAGGAGAGATATAAATCATTTCTTTTGTCATTTCTTTCCAATTTATACTCAAATATTTCCAATAAGAAGGGTCTAATGTGCAAGAAGGAATAATAAAAACCCCTAAGTTTTTATCTCTTCGAATCGCTTCATCTAATGCATCTTCAATATATGGCTTCATTTCTTTATATCTGGCAACAAGTTGTTCACGATTATCATTTGCATGTCCCCTCATAATTAAACCATGAATCGAAACCCATGCAGAATGAAAAGTATCATATGCAAAACTAACAAAATCTGAAAGCTCTTGATAATTTTGTTTTAAAACTATTGTTTTTACAGAAATAGGTAATTCAATTTCTTCTAAATTTTTTAAACCTTGTAATGTATCTAAAAAACTTCCTTTTCTTTGAGTAATCATATCATGTTTTTCTTCGTATGGACTATAAAAAGTAGTCATTACTCTATCGACACCAACTTCTTTCACTTGCTTACTGAAGGATTTATCTTTAAATTTACGACCATTAGAAAGGATAATAAGGTTTGTATCATGATTAGATTTTAGATAATGGCAAATATCAAATAAATCTTCTCTTAATGTTGGTTCGCCACCGCTAATCTCGATGTAGTCATCTTTGGATGGTTTTATCAAGTCAATCTTTTCAATAATTTGGTCTAAATTTAAACGTCCTTTTTCATCTAATTTTTTGGCACAGGAAATACAAGCACTATTACAAGCGTAGTCGGTAACTAAAAATATTTTTCTCATTTTTTTACCTCAAAAACTGGAGAGTAATAAACACAAAGAGACTCGTTTTTACCCTTTTCTGAGAATGTTAGACCTATGTGGCTATATTTTATTGGTGCATTAAATTCTAAAAGATTTGTTATTTCTTTAAAATTCCTAAATCTATTAGGAATACTCTTCTCTATCATTTTTTCAATGTTCTGATTTGAGTAATTAGCAACTTCAAAAAATATAGATAAACCTTCAAACCCTTCTTTTGAATATTTCTTAGAAATGGTTGTATCTTTGAGTATTTCATCAGAAGATAATTGTAAAAAATATTCGAAATATCTAGAATTGATGCCTGAATCTTCTAAATATTTTTTGGTTCTAAAGAAATCTACATCTTTTTCTCGCGAATATATTTTCACATTCCTATGATTTGTTTTGTAGAAATCTACTCCTAAAAGATAACTGTTTTTTAATTCTTCTTCAACCATTTGTATTTTCTTGATGCGATTTATCTTTAAAAAATCATTTATATGCTTAATTGGTTCGGTATTAAATTCTAAGTTATCTGGTAGTCTTAAAAGATAAATTTTTAATCTACTACTTCTATCATTATAATCAAATCCTAATGCTATTTCTGGGGCAATCTTTTCTGCAAAATTGAGAGTTTCGTTCAGATTTGAGATATCATAATCACTTTCTTTTAAGAAAGGTCTAATTTTCTTTATATTATGTAATTTGAACAATCCGAATCTTAAATCAAATTTATCTTGTGGATTAATTAACAATGAAAATTCGATTCTATTTTGTAGGTCTTCATAATCTGAATATAATTCATCATATGTTTTTGTGAATTCAGAAAAATCAATACAATGGAACCACTTAATATGATCTTCTAAATAACTAAGAGATTCCATTTTTCAAAAAACGAAGTTAATACCAACTTCCAGGACCCATTCCTACATTATATTTTTGTATTTCACCTTTAGGATTGTCTGAATCCAAGGGTACATATTTACCTAATTTCTGTGAGTATATCGTAGGTATCTCGTCCTTTGTGGCATAATTAGTTCTATCTTCAGATAGTTTTGAACTTATATTTTCTTTTTCAACGATTTGTGTTAAACTCATTTTGTTTTACCCCCTCAAAAATTTTTTCAGTCATTTGGCTGATACTTATTACTAAATCATTGAAATATATAAAGTTTATGTTGATTTTTCCGGAAAGTTTTCGGAAATAGTTTTCTCGCCCTTAAATAATAAAATTGTCCCCTTCTACTTTTTAGCCCTTGAAAATAATTGCAATTAACATCGGGGCCCTGTTCTATTCGTCTGAATACTTGGAGGACTTGATTTTTAGTGCAACGATGCCGAAGGCAAAAAATCAAAGTAATTTCGGGGCCGTATTAAATCCAGCGAACAAAGTGAGCCATAAAGAATAAGTATCAAGGGGCAATTATCAGTTTTTTTTTCGTCGTGGGGGGAATTCCGTTTTTTGCTTCTTTTTTAAGAAAAAAGAAGATTTTCAAATTATAGTTTTTCCCAGAATAGAGAATTATCTTTCACTTCTACTTTTAATTTTCCTCTTTCATGTAAAGAACTAAGATAAGCCATAGCAACCGTATTCATTAAATAATACTGTTGTATTCCTCTCATATCTATTTTGTAATGGTCGCACATATCTTTTAGGACTTGTTGAGTACTTTTTCTTCCATGAAATTCCTCTAAAAGATATTTTTCGACTCCATCAATTGCTTCAAGATTTGCATCGACTAATTCATTTAAAGACCCTCTTGGTTCAGCATGAGAAGGAACATAAAACTTATATTGAGAATTTCTTAAAAATCTCAAAGTTTCTTTAGTCCTATCTATATCAGCATAAAAAGGGATTTTGTGTCTTCTCAGCACATCTTCTGAAAAAAGAGAGTCTGCACAAAATAAAACTTCATCAACTTCTACACCCACTTGATTAGGAGCATGTCCTGGCAAAGGAACAATTCCTAATTCAACTTCATCAAATTTTAATTTTCGCTCATCTCTTTTTATTACATAATCAACATCAGAAGGTTGAGCCATTAAAAATTTATTTTGTAACTCTTTCAAAGGGCTTGCTCCAGAAAATAAATAAAGAGGTTCAAGCGAAGGAAACTGTATTATTGCAGACTCAACTTCGGGTGCATAAATTTTTGCTCTTGTTTTTTCTTTTATATATCTGTTGCCCCCACAATGATCTGCATGTGAATGGGTATTAATTATCGCTTTTGGAAATAAGCCGTTTTCTTCTAAAAGTTTTAATACTTTTTTTCCAGTATCATCATCTAAACCAGAGTCTATTAAAATGACTGATTTTTCTCCGTCTTTTACAACTCCTATATTTGCGGGATTGGGTATGTAATAAACCCCCTCACTTATTTTTTTCATTTCCATTCTCCATTAACCTCTTTATACAAGTACATAGCAGTGAGACATTTTTAGTTGTTGTCTCCCTTCTATCTTTTGTAATCTGAATGAACCTGCTTGAGTTGTTGGTTTATCTGTCAAATCAAGAGTTTCTATATAAACTTTAATTTTGTCTTTTAATAAATATTTTTCAGTTCCACAACCGGGGGCATGATAAGTTTTACTTTGCCATTGTGCTTTACAAACACAACCTCCTCCACAAGAAGGCAGATAGGCATGTTCTCTGCATTGTTCAATATTAACAGGATTTCTTTCTAGAACATCTCCGTAAACAGAAGTTTTTTCTAAATTCCCATCAAAATCAATTCTTCCAACCATGTGTTCTTTTAATCCAACAAGTTCCCAGCATTTGTAAACCTCTCCAAATGCATCAATTATGTAAGAACCGTCAGCAACACTACTACAAGGAAGTGGCTGAATCTGTGGCCTAATATCTAAAGGAAACCCTCTTTCGTGAGCTTTTCTCCAAAGTTCAGGCATGACTCTAAATAATTTTAAATCCGATAAGGTATGGCTTTCAAAATCAGCACATGCGTCAGTAAAAGAAGTTATATAACAAAAATCAGGATATACATGAGTTAAATCTCTAGACTTAAGTTCATCTAATAATCTTTCCATAGTAGGATATGTTTCGTCCGTAAGACTTATTCTAATATGTGTCTCAACATCTGTTCCCCGTGTCATGCCAAGAACTCTTGCTATATCCTCAAAAGAACCCCTTCTGTCTTCTTTGTAGAATCTATATTTGTTATGCATTTCTGGATCACCATCAACAGGAATTTGCAATCTAGTTCCGTATCCAGAAAGCCATCTAACCATATTCTCGTCTATTAAACTGCCATTACTCAAGACATGCAAACCAAAAGCAATATTATTTTTTCTTGCCCATTCTGAAACCTCTTCAGTTAATTCTCTGCCCATTTCTCTTGCTCCAGGCAAGAAAGGTTCTCCGCCATAAAGAACAAGTTCTAATTTTCGGGCGCCTCTTTCAGTAGTTGTTTTTTTAATAAATTTTTTAGTTGCACCTAATAATTCAGGACTCATCGATTTAAATCCATGAATTTGTTGACCTTTTTCTCCCCTGCCTTGATAACAATAAGGACATTCAAAATTACAATCATAAGTTAACAAAGCATTAAATTCAACATTTTCTCTTCCATCTTTCCATCTTCTGTGCATTTGGGCATATTCTTCTAATTCATCTAATCGGGGAGGAATTAATATTCCCTGTTCTTTCAAATCTTCAACTAAACCGTCTAATGAAGAATTATCAAGAGGTGCTAAATCTTTGCTTTTTAGTAATTGGGCTAATTCTGGATTAACTCTGCTTATAGAACCTCTTAAGGTATTGTAAACTAATTCAGTCCCATTATTCTCTCGCACAAATACATTAAATCTGGAATTTTTCATTTTTATTCTACTCCAAGCTTGTTTTGTTATAAAAAGGTATTGTTCTAAATTTTATAAACCTCTTGCTTCTAAAGTCGTAACACTTTTGAGGAAGCTGGGAGTATCTGTCCGTAGGACTCGGAATTCCCCGCCTCGTCGTTTTTGTTTTTAGTTTTTAGAAAATTGCCCCCTTCGTTAGCCCCTGAAATTATTGAATAGAACATCGGAATTCCTGTTAGTTTCGTTTTCGGTTACGAAGTCCCGAAAACCTGCGTCCGCAGAGTCGGGAGAAAGGGCGTTCCATCAAATGAGCGAATGCGATATCCTCAAAAATTGTAAATTTTTGGGACATCAGAAATCTTTGATTTCTTAGTGCATCAATAACAAGAATTTAGGGGCAGTTTTCCGTTACATTTATATATACAAAGGAATATACATATCTTGTAATGGTTATAGTAAAGGGGATAGTCCTGCCTTAGGGCAAGACAGTAAATCCCCTATTTTTTTAAAAATGAAAATTGCTATATTTGTGGATTCTGAAAATTTTCGTGCAAGTATAAATTGCATTAATGAAGAGCGTAAACAAGATAGGTATATTGATTGGCATAAAATTAATTTGTTTGTTCTAGATTATTTGTCAAATAATCCTCAATTTAAAAATGAAAAATTGAGTCATATTAGAACATATGTTTATACTGGAGAATATACTGAACATTTGATCAAAAGAATTGAAGATGCAATAAAAAAGGACACAAAAAATGAAAATTTGAAAAGAATTCTTGAATCAGCAAAGCATAATCGGCAGGCACAGATTGATTTTTATAAAAAAGCAAACTCGTACTATTTTTTTGAAATTAGAAAAAAACCCCTTCAATTTACATCTTCTAAAGGTATATTTCAGAAAGGTGTAGACGTACAAATCGCAGTAGATTTAGTATCTTTTGCTCATCAAAATTTTTATGATGTTGCGGTAATATTTTCAGGTGATATAGATTTACTTGAATCTCTTAAAACGGTAAAAAATTTAGGTAAGCAAGTAATAATATTTTCCCATTACAAAAATATTGCTGTTGAAATGAAAAGAGAAGCAGATATGTATATTAATTTTCAGAATCTTGCTGATAAACAATTGGATGGAATTGCACATATGTTCCAAAAGAAACAAAATCACTAGGAAAACTGCCCCTTTCCGTTTTTAGCCCTTTCTCCCGATTGAAACTAACATCGGAATTTAACGAAGTTTATTTTTCAGAGCGGAGGAATTTTGAGGCACCCCACAAAATTCCGACCTCGAAAAATAAATTTGGGTGGAGAAACCTGCAAGGTTTCGGAACCGTTAAATTCCTGTTCTATTCGTCCGAATACTTGGAGGACTTGATTTTTAGTGCAACGATGCCGAAGGCAAAAAATCAAAGTAATTTCAGGGGCGTATTCAATCAAGGGAACAAAGTGAGCTATAAAGAATAAGTATCAAGGGGCAATTTTCAGTTCGTCGTTCGTGGGGGGAATTCCGTTTTTTGCTTCTTTTTTCTTAAAACAGACGATTTTTAGAGTGGGCTTTTATTTTGGTTCTTTTTCTAAAAAAAGAGATAAAAAGTATATTTAATTCTTCGTTTATTATTTCTTAGAAGTTAGTCACATACTTTTTGTCTTTTTGCACAATATATCCGTCATACTCAATAAATTCTTTTATTATTTCATTTTTGCAGTTTAGAGAGATTTCTTTGCCGGGAGGGTATTTAGCAATCTCAAACAAAGCATCTTTTCTTTCAGAACTATCTTCTGAACTAATAAGAAATAATATTTCATGTATGAATTCTGAAGTTAAATCGTATTCTGAAAAGTTTTCGATTATAGTTTTTAATATTTTAAAATCATCTATTGAATAGATTTTCTCAAGCGTCTCGATGTCTTTAAAGAGATATTTTGTATGGTTATTTTTCATAATTCTAAACATATTGGGGTTTAGCAATAAATTATATTTTTCAAATAGTTTCAGGTAAATAAATAGACACATTGAAGAATTGTTTGATTTCGCAATACGCTTAATCTCTTTCATATCCGATGTTGGGAAACCTATCCATTCAATAAATTTGTCTTTGTTGAATTTCACTGTCTTAACATCAAAAAAAGATTTTAGAAAATTAATTTCTTTTTCTTGTGATGGAGCGAGGTATATTAATGGTTCGGATTCCCTTATCAATTCTAAGTTTGAAGTGATTACTTCAAAATCAGGGTACATCAACATTTTTATTTTTGAATCTTTTAAACTTGAAGGGTCGTATATTTTTTCATAATCAAGTTCTCCCATTTCTCCAAAAGGATTTATAATAACCAAACCCTTATTTTCACATATATTTCCAATTCCAAGAAGATTGTTCTTGTTTCCGACCATTTTTATGAAAGTATTTTGTTAATATTAATAAATCTTTTCATATATTTTAAATGTCGAGCGAAGCGAGTGTAGATGTCCTTTAGGACTAGGAACTCCCCCCTTAAATTAAAGAACTCCCCCTTCTACTAATAAATATCGAACGAAGTGAGTGAATATGTGCGAAGCACCGAACTCCCTCCCGTTTTTCGTAATTTAGAACTTAAACACAATTGAACTTAACATCGGAATTTAACGAAGTCGCACGAAGTGCGATTTGGGAAAAATGCGAGCCGAGAGATTTTCCTTCAAATCCGTGTTAAACGTCCCGAACGAAGTGAGAGCGCAGCGTGGTCGTAGTGGAGCAAAGCGGAACGGAGAAGTTCTAATTTTGTCGCGTTAAGAAAGTAGTTTTTGTTGTATTTTTTTTACTTCATCAAGGCTTTTTGATTTTCCATGAAACCATAAATCCAATCCATCATTTTCAAATCTTGGAACGACATGAAAATGTAAATGAAAAACACTTTGTTGAGCATCTTTTCCTGATGCGTTTAAAATATTAACTCCTGTTGCTCCAAGTTTTTCTTTACATAAAATTGCCATTTTTTTACAAACTTGATTAATTCTATTAAGAATTTCATCAGGAGTTACAAATATATTCTCAAAGTGTTTTTTTGGAATAAGTAATAAATGTCCGTTAGATGTTGGATTGATATCTAAAAAAGCCTTGACTAAATCATCTTCAAATAATTGAAAACAAGGTATTTCATTATTTGCGATTTTACAAAAACTACATTCTGCCATAATAATATAAGATTTTAATTAATATATAAATTTAGCGACAAAATTAGAATTACGTTTAACATCGGAATTTAACGAAGTCGTTTAAGTTCGGAGCGAAGCGGAGAACATTAAACGATTTGGGAGAGGGGCGAGCCGAGCCCCGAACCGTTAAATTCCTGTTAGTTGCGTCGCCAGCTTACGAGCGAAGCGGAGTTCTGGCGACCTGCGTCCGCAGAGTTATTTTCAAGGGCGTTTCTATCGAGTGCGAAGCACAATCAAGAATAAGAATTAAGGGACAATTTTAGTCGTGCGTCGTTTCGTGGGGGAGGGGGCGTCGTGTTTTTTGCTTTTTTTTACAAAAAAGAAGATTAGTAGGGGACGAGAAACAGCAATATTTATAAGTATGTGTAGTTATTTGCTTAAGTAGGCGGGGTTTCATGAAAACTAAAAACATTACATTAAAAGTAAATTCTGAACTTTATGATAAATATAGAGCGATATGCAAGAAAGAAGGCTGGATTGTATCTCGTCAATTTGAGAAGTGCATGGAGTTAGAGATTAGTAAGAGGGGGCGAGAAAATGTCAAGTGATCTGACTTTCATAACCAATGAAGGCGGACAAAGTCTTCTTCACAGATTTACTGCTTTAATCAAAGATACAAGATATTTTGACTGCTTAGTCGGATATTTCTATGCAAGCGGATTTTACAGCATCTATAAATCATTAGAAAAAACTGAGAAGATTAGAGTTCTGATTGGAATAAGCACAGATAAAGAAACATTTGAATTGATTTCAGAATCAAAAAAAGAAACACAACAAACTCTGCCTTCATCAACCAAAGAAACAAAAGAGCAGTTTACCAGCCAGATAGTACAAGAAATGGAAGCTTCTAAAGACTCTTTTGATATTGAGGAAGGGATTCACAAATTTATCGAATGGCTTAAATCTGGAAAATTAGAGATTAAAGTATATCCTGCTGACACAATTCACGCAAAACTGTATATCATGACTTTCAAAGAAGGCGATAGGGATGTCGGAAGAGTAATCACTGGCTCAAGCAATTTTACTAAAGCTGGATTAAGAGATAATATTGAGTTTAATGTTGAATTAAAAAACCATTCTGATTATGATTTTTCTCTAAAAAAGTTTAATGAGCTTTGGGAAAATGCTGTTGATGTTTCTGAAAAGTATGTTGAAACCATAAAAAAGAAGACTTGGCTAAATGATGAAATAACTCCTTATGAATTATATTTGAAATTCTTGTATGAATTTTTAAAAGAAAAAATAAATATTGACAAAGAGGATATTTTCAAGGACTATCTTCCAGAAAATTTTATGGATTTAAAATATCAGAAAGACGCAGTTATAGATGCAAAGATGAAGTTAGGCGAATATGGTGGCGTGTTTATTTCTGATGTTGTAGGTTTAGGTAAAACTTTTGTTTCTGCAATGCTTGCTCTGCAATTAGATGGGGGAACATTAGTCATTGCTCCACCTACATTACTTGATAAGGATAATCCTGGCTCTTGGAGAAATGTATTTTTTGAGTTTGGAGTCAGACAAGCAGATTTCGAGTCAATCGGGATGCTTGACAAAATTATTCAAAGAGGAACTGAAAAATATAAAAATATAATCATTGATGAAGCCCATAGATTCAGAACAGAATCAACTCAAATGTATGAAAAACTTTTTGAAATTTGCAGAAATAAACGAGTAATTCTTGTTTCGGCAACTCCACTTAATAATACTCCTTTAGATATTTTAAGTCAAATAAAGTTATTTCAAAATGCTCATAAATCAACACTCCCGAGCCCAAAAGTTAGGGACTTAGAAAAATATTTTAAGAAACTTCAAAATAATCTTAAAGGTCTCGATAGGCAAACAGATAAGGATGAATATTTAAGAATAATAAAGGAAAATGCTGAAGACATAAGAGAAAATGTTTTGCATCACCTGATGGTTAGAAGAACAAGAAACAACATTTCTAAATATTATGGAAAAGACTTGGAAACTCAAGGCTTAAAATTCCCAGATGTAGCTGATCCTGAGCCAATAGTATATCATTTTAACGAAGAGCTGGATAAGATTTTCAATAAGACTCTTGAGTTGATTATTAAGGAATTCAAATATGCAAGATATACTCCATTGCTCTACCTTAAAGAAGGAGTATCACAGCCTGAAGAGATTTCCCAGAAAAATATGGGAAAATTTATGAAAATACTTCTTCTCAAGAGGCTAGAGAGCAGTTTCTTCGCATTCAAGATGTCTGTCGAGAGATTTATTCATTCATACAAAAGATTTATTGAAGAATACAAAAATGGAAGAGTGTATGTTAGTAAAAAGCACATCAATAAAATTTTTGAGTTCTTAGAAGATGATGATAGGGAATCAATACAGGAATTAATTGAAAATGAGAAAGCGTCTGAATATTCTTCAAAAGATTTTCTTCCCCATTTCATAAAGGATTTAGAGCATGATTTCAAGCTACTAGAAGAAATTGAAGATATGTGGAAAAATGTAAATGAAGATCCAAAGCTGGATGAGTTTATTAAAAGGTTGTCCAAAGAAAAGATACTCAAGGAGCATAAGCTATTGGTCTTCACAGAATCCAAAGAAACAGCAGACTATCTTTATTCAAAGCTGAATACTTCAAAATTTGACAATAGAGTCATGGCTTTCTCAAGCAATTCTTCTGCATCCGATAGATTGAGGACAATTGAGAATTATGATGCGAATTACCCTGAGCATAAACAGAAAGATGATATTAGAATATTAATTTCAACAGATATATTATCTGAAGGTGTGAGCTTGCACCGTTCAAATGTTGTAATAAATTATGACCTGCCTTGGAATCCTATTAGAATGATGCAAAGAGTTGGTCGTGTGAACAGAGTAAGCAAAAATCCACCATATAGCACAATTCACACATATAATTTTTTCCCAGCAGGACCTATAAATAAAGAGATTAGCTTAACAGAAGCAGCCGAATCAAAGATTAAAGCATTTATAGAAATGCTTGGCAATGATGCAAAGCTTCTCACTAATGAAGAAGTAAAATCCCATGACTTGTTTACTAAATTGACATCCAAGAAAATTATTACTGGAGAGGATGAGGAAGATGATCCTGAATTAAGGTATCTTACATTTTTGCGACAGATAAGAGATAAAAATCCAGACTTATTCGAGACGATAAAGAAATTGCCAAAGAAGGCAAGAACAGCCAAGAAGCATTCAGGAACTGGAAATTCTGTTCTGACTTTCTTTAGAAAAGGAAAGCTAAGAAAGATATTTATGACAAATGGAAGTATTGTTGATGAGGTTGATTTCATCAAAGCAGCAGAAATTCTTGAAGCTGGAAAGGATTTAAAGAGGGAAAAGCTTGACGCTGAATTTTACAAACATCTTGAATTAAATAAAAAAGAATTTGATAATGTGTTTATCCAAGAAGAAGATGAGCCGAAAGCTCCAGGCGGAAGAAGCCAAGAAGGAAAACTCCTTAAAACAATAAAAGCAATAATCAAGGCAAAAGAATTTACTGATGAAGACGAGGAGTATTTGCAGGAAGTCTTAAGATTGCTAAAAGAAGGTGGAATAGCAAAAGCCACAATAAAAAGGATAGTTGAGGAAATCGGAAATGAAATTAATCCTCTTAAGATTCTGGCTAAAATTAAAGCAGGAATTTCTCCAAGCGTTTTCCAAGGCACTTTTACCAAGAGTTCTGCGGATATCGCAGGACCTAAAGAAGTTATACTTTCGGAGTATCTGATTAAAAATGGATAAGGCAAACACAACAAAACTGCTTAATGAAACATTCAACAGCGACTTTGACATTAATCGCTTTGCAAAATTTGTCAAGGAATTATTCAATGAGTTTTCCATTAATCAGAAAAGCTGGTCTGTCTGGCAGGAATATCAGGATTACATAGAATCATATGTTTCTTTAGGAAATTATACTGACAAAGCAAAAAAAGTTATTGATGTTCTTGTTGTTAAGCTTAAGAAAAGCTCTTCGAGAGATAGAGCAAGGACAATGCAGAGGAATTTTATCGCAAAATATCTTTCTAATGCTGAAAAAGATGCTGCATTAGTCGCATTTTATGGAGAGGATAACGATTGGCGTTTTTCATTTGTTAAGATGGAGTATAATCTTGTGAAAGATGAATCTGGAAAAACTGTAATCTCTAAAGAGCTTACTCCTGCGAAAAGATATTCTTTTTTAGTTGGTGTAAATGAGCCAAACCATACATGCAGAAGGCAGTTTTTAGAATTAGTCATGCAAGATGAGATAAATCCTTCTGTTGATGAGATTGAATCTGCTTTTAGCATAGATAATGTTACTAAAGAGTTTTTCGACGAATATAAGGAGTTGTTTTTGGAACTTGAAGAATGCTTGCAGAAAGTTAAAAATAGAGATAAGCATGTTGAAGAAGAGTTTGAATCCAAAGGAATCTCTACTGTGGATTTTGCTAAAAAATTATTAGGGCAGATTGTATTTATTTATTTCTTACAAAAGAAGGGCTGGCTCGGAGTAAAAAAAGGCGAAAAATGGGGAGATGGACCAAAAGATTTTATGAGATGCCTATTTGGTGGCGGAATTAGAAATTACAAACCTTTAGTTCCATATAAAAATTTCTTTAATGAGATACTTGAGCCATTATTTTATGAAGCTTTAGCAAATGATAGAAGCGCAGACGACCACTTTTACAGATTGTTTAATTGCAAGATTCCATTCCTGAATGGAGGATTATTTGAGCCGATAAATGATTACAAATGGGCTGAAACTGATATTGTCATAGATAACACGATATTTGACAGGATTTTAACAACATTTGACAGGTTTAACTTCACAGTCAAAGAAGATGAACCTTTGGAAAAGGAAGTTGCTGTTGATCCTGAAATGCTTGGAAAAGTTTTTGAGAATCTGCTTGAAGTCAAGGACAGAAAATCAAAAGGAGCTTTTTATACTCCTAGAGAGATAGTCCATTATATGTGCCAGCAGTCTTTAATTAATTATTTGGAGACAAATACTACTATTAACCGAAAGGATATTGAGAAGTTTATACAATTAGGGGATTTGGCTCTTGACATGATAATAAAAGAGCAGGAGCAGGTCAAGAAATATGGGCGCTCGTATGATATCAAAGAAGAATACAGCTTGCCTAAATCCATAAAAGAGAATTATAAAGAAATTGACAGGTTACTTAAAGAAATCAAGATAGTTGATCCTGCTGTCGGCTCTGGAGCTTTCCCTGTTGGAATGATGAATGAGATAATCAAGGCTCGTTCAATACTTTCCATGTATTTCCATGAGAAAAGAAGCGATTATGACCTGAAAAGAGAGATTATTGAAAACTGCCTCTATGGTGTAGATATTGAAAGCTCTGCTGTTGATATTACAAAATTAAGATTTTGGCTGTCTTTGATTGTTGATGAATTAGATATGCAGAACATAAAGCCACTTCCTAACCTAGACCATAAAATAATGTGCGGAAATTCATTACTGGAAGAGTTTGAAGGAGTCAAGCTTTTTGATGAGAAACTACTTGGCGAAGTCAAGAAAGATGTTTCTTTTGAAGTAAAGCAGATAGAAAAAGAGATTGCTGAACTTTATGTAAAAAAAGGAGATATTGTCCGAGGAAAAAGCAACGGAAGCTCTGTCAAGGAAGTTGAAAAAGATATTAAGAAATTAGAAAATAAAAGGCAGAAATTGTTATCTGCTCCAAAAGATTCCTCAAGAGATATGACTTTGGATGAGGCAACCCAACATAGAATAAAAGAATCACAAAGAAAATTGTCTGAACTGAAAAGTTTGCAAAAAGACTTCTTTAATGCTGAAAACAGAAATCTCAAAAAGCAGTTAAGAGAGAAAATCGATAAAATTGAATGGGAACTGATTGAAGAAACATTGAAAGAGCAGGGCAATCTTGAAGCCATGCAGAAGCTTTCCCAATATCAAAAGAACAAAGCAAAGCCATTCTTCTTGTGGAAATTATACTTTGCAGAGGTTTTCCAGAGAGAGAATCCTGGGTTTGATGTGGTTATTGCTAATCCGCCGTATGTTAATGTTTCTAATTTAAATAGTTTGGATCGAAATCAATATAAGAAAAAGTATTCAATTACTAAGAATAAAGTTGATTTATATGCCTATTTTATTGAATTAGGAACAAGAATCCTAAGAAAAGAAGGCTCACTTACATATATCATTCCGCATACTTGGAAAGCAACATCAAGTTTTGAACTTCTAAGAAAATTAATCTTTGACAAAATGCATTTTTTAAAATTAGTAGAATTAACAGATAAAACTTTCGAGGCAACGGTTAAGCCTGTAGTAATTGTATTAAAAAATCAAATTGAAAAAGACTATGATATTACTGTTTTAAACGATTCTTTCGATGAAATAAATTTAATTAACATACAAGAAGTTTTATCTAAAAAGGATTATGCAATAGATACTGTTTCAACGACACAAGACAAAAAAATATTCGATAAAATTGAACAAGCAAGTATTCCGTTGGGAAGTATATTAAAATTTACAAGAGGTATAAAAACAAGTAATGATAAAAGATTTATTTCTAAAGAGCCTTTCAAAGAAGATAATTATAAAGTAATCCGAGGAAGGGACATTATCAAATGGCAATATTCATGGAATGGAGAATATATTTGGTATAGGCCAGATTTGATGCGAGAAAAAGTAGGATGCTTACCCCACACCAAAGAATTATTTGTAAATAAAGATAAGATTTTACTTCAAAGAATAAGTAGGGGAATTGTAGCTTGTTACGATAATCAACAAATTTTCTCTTTAGATACTACTTTAGTTAGTGTCAATACGCCCATTAAAGAAAAAACAGATAAAAAGTATATTCTTGGTTTACTTAATTCTAAACTAATAAATTTTTGGTATGGCAAGAAATTTGTACTACCCACCGTTTCAGGTTATGAATTACATCAAATTCCTATTAAGATAGATCAAGAATCAAATAAATATATTACCATTGTCAACCAAATTCTCTCAATCACAAAATCTGATGACTATTTAGACAACCCAGACAAAAAGTCAAAAGTCAAGAGATTGGAAAAAGAAATTGATAAATTAGTCTATAAGCTGTATGAATTAACGCCAGAAGAGATTAAAATTGTTGAGGAGTTTGACAATGCCTAAGCAACTTAGAGATTATCCTATTTATATTGCCCCACAAATTAGGGGGTATAAGGACAGAACAGGACAACCTATCGTGTTTGATGAAAGAACCAATAGGAACTTAAATCCCAATGATATAGATGATAAAATTCTCATTTATGAACGACAAGTTAAAGATTGGTTCTTGAATAGGGCTTCAAGATTAGTAAATGGTAATAAGAATGGTTTTATTGTCTTGATGATTTCTATATCCTACATAGAAGGAGTCCAGCAGTATATTAAAGGACAAACCAGTCATAATAATAGTGGCAGGTTTTTTAGAGAAGGAATGAGAAGAATATTCCAATTATCTGATTCAGACAATGTTTTAAATGATTTTTATGCACAAGTAAGGTGTGGTTTATTTCATTCAGGAATGACTCAAAACAAAGTTGTCATTAGCAGAGATTATGAACAAGTTATTGATTTCAGTGAACATAATACAATTAAGATTAATCCAAAATTGTTTCTAAGAGCGATAAGATTAGATTTTAATAGGTACATAAATTTACTAAAAAATCCTGAAAATAATAATGAAAGGAACAATTTTAATAGAATGTTTAGCAATATTTAAATGAAAATGGAGAAGGAGCAAGTTCAACAATTAGGAATTGATGGAGATAGTGTTAGAAGGGAGATCAATAGAAATATAAAAAATCCATTTGACGCATTTAATGAGTATATTTGGAATGCAATAGATGCTGGTGCAAAAAACATCAATATAAAAATCAAAAAAGATTCCAAGTATATTAAAGAACTCTCGATTATAGATGATGGTTGCGGTATTGATTATGAGCATCTAAACAAGAAACTGTTTGGAAAATTTAATACTTCTCAAAAAACCGAGGAAAAAGAACCAATTCATTCATTACCTCATGGAGAAAAAGGATTTGGACGATTCGCTTTTATAAAATTTGCAAATGATGTTACATGGAACACAGTTTATGAAGAAGATTCCAATAATAACTATGAATATTCTATCAAAATCACAAAAAATTCTCTTGATTCTTACAAACCCACAGCAAAGAAAAAAACAAATAAGAAAACAGGAACAGAAGTTATATTTAACTTTGAATCTATGAAAGAATGTGGGGCATTAACTTGTAACGAACCTAATGATATTTTGAGTAAACTAAAGGAGAATCTTTGTTTAGAATTCTGCTGGATTGTTGAACTTCTGGATATTAAAATTTCAATTAATAACAAATTGCTAGAGTATGAACAATATAAGGATCCTACAATTTTAGAGAAAGATATTAAAATTGCAACTGAAAAATTTGATATCAAATTTATTAAATGGAAGCAACAACTCAAGAACCAATCCTCAAGGTATTACTTAAAAAATTCTAAGAATCAAGAGGTTTTTGTAGGAACTACTACTCTCAACAATAAAGGCGATGATTTCTTTCATTCAATATACATTACAAGCGAGTATTTTGATGATTTCAGTATCCTAAAAACAAAGGGAGAAAAGACATATCAGGAATTGATTAAATTCATCGATAAATATCTAAAAGATAAAAGAAAACCTTATATCAAACAATTTGCAGACAATAAATTTGAGAAATTTGAAAAGGAAAAGATACTTCCATCTTTTAACAAGTTTGAAGAAAAAGTCAAGAAACCATTATATGAACAGGCTGTAAAGGAAGTAATCAGTTTTGCTCCTTCTTTAGTATCTACAAAAACGAACAATAGTCAAGTAAAAGTGTTATTACAGCTAATCAATAGATTATTAGATGATGATAAATCAAGAGACACTCTGTATGATATATTATCAGTCTTATTGGATGATGAAAATAAAGAGTATCTTGATGAATTGAAACGGTTGCTAGATAATTATGGTTTAAAGAATATTTTAGGTACTATCAAATTGATTGAAGATAGATTAGCAACAATTCAATTGCTAGGAGATATGAATGATAATAATGAATTCTATTGTGATGAATCTGACTTACAAAAGCAGATAGAAAATCATTTTTGGATATTTGGAGAAGAATACCATTTAATGCTATGTGCTGAAGAAGATGATTTTACTAAGTTGAGGAATATATATGTAACTCAAGTTTTAGAAAAAAACAAAAAAGAGTATGAACAAGTCAAAGTATCGCAAAGACAAGTTGATCTTTTTATCTGTGGTATAATGTCTGAAGGTCATAAGACAAATAGGAATCTTATCATAGAAATTAAACATCCTGATAAAAATATCAATTTTGGAAATTTTAGACAAATCGAGGATTATAGTCGTATAATAAATAAAACAGACGGTTTAAACAATCCTGATCGAGATAAATGGGATTTTGTGTTGTTGTGTAAGAATATTACTGAGAAAGATAAAAAGGATTTTGACGAGAGGTTCATAGATAGTTTTTCAGGATTGATACATGATAATCAAAAGAATATTAGGATTTTTGTTAAGAAATGGTCAGATTTGTTAAGGGACGTAGAAGATAGATTAAAATGTATGAAAGATAAACTAAATGTTAAAAAGAAAAATCTTATTCCTAAATCTTCCAGCAAAGCGAGTTTTATCGATAAATTTGATAATTCTGCAAAAAATGAGAAATAAAAATGCCATATAAATTCAGCCCATCAAGTTTGAGTCTTTTGAAAGAATGCCCCAGATGTTTCTGGCTTGCGTTTAATAAAAATGTTAAGAGGCCTGCAGGAATATTTCCAAGTCTTCCAAGTGGAATGGATGGAATCCTTAAGAATCATTTTGACAGGTTTATGGAAAAAGGAGAATTACCACCTGAACTTCAAGAACTCAATGGAGATGTTAAGCTATTTGATGATGCAGAACTACTCAAGGTATGGAGAAGTAATTTTAAAGGAATCCAATGGACTGACAAAGAAGGAAATCTATTCAGAGGTGCAGTAGATAATATCTTGAAGAAAGGAAAGAAGCTTATTGTTCTAGACTACAAAACAAGAGGATATCCTTTAAAAGAAGATACTGCTGAACATTATCAAAATCAATTAGACATATATAATTTTTTATTAAGAAAAAATGACTATTTAACTGAGGATTATGCTTACTTAATTTTCTACCATCCAGATAAAGTAAACGATGATGGATCAGTAATTTTCAATACTGATATTGTTAAAATGAAGATCAATATCAAGAATGCAGAATCAATCTTTAAGAAGGCACTTAAAACACTTAAAAGAGAGATGCCTGAACCTGCTGATGATTGCGATTATTGCAAATAGGTGGATAATTGTAATTGTGAGATAAAATGATTGACAAACTTCTGAATCCTAAAATCATAATCGGAACCATATCTTTTGTTTTTATCATGGTTGTTCTTTTTATGATGCTTGATGGAATACAAGACAGCCCTTTAGCTGAAAATGAACAGGCAAATAAAACTATTCAAGAAACAAAAGAATCATTATCTCTTTTAACTAATGGTTATTTTCTCGCTGGAAGCATAGCAAGTGCAATAGCATTGATAGGATTCTTCATCTGGTTATATCGTAGATACAATTAGTTTTCTCGCCCCCTTCTAAAAAATATAAATTTCTTTTACGAAGTAAAAGTGTAGATGTCCGTTAGGACTAGGAACTCCCCCCTTAAATAAAAGAACTCCCCCTTCTAATAATAAATATCGAACGAAGTGAGTGAATATGTGCGTAGCACGGAACTCCCCAAAACTAAAAAAAAGAAATGGAAATTTTATTGTATTTAACATCGGAATTTAACGAAGTCGCTCGAAGAGCGATTTGGGAAAAATGCGAGCCGAGCATTTTTCCGTTAAATTCCTGTTAATTGCCCCGAGCCGATAGGCGAGAGCGCAGCGTGGTCGAGGCGAAGCCGAAGAAGTTTGAGATTTGGGCGTTCTATCAAATGAGCGAATGCGATACATCAAGAACAAGAATAAAGGGACACACTCTAAATACAATAAAGAATCTGGCTTAGTTTATTATTTCTTTTAACTTTTCTTTTAATAGTCCTTTTCTTTTTTTAATGAATTCTGGAAATTGATTAAATTCTAAAATATTTGGGATAATATGGTTTTCACAAAATTTTTCTACACTTATATTTTGCTTTTGGCTTTCTGCAATTACCCAATCGTTTAAGTTTTTATCTTGTTTAGATTCATTTTCATTAGCATCTAATAATTGAAGATTTAAGATGCTATTATTATTGTCAGTATCAAGATAGAAATTAATCTTATCTTCAGATATTTTTTCTTTTAATAATTTATATCTAAAAGATGAATGTGGATGTAAATGATCTTTATGGAAATCACCATTTTTGTAATCTAAATTAGGATATAGTAAAGCTAAGATTGAAAATGTCAATCCTCCATCTTTTTGATTTTTCAACAAATTATCTATAAAGTCATCATCAATAGTCATATCCTTGGTAGTTCCTTTAAGTTTGTCTTGAATTTGACTGATTGGGAAATTAGTAAGCTGCGATTTTATCTTTTCTTTATTGACATCGGATGTAAAAACGGTTCTAATACTTGTAAGAATTTGATCAGCTTGACCTCCAAAAATTCGTTTTATTAAAACGATATGAAGCCATTTTTTTATCAAAGCTCTATCTTCTTCAAATTCTTTCTTTGTAGGAAAGCCATCGGCAATATTTTTATGATATAGATAATAGATTATAGGCAATAATGCGTGTTTGGATGTTAGAGAAGATTCAACAAATCCAAAACCTTTAATTAAGTCAAAAGTTCTATGAATTGAAAGACTAATTTTATCCCATTCTTGTTCAAAATTTTTGGCATTATCTCTGCTAAAATTTGTTACTTTGAATCTAATATCTTTGCTATGAAGCAATAAAAAAGATTTTAATATGAAATCTTTGTCGATAAAGAATCCTTTATCTCTTATCTCATCGACTAATTGATGAATCTCTTTTCTTGCATCTTTTTCAGACCAATTAGCAACAGCAATCGACATAAGTAAATCTGAAAAATCAAGAGGTTCTCCACCACTATTTATTCTTATAAAAATGTTTAATGCCTTATCTATATCTTGTTCCTTTTCTAAGAAATAATTGATTACTCTTTCTGTATGGATAACTTCTTGTAATCTTGATAGTGTTTCATAAGTAAATTCATTTTCTTTATAGTTATTTTCATCCAAGAATTTATTAAACTTAAAATTGTTTCTCAACTCTAATATTTTTCCAACCTTAAACCATTTTTCAGGATTCTTTTCAGATTCTGATTTTGTCAAAAATTTAAATTCATAGATTCTGCCATCTTCTTCGTCTTTCAATGGCTCAAGAATATTAAGATATAAATGTCTTGTTGGTATAGCATATTCTGTATCTTCCCACCAAACACGAGGTTTCTTGTAAGCATAACTTCCTTTTAGTCCAATATAAAGAGAAGTTAATCTTTGCTGACCATCAAGAACTGCTGTAAAATCAGAATGTCCATTTGTATCAATTTCTTGATTATGGGTTTTGAATCCCTCTCTAAAAATTCTTAGAAATTTATAAAATTTATATGCTGTTTTTGTCTCGCCTTCAACACGCCAAAAAAGAAAAGAACTTATAGGATAATTTCTCATAATTGAATCAAATAACCTTTCAATTTTGGAATGTTCCCATTCAAATTCTCTTTGAATTGCAGGAAGTAAAAAATGGTTGCCTTCAATATTTTCAATAGCTTCTATAATTGTGATAGGTGTTTGAAATGACATATAAACTTAATAAAAGCAGATTCTTTATAAAATTTCGTATTTAAGTCAGATTCCATTACAGATTATATCCAGTGCGTAGCACAATCAAGAGTGTGTCCCCTTTCTATTTAGCCCAAATCTCAAATTGCAATTAACATCGGCATTAACAGAAGTTTTTTGCCCTCGTGAGCCCGAGCCTCGTGAAACAGAGGTGCGAGGGCGAACAGAGATGGCAAAAAATTTGGGAAACCGAAGTGCAACGAGGTTTCCTGTTAATGCCTGTTATACGCCCCGACGACTGAAAGGAGGAGAGTGCAACGTGGCTCGGAGCGAAGCGGAGAGAGTCAAGTTTGGGTCTCGTCCAGCACGAAGTGCAATCTAATAAAACATTAAGAAGTCGCCTTTATTCTTCAGGGAAGAAGTCGGTATCAATTTTTTTAATTTGGTAGGTTTTTTGTATGCTTACTCCTACATCATGTTCAATCATCAGTTTTGCAAGTTTAGGTCCATCAAGAAGAATTATATTCTTGGGTGTTTTTTTGAGGATGTCTGTTGTATCTCTTGGAAATCTTGAAGTTGTGATAAATATCCCTTTATTTACTCCATGTAAATCTAATGTTCCAACAAAATCCCTTACATCTCTGGCAGTAACAGAATTTCCTTCGCCATATCTTTTTGCTTGGAAGAATATTTTGTCTAACCCTAATTTATCTTGATATACTATTCCATCTATACCTTCATCTCCAGAACCAGGGGTTGCTTCAAATCTTCCGTATCCCATTGCAGATAATAATTCGCCTACAACTTCCTCAAAAAAATAAGGATCAACATTTCTCAATTTTTCCAATAATTCTTGGGCTAAACTTGCGTTGATTGAATTATAACCTTTTTCCATGAGTTCGTCAGGAGTAACATCCTCGACTTCTTCCTCATCTTTAGTGGTTTCCTTTGATGTCTCTTTCTTTATAGTTCTAAATTCGATAAATTCAGGAAACTGCTCAAGAAATTTTATATCAATTTTTTCAGTTTTCTGCTTCAAAACTTCTAAACCATTATCAGTAATTTTTATGTATCCTCTTTTTGGAGCAGACAACAATCCAGCTTTAAGCATGTAAGTTCTTGCCCATCCAATACGATTATCAATAATAGGTTGCTGTCCGGATGGAAGCAATTCTTTTCTTTCTTCCTCTGTTAATCCAAATTCATCAGATAGTGAAGTAACTACATCTCTAGTTTTATGTTCTTGTCCGTCTGAGATGCTCTTCAAAAGAGGAAGCATTAATGTTTGATAATCAGGTATTGCCATATTATTTAAGATTAAGAATAATTGATATATAAAGGTTTTTAATAAAGGCGACTTCTTTCCAATACGTTAGAAACCCAAACTCGATTGCGTATAACATCGCGATTAAGAGAAGTTCGGTTTTGAGGCAACCCACAAAACCGAATTTGGATGGAGAAGCCTGCAAGACTTCGTAATCTCTTAATCGCTGTTATATTCGTCTGACCAAAGGGAAGACCTAAAATTTAGTGCAACGTTCCGTAGGAAAATTTTAGAGTTTTTAGATTACTGATAAATTCGACCGTAGGGAGTGAATTTGTCCGAAGGACGAGAGAGGGGCGTCAGATTTTTTGCTTCTTTTTTCTAAAAAAAGAAGATAGAAGGGGCGTCTTGTTTTGGTTCTTTTCTGAAAAGAACATTAGTTCTTATTTCTAATTCCAATTGCTTCTTCAATTGCATCAGAGATATATTTGGAAATCCAATCATATCTTTCTTTACTATTGCTTCCAGCAGGATTGTAACATTTTACCACAGAAGATAATTTATTGCCTGTATTACTAAAGGTAATTGAATCGAAAGGATTTTTCCCTTGTTCTGTAATGTAACCTTCTTGATTTTTTAAGCCATGAATATAAATTCCGACTACACCCATTCCAGCATTCCAAGATTCTATAATCTCATGGTTTATCCATTTTCTTCCAGCTGTGTCTTTTCCCACTAAAACTACGGTGCATGAGCGACCTTTCATTTGTTCTTTTATCCATCTCTTTATTTCTGATTCACCAGCATTAACAATCGTTTCCCAGTCATTGTCTGGTGCAGGTTTGTTTCCCTCAATAGTTCCAATATTACGAACTTGTGAAACACGCCAACAATCTGGTTTATAATGAAAGCTGTAAAAAACTTGTCTTTTAGTCATTTTAAATTCCTCCTCTCACAATCAGGATAAATGTGATTATAAAGATTATTATAGAACCATGCAATAAAATTACTGTTGGAGAAAACAGAGTATAAAACCAATTTTTGACTTTCCCATTTACAGATAATGTATCAAATGAATAAGGGTCTATGTCTTTTCTTTTAGTTTTCCGAATTAAATTATATACTTCTCGGAATAATCTTTCTTGACGTAAGTAATAAGTATCAAGACCCCAGAATGCAAGAGCAGGAAGTAATGCTAAGTATAGATAAGATGAAGATAGGTCTTTTAGAGTTAAAGCAAATAAACCCACAATTAAAGTAATGTTCCAACCCTTAAGAATAAAGGAATTTGATGCCATTCTATTGATTGCCAACTGCAAAAATTCAAGATGTCTTTGTTTGTCATCTTGTTCATATTTCATTTTTAATATCCTCTTTAATTTTATTTGCGATAACTTCTGCAAGTTTTACAGGAACTGCGTTTCCAATCATCTTGTATCCATCTGCAACATCAATATAAAAAAATTCGAAATCATCTGGAAAAGTTTGTATTCTTGCACATTCTCTTACAGACAATCTCCTATAAAGATGTTCTTTGCCTTTTACAAATTCTCTCTTATTCTGTTCAATAAATTTCATCTTTGGTGCTTGTGGATGAATTGGGGCGTGTCTTCCTCCTGCTTGAATTGTAAAAGAATGTTCATCCCAACTTCTTACACGATTCCTTGACATATAAATTGTAGAAAATCCGCCGTTCATATATTCATGATTTAGAATTTTTGTTTTTCCATTAGTTTTGTTTTTTTCCATTGCAGATTTTGCAGGAGGTAAATCACCGATTGCATCTTTCAAAAAAACCTTAGAGTTTGTTGGTTCTGGAAATTCAAATTTCTTTTTTAATTTATTGTGATAACCAACAATAATAACTCTTTGTCGGTCTTGCGGAACACCATAATCTTTAGCGTTCAATAATTTATAAGAAACATTATACCCAATTTCTCTAAATGCTTGGATTATTTTTTTAAATTCTGGTAGATGTTTATCTGATAAAAGTCCAGCGACATTTTCAGCAAGAAAAAATAAAGGTTGTTTAGCTTTTATCAATTCTACATAATTATAAAATAATTTTCCTCTTGGGTCATTTATTCCTTTCATTGCTCCTGCAAGACTCCAACTTTGACAAGGGGGACCTCCAACAAAACCAACAACTTCAGGAATTTCTTCAGGTCTTATTTCAGTTATGGATTTTTTACAGATAGGATGATTATGATTCTTTTCAAAGGTTTCCCAACATCCATGCCAGTTATCATTTGCAAAAGCTAAACTAAAACCTGCATTAGAAAAACCTAAGTCAAGTCCTCCTGCTCCTGAAAAAAATGATGCGATTTTCATTATGATTCCTCGCTTATATTAAGAGTATTCTTGAATAATTTTTTAGGAGATTTTAACAAATTAATATCAAATTTTAATAATGACTCTACTCTTGAACTGGCATTATGTATTCTAAAAGATAAAGTCCAGTCATTATCCATTGTAACGATTGCAGTTGTATCATTATTTTCTTTTAATTCCATACTTAAAATTTTTGTAGGTAATGGAACTTTTGGAGTTTTGTATTTCGGTTCAATTTCATTGAATGGTAAATTTAAAGTCCCATTCAGGTTATATGCTTGAATTTCAACAGAATTTTTACTTTTTATTACTTTATAAAAATCTTTATTTCCGATTAAATAAGAAACTAATTTGGAAGCAACTTTATTGTCTTTTTCATAAAGAGCTTTTAGTTCTTTAATGAACGCATTTAAGATCGGAATATAAACAGAAGAATGATAATCACCAATTTCACTCCATTTTTTTGTTGCGTTGCTTTCTTTTCTTAATCTTTCTAAGTTCTTAAAAATAGGGGTTACAGTATCAAAATATTCTTTAGAAACCTTTACTCCTAACCACTTTTCTCCAAAATCTATATTTGAAGATAAACGTGAATGTTTTACTGCATGATGATTGTTTTTTGCAGAAACTCCTATTTCCCACTTTTGCAATAGTCTTATTGCAAGAACATCTCTGACATCTCCTTCTTTGCCAAAATTATCTGATAAAATTTCAAGTTGTAGAATATCTTTTTTACCAATATCATTTGAAAGTCTTGGTTCAATATCCATCATAAAATTTACTGCAAAACTAGAAGAGAGTAAATAATCTGCTTGTTCTGTTTTAGTTGTATTTTCAAAACAACCCTTAGCAATATCAAATGAAGAATTTTTAATTACTTCAACATTAGTTTTATCTTTTAATTTTTCTTCAAATTGAGAAAGCAAAGCATACTCAAATGCTTTCCCAGTAGTCATTTGTTTTGAATTTGTAGTAACCATTTTACCCCTTAATATATAGTTGAGCCAATGTTTTTATAACTCTTTCTATTTATAAATTGAAAATCTTCCAAAGTATAAATATTTTATGCGTAGTTGTCCAGTGGTCAGTGAAAAGACGCCCCTAATAAATCTCTTTTTCCGCAGAAAAAGACTATCTTGACGCCCCTTCTAATAAATATCGACCGAAGGGAGTGAAACTGTCCGAAGGACTAAGCCCCTCTCTCTTTTGTTTCTTTTTCTAAAAGAAAGGAAGTAATCCAAAAATTGAATATAACTGACGCATTTAACGATGTTTACGAAATCTTGCTTCAGATGGCTTCTGATTGCTGAATTTGTTAATTCTGGAATTTTATTGCTGTAAATATGGGTGAAGCTCCTGCAAGGAGCTGAGCCGTTAAATGCGTGTTAGAAGACCCGAGCGTAGCGAGAGTGCAACGTGGCTTGAGTTTTTCCGAGTTGTTGTTTTAGGACTTCGGCCAGATTCTATAATCTTATTTTAGGTTACGAGGAAAAATTTCTTCTAACTGACGCAT
>OFEK01000119.1_pt1 | contig 113882 bp, 102 predicted proteins | sample 1521131 | NCBI WGS metagenome assembly OFEK01 (sample SAMN05720209, study PRJEB24109) | activated sludge metagenome | isolation source: Anaerobic digester | place: China | collected 2015-12-16 | reverse complement strand
TCTGCAATAGGTATTGAATTGATAATGATGTGGTTCTTTTTGATAAATGTTGTATGTACTATGACATTTATTTTTACAGATAGCACAATCCTATGTTTGGTTTGGTTTATGCCTGCTTCCAGGAACTCAGATATAAACTCAGTCTCAATATTTCCATTTTGCCTTACGGTGGCATATATACTCGGTCCTGAGTTATATAATATAGTTTCTCCAAGCAATGATCCAATGGGTATTTTGATTAATACTGTATCTCGTGAATTAATCTTCTGCTGTATTTCCTGTGCAATTTTAGCCGACAGCATATTAATTTTGGGTGTATCTATAGTAATTGCCTCTATCTCACCTTTTTCATTTTTATTTATACATACTAGTTCATCATATCTCTGTTTTTCGGAAAAGGTTTTCTGTACAGCTTCATTTACTAATATATTTATAGCAGATTTTACTCTGTATTCAGATATATTGCTCATATAAGGAAGAATAGTTTTTTCTGCATATTTTACAATAATCACGAATAATATTATTGTAGCAACAAAACGTAAATATATATGTATTCTCGCTGTATGCCGTTTCTTCACATACCGGAAACGTCTATATAGCATTGTATTTCTTATCCACATCGAAACTACACCGCCACCTTTCCGAAAAAATAGTTGTTCCAAAAGCATTATATGAATACAGTAGTTTTTTTGTTACTATGTATTTTATTTTGCCAGTTTAAGTTATCAGTTTGGATGCATGTTTTATTTTGAAGAAATTATTTAGAAGAAGCAATATTGAAGGCTCTAAGCACCATAACGACAGCTTCTGGAATATATTTCTCCGAAAATTATAAATGCACCCTTGTAATTTTTTGGAGTTGACAATAACAGCTTGTTTTATTAATCTTGTTTTTGTCAATAATTTGTAATAGTATTGTGTAAATTTTAATAGTTACAGTGATAAATTTTATGCTATAATTGAAATGATTATTTTATAGCATGTGGGACTTATCACAGCAATAAAATAAAAAAATATTAAACAATAATTTTTAAGAGCTTGATTACGAAAATATATTTTAAGAGCAAAGATGCAAATATTTTTTAAGAGCAAGGATGTAAATATATTTTAAGAACTATGCTAAAAATCAAAGCCCTGAAATAATGATTTAAAAGCATTAAACATAAAGGAGTAAAGTAAAGTAAATCAAAGCTTTTTAGGAAGTGAGGAGGATTGTATGAACCAAAATAGAGCGGAACATTCAAGGGTTCCTGCGAAAAGAAGGAAAAAATTCAGGCGGATAAAAAAGATTCCTAATAGTTCAAGAATTAATAGATCTGCATCTGCAAATATAGATAATGGCGCCAGGAAACATGCAGGCAAAGCAAAACTGCTATCTGCAGGCAGGTATGCTCTTACTACCTGTAAAGTAATATTATTAATATTTACAGCTATATGTTGTGCCGGTGCCGGAGTTCTAGGGGGTGCTATACTGGGCTACATTAGAACTGCTGAACCTTTAACAAAGGAGCAATTGAATATAAAAATTGAAACTTCATATATTTATGACTCAAAAGATAATGAAATAGCCATGCTTACAGGAAGTTTAAATCAAAATAGGGAGCCGGTTTTTTACAAGGATACACCAGAATACCTGAGAAAAGCCTTTATTGCCATTGAAGATGAAAGGTTTGAAAAACATCCCGGTATTGATTTTAGAAGAATTGCAAGTGCAATATTAGGTATTGTTACAGGCTCTTCAAGCCATGGCGGGAGCACCATAACCCAGCAGGTAGTACGTAATATAACAAATAAGACAAAAAGATCTGTTGAGAGAAAAGTACAGGAATGGTATCTGGCAATAAAACTAGAAAGAGTGCTGGAAAAATGGCAAATCCTGGAATTGTATATGAATGTAATATATATGGGAAATAGCTGCCATGGGGTACAATCAGCATCAAGAATGTATTTTGGAAAAGATGTTAAGGACCTGTCTCTGGCAGAATGTGCACTTTTAGCTGGAATTACCAATAGCCCGACAAATTATGACCCTTATAATACTTACATTGACAGCGGAAGGGAAAATGCTGTAAAACGTCAAAGAATAATATTAAAGAAAATGCTTGAACTGGGTTTTATTAACCAAAACGAATATGACCAGGCTCTTCAGGAAGAGCTTAAATTCGTTGAAAAAGATGAGTCAGATAAAGAAATAAAAGTTCAGAGTTATTTTGTTGACTATGTCATAAATGAAGTAGTTAACGACTTAATGGAGCAGAAGGGTATGTCCAAGCAAATGGCGCTGACTATGGTTTACAGCTATGGAGTTTTAATCCATACCACAATGGACCCCGATATACAGAAAGTAATGGACGATGTTTTTATGGATGAGAAATATTTCCACCAGAATAAAGAAGTTACTCAGCACCCTCAGGCAGGTATGGTTGTAATTGATCCAAACAACGGGAATATACTTGCTATAAGAGGAGGTTACGGTGAAAAAAAAGCAAGCAACATATTAAATAGAGCAACACAGATTGAAAGACCTGCAGGATCAAGCTTCAAACCTCTTGTAGATTTTGGTCCCGCTATAGACAGACGTATAATAACTGCTGCTACAATATTTGATGATGCGCCTGTGTATTTTCTTGGACTTGATAAAAAAAGGTATCCTGAAAACTACACCAGATATTTTGAAGGTCTTATGACTACCCGCTACGCTGTAAAGCGTTCAGTTAACGTGCCGGCAGCAAAAACATACCTCATGTTTAAAGACCTTAATATACCACTTGAATATTTAAGAAAAGCAGGTATTGACAGGAATCAAAAGAACCTTTCAATATCCCTGGGAGGCCTGGAAAAGGGTGTAAGTCCATTGCAAATGGCGGCAGCATATGTGCCTTTTACCAATAGGGGAATATACTATGAACCGGTAAGTTATACAAAAGTAACTGATAAGGATGGCAACATTATCCTTGAAAAAAAGCCTGCATATAATGCAGTATATGATGAAGCAACAGCCTTTATAATGACAGATATGCTGAAAGACGTATGCCGCTCTACTAGAAGGCCTGGAGAATTAGGCGGTACAGCTGCAAAGCTGGGAACAATAAAGAATGCCAAAAATGAAATTATACCTACCGCAGGTAAAACAGGAACAACGGATGATGATAAGGATAGATGGTTTGTGGGCTATTCCAAATATTATACTGGCGCAGTATGGTATGGTTATGACCATCCCACCCCTATTGTAGGTGTACCTAATAATGATAACCCTGCTGCCCTCATATGGAATGCGGTAATGCAGAAAATCCACCGCAATAAAGCACCTTTGGATTTTCCCATACCATCTAATGTTGTTAAAAAGAAGATATGTGTTTATTCCGGGAAAATTGCAACTGATGCATGCACACATGATCCTAGAGGTGATGCTTCTTTTGAAGAATACTTCATAAAAGGTACAGAACCAGCAGACAACGACTTTTGTAATGCACATATAATTGCTAAAGTATGTAAAGATGCAAAAGATATTTGGGGCCACAACCTTCTTGCAGGACCTGATTGTCCTCAGGATTCCATTATGGAGAGGGTTTATGTTGCCAGGAAAATACCCTTCAGGCCTATGAAACCCGGTGATCCCTACCCTCTGGATTGGAAATACGAATATCCGGCTGGGGAATACTGCAATGTACATGGTTATTCCTCAAGTTCTACAACAAGTACAACAAACTCACAGAGTCAATATTATGAATACATGGATGTGCCACAACAGTTCAACCATCAGGGAGAAAATGAGCAGCTTACACAGATGCAGCAGCAGGAAGAGCTGTATCAACAAGAAAAGCAGCAGCAGTAATAGCATCAGGAAGAGCTGTACCAACAAGAAAAGCAGCAGCAGTAATAGCATCAGAAATAGCTGTACCAACAAGAAAAGCAGCACGATAACAGCAACAACACAATAAAACCAAGAATGAAAAAAGGGGACGGTTTTTCTGTTTAGACTTACTTAAGAGCAAAACAGAAAACCATCCCTTTTTCACGAAAGAACTGTCCTTTTCTTTCGTATGTTTCACATCCTCTTATGGTACAAAAACAGGAACTGCCGGAGCAGATTCTATGCCATCCACACTTTGACTATTCAATTCTAAATACTCACTAATTATTTCCCTGGCTATAGGTGCCGCATACATGCCATATACACCATGCTCTATAACTACGGCTACAGCAATTTGCGGAGTTTTATCAAGCTCGGCAGGCGCATAGCAAATGAAGACTCCATTATTGGACTGTCCTTCTCTATATGCCTCTGCTGTACCTGTTTTTGCTCCAACTTTGAAGGGCAGATCCTTAAAAACATTCACAGCAGTGCCATCTACAGAGTTAGCAACAGCTACCATCCCTTTTTTTACCGCTTCCATTGTTTCTTCCTTTACAGGAATTTGCTCATATTCTATTTCAGTTTCTTTCAATATTTTCCCATCACATTTCGTAATACACTTTATTAAATGGGGTTTGTATTTTATACCCCCATTTGCTATTGTTGCTACATAATTTGCCAGCTGTAAAGGTGTAAACTCATGATAAAGCTGGCCAATAGAGGAAGAAGCAGTATCAGCCTTTCCCCAAATATATGGTGAAACTTGCTTCTTATATTCCTTGTTTGAACGGATACCCTCAATTTCCCCGGGAAGTTCAATCCCTGTTTTTACGCCAAGTCCAAAATAAGCGGCCCACTTGTCTATATTGTCTATGCCGGTCATAACTCCGGCTTCATGAAAAAATATATTGCACGATGTAGCAAGAGCATGACTCAATGTAATAGCACCATGTGCACCTTTGCCATTTCTCCAGTCCATGCAGGTAAATCTCATGCCATCATAAGTTACATAACCCTTATCATAAATAACCGTTGAAGGAGTAATTACACCTTCTTCAAGAGCAGCAATCCCAATAAGGGGCTTAAAAGTTGAACCAGGGGCATATCTGCCCGAAATTGCCCTATTATACTCTGATGTTATCTCTTTCTGGGAAGGATCATTTAGATCCATAATTGCCTGCTGAGCTTCCTTGTTTTCAGGCCCAGCAAGAAAAATAGATGGATCATACCCGGGATAACTTGCCATAGCCAATACTTCACCATTATTTACATCAATAGCCACAACTGCCCCCGCAAATGCATCATGGAAGTGATACAGGCCATTAAGAAGTCTTATTTCCTTAATCCTTTTTTCTAGAATCCCAGTAGCAATTTTCTGAAGATTCATATCGAGGGTAAGGACAACATTATTTCCAGGTATCGCCGGGGTTTCTTCAATAACGCGTGTAAGCCTTCCTCTGGTATCTACCTCAACTTTTTTTGTTCCCGGTGTCCCCCTGAGTTCCTTTTCGGCGGAATACTCTATCCCTGTTTTGCCAATAATATCATTTATACTGTATCCTTCATTTTTAAGCTTGTTATATGTGTCTGCATCAATACCTCTGACATATCCTATGACATGAGATGCCAAATTGGCATTTATATACTCTCTCATATATTCAATGTCTGTAGTGACACCTCTGAATATATGGTGCCTTTCCTCAATTTCCGCTACAGATTCAGTAGAAACATCCTTAGCCAAAAGCACTGAGTTCAGAGATGTATAATTTCTTACTTCATATCTCATTACCATTATTTTATAGGCTTCTTCATCGGTATATTTCTTGTCGATGCCATATCGTTCTCTTAACGCTTTAAATAAAACTTTTATATCAATTGAACCGGTAATTTCAATTTTTATATAATTATCTTTAATCCATTTTTCAAGCCGCTCCTGGGATTTTTTGGCTTCAGAGCCGAAATCCAGAGGATCATAAGTTACATACTTACTAAAACTATTATAGTAATTATCACCGTTTTTCTCCAGTATTTTACACAGATCCAAAAGCATGCTGTTAAGCTCAGCTTCTTTAAGACGAGCATTGACTATCTGCACATTAAAACCAACCCGGTTTATTGCAATAGGAACTCCATTTCTATCAAATATATTTCCCCTGGCGGCCATGATCTTTTTATTCATCAAAAGCTTGTATTGCGAATCTTCGAAATACTGATTTCCGTTTATAATCTGCAGATCAACCAGTTTATATATTATCGCAGCCCCTGCCAGCAGGAGAAGCATTATTATAATATTATATCTATCTTTAAATACTCTTTTAAAAAAATTTTCTTCCATGATACCTAATACCACCATAACACCGGGAAATTACCGGCATATAAATATTTTGCCTTCTGTTCTATAAATAACGCACAAAAGAAACTATATTATAAAAATTTTGTGCACTTATGTTACCTTGTAAAACCATTTTTTACGTTATATATAATTTCATACAATCATTATACAGAATTCACAACTATTTATCAATAATCGATGTTTTCTAATTATATTTTGACACTTATTGAACAAGCGTGCTATAATCTAACATATGGAAATAAGAAACTTAAAGCATAATGTAAAGTATCTTCGGAAGGTTGTTTGTAGCATGAAAAAAAAACTAATGACTTTAATTACAGTAGCAATAATAAGTGAATTAGCTGCAATAACAGTGGTATTTTACCTTTTTTCATATTTCCTGAAGGATGAAACTATAGTAAATGCTGTAAGCGCAGACACAAAAAATGTACTGCCGGGGTATAGTTCAATATATAGCAATAGAAAAAGTGCAGCAGAAAATAGTCAGTCAGAGAAAAATCATATTGATGGCAGGAATATTATTGAGGCTTACATAGACTTTGTGGGAGACAGAGTTATAATTAAGGAAGATTTGTATTTTAAAGTGCCGGACAGAACAGAGGGAAATGATATAAACCATGTTAGTAATGAAAATGACATAAATTGTACTAGTGCTGTTGATAAAGTATACCTGTATATCCCCTCCCTTAATGCTGCAGATACTACTATTAAAAACATATTTTCAAATAATGATATAATAAATTCAGAATTAAATGGTATGGTGCTTGAAATACAACTTAACAGGTCCAGACAGGACAATCCGGCAGGACAAGTACAAAATACAGATAGGGAGATTTCAAATACATATATAAGTATAGACTTTGAAATTTTGCTTAATAATAGTACAGGTACAATTTCCCGCTCATGTAATGGCAAATGCGTTTACCTTGCAAATTTTCTTGCAACTCCAGCGGTATTCGCTGGGGAAACGCCTGTATTTATGGATAAAACGAGCTTTGGCGACCCCTACATATATGATATGAATAATTATTACATCACTTTTAAAACTGATAAGGACATGGAAATATATGCTCCTGGGATAAAAGAGGGTATACAAAATCCGACAGGAAATACCAGGGAGGTTTCTTTTACAGCAAAAAATCTTAGAGATTTTTCTGCAGTTATATTAAATGGTGAACATGATATACATATTGAAAAAGTTAAAAATACAAATATTTATTATATTAATACTAGTAAAGCGAATGATTATGTTAGAGAAGCCTTTTTGTTTGCTGTTGAAAAAATAGGACCTTACCCCTATGATAAACTTTTTGTTGTCAAAGCGGATATTCATCCTTTAAAGGGTATGGAGTTTTCAAACATGGTTTTTCTTTCAGATAAATGCTTTACTAACAAAGAAGACCTTCAGCGAGTTGCATACCATGAGGTCTTTCACCAATGGTTCTATGGCATTATCGGAACGAATCAGATAAATGAACCCTTCCTTGATGAAGGCATGGTAAATTATCTTTCTATGAAGTTAATGAACGACAACTTTGGCAATACTTTTGATAGTAGATTTTTGGATATGACTTTGCGGGACTATGGTTCGCGTAATGACTATTACAAGCTTGCATATACAGATGCTGCAGTATTCATGGCTAATATTCATCAAAAAATGGGTGATGATTTTTACAAATTACTGCAAAAAATATATAATGATAAGAAGTTCACAATTTTGTATTATAATGAGTTTGAAGAATATTTGAGACAATTTTCACGGGGAGGTTATTAATTTGATTGATAATATAAATACGAAAAACAGCAGTTCTGAATTACATGGCGAGATAAAAAGCTATACGGAATATACAGAATTTTTGCAGCACCATCCAAAAGGCCATTTTATGCAGTCCCCACAATGGGCCGGCGTTAAGTCAAACTGGGTTAATGAAATTGTTGCAGTAAGGAATTCTAAAGGTAACATTAAAGGCTCTATGAGTCTTCTTATACGAAAGGTGCCATTTATTAACCGTACAATAATGTACTCACCCAGAGGTCCTGTATGTGATATTCACGACCGTCAAACCTTTAAGGAATTGATTGAACAATCCAAAAAACTGGCACGTAAATATAAAAGTTATGTGCTTAAATTGGATCCGGATATAGAAAAAGAAGATACGGAATTTGAAAATATAGTTCGAGATCTGGGTTTTAAAATAAAAAATGCATCTGAAAATTTCGAAGGTATCCAGCCCCGCTTTGTTTTCAGGCTTGATATTAAAGGTAAAACCGAAGCTGAGGTTTTAATGGCATTTAATCAGAAAGTAAGGTATAATATTCGCTTATCAGCTAAAAAAGGTGTACAGGTGAAAATAGGTTCAAAAGCTGATATACCTGAATTTCATAAAATAATGGTTGAAACTGGTATAAGAGATGAATTTGTTGTAAGAGATCCATCATATTTTGAAACTATGCTTGACTGCCTGGGAGACAATATTAGATTATACCTTGCTTACTATAACGAAGAAATAATTGCAGGAACCGTTGCAGTTGTGTACGGAAATAAATGTTGGTATTTATACGGTGCCAGCAGCAATGAATACAGAAATGTGATGCCTAATTATCTTTTGCAGTGGGAAATGATAAAATGGGCTATTGAGTGTGGCTGCGATATCTACGATTTTAGAGGTGTATCGGGCAATCTTGATGAAAGCAACCCATTATATGGACTATATCGCTTTAAAAAAGGATTTGGCGGTAAATTTACAGAGTTCATAGGGGAACTGGACTACGTATTTAACCCGTTCATTTACAACTTGGTAGAAAAAGGTGAAAAGGTATTTCGTGAGTTAAGAAGACGGCTATTTATATTAAAGAATAAAGGTAATAACCAAAGTCAAAATGCACAGGAGAAAGATAACCAAAGCGAAAATACATAGGAAAGAGATAGCCAAGAGGAAAAACAGCAGGGGGATAATAGGAATGAATAAGTTAATAATTGAAAAGGACAAGCTTGATAAAAACATAGAGATTATAAAAGGATTAACACAGGCAAAAATAATAGCTGTTGTTAAAGGAAACGGTTATGGCTTGGGGGTGCTTGAATATACCCGCTTTTTATCAGAAAAGGGTATTGATATTTTTGCCCTGTCGGATGTTAGAGATGCTGTTTATATATCAGAAAGTGGTTTTTCGGGCAGGGTGCTTCTCCTGACCCCTACCAATGATGATGAAGAAGCTGAAATGATTATAAAAAATAGGATTACCACCACCATAGGCTCCATGACATCCGCACTCACGATAAATAATGCTGCCGCAAGGCTCAATGAAACAGCCCAGGTGCATATTAAAATAGATACAGGTTTTGGGAGGTTCGGGTTCCTTCCGGATGAAGTTATAGATGCCTGTACTTTTATTAGTACATTGTCTAATATTAAAGTTACAGGTGCATATTCCCATTTGTCATTCTCTTTTTCAAAAAAGCCGGAGCATATTTACTCTCAATATAGGAAATTTATCAATTCGGTTGAAATAATGCGTCAAAACGGAATTGATCCCGGTATGCTTCATATATGCAATTCCTCTGCCTTTTTAAGGTTTCCGCAGATGCACCTGGATGGGGTAAGAATCGGGTCTGCGTTTCTCGGGCGCATTCCAATTGAAAATGTATATGGACTTCAAAGAATAGGTTTCCTTAAATCTAACATTATAGAAACCAAAGAACTTCCTGGAAAGCACAATATAGGCTATGCAAATACTTTTAAAACCCGCAATCCCGTAAGAACGGGTATAGTTCCTGTTGGCTACAGGCATGGCTTTGGCATTGAAAAGTCAAGGGACACTTTTAGACTTATTGATTTATTAAGATACGTTTATAATGATATTAAATCTTTCAATAAAAAGTCATACGTAAGAATCGGCGATAAAAGTGCACAGATTCTGGGCAGAGTAAGTATGTATAATATTGTTGTAGATTTAACAGATATTGATGCAAAAGTTGGAGATGAAGTTGTTCTGGATGCAAACCCATTACTTGTTCCCATTGATATTGAAAGGGAATTCATTTAATTCCTGCCCACAAAAAGAGTTCCTACATCTTTACCATCCAGTATATCCATTATAATTTTAGGGTCCTCTCCATTAGCCAGAACCATATCTATACCTTCAGAAGTAACACCTTTAGCTGCCGCAACTTTAGTAACCATTCCTCCGGTTCCCCGCTGTGTCCCTTCACCACCGGCACATTTCTCAATTTCGGGAGTTATTTCGGCAACTACCGGTATCTTCCTGGAACAGGCATTTTTTCTTGGATCACAATTATAAAATCCGTCAATGTCTGATAATATTATAAGCAAATCGGCTTTTATGAGTTTTGCCACAATAGCAGATAATGTATCATTATCGCCAAAAACCATGCTGTCACCATTTTCGCCTTCCAGCTCCTTGACACATACTGAGTCATTTTCATTTACTATAGGAACAATTCCCTTTTCCAATAGAGTTTCAAAGGTATTAATAACGTTATTCCTTCTGTACTCATCTTCAACAACATCCCTTGTTAATAAAATCTGTCCTACAATATGCCCATATTCGGAAAAGAATTTACTATATATATGCATCAGCTCACATTGTCCAACCGCTGCTACAGCTTGTTTCTCACGTATTGTTCCGGGCTTTTCCGCAAGCTTTAATTTTCCCATTCCAACCCCTATTGCTCCAGATGTAACCAGCACAACATCCCTTCCCTGGTTTACAAGATCAGATAGCACCATAGACAGCATATCAATTCTGGATAGATTCACTTTCCCTGTATCATAAGTCAGAGTAGATGTACCTACTTTTATAATTATTCGTTTAGCATCATATAATCTTTTCCTGAAAATATTTATATCTTCCATGGATAATTGCTCCTAATTCATTATTAATTGTTAGCTGTTAATTGTTAGTTGTTAATTATTAGTTGTTAGTTGTTAATTGTTAATTACATTTTATTTGTAATTTTTCAGTCTTTACTAAAATCCTGTAATTTCAATGTCCCCCCACGCACCCATCTTATCATCTATAATTATCAACGCTCCATCAACACCTTCTATCTCAGATGCAAATTTAAGTGCTTTTTCAATATCAGCAGGGCATTTAACTCTATTGCATACTGCTGTTGCTGCTGCATCTGCCAAAAAGGCATCTCTTGAAATAATAACCGCTGCATCTGCCTTTCCAAAACTCAGGGAATGACCGACAGTTCCTGATGATGTACATACTCCAGCAGGAGTATGGTGAGGCTGGATTTTAATTGCTATTTTCTCACTTAACGGAGATTTACCTGCATAAACCCCGACTTTTCTTACAGAATTTGTTTTTATAAATATATCTCCGCCATTTTCAATAATTACTTCTTCATAGTATTTCAACAGTTCCTGTCCAACCATTTGACCTATAGCACCTGCTACAGCAGCCATAGGTCCTACTCCTGCTTTCATTGCAGCTTCACACATTCTATTCACAATGATAGCAGCACCGGACTTTGGAATAATAGGCTCAAGGCTTGTTAAGAACTCAGGATGTATCCTTATATAATCTTCAATATACTGCCTGTACTTCCTAACCAGATTCTGAGTTGTTTTGAGCAGGTCTTCCTGCACTAATTCCTTGCCTGCACTATTCTTTGCCTGGCTGCCTTTAGTCTGGCTGTCATTAGTCTGGCTATCTTTCACCTTGCTATCCTTTACTTGATTGTCTTCTGCCTGGTTATTTTCCCTAATCCTGGCTTCTGAAATACCTATGGTCAAATCGGTCTCATAAACACAAATATTGAAAAAACTGAGGTTTTCTCCTTTAAATAAGCTTCTGTAAGACCTTTTTTCATAAAAACTTTTTTTCATAAATTCTATGCTTTATCCCCGTTTCTTACACACATAACCTTTAATGGGCATGCTTTGACACACAATTCACATACGAGGCACTTTTCCTTATCAAAGGTAAGATTCCAATCTGTTTTGTCCATGGTCAATGCACCTGATGGACATACAGCCGTACACGCTCCACAATGAACACAGCTTTCTTCCTGCCATATAATGGATTTGGAAAATACCTTATAGTCGGCTCCCTGACTTTTAACAAACTCCAGACCGGCTTCAATATCCTTTTCCTCTCCTTCAATATCAACAACCAGGGTGCCTATCTTATTAAGGCTTACATCTGCATTAAGAATATTAAGCATAAGGTTATAATCTTTTATAAGGTGATATGTTACCGGAGCAGTAATTTTATTTGATGGAAAATACATTGTTACTTTAATCTTTTTCATCGATTTCCATCCTCCCTGATCTCTAATTTATTAACGGTATTAGTCAGTGGTAAAGATGATATAGGCTGGGTTATGAAAAATTCTCCTGCCATTATCAGTTCTCTTAATGTTACCGCAATTTCCCTAGCCTTCTTCATACTTGATAGAGGTGCTGAAGGTATAATTTTACCATTTAAATCAACACTTCCACTCATTAGCTCTTCGTAGGAAACCTTCTTAAGTACGGGTTTTGGTCCTGACGACACACTGTAATCTACTATATTAGTATAAATATCCCTGTTTCTTACAGCAGTTTTTTCTGCAATATCTTCATCCAGGATAGGTATTGGAATTCCAACGCCTACAAACATTGTTACTCCATATTGTTGAAACACAGCAGCCCTTATGAACCTTGTATCCATCTTCTTCAAATCCCCAATAAGAGATAGTGTTCCAGCAGAGGCCAGAGGTACTCCATTTTCTCCTCTTTTCTGTTCCGGATTGTGCTGAGTGCCTTCCCATGCCACATAACCCTGGGTTCCTCCCATAAATATTCGCGTACCTATACCAATAGTTCTGTACAAAGGATCATTTAAAAGAGGACTTAATTGTCCTGATGTGGAATATGTTACATTTGCACATTTTGGAAGAAGGGTACCCATATAGGTATACATTATTTTTTCCGAAGAATTTGATGCAGCATTATAATTCTGATAGGCATTTCTTGGATTGAACATGAATGCCTGATTTATATTATTTTTATTAATATAGGTTGATATTTCCTTTCTGGGATAACAATGGGTTCCATAAGATTCTGCATATAAATGCACATCTTTGCCTGCAATTAGATCTTCAATAACATGGGCGCCACCATATTCCATACCCCTTGATTCAGATAATTCAGTTGCACCTATATATGCATCTACAGCAGCAACACCAGCATATGCCGGCACATCATTCAACCACACTTTACTCATTCTTATGGGTGGGTCTGAATGGCCGAAATTAATAAATGCTCCACTTGAACACATGGGTCCGAAAGTACCTGTTGTAACAACATCAACTTCTTTAGCTGCCTGTCTAATCCCTTTCTCTTCCACTATGTCAATCATTTGTTCTGCTGTAACTACTACTGCTTTACCTGTTTTAATTTTTTCATTAATTTCATCAAAACTTTTATAGCTCACAATACATCTTCCCTTTACAATATATTATTAGTCACATCTCGTTAATATCTCAGTAATTTATTAATTATAATATATCATGCCATATATAAATCGTGTATCCAGTACAAGTTATCCAAGTACAGATTACGTATATTGCTCTCTTAAGATTATATTATAAGGTTATATTGAAGTAATTGCAATAATTTAATTAAAAAGCGTGTATTGCGTGAATTGTAACACTATATACTCTTCATACATACTATAAAATAAGCTGATATAGTTATAAATATAATTATAGATATATACTACCATGTTAATTTGGAAAGCCATATCTTTCGGGATAATATTTGATAGTATATAATTACAATAATTAATTCGCGCATTGAGGACATGGAGGTTTTTATGGATAGTTATACAAAAAAACTGGAATATTTGGGAAGCTTAGCCAACGGTATTTATGCAGCAGCTGAAATATATAATATAATGAAATTAAATGAATCAGATTCGAATAAAAAAAAGCCCTATTCCAAGGATGAAAATAATCAATATAGACGCTCGGTAAACCCTTCTACAACTGCCATGTACAATGATGTATTGATAGCAATTGCAAAATACCTCCCAGAGGCAAGTTATAGGAAGAATAATTTAAGAAAATCATTGGACAAAAGTATATTATATGGTAATACATATAAACAACTAAAAGATAATATGACCTCATTAAGAGTTGACGGGATGGATAAAAATAAATTAATAAATACTCTCTCTATAGTAAAGCCTCTATTAAATGGAGAAAGAGCTGATATAGTCGATAAATTTTTAAAAATTTATGACATTATCAACTCTTGATGAGAAAAAAGAAAGTTGAGGACATTTTTTATAGCCTCGTTATAAATCAAAAGGCCTTATCTCATAACCCTGAGCTATGATATCCTTTATTATTCTATCCAGTGCTTCTGTATTATCCTTTGATACTGCATGTAGGAGCAGAACTGCACCATTGTGAATATTTTCCATTACCTTGTTGTAAGCATAATCCGCCCCTCTGATTTTATCTGTATACCAGTCATCATAAGCAAAACTCCAAAACACAGTTTTATAACCAAGTTGTTTGGACGCCTCCAATGTTCTTTCACTATATTCTCCCATAGGTGGACGCATATACTTAAAGCTGGAATTGAAGCTTTCATAAAACTGCTTGTCCAGTCCCAGCAGCTCGTTTTCAAGTTTTTCGTAACTCATATCGGGCAAACTTGGATGATTTATTGTATGGTTTCCAACCTGATGACCTTCATCCAGCATTCTCTTTACCAATTCCGGGTTTTTCTGAATATAAGGGCCTGTTACAAAAAAGATGGCTTTAACATCATTATCCTTAAGAACATCAAGTATTTTAGGAGTATATCCATTTTCATATCCTTCGTCAAAAGTAAGGTAAATAACCTTCTGTGAAGTATCTCCAATATATATACCATCATGCTTGTCAATCATTTTCTTAATAGTATCAGTTATCTCGGGAGTTTTGTGCTCCTTGTTAAGCTTTATCCACCAGGAATATTTAGTATTATCCAGTTTGCTGAGTGCTTCAACATTCAATTTCTCAACATTTGGTGCTCCAGGGTTTGAAGGTGCCGGTCCGCCTGCACCGGGAAGTTTAGTATCAGACTGGTTTCCATCGCTGCCATTATTTTTATCCGCAGTGTTTTTATTATCAGGAACATCTGTATCTTTTCCAGCTTCAGTCCCCTGTTGACCATTTTTTTTCCCACTATCATCAGGTTTGCTTTCTTTATCGGTTCCGCCCTTTTCATTTGCTCCTTCTGAGGTTGTTCCCTTACTGGAGTTAGAATTATTTATGTTGTCAGCATTGTTTTTTGCTTTATAAGTGCTATATAAATATGAAATGCCAAATCCAAACAAGAAAAATAATACAGCTGTTATCAATAAAACCAGCTTCAGTTTTTTGCGAGCTAGTTTTTTATTTGCTCCTTTTTTACCTTTTCCATTTTTCTCATTATTCTTATTGCTGCCATTTCGTTTATTGTTATTACTGTTTGCCTTTAGTTTATTTTCATTATTCATAGTTTTCATCCTTTGCTTTTAAAATACGAGACTTACGCTTCCGGTTCAAATACACCAGCTGAACATAATTAATTATATCAGTCATTCATATTGAAGACAAGCTATCTAATTAACTGGGGTGCATTTTCTTCCTTTGAACAAAGTTTACGGATTATTTATTATGCTTAAGGCAATGGAAAATTCGTAATTCACGACACAGATGTCGTGAAAAAAGAAGGACTGTCCCCCTGATTTCTCCCCCTGATTTCTTGTTTTTCACTCTGTTGTCTAGCCCACCTTGTTTACCATAAACTCCCCGATGGTTATTTCACCGTCATTTTCAATGAGCCCATCAATAATATCCTGTTCCGTCAGTGTGTTAATCAGCTTGAACTTGTCGTCGAGCACATATACTATATGAAAGCCATCAAAATCCATGTTTTTTACAACTTCACCCATAGGAACATTATCCATAACTACCAGGCTTCTGGCAGGGTAAACACCTTTTTTTAGTATCCTTGAACGGCGGTACAATAATTGTTTTATATTCATGAAAGCTGCCTCCTGATTTATTGATTTCATTATAAACAATATGTATAACCCAATTAATAGAATATTAAAATTATAGTAATAAAATGCCTGAATGACTCCAATTATGAAAAAAAATCCAAGTATAATGAATGATATTATCCTCATATATTTGTGTGCAGCAAATAAGCCTTTATTTCTTGTTAATATTTCACATAATATTCTGCCGCCATCAAGTGGTAAAATGGGTATTATATTAAATACAGCCAAATATATGTTCACCCGTAAAAAAGTTATCACCAGGTCCGGGCTTTCATATTTTAACTTTTCAAAATATGCTTTAATCACTGCAACTGCCCCAAACAGCAATACATTAGTAATAGGGCCGCATATATACATAATTATTTTCTGCCATGTTCCGCAGTAATTCTCCTCAATCTGGGCATTCAACCCTGCAAGATGAATATTTACATTGTATATTTTCAGTCCCATTAACGATGCCGCAAATATATGAGCAGCTTCATGTATGGATATGGATACAAAAGCACAAATGAACTCTATTCCATGACCAGCAGCAAAAAATAAAAAAACTGCTAACAGCAATATGGGATGGAATTTTATTGAGGTTTTTGAATTGCGCATCAAGCTACTCCGTCATATCAAGAGGCACATCAATAAAAGAGAGGGGATCTAATACTTTCCCATTCTTCCATATTTCAAAATGCAAATGTGTACCTGTAGAATATCCGGTGTCTCCAACCTCTGCAATTATATCTCCCTGTCTAACCTTCTCTCCATCTACCCGGGTAATTTTTGAACAATGAGCATATACTGTTATGATCCCTCCCGGGTGCTTTATCTTTATATTTCTTCCGTACATTCTGTCTTCGGAAATTTCCAATACCTCTCCATCAGCCGCAGCTTTTATTTCGGCACCTTTATCTGCTTCAATATCCAGACCATAATGGAATCGGCTTTTTTGGGTAATAGGATCGATACGTTCACCAAAATATGATGACACAAATCCTTTTACAGGAGTAATTAGTTCAATATTCATCAGGTCTGTTGATCCATCAGTCTGGTTAGATTCCTCTGAAGCATCTTTAATATCAGATTCATAGTTCTGGGCTTCATTTTGATTAACAGGTTCTTTTTCCCCGGTTTCCGCATTTTCATTACTTTTATTATAGAGATCCCCTTCCCATAGATGCCCGTTTATTATCCTGTCAAAGTAGTTGCTTATTCTATTTGGAACATCTTTTAAATCTGTGTCATATGATAAAGTCCATCCTACTTTACTACTGATAAAATTTGTTACTGATGTGTTAATTCCTTTTATTAGCCAGATGATTAAAAAAATCATAATAGATATTACTAATTGTTTTGCTATAGTTTCCGATAGTTTGCTTTTATCCCTGGTATAAGCCCTTCTTCTTCTGTAATAGGCATTATTGCGGGGATATCTTGGTTTTACAGCTACATTTTCCATGCACCCACACCCTTCCTTAATCAGAGATTCCATCATATAATTTATATTGTACAAGTGTGAGTTTTATTACAATAAAGAATCCGGTATGAAAAGCAAAGTACATACCGGACATGTTTTCGTTTTATTTATATCTTTAAATCTTTAAGTTGCTTAAAAATTTTTCTTTTCACTTATAATGTTTATACTGTTTATAATGCTTATTTAAATCTTTTCTCATAAATCGCCATCTGCTATTATTTGCTAATTAAATTCCTCCACTCCAGATCTCCTCTTTCAACTCCCTTGATTAACACCTCAGCTGCAGCAATATTAGTTGCAACAGGTATATTGTGAATATCACAGAGTCTGACCAAAGAATTTACATCAGGTTCGTAATCCTGAGCAGTAAGAGGGTCACGAAAAAATATAACAACATCCATTTCATTGCACGCAATCCTTGCCCCTATTTGCTGAGCCCCTCCCATAGGGCCGGGGAAAAATTTATTTACATTTAAACCTGTAGCTTCAATAATTAATGTTCCTGTAGTACCTGTAGCAAATAAAGTATGATCCTGAAGTATTGATTTATATGCTATACAGAAATCAATCATTAATTCCTTTTTTTTATCGTGAGCTATCAGTGCTATGTTCATATTTATTCTGCAAACCTACTCTTCCTGTAATCCTACTCTTTTTTACCCTTCACATTTCTTATAGGTATATTTGCTATAAGTGCAGGTACAACACTTTCCCCATCTTCGCTTTGTGTCCGTGTCAGTTGAATGTCAAGGTCTCTTTCATCAACCTCTATATAATTGGTTATTACTTTTATTATTTCACTCTTTATCATCTCAAGAAACTGAGGAGAAACATTTGCCCTGTCATGGATTAAAACCAGTTTTAATCTCTCCTTTGCAACATCCTTAGATGCTTTAGGTCTTGAAAAAAAATTTAATATATCCTGCAACATATTTAATCTCCTTTTCAGGTTGTTTTAAACCCTAAAAATTTCTTTAGTTTCAACATAAATCCTTCATCTGTTTCAAGATCCAATAATGGAACTTCCTCACCCAATATTCTCCTTGCTATATTACGGTAAGCTTGTCCAGCCAATGATTTTGGATCGGTTACTGCTGGTTCTCCTCTGTTGGTTGAAACTACAATTTTCTCATCATCAGGTACTATTCCTATCAAACTAACAGCCAGTATATCCTTAACATCTTCAATGCTCATCATTTCACCGCGTTTTACCATATCAGTTCTTATTCTATTTATCAAAAGCTTTGGATCTCTTAACTCTTTTGACTCCAGAAGTCCAATTACCCTATCGGCATCCCTTACCGCAGATACTTCAGGTGTTGTAACAACCACAGCCCTGTCAGCCCCTACAACAGCATTATTAAATCCTTGCTCAATACCTGCAGGGCAGTCAATTATTGCAAAATCAAACTCCTTTCGGAGTTCATCGCAGAGTTTTAACATCTGATCAGGTTTAACCGAAGATTTATCCCTTGTTTGAGCAGCAGGCAAAAGGAACAGGCCCTCATAACGCTTGTCCTTTACAAGAGCATTTCTTAACTTGCATCTTCCTTCAACTACATCCACCAAATCATAAACAATCCTGTTTTCCAGCCCCAGAACCAGATCCAAATTCCTTAAACCGATATCAGCATCAATCAAAACAACTTTTTTATTACAAAGGGCAAGGCCGGTTCCTACATTAGCAGTAGTGGTAGTTTTACCTACTCCACCTTTTCCTGATGTAATTACAATGACTTCTCCCATTAGCAAATAACCCCCCATATATGTATGTATATATATGCACCTAAAAAACTCTATATCTATTTTACTAATTTGTCAATCAAATAGTCAATCAAATAATCAATCCTTTAATTCTATTTTACCTTTGTGGCAAAAATCTTTCAATATAAATCATATCATCTTTAACATATGCAATTTCTGGAATTGCAGGTCCCCTGGAATTTATATCATCAGGAGGACGAGTAATTATATTGGAAATTCTCAACTGCACAGGTTGTAAATTAAGTGAAGCAACTATAGCCTTGGAATTACCATACATCCCTGCATGAACAGTTCCCCTAAGCCAACCCATAACTATTATATTGCCTGAAGCCAGGACTTCAGCACCAGGGTTAACATCTCCAAGGATAACAATATTACCATTAAAACTGATTAATTGTCCTGAGCGGACTGTTCCTCTGTAAAATTTGGTTATACCTTCATCTGTCCCATCAAAATATAGATCACTGATTTTATTAATAGGTTTTTCTATTTCCTGGTCTCTATCCTGAATAGCTGTTTCAAATTCCGTGTCTTCCTGGAAGCTTTTTACCTCTGCTTCCGTCTTTTCTTCCATCAGTCTTACAACTCTGTCGATTTCATCAGACAATAATTTGCGTCCACGGTATTTAACAACCAGAGAAGCTCCTTTAAAAAATTTACCGGCAGCTGTCAACTTTTTATCAATTTGATTAAATATAGAATCAAAATCCAGTTCTTCATTCATTATTAGAATCAACCCATTATTTGTCGCTTTAAACACTATCTCTGAGTCATTCATGCCAATACTACCCCCAAAAGTTATTTAGCATTTTTCATACAACACTATACTGCACTATTCTATATTATACTACATTTGTCTTTGCCTTATATTAATTATATAATATTAATATACTACATGTTTTATCATGGTTTACCGTCTTTTCGCACTAGTATTCTGCCGGTAATCATCCCCGAAATTAAACCTTGCATTAATCTTCATGACCAAAATATGCACTATAATTGATAGGCCTCCATTATATAAAGCTTCGGTAAATATTATGTTTTTCAGTGCATAAAGCATGATGCTTCGTGTTATTTCCGGGTTGCTCAACAGATATACTCCACTTTCATAAACAAATGTTAGAAAGAATGTAAAAAATATTACAACAATAATATTATCTTTGTACAACCTTCTATTTGACATACCGGCAATAACTCCCAGGTACATCCCAAATAAGGCATAAAAGCCAATGATTTTGCCCGCAATTATATCCAAGGCCAGTCCTGCAAATAATCCAATAATCCCTCCGCCCTTACTGCCTTCAAGTATTGAAGTGCATACAGTGTATACCAGAATAAGATTTGGTTTTACATTGTTAATTTTCATATAATCTGAAATAGTAGTTTGAAAAAGTATAATTATTATTATACTTAAAGCATAAACTAATATTTTGACTACTGTCCCCTTAAATCTCATTTTCCCCTCGAGTTACCTGTTTTCTCATTATCATTTTTCCTCTTCAACACAAATACTTCTTCAAGCCGCTTTAAATCTACTTCCGGATCGATAATGGCATATCTGTCCAATTCATTGGTAACCTTTCTGACTTCTCTAACTTTTCCCACAAGAATGCCTTTAGGGTATATTCCTCCAAGGCCCGATGTTTCAACCACATCATCCACGGCAACATCCACATCAATTGGAATATAGTACATACGGCATAAGCCCTGCTCTTTTAAAGTCAGATCACCTTTTAACATTACATGGCCCCCTCCGCTCTTCAAAATCCAGCCGCTTATGACACTATCTTCATCAATGATCGACACTACTTTGGAGGATGTGCTGTCAGCACTTATAATTCTACCCACTAAACCTTTTGTACTGGATATGACCGGATAGTCTACATCCACTCCATCTTTACTGCCAATATCAATTTTAAATACATTAAACCAGTTTCCCGGTTCCTTAGCTATTACATTTGCGCCAATAATTTCATAGTCATCAAATTGAGCCTTGAGGTTTAAGGCTAACCTCAGTTCTACAATTTTGTCCCTGTAGCTGTTCAACTCTCTATTTTCTTTCTCAAGTTCATTTACTCTTATTTTCAGAGTTTCATTTTCTTCCTTTAGAGTTTTTATTTCCTTAAATGTAGTAAAAAAAGAGTCTACCTTTTGCCCCGAACTAGATAGTAATTTCTGAAGGGGTGAAAGCGGAACACTTAAAATATTTGAAATATTTGTAAAGCTATCTGTATTTAAAGTTGATACCATTATCACAATTATTAGTATAACTGAAGCAAATATGAGACTGAAATATTTATTTTTAATTAAGCTTAATAATCGCCTCAAGGGTTTAACTCCCTTCTACACAAGTTTTCTGGGAGAAACTAAAACTTTCCTCAATGTTTCAATACCTTCCAGGACTTTACCTGCACCAAGAGCTACACAATCCAGAGGATTTTCTGCAATAGTTACAGGCATACAGGTTTCCTCGCCTATAAGCTTATCAAGCCCACTCAGTAATGCCCCTCCACCTGTAAGTGTAATACCTCTGTCCATAATATCAGATGCCAGTTCAGGTGGAGTCCTTTCCAATGTATATTTAATAGCATCAACAATTGCACTGATAGGGTCCTTTAACGCTTCAGTTATTTCAGAAGAAGTGATAGTGATGTTTTTAGGAAGTCCGGATACCATATCTCTTCCTCGTATGCTCATTGTTTGTTCAGCCAATCTTGGGTAAGCAGCGCCAATAGTTACTTTTATTTCCTCCGCAGTCCTTTCCCCTATCATTAAATTATATTCTTTTTTTATATAATTAACAATACTTTCATCAAAATCATCTCCTGCAACTCTCAAGGATCTGCTTGTAACTATTCCGCCCAGCGATATTACAGCTACTTCACTGGTTCCTCCTCCAACATCTACCACCATACTGCCTGAAGGTTCTTCTACAGGCAAGTTGGCACCTATTGCTGCTGCCATAGGTTCTTCAATAAGTCCCACTTCTCTTCCCCCGGCTTGATAAGTTGCCTCCTCAACTGCCCTTTTTTCAACTTCTGTAACACCAGAAGGTACACATATTATTACTCTCGGTTTTGAAAACAGGGTTGATGGAACGGTCTTTTTTATAAAATACTTCAACATATTAAGAGTAACGTCATAATCCGCAATAACTCCATCTCTCATTGGCCTTATGGCTACAATGTCTCCCGGGGTTCTTCCAATCATTTCTTTAGCTGCATCACCTACAGTTATAACTGTATTAGTTTTTTTGTTTATAGCAACAACCGAAGGTTCCCTTATTACTATACCTTTTCCTTTTACATGAACTATTGTATTGGCCGTACCCAAGTCAATGCCAATATCTTTCCCAAATAAACTCATACCTTTATCCTCCGTTTATTATATCTAAATAAAACCTTTTTCTTTTAAACTTATATAAACTCCATCACCAATTATTATATGGTCAAGTACTTTTATTCCAAGAACATCACCTGCACTTAAAAGCTTTCTTGTTGTTTCAATATCCTCCATGCTCGGTTCAGGATCGCCGCTAGGATGATTGTGAATAAAAATTACTGCCGAACATCCTGACTTTACGGCTTCTGAAAAGACCTCTCTCGGATGTACTATAGATGCATTCAAGCTTCCAACAGAGACATTTATCTGTTTTATCAGATGATTTTTTGTATTTAACAAAAGTGTTTTAAATACCTCTTTTTTTAAATGCCGCATTTCTTCCATAAGAAGTTTGCTTACATCATATGATGATTTTATCACAATCTTCCCGTTATTGCTGAAAGTTGATGCTACCCTCTTTGAAAGCTCCATAACAGCTTTTATTTGTATAGCTTTCACCCTGCCTATGCCATTAACAAGTCTCAACTGTTCAAGAGAGAAATCATGTAAAGAAATAAGTCCTTTTCCTCCTTCATCCTGAGCAAGTACCCTCTGTGCAAGTGAAACGGATGTTTCATTTTTGTTGCCCGACTTTATAATTATTGCCAGAAGCTCAGCATCTGATAACATTTCAGGTCCATACTTTTCAAGTTTTTCATAAGGTCTCTCATTTACAGGAAGATCTTTAATTTTAAGTTTTATTGACATTTAATTTACCCCCAGTGTTTTTTTCATTATTGTTGTTTTTAATTGTTTAGAGTTCAACAACACCCAAGGGTAAAACAAAAGTCTTATAACCCATCAGTAGAAAATTTTTCTAACCTTATATGTATTATAAACTTACTTAAAGCTATTTATCAAGTTAATATTTGATTCTGCCCCGGTCTTTTGCTAAACTCTTTAATTATATATTCTACACCGGAAGGTGGCTTTCCTCTTTTTTACATAAATAATTTATAATTCCCATTTATGTAGTATTATGTATTATTCATGATCATAGGAGGATGTCTCATTCACATTCTTTCCAAACCCCAGTATAGGAATTTCTTAAGAATTTTATAAATTCCTATACTTTAAACAAAATTCCTCCAGTAGTTTTTTTACCCGTAGTAATGGCAAACCTACTACATTTGTATAACAGCCATCAATTTTTTCAACAAATAAAGCGCCTTTACCCTGAATGGCATATGCCCCGGCTTTGCCAAAAGGCTCTCCAGAATTTATATAGCTCCATATTTCATCATCATTAAGAGAAGTAAAATATACACTGGTTTTTTCATGTGCTGTTTTATAAACTCCAGTTGATGCATCAACTATGGCTATACCGGTAATCACATGGTGAATTCTTCCTTGAAGGCTTTTTAACATATTATAGGCATGTTTTTTATCACCGGGCTTGCCATATATTTGGTTATCAAAAACTACAATAGTGTCTGCTCCCAATACCAGACCTGTCCCAAACTTTTCAGCAACATCCAGTGCCTTTATCAAAGCAGACTTTTCAGCCTGTTTTTCAGGTTCTCCTTCAAGATTAAGACTTTCCTCATTAACTTCACCAGGAACAACTAAAAAAGGTATTCCCGCCTGTTTTAACAAATCACTGCGTCTCGGTGAAGCTGATGCCAAAATTATTCTGTTTGCATTTTCCTCTCGAATTTTACTCATATGTCTCCTTCACTTTGTTCTCTTATCTATTAAGTTTTCAGATACAATATTACTCCTGTAATTATTCCCACAAGGTTTCCAAAATTAACCCTAATAGTTAAATTCAATCCAAATCTCAGGAAGTTTGTGTTAATCAAAGGATCAAAAGAAAATGACAATAGTTCTCTATAACCATTCACCCCACCCATTTTAATCCATGCAAGGCCCTGGATCTGTGATAATATTTCACCCAGAATACCTCCTAAAACAGCACCTACAATGATAAAAACAAAAAAACGTAAAGGATTTTCTGAACGCCGCATAATATCCTCCTAAATTCATTATTTTTCGGGACAATCATTACATTTATTATACTCAATTATATTATTATTTCAAATACTTTGCTCGGATAAAATTCAGGCTTCTCATTTTCGGTTTTAAGAAGTATAATATAGTTATAGGGTGTAACGCATAATAATTCATAAATATAATTTTTTTATAAAGTTTTATGCGCTTATGCTACCATGATAAATATGCAAAAATGTAATCTGTTCTTAATAGGGTTTATTTTTGCTATTTATTCAAAATTCAGAATATAAATAAAGGATTGTGGTAATTAGTTTGAAAGAAATTGATAAATTTCTGAAAAACTAATGCGCATGTGCATATTTTTCGCACAGGTATTTCTAAAAATAAATTGCATGCGCGGCTAAAATGAATTTAAGCCCATAAAAACTTTTTTAAACAAAAAAGTTTTGCTCCTACAAGGGCGAATTCATTTCGCACGCTGCAGGAATGGAGCTTTAAATGAAGATTGAGAGAATAAGCGATAATATGATTAAGGTTACAATTTCTTCAAATGACCTGGAAGAAAGAAATATAGACCTGCAGTCCCTTACTTATAATTCAGTGGCAGCACAGGAATTGCTCTGGGATATGATGGAACAGGCTGAACTTCAATATGGATTTGATTTTTCAAACTCCCATATTGTTTTTGAGCCTTTGAGTGATGCATTGGATGGATTTATAATTACTATTACCAGGTTGGATGAAGATGCAGATTTTGAATCACTACAAAAATATATAAAAAACAGGCTGAAGAAAAATGACCCCAGAATAAGAAAAAAAACCCGCAGGATTCTCTATCCTGCAAGAATTATTTATTTGTTTAATTCACTGGATGACATATGTGATATAGCAGAAAAAATACAATCTATATTCTCCGGAGAAAGTTACATTTATAAACTAAAAAATTCCTACTATTTAATACTAAAGAGTATAAAGCCATTTAATTATAGAAAATTGGAAGTATTATTGAATGAATATGGAAATAAAGTTTTGAGCACTGCATTTTATGAAGGCTATCTAAATGAATATGGTACATTAATGATTGAAAAGAATGCAATAAATGTGCTTGCTTCCTATTTTTAAGGTGAGGACATACACACCTGTTAGAGGTGAGAGGTAAGAGGTTGAAGGTAAGACATTAGAGGTGAGATGTTAGATGGGATTTAGTGGGGGATTACAACCCCCACTGAACAATTTCTAACTATCCACTACCCTCTACCCACTACCCTCTACCCACTATCCACTACCCACTACCCTCTACCCACTATCCACTACCAACTTATATACTATTGCTTCATTATAGAAGCATTATCTTCTATATTCCCTATTATTGGCTGCTGGTCATGGAGGACCATATTGTTGTCCTCTTCATCAAAAAGATTTTTTGCAATATGCTTTGCTTTCTTTTTGTGCCTTACCAAAGCAGTACTAAAAACTATATCCATATTTGAAGCATATACAAATTTTATGGTTTTCTTTACATTTTCAGGGATATCATCAAGATCCTTTTTATTATCAACAGGTATAATAATAGTATCTATTCCAGCCCTATGAGCTGCAAGGACTTTTTCCTTCAATCCCCCTATAGGAAGTACCCTGCCTCTTAATGTAATTTCACCTGTCATTGCTACATTTTTCCTGACAGGTATATTTGATAAAGCTGAAACTAAAGCAGTAGCCAGTGTTATTCCTGCAGAAGGTCCATCCTTAGGTATAGCACCTTCAGGAACATGTATATGGATATCATATTTTGTATAAAAATCCTTTTCAATACCAAACTCCTGAGCTCTGGAACGTATAAAACTCATGGCAGCCCTTGCGGATTCCTTCATGACATCACCCAATTGCCCTGTTAATTCAAGCTTCCCGCTCCCATCCATTACAGTAACCTCTATGGACAATGTGTCCCCGCCTACGGGAGTCCAGGCCAGTCCTGTAGCAATACCAATCTCATCCTTATCATTTGCCTTATCATACCTGTATTTCTTGGTACCAAGGTGTTTCTCCAGATTTCCCGAAGTAACCCTTATAGTCTTCCTGTTCTCTCCGGCTATTTGCGTGGCCGCCTTACGGCAAATAGCTGCAATCTCCCTTTCAAGATTTCTTACTCCTGCTTCTCTGGTGTAGCATGAAATAATATCTCTTACTGCACTTTCCTCAATTTTAAGGTTCTTTTTTTCAAGTCCGTGAGCACTAATCTGCTTTGGTACAAGATATTTGGCGGCAATGTTTACCTTTTCCTCTTCTGTATATCCTGATATTGCTATAACTTCCATTCTGTCAAGAAGAGGTCTGGGGATAGTTTCCATATTATTTGCCGTAGTAAGGAAAAGCACATCTGACAAGTTAAATGGAACTTCAAGGTAATGATCTCTAAATGCAAAATTCTGCTCACCATCAAGTACTTCAAGCATGGCTGATGCGGGATCACCTCTGAAATCGCTGCTCATCTTATCGATTTCGTCAAGTAGAATCAATGGATTCATAGATCCTGCTTGTTTCATAGCAGAAATAATTCTGCCGGGCATTGCACCTACATAAGTCCTTCTATGGCCTCTTATCTCAGCCTCATCCCTCACTCCCCCAAGTGACATTCTCACATAGTTCCTGTTTAATGCCCTGGAAATAGACTTTGCAATAGAAGTTTTCCCGACTCCGGGAGGACCTACAAGGCATATTATGGGACCTTTAAGGCTGTTTGTAAGCTTCCTTACAGCAAGATACTCTATAATTCTTTCTTTTACCTTTTCGAGCCCGTAATGGTCTTCATCCAATATTTCCTGTGCTTTTTTCAAGTCAATAATTTCCTCTGTTCTGGTATTCCATGGAAGATCAAATATCCAATCCAGATAAGTTCGTATTACTCCACCTTCTGCAGAACCTGGCGGTAATTTTACCATCCGGTCAAGTTCCTTGTTAACCTTAAACTCAACCTCTTCAGGTAGATTTGCATTTTCTAGTTTTTGCTTGTATTCATCAACTTCTCCTGCTATTCCGTCCCTGTCCCCCAATTCATTCTGTATGACTTTTAATTGTTCTCTTAAATAATAATCTTTTTGCATTTTATCTATTTGCTTGCGTACTTTGCTGCTTATATTCATTTCTATCTCAAGAATTTCGTTTTCTTTAATTAGAATCTCAAGAAGTTTTTCCATCCTGGGGACAATTCTATATTCATTTAAAATTTCCTGTTTCTGCTCGGTCTTTAAAAACATACTGGATATAATCATATCGCAGATTTGTCCTGCATTTTCAATTTCCGAAATTGTAAGGAACATATCCTGAGATATTTTATTGCTCAATTTGGTATATTCCTCAAATGTTCCCATAACTTTTCTTTTTAAAGCTTCGATTATATTCTCAGGTTCATCTTCCATCATATCCGATTTTTCAAGAACTTCTACCATAAAAAACGGTTCTTTCTGGGTAAACTCACTTATTTCGGCTCTGCTTATACCCTCAATCAGGACTCTTATATTGTCTCCCGGAAGTTTTACCAGCTGCTTTACTCTTGATATTGTTCCTACATTATAAACCCCTTCAGGCCCTGGCGAATCATCTTTAGCATCTTTCTGAGCAGCAAGAAAAATAAGCTGATTGTTAATCATGGCCTGTTCCAGCGCTTTAATTGATTTTACTCTCCCCACATCAAAATGCATTATTATATATGGAAACACAGTAAGACCTCTTAAAGGTAATAATGGTAATTCGTGTTTTATTGTTTTTTCTATTTCAGACATTTTGACCAACCCCTAAATTAATATTTATAATCAAACTGCATATACGTAGATTTTTCAAATTTCATAATGTTTTGATTTAATGGGTTTTGCACCATAGTTCAATTTATGCATTCCACGGTCAATAAATAACTTATACCGACATGTTTACATAATGCAGCGTATTTCGACATTATTATAACCTTAATGAATCTTAATTTCAATTGTTTTATATGGTACTAAAGGTAAGTATTACATGAAATATTCTTATGAATTTCTTTTTATTATATCCACAGCTTGTGTAAATTTCTCTTCAAAACAAGTATATTCTTCAATATCAGGGGCTTTCCCCCCATATCTGGCCTTTTCATAAACCCTGGTTGTAATTCCCAAGCTTTCCTTCAACCCATCATTTTCCGGTATCCCATCATATATTTCTACTGCTTTGCCACATACTTCCTGGGCAGTATTGGATTTTTGTATATCCATACCACTTTTTTTCATATAGCTTAAGATTACTCCATACATAAACCTTATTTTTTCTACAGGTTCAGCATTTCGCCACAGCCTTCCACCCATACGGTGTATTTTATTCCCTTTGTTTTTATTATCCTTGTCAGGAGCTTCCGGCTTTACATTCAATACCTCATCAACATAATCAGTTTCATGGTCAGGGTAATCTTTGTTTATAAGGAAAAGCTTTCTTATAGTATCTAAAATATACACCCCTGCTTTCTTAAGCTTCCTCCCTATAAAAGCGAATACTTTGGGTAACTTATAAATTATAAAAACAGCCATAGCTGCTAAAATCAACCAAAGAATAATTTCCATGATCAAGCTTAATATGGCATTTTTTTCTTCCTCAGGAAGCATGGGCAATTGCGGAGTTCCACCTTCAGATTGACCGCCTTCACTACTTCCGGGAAAAAGCATTGAAAGAATTTCAAGAATTTTGAACATTATAGTTATAATAACTCTGGGTGTATTTTTTATAACCCTTACTATAAAGGAAACAAGTGCTTTTATGTTAAATATAAACATAATTAATAAAAATATGCTTATTACTATTAATGAGTTATAATTTCTTATTTTCCCCGGCACGGTTGCCAGGTCAATATGTTTTTTAATAAATGCTCTGTCCAGGTTTTGCTGATTTTTTACCAGCAGGACAATTACTATAAAAATATATACAAAAGCATACAAGGTACTTTTTAAATACTCAAGTTCCTTATAGTTATAATATTCAACAAATATAATTGCAGAAACAAATATAATTCCAGCAGCAATTAACTTGTTTCTGCTTAAAATTGAGTCATAATCAAGGAATTTCAACCTTACACCTGCAAAGTATAGTAGAAATGCACCAATACCTTCTAAAATACCTCGCCACAAAACATATACATATTCATTTTGCGCCCAGAGAGAATAAACAATTCCTTTCTCTATAAAGGGAAATCCCTTCCAGTAAAATATGGTAAATAATAATGCGGGAATTATTGATGATAAATATGATATCAACATCCTTAGAAAGCTTTGTTTCTTTTTTGTGAGGAGCCCGGCAATAATATAGCCTCCAAATAAAAGGCAGATTCCTGCCATCACTCCAGGCACACCGCCTGTGTCCTTAAAAAATACTGTCCTTGGCAAAAGTATCAACTGATATAAGTATGCAAATATTGCCAAAAGGGATACTTCCCTTTTGAATACTTTCCAAAGCTTACTCCCCATCCAGTATCACTGCCTCCTTAAGAATGTATACATCCATGTCATGTGGTAAAGTATGCGGTTCAATAGTCTTATTTGTAACCATTATTTTCACTCTGTTATTTTTCATTTTCATCCGTCTTAACAGATCACAAATAGGTACTGTCAAGTATGACGTAATTAAAATAACTTCTGAATTAACAATATCATTATGTACATCCCGCAGGAAATCTTCAAAGTCTTTTAATCTCCTTAATTGGAGCATTGCAAGAATACCTAGCAAACTAGAAATATGTGACCTGCCGGAAGCCTGACTTGTAAAAATCATCTGGCGTCCGTCATCTACAGTAGTGCCATTAGTGGCAAATCTTACCGGAATTCCATTTCTCAGTGCTGTGTCAAATATTGTCGCGGCAGCTTTTATGCCTAGTTCAATATAATCTTTGTAGACGGCATCAAAATATTCATTCTCTATAGATTGTATGTTTAAAAAAACAGCAGTTCCATTTTGCGAGGTATAATCCTCCCGTTTTACCATTAAGCGTCCGGCATGGGCAGTTGAAGCCCAATGTATCTTATTCATAGGATCACTTGAAGTATATTCCCGTGTACCTGCTACTATAAATGGATCTTCCATAATCCACCTTCTAACGATTGCATCTCCCTGGAGATGATTAACAGGTATAAAGGTTTTTTCCAGTTCTATAGTCCGGGGATATACCTTAAGGTATGTATTTACATCAATACCCATTGAATCTATGGCATTGCCAAGCAAATCTCCGGATACAAGTGATACCCTGTCAATATGAAATACCCCACGCTTTATACATTTCAATTTCCATCGTCTTATTACTTTTTGATGACTTTTCAGAAAGAAGCTGCTTGTTACGTATCTGTTCTCCTGAGCGACAACAGATCTGGTTTCTGCAAAATCCAGCCATTTTGATGAGTTTAGTTCTGCTTTCAGCCATGGTACCGGAAGCAGTTTGCCATTATAAACAGTTTCAATCAGATAAATGTCATCTCCTTCATGAGCTTCATTTATGCTGAATTCACATTTATACTTCAGATTTTTAAAAGCAAACCTTCTGAATATAAAGGCCTGAAACCCTATAATTGCAAATGCAATTACAGCCAGGGCAAGTACTTCCATATATCTAATCCTCCAAAGGCACAGGAACCTTGTTTAATATATCGGTTATTACATTCTCTGCATTATCGGCTCCCGATGTAATTGCATGGCTTTTAAGGACTATCCTGTGTGAAAGAACCGCCGGTGCAACATGCTTTACATCATCCGGTGTAACAAAATCTCTTCCATTAATGACCGCATAAGCCTGTGCAGACCTCATCAGGGCAATGCTGCCTCTGGGACTTATACCCAATATAATTTTTTCATGCGCCCTTGTCATTTCCACAATTTGAATAATATAATTTTTCAAATCATCGCTTACCTCAATTAAAGCTATTGAATCCTGTGCTTCAACTATCTCCGCTGCATTTGTTACATTAGTTATCGATGGAAGCGGATTTGCTTTTTGAAACCTGTCCAGTATGGATCTGCCTTCTTCTGCTGTAGGATAGCCTATCTTCAGCCTCATGAAAAACCGATCCAATTGAGCTTCAGGTAAAGGAAATGTTCCCTGTATCTCAACCGGGTTCTGGGTTGCAATAACAAAAAACGGTCTTGAAAGGAGTTTTGTTTCACCATCCACTGTTACCTGTCGTTCTTCCATACATTCAAGAAGACTCGATTGTGTTCTGGGCGTAGCCCGGTTTATCTCATCTGCTAAAATAATATTAGTAAATACAGGTCCTTCTCTGAAAACAAATTCTCCCTGTTTCTGATTATAATAATTTATACCTGTTAAGTCTGAAGGAAGCAGGTCCGGTGTAAACTGTATTCTTTTGAAATCACAGTTTATTGATTTGGCAAGGCATTTAGCCAGAACAGTTTTTCCCATGCCGGGCACATCTTCCAGCAAAACATGTCCGGAACAAAAAAGGGCAGTTATTGCCAGGTCAATAACATTTTCCTTGCCAACAATAACCTTGGAAATATTCTCTCTGATTTTGGCACCTAATTCTTTAATCTGGTCTGCATTCATAACACTTAACCCCTAATTATTTTTTATATGATTCTACTAAGCATCTAAATATATTTCGCAAATTCTTTTCCATATTCCTTGCACTGTTCCAATTCAGCCTCAGTGGGCCTGTATTTAAACTGAAGCGGTTGTAACGATACCTTCAAGCCGCAAGCTTCAAGTTTCCTGCTTATAATGCCTGCCGCCTCTCCACTCCAGCCAAAGCTTCCAAAACCTGCTGCTGCTTTGTTTTTAAACTTAAGAGCCTTAATCTCCTCTAAAAGAGATGTTATTGGCCTTAATACAGTATTGTTAACTGTGCAGCTGCCCATAATAATTCCCCTTGATTTGAAGAGCTCAGTAAGCAAGTCGCTTCTGTCTGTAACTGAAGCATTGAATATCTTAAACTTGATGCCTTCTTCCATCAAACCCTGGCCAATAGCTTCCGCCATAGCTTTTGTGGAATCATACATCGTATCATATACAATAGATACAAAATCCTCCTTATAATCCTGGCACCATTCATAATACTTTTCCACGATCTGCATGGGGTTTTCACGCCAAATAATGCCATGACTCGGCGCAATCATGTCGATGTCAAGGTTCATTGCCTTTATCTGCTCAACCTTTTTCTTAACAAGAGGACTATATGGCAGCAATATATTTGCATAGTACTTCATAGCTTCCTGGTATAGTTCACATCTGTCTACTTCATCATTAAAAAATGCAGGTCCTGAAAAGTGCTGGCCAAATGCATCGTTTGAAAAAACAAGGTTTGCACCTTTCACATAAGTAAGAAGACTGTCCGGCCAATGGAGCATTGTCATTTCTACAAAAACAAGTTCATATTTCCCAGTTTTAACAGTATCACCTGTCTTAACTATATTAAAGTTCCATTCCTTATGGAAATGCCTTTTTATAATATCTGCACCATTTCTTGTACAATATATGGGGATATTTTCAGATACTTTTGACATTAAATACCCAAGGCTTCCTCCATGGTCAGGCTCCATATGATTTATAACAATCATATCTATATTTTCCAGTCCAATATCCTTATCAAGGTTCTCTACAAACTCTTCCCGGTAAGGGGTCCATACAGTATCAACAAGCACTGTTTTATCATCTTTTATAACATAGGAATTATAAGTTGATCCTCTGTGAGTTGATAATTCATGCCCGTGAAATTTTCTCAGTTCCCAGTCTTTTATCCCTGTCCAATATATATTTTCCTTTATCTGAAACATTATTTTCAACACCTCTACTATCTTTAGTATTTCTCATTAATACCCATTCTCAAGTCGCTTTAAAAGTAAAAAAATAATTTTCCCAATGCCTCTTCAGGATTAAAGTTAAAGTCTTTAATATATATTTTATCATAGCTGTCAACTTTTAGAAAGGGATTGTAGCCTATTTCTTTCTCAGATATCCAGCCAAGAATCGAATAAGCATGCCATGTTCCATGTCTTACCACCATCTCCTGAATTATGGACAATTCATCACCCATGTTGCATAGATAAAGTCCCCCGGTAAATGGCCTATAATTAAATATTGTGCATAATCCTGTTTTTTTATCCAGGAATTCGCATGTACCATCCTTTTTTCGTGGCAATATTAAAGGTTCACACTGATTATACTCATACATAATCGCTGCTTCTGTTTCATCTAGCCCGCATGTACGCATAAAATCCTCAATACCCCTGCATCTTTCATCAAGATCAGGTCGTTCTGGAAGAACCACATACCTGGACAATACATCATTTAATTCAAGGCCTGTCTTTTTTTGAATATTTATAAGATCCAGCCCGAAAACCGGTATGGGTTGGTTGCAGCACTCCCCACAGCCTTTGCAATCCCTGGTTTTTAAAGCATTTTTCAATCTAAAAGAGTTTACTTCATCAGATAATTCCTGTAAAGAAGCATCATCAGAATATTCTACTAATTCTATTTTGTCATCAATAACCTCAAGATGGATCATCCTGCCACACTCCTTGCATACTTGTCAGGGTGCATTTAATTTATATGAAGAAATGCACCTCTCATATTAGTCATTTTTATCCTCATATTTAATATTAATATAATCTATAATCTTTGTATATGCAACTATTATTCCAGCTGTTAAAGCGCCCAAAAAGTCTGCCACCAAATCAAGATTAGTATCCAGCAGACCTTTCTGACTTTGTGTCCCTATAAAAGTATCCAGAGAGAATTCTACGATTTCATGTATAGCCCCGATGGCAGTACCATACATTACCATAGTAAGCAAAATCCATTTTTTCGAACTATTATTAAATGAAGAAGAATTACACATTAATGAATAAGAAGCCATAGTAAAGGAAAATATGGCATAAAAATGCAGTATCTTATCAAAATATACGGATGTATCATATGCCATCAAATAATGTCCAAAAAAACTGTGAACCATTCCCATTATAAAACAAAGAATAAGCACATAACCATTTATAAATACCTTTCCTTTTCTTTCCGTATAAAAATAAACCAGGTAAATTGAATATATACCAGCTGATTCAAGTATATACACATAATTTCCTCTTATTAAAAACAACATTGAAAGAACTGTATAAAACAAAGTAAATACTGCAGATGCAACTGTTTTAACTCTCTTGTCTTCCTTTAAACCTAATGCCCCATGCCTCGTAGAAACCATAGATGTGTACCTCTTTAACATTTTGTATTTTATTAATTGAACCTGTAGTGAGTACTAATTATGCAGGTATAATAGTATTATACTTTTTTGGCAAATATATTCAAGGCTTATTTGCTCAAAGTTATTCCCCATATTGACATTACAGTACAGTACAGGCTATTATATTCTTGTACCTATTGTTAACCTGTTTTTGATTTTGTGTTAACAATTGTGTTATAATCACATAAAATTATATTGACTTTGGGGGCAGTTTTCTATGAAGCTAAAATTTTTTAAACTCTCTTTGAAAGAAATGATACTTGTATCGATATTTGCAGCATTAACAGCAGTTTTTTCTCAAATTTCAATTCAGATACCATTTTCTCCTGTACCTATAACAATGCAGGTTCTGGCAGTATGCCTGGCAGCAGCCATATTAGGTAAAAAGTGTGGTACCTTATCCCAAATTATTTATATTTTAATTGGCATCGCCGGATTTCCTGTTTTTTCGGGTTTTAAATCCGGTCTAGGTTCTCTTTTAGGGCCCACTGGAGGATACATATTAAGCTTTCCTTTTTCAGCTTTTATTATAGGATATACAATTGAGAAGCAGACAAAGCCAGGAAGTATGCAAATGTTTTTCGCAATGCTGTCAGGGCTTGCAGTATGCTACTTTTTTGGTACCCTGTGGCTTGGCTATACTTTAAAATTAAGCTTTTCTAAAGCGCTTTTAATGGGAATTGAATGGTATCTTCCTCTTGATATGGTGAAACTTTTTATGGCTTCTTTTTTAGCTTGTGAAGTCTTGAACAGCCTCAAATAACTTTTTTGCAGCAAAAAAGCCGGTTACACCGGCTTTTTTTATAATTTACACTCAATTCAAATTAATTACTCAAGAATTTTTGAAACTGTTCCAGCACCAACTGTTCTTCCACCCTCACGGATAGCGAACCTTAAACCTTCCTCCATAGCAATCGGAGTGATAAGTTTTATTGTCATAGTAATGTGGTCGCCAGGCATGCACATTTCAACGCCTTCAGGTAAATCAACAACTCCGGTAACATCTGTTGTTCTAAAATAGAACTGGGGTCTGTAACCATTAAAGAAAGGAGTGTGTCTTCCACCTTCCTCTTTTGTTAATACGTAAACCTGAGCTTCAAAGTAAGTATGAGGTTTAATTGAACCAGGTTTAGCGATTACTTGTCCTCTTTCAACATCGGCTCTCTGAACACCTCTAAGAAGTGCACCAATGTTATCACCGGCAACTGCCTGATCAAGCAGCTTTCTGAACATTTCTACACCTGTAACAACTGTTTTTCTCGGAGCATCCATTAATCCTACTATTTCAACTTCGTCACCAACTTTTACAGTTCCTCTCTCTACCCTACCTGTAGCAACAGTACCACGACCTGTTATGGAGAATACGTCCTCAACAGGCATTATAAATGGTTTGTCCACAGCTCTTTCAGGAGTTGGAACATATTCGTCGACAGCAGCCATTAAATCCAGCATTGGCTTGTATTCAGGTGCATTAGGATCTGTTGATGTGCTTTCAAGAGCTTTTAAAGCTGAACCTTTGATTATGGGGATATCATCACCCGGGAACTCATAAGAACTAAGAAGTTCTCTAACTTCCATTTCAACAAGTTCAAGAAGTTCTTCATCGTCAACCATATCTGTTTTATTAAGGAAAACAACAATATATGGTACTCCAACCTGACGTGCAAGAAGAATGTGTTCTCTTGTCTGAGGCATTGGGCCGTCAGCAGCAGAAACAACAAGAATAGCACCGTCCATCTGAGCAGCACCTGTGATCATGTTTTTAACATAGTCAGCGTGACCAGGGCAGTCAACATGGGCATAATGTCTGTTTTCTGTTTCATATTCCACGTGTGAAGTAGAAATTGTTATTCCTCTTTCCTTTTCTTCAGGAGCCTTGTCAATCTGATCATATGCAGTGTAATTGGCTTTTCCCTGCATACCTAATACTTTTGTTATTGCAGCTGTTAAAGATGTCTTGCCATGGTCTACGTGACCTATTGTACCGATGTTAACATGCGGCTTTGTCCTTTCAAACTTAGCCTTTGCCATTGTATAACTCCTCCTTCATTCCGGTAATCCAACCGGCAATCATTTTTTTATTGTTAATTTTATTGTTAATATATTTTTTTACTCTGTAACCAGTTGAACTACAGGTTTTCGAGTAATATATTACTGCTTTTACATTTTACATATAAATCTACTTTATATATAAAATTAAACTAGAATAAATACTTTATGTCAATACCTGATTAAATTTTCTTGGATGTTTTTTGGAACTTCCTCGTAATGGTGGAACTGCATTGTAAAGGTTCCACGGCCCTGGGTCTTTGAACGCAACTCAGTTGCATATCCAAACATTTCTGCCAGAGGTACATAAGAAGTTACAACATGGATTCCATCTCTGGCATCAATTCCCTCAATTCTGCCCCTTTTTGAGTTTAAATCTCCAATTACATCGCCCAAATATTCATCAGGTACCACCACATCGACCTTCATAACAGGTTCCAGCAAAATCGGACCTGCCTTGCGGCATCCATCTTTAAATGCCATAGAACCAGCTATTTTGAAAGCCATTTCCGAGGAATCCACCTCGTGATAAGAACCGTCAACCAGGGTTACTTTTACATTAAGAACCTGATAACCTCCTAAAATACCACTATTCATGGCATCCCGTATACCGGCATCAATAGCAGGAATATATTCTTTGGGTATTGAACCTCCTACTATCTTGTTTACAAATGTGTATCCTGCATCGGGTTCGTTCTGAGGTTCTAGTTCTATTACACAGTGGCCATACTGTCCTCGTCCTCCTGACTGACGTACAAATTTGCCTTCAGATTTAACAGCTTTTGTTATTGTTTCTTTGTAAGCTACCTGTGGTTTACCTACATTTGCTTCAACTTTAAACTCCCTTAAGAGTCTATCTACTATAATGTCAAGATGAAGTTCGCCCATCCCTTCAATTATAGTCTGTCCTGTTTCAGCATTAATACTGGCTCTGAATGTAGGATCCTCTTCCGACAATTTTTGCAGTGCAATACTTAACTTATCCTGTCCTGCTTTAGACTTGGGTTCTATAGCTACTGAAATAACCGGTTCTGGAAATTCCATTGACTCCAGTAATATGGGGTGATCCTCATCGCATAGTGTATCACCTGTTGAAGTATTCTTTAAACCAACTACACCTGCTATGTCACCAGTATAAACTTCATCAACGTCTTCACGGTGATTGGCATGCATCAACAGGATCCTGCCCATTCTTTCTCTTTTATCCTTTGTAGAGTTCAATACATGAGCACCTGATTTTATGGTGCCTGAATAAACTCTAAAAAAACATAATTTCCCTACATAGGGATCTGTCATTATCTTAAATGCAAGTGCAGAAAACGGGCTTTTATCATCGGCGTATCTTTCATCTTCTTCGCCATTATTCAATATCCCCTTAACCGGTGGTATATCAAGAGGCGAAGGCAAATAATCCACAATAGCATCCAGTAGATTTTGAACCCCTTTGTTTTTATAAGAAGAGCCACATGTAACAGGAATAATTTTTACTCCTATTGTACCTTTTCTTATGCATGCACGCAACTCGTCTTCGGTTATTTCTTCTCCCTCGAGGTATTTTACTAAAATATCCTCATCTTGTTCAGCAACAGCTTCGATCAATTTTTCACGATATTCTTTTACAATATCAATCATATAATCAGGAATTGGACCCTCTTCCCTTTCTTGTCCCAAATCATCTTTATAGATTATTGCATGATTTTTTACAAGGTCAATTATCCCCCGAAAATTCTCTTCTTTTCCAATTGGTAACTGAATAGGGACAGGGTTTGCTTTCAATCTGTCCTTAATCATTTGTACAACTCTGAAGAAATCGGCTCCCATGATATCCATTTTATTTACATGAGCAATACGTGGAACATGGTATTTATCTGCCTGCCTCCAAACAGTTTCTGTCTGAGGCTCAACTCCTCCTTTTGCACAAAAAAGTGTTACTGAACCATCGAGAACGCGAAGTGACCGCTCCACCTCAACCGTGAAGTCAACGTGCCCTGGCGTATCTATTATATTAATTCGCTTACCCTTCCATTGGGCGGTAGTAGCAGCAGAGGTTATTGTAATTCCTCTTTCCTGCTCTTGCTCCATCCAGTCCATTGTTGCAGAACCTTCATGGGTTTCTCCCATTTTGTGGAGCTTCCCTGTATAGAACAAAATACGTTCTGTTGTAGTAGTTTTTCCTGCATCTATATGAGCCATTATTCCTATATTTCTTGTATCTTCCAAACTAAACCGCCTGGGCATTGCTATCCTCCTTTCATTTCACGATAGTTCACTAAATAAACAAAATCTATAATTATATAAATATATAACCATAATATATTTATTTATATTACCATCTGTAATGAGCAAAAGCTCTGTTTGCCTCTGCCATCTTATGAGTGTCTTCCTTTTTCTTAAATGCGCCTCCCAGACCATTTACAGCATCCATGATTTCTCCTGCAAGTCTTTCCTTCATTGTTCTTTCTCCTCTGGAACGTGCATAACTTACCAACCATCTAATGCCTAATGTCTGCCTTCTCTCAGGCCTTACTTCCATTGGAACCTGATAGGTAGCTCCGCCAACTCTCCTTGCTTTAACTTCAAGAACCGGCATTATATTATTAATAGCCTGCTCAAAAACTTCCATAGGGTCTTTGCCTGTCTTATTATTTATTATATCAAAAGCATCGTAACAGATTTTCTGAGCAACTCCCTTTTTACCATCCTGCATTATTTGATTAACAAGTTTTGTAACAATTTTGTCATTATAAATCGGGTCAGGTAATATTTCCCGCTTTGGTACATGTCCTTTTCTTGGCACTATACTTCCCTCCTTCCAGTATAATATAATTATTCATCGGTACTCGTGGTCAACAACCATCGTAAGTGCCTGCCATGCTTTTACACTACTTCTTGGCTGCACCGGCCTTTGGCCTTTTTGCGCCATACTTGGAACGACTCTGCTTTCTATTTGCAACTCCCGCTGAATCCAGTGTTCCTCTTATAATATGGTATCTTACACCAGGAAGGTCTTTTACTCTTCCTCCTCTTATAAGTACAACACTATGCTCCTGCAGGTTGTGACCAATTCCAGGTATATATGCAGTAACTTCTATACCGTTGGTTAATCTTACCCTTGCAACTTTCCTCAATGCTGAGTTAGGCTTTTTAGGTGTAGTAGTTTTTACAACAGTACAAACACCTCTTTTTTGAGGACTGTTAATTTCAGTAGGTTTCTTTTTTAAAGAATTAAAGCCTCTCTGCAAAGCAGGTGAGTTGGATTTTTCTAAAATATCTTTTCTTCCTTGTTTAACCAACTGATTAAATGTAGGCATTCACACACCTCCTTTCACCAAAATTATTTTAAAATACATACAACTGAAGCACCAACATCTATATTACATGCTTTTCCCAGTTTTTTCATATCATCTGCATAAGTTATTTCTATAGATTTCTTCTCACACGGCTCCTTAATACTTCTAATAACCTTTTCATCAGCGTCTCTTGCAATTATACACATTTTAACCTGATCGCCCTGTATAGCTTTTAAAGATTGCTTAGACCCCACAGTTTTTTTGCTGTTTTTAAGAAGCTCCAGCACATTAAGCTCCATTCCTGCACCCTCCCGTTATAACGGCTGCAGCAGAAACTTGACTGCTTACCTGCCATTTTACACACTGCACTATTTTACATCTCAATAATGTGTTTGTCAATAAAAAAATTAAATACCGGGTGCATTTAATTCCTTTGAAGAAATATATTCTAGAAGCTATCGTTACAGTACTTAGAGCCTTCTCTAATGCTTCTTACAATAATTTCTTCAAAAATAAAATATGCACCTAAAATGGGTTTTTAAGCTCGAAGGCTATTTGCTTCCTGTAGTAATAGTTACATCCCTATATTTTTTCATACCTGTACCAGCAGGAATAAGTTTACCAATAATTACATTTTCCTTAAGGCCTACAAGAGGATCAACTTTCCCTTTTATTGCTGCATCTGTTAATACTCTGGTGGTTTCCTGGAAAGAAGCTGCCGAGAGGAATGATTCAGTTGCCAGCGAAGCTTTGGTTATACCAAGCAGTGCATGTTTTCCCTCTGCAGTCTTAAGTCCATCTTTTAAAGCAGTTTCATTTTCTCTTTCATATTCAAACATATCAACGAGGCTTCCAGGAAGCAGGTTGGTATCTCCGGCATCTTCTACTTTAATTTTTCTTAACATCTGCCTAATTATTATTTCAATATGCTTGTCATTTATATCTACACCCTGCAGTCTGTAAACTTTTTGCACCTCATGAAGCAGGTATGATTGTACACCTATTAATCCTTTTATTTTCAATATGTCGTGAGGGTTTACAGAACCTTCAGTAAGTTCATCTCCAGCTTCTACATAATCCCCTTCCATAACCTTTATCCTTGAACCATATGGAATCATATAACTCTTGGATTCTCCACCATCATTGCTTACTATTACTTCTCTCTTTTTCTTTGTTTCACTTATTTTAACCAAACCGGCAATTTCCGATATAACAGCCAATCCTTTTGGCTTTCTAGCTTCAAACAGCTCCTCTACACGTGGTAGACCCTGTGTAATATCTTCACCTGCAACACCACCCGTATGGAATGTTCTCATAGTCAACTGGGTACCGGGTTCTCCTATTGATTGTGCTGCTATAATTCCAACAGATTCTCCTATGTCCACTTCTCCGCCTGTAGCAAGGTTTGCTCCATAACATTTTGCACATACTCCATATGCAGAATGGCATGTTAGGATTGATCTGATTTTTACTTTCTTAATACCGGCATTTTCAACCTTTTCAGCTTCGATATCAGTTATCATTTTTCCTGCTTCTATTATGACCTGCCCATTTTGAGGGTTAATTACATTTTCCAGAGCATATCTGCCCGTAATTCTTTCAGCTAAATGCTCAATAACCTGGCCTCCCTCAGTAATGTCTGAAACCTCAAAACCATGTCCTGTTCCGCAATCAAATTCTCTTATTATAACATCCTGGCTGACATCAACTAATCTTCTGGTAAGATAACCAGAGTCTGCTGTTCTTAGAGCAGTATCTGCCAATCCTTTTCTGGTACCATGAGTTGAAATAAAATATTCAAGCACATTAAGTCCTTCACGGAAATTGGACTTGATTGGAATTTCTATGGTCTTACCCTGTGTATCGGCCATTAAGCCTCTCATTCCAGCCAATTGTTTTATCTGGTTAATATTACCTCTTGCACCTGATGTAGACATCATATAAAGAGGATTAAACTTATCCAGATTATCCATAAGAGCTTTAGTAATATTTTCACCACTTTCGGTCCAGGCTGAAATAACTGCATTGTATCTTTCATTTTCTGATATTAGACCTCTCTTATATTGTTTAGTTATATTTTCAATTTTTTGTTCTGTTTCAGCTACATAACGTTTCTTTATTTCGGGAATAATCATATCTGTAATACCAATGGTTATAGCACCCCTGGTGGAATACTTGAATCCCAATGCTTTTATTTTATCCAGTACTATAGCTGTCTTTGTTGTTCCATGTACCCTAATGCATCTGTAAATTATTTTTTGCAGAGCTTTTCTATCTACAAGAAAACCTATTTCGAGGCTGAATAAATTTTCAGGAACACTCCTGTCAATAAATCCTAAGTCTTGAGGGATAGCTTCGTTAAATAATAGTTTACCCACTGTTGTGCTAATTATTTTTGAAACAGGCTTACCGTCAAATTGCTTGGTGATTTTTACCTTTATTGGAGCATGCAAAGTCAACCTGTCCTCGTTATCAATACTAGTTTCATATATCAAATCCTGCTGGGACTGGTTATAAGCCATGATTGCCTCTTCTGGAGATGAAAAAGCTCTGATTTTGCCCTTATAATCCTGGTTTTCTACAGTCAGGTAGTATGTTCCTAGAACCATGTCCTGTGTTGGTACCGTTACCGGTTTGCCATCCTGAGGCTTTAAAAGGTTATTTGCGGAAAGCATCATGAATCTTGCTTCAGCCTGTGCCTCAACAGATAAAGGTACATGTACTGCCATCTGGTCTCCATCAAAGTCGGCGTTATATGCTGTACATACTAAAGGATGCAGTTTTATAGCTCTTCCTTCTACAAGTATTGGTTCAAAGGCTTGAATACCAAGACGATGCAAGGTAGGTGCACGGTTCAAAAGTACCGGGTGCTCTTTAATTACATCCTCCAGAACATCCCATACCTCATCCCTGACTCTTTCAACCATACGTTTTGCACTCTTTATATTATGAGCCAATCCGTCATTTACAAGCTTTTTCATTACAAACGGTTTAAACAGTTCAAGAGCCATTTCTTTAGGCAAGCCGCACTGATAGAGTTTAAGTTCCGGACCTACAACAATAACGGAACGTCCGGAGTAGTCTACACGCTTACCCAAAAGGTTCTGACGGAAACGTCCCTGCTTTCCTTTCAGCATATCAGAAAGAGATTTTAAAGGCCTATTTCCAGGGCCGGTTACAGGTCTTCCTCTTCTGCCGTTATCTATTAATGCATCCACAGCTTCCTGCAGCATTCTCTTTTCATTTCTTACAATAATATCAGGAGCTCCTAAGTCAAGCAACCTTTTTAATCTGTTGTTTCTATTTATAACTCTTCTATAAAGGTCATTCAAATCTGAAGTAGCAAATCTTCCACCATCCAGCTGAACCATAGGCCGCAATTCCGGCGGTATAACAGGAATAACATCAAGTATCATCCATTCAGGCCTATTACCTGACATGCGAAAAGCTTCCACTACTTCAAGTCTTTTTATAGTTCTCATTCTTTTCTGACCGGATGTTTCATCAAATTCAGCTTTGAGCTCTTTAGAAAGCTCTTCAAGGTCAATTTCGGCTAATAATTCCTTAATGGCTTCAGCTCCCATTCCGGCCTTAAATTTGTTCCCAAATTTCTCTACACTATCTCTATATTCTTTTTCAGACAAAATCTGCTTTTTAAATAAAGGGGTCTGCCCCGGGTCAAGAACAATATATGAAGCGAAATATAGCACTTTTTCCAGTGAACGCGGTGACATGTCAAGAATCAGACCCATTCTGCTGGGTATTCCCTTAAAATACCAAATATGTGAAACAGGTGCCGCTAATTCAATATGTCCCATTCTTTCACGTCTTACTTTCTGTTTTGTAACTTCAACACCGCATCTATCACAAACAATCCCTTTATATCTTATTCTTTTATATTTACCGCAATGGCATTCCCAATCCTTCGTAGGGCCGAATATTCTTTCACAAAAGAGTCCATCCCTCTCAGGTTTTAATGTTCGATAATTTATAGTTTCAGGTTTTTTGACTTCACCTTTTGACCACTCCCTTATTTTTTCCGGTGAGGCCAGGCCAATTCTTATAGCATCAAAAGTTCCGAGTTCAAGCATGGCTTTTTACTCCTTTCAAAATCATCAGATATTATCATCATCGTCATCCAACTCATCATTAACTTCATCAAGATCACCTAAATCCACAAGATCATCCAGGTCTTCAAAACTGACTGATTCAGGGTCTATATCATCATTTTCAAAATCATCGGTCTCAAGAAATAAATTGCTTATTATATCGTCATCGTCATCAGTATTCCCGGAAGATTCTGGAGATTCCAGATCAAAGTCGTCCAATTCAAGTTCGTTGTCCAGTACATCATCACCCTCATCATAATCGGATAAAGGTTCCTCATCTTCTCTGCCTTCCATATTTACATTCAGATCATCAATATCATCATCAATTGATTCTTTAATTGATACTTCTTCATTCTCTTCAGAATAAACCTTCACATCAAGAGCAAGACTTTGAAGTTCTTTTATCAATACTTTGAAGGATTCAGGTATACCTGGTTCGGGTACATTTTCACCTTTAACAATGGCTTCATATGTTTTAACTCTTCCGACCACATCATCAGACTTAACAGTAAGGATTTCCTGCAATGTATAGGCGGCACCATATGCCTCAAGCGCCCATACTTCCATTTCCCCAAACCTTTGTCCTCCAAACTGCGCCTTACCTCCAAGAGGTTGCTGTGTAACAAGCGAGTATGGCCCTGTTGAACGGGCATGAATTTTATCATCAACAAGATGGGCAAGCTTCAATATATACATATACCCTACTGTAACACGGTTGTCAAAAGGTTCTCCGGTCCTGCCGTCATACAATATGGTTTTGCCATCTTCGTTCAGGTTTGCCGTTTTAAGGGTTTCCATAATGTCATGTTCATTTGCTCCATCAAAAACAGGAGTTGCGATTTTCCATCCCAATGCTTTTGCAGCATAACCCAGATGAACCTCCAACACCTGACCTACATTCATTCTTGAAGGCACTCCAAGAGGGTTGAGAACTATTTCCAATGGAGTTCCATCAGGCAGGAAAGGCATATCCTCTTCCGGCAATATCCTTGATATGACACCTTTATTTCCATGTCTGCCTGCCATTTTATCCCCTACGGATATTTTTCTTTTCTGAGCCACATATACCATAACCATCTGGTTTACACCAGGCGGGAGTTCATCTCCATTTTCTCTAGAAAAGACCTTTACATCTACAATTATTCCCTGCTCACCATGGGGTACACGCAAAGAAGTATCCCTTACTTCTCTTGCTTTTTCACCAAATATTGCTCTTAAAAGTCTTTCCTCTGCTGTAAGCTCTGTTTCTCCCTTGGGCGTAACCTTGCCCACCAGGATATCACCTGCCCTGACTTCAGCGCCTATCCTTATTATTCCTCTATCATCAAGGTCCTTTAGCGAATCTTCACTAACATTGGGAATATCTCTTGTTATTTCCTCAGGCCCGAGTTTTGTGTCTCTGGCTTCCGCTTCATACTCTTCTATGTGCATGGATGTAAATGTATCATCCTTAACCAGCTTTTCACTTATTAGAATAGCGTCTTCATAATTATAACCTTCCCATGTCATGAAACCTACAAGAACGTTCTTGCCAAGAGCCAATTCTCCATTGTCTGTTGAAGGTCCGTCAGCAATAACATCACCTGCTTTTACCACATCTCCCTTTCTGACAATAGGTCTTTGGTTGATACATGTGCCCTGGTTTGAACGCATATATTTAAGAAGCTTATAAGAATCTCTACGGTTATCAGCACGTTTTATAGTTATTTCCTTAGCTGTTACCTTTTCAACAGTACCACCGTTTTTAGCCAGAACCACAACGCCTGAATCTCTGGCTGATTTATATTCAATACCAGTCCCAACTATTGGTGATTGGGTTTTTATTAAGGGAACTGCCTGACGCTGCATGTTTGAACCCATTAGTGCACGGCTGGCGTCATCGTTCTCAAGAAAAGGAATCAGGGCAGTTGCAACTGATACTATCTGTTTAGGTGATACGTCTATATAGTCAACCCTGGATTTTTCAACCTGGAATATATCATTTTTAAATCTTACAGTCACCCTATCGTTTACAAAACGCCCGTCTTTATCAAGCGGTTCATTAGCCTGAGCTACAATATATTCATCTTCTATATCTGCAGAAAGATAGTCAATTTCATCGGTTACAGTACCGGTCTCTTTGTTGATCCTTCTATATGGGGTTTCTATAAAGCCATAATTATTTACCCTTGCAAATGTACTAAGGGAACCAATCAGTCCAATATTCGGACCTTCAGGTGTTTCAATAGGACATATACGGCCATAGTGAGAGTGGTGGACGTCTCTGACTTCAAATCCTGCCCGTTCTCTGCTCAATCCGCCTGGTCCTAACGCGCTTAATCTCCTTTTATGTGTTAGTTCTGCAAGAGCATTGGTCTGGTCCATAAACTGGGAAAGCTGGCTGCTGCCGAAAAACTCTTTTATTGCTGCAGCTACCGGCCTTATATTTATTAGTGACTGTGGAGTTACTATATCCATATCTTGAATTGTCATTCTTTCTCTTACAACTCTCTCCATCCTGGCAAGACCTATTCTGAATTGGTTTTGAAGGAGTTCCCCAACTGAACGAAGCCTTCTGTTCCCAAGATGATCTATATCATCCACATCGCCTACACCATAACCAAGATTAACAAGGTAATTTATTGATGCCATAATATCATCAGATGTAATGTTTTTGGGCAGCAGGTTGTCAATATTTGCTTTTATTGCCTTCTTTATATCTTCAGGAGTGTTGTTTTCTGCAAGTATTTTTCCCAATTCAGCAAGGTATACGTTTTCTTCAATTCCAATATCGGACAAATCCAGATCTAGATATTGTCTTATATCTACAGTATGATTACCTATAACTCTTATCCTTTTTCCATTCACATTCAGGTAAACAGAATTGATACCCGCATTCTGAATTTTTGCAGCAGTTGCTCTATCGATTACTTCATCTGCAGAAATAATAATTTCTCCAGTGCGTGTATCAATAACATTATCTGCAGTAACAAAACCTGTTATTCTTGAAGCCAGTGAAAGTTTTTTATTAAATTTAAATCTTCCAAACTTGGCAAGATCGTATCTTTTAGGCTCAAAAAAGAGATTGTTAATAAGCTGTCTGGCACTTTCTACAGTAGGCGGTTCACCTGGCCTCAATCTTTTATATATTTCCAGCAAGCCTTCCTCTTCAGTCTTTGAGTTATCTTTCTGTATTGTAGCAAGTACCCTTTCATCTTCACCGAGATATTCCATAACGTCAAGGTCCATGCCATAACCCATGGCCCTTACCAATACAGTTATAGGCAGTTTCCTTGTTCTGTCTATTCTTACATATATAATATCATTTGAGTCTGTTTCATACTCAAGCCATGCTCCCCTGTTGGGTATAATTGTAGCTGAGTATAGTCTTTTGCCAGTTTTATCAATTTTGACATCATAGTAGGTACCTGGTGATCTTACCAGCTGGCTTACTATAACTCTTTCTGCACCATTAATTATAAATGTACCGGTTTCTGTCATTAAAGGGAAATCTCCCATAAATATTTCCTGTTCTTTAACTTCTCCGGTCTCCTTATTGATCAAGCGCGCTTTTACCTTTAACGGGGCAGCATAAGTAGTATCTCTTTCCTTACATTCCTCAATAGAATACTTCGGGTTCTCATCCAGGGAATACCCGACAAACTCCATTATGAGATTACCAGTGTAATCTGTAATCGGAGATACATCCCTTAAGACCTCCATAAGACCTTCATCAAGGAAATTTTTGTATGAATTTTTTTGAATTTCAATAAGATCAGGCATCTCTAATACTTCATCGATTCTTGAATAGCTCATTCTTGTATTTCTTCCCATATATACGGGATGCACCATTAAAAATCACCTCATAAACTTTATGTTATAAAGACATAGTATACAAATCAACGAATTTATACGTTTTAGGTATATTTTATATGTAATTACATATAATTTTCATATATTATCTATTTTTCTCATTTATGCCATTAAATTATTATTAACAGTTATTGTTTTATTTATACTTCCATGCTATAATCATAAACATAGAATGAAAATATATTAGTATTATAATTTTTCAAAAAAATAACAAGTTATATTGTTATATAACTTTTTTTAAAAACGCAAAATTACACACTTCCCCTTATATTACAATGCAGAATAAGATTTTAACATAGTGAATGTAACTTGTCAACAACTTTTTGCAGCTTTTTTCGATTTTTAAGGATATTACTCCAGTAAATAAGTAAACAAAAAGTGCAATATTTCCCTATTTCCCAGGAAATATTGCACCAATTCAGTCTAGTTCAAGCTTTGTTCAGTTAAGCCATCTTTTTTACCCTATTATATACATCCTCTTTAAATCTTTCTATAAACCCCTCTACATAACTTATTATATCAAGACTTTCATCCTGAATAAGTGGTGTAAGATCCATAGCATATGTTAACGCTGTAGTATTGTCTGTTCCATGTGATTCAGCATATGTTGCATTGGCAAGTCTTCTACCTGCTGTTGCCAAGTCATATCTTTTTCCTCCGCAGATCTGTGAATCATGTACTTCAAGTATTGCGGCTGAGATATTTTGATGTGATGCTACATCAAATAATACTTTTTCATTATCATTTATCCAATCAAGACATCTCCAGACTTCACATCCAAATAATTTTTCAGGACGTTGTTCCGCAGGGAGCCTTCTTATTGCCTTTATAACTTTAACTGATGTTCCTACGTGAGTATCATGCTTGTCCGCTAGATTATGAGTATAAACAACCTTTGGCTTTGCGTGTGCTATCAGCTCAGCAAGCTCGTTAATTACATCCTCATTATTAGGGTCCTTTACGGCCTTACTTGGATAATTCATTAGAGCAAGTGCACCATATTCACCCACATATGCTGCTTTTTTCTGTTCTTTTTTTCTTACCTGTTTCATATCTTCATCACTATAATTGGCATATAGGTCATCCCTGGGACTTCCTGCTCCATCGGTTAAAATAGTGGCAAAAAACCATTGGTCTTCTTTCCCAAAACACTCCATAACACCATGATATGCCATTATCTCAATATCATCCTGATGGGCCGAGATACCCATATGTGTAGTCCTTGCTATACCCTCTTCTACTGTAAGATTATCGGGTATAAATAATTCAGCACCCGGCTGCTTCAATTTCATATTAAGCTCCATTCCTGCTGCGTGCGAAATGAATTCGCCCTTACAGGAACAAAACTTTTTATAAAAAAGTTTATATGGGCTTAAATTCATTTCAGTCGCGCGTGCAATTTATTTTTTCTAAAATTCTTGTTCAAAAAATATGCACATGCGCATTAGTTTTTCAGAAATTAACGATCTCTTTCAAACTAAACTCCATTCCTGCTGCGTGTGAAATGAATTCACCCTTGTAGGAACAAGACTTTTAATAAAAAAGTTTATATGGGCTTAAATTCATTTCAATCGCGCGTGCAATTTGTTTTTTAAAAATTCTTGTGCAAAAAATATGCACATGCACATTAGTTTTTCAGAAATTTAACAATTTCTTTCAAACTATCATTCTATAATAAAACATTTATCTGATTTCCGGCAAGCTTGCAGCAGCAATTGCTTGTCCAACTCTTCTTGTTGATTCGTCAGGCAGATGCAATTTTACTTTTGCAGCAAGATCCGGGAATTCTCCTTTCAGTACTTCTTCGGCTTTATGCAGTATTAAATTTCCTCCTTCGCCTGAAGTAACACGTCCAAGTATAAGTATATGCTTAATATCATAAAATTCTGCATAGTAAGCAAGAGAATAACCTAAATAACAGCCTATGCTTTCAAATATACCTTTTGCGCCCTCATGACCCTCATGAAGCAATTTTTGAACAACTTTCAATTTCTCCGCAGGGGTTAAATTACCTGCCAGTTCTATTCCTGCTGCAGGAGCAAGCTTAATAACAGCATCTTGCGAAAAATATTTAACTCCACATCCAAAATCTCCCGACCATTCGTCCACCATGGATTCAGTATTGAAATCTACAGGAACAAACGCAAGTTCATTGAGCCAACCTGTTAAATTGCCATGACAGTCTACATATCCGCCTGCTTCGCTTGTGCCCATGGCTATTCCAAGTACATTGGTGTCATTCAGCTCCATAGCCCCGGCCAATGCAGTAACATCTCCATCATTTGCAATCTCTATGGGTATACCGCCCATTTCTTTTTGAATATCGAGGAATATGTTCTTTACTTTTTTATCAAAGGCATCATCAGGAACTTTAATAAATAAAGATGCAACCATAACCCTGTTATTTATATATATACCTGCAGCACTTACACCAATAGCATCTACATGGGGCAAGTAGGATGCTGCAGTTTTTATTGCCTTAAGTATCTCACTATAATGGTAATCAGGGTTGCTCTCTGTTTTTGGATGCCAAATAACTTCTTCGCTGTAAACAGCGTTTCCATCAATAACTGCTGCTACTTTACGGTCGCTCCCTCCTGCATCAAACCCGATCCTGTTTCCATTAAAATTGCGCCCTATTGGCTGAGTTTCTTCTTTTGCACAGGGTACATTATCAAGGTCGGTTATTTCTACAGTAAAGTCTTTCTCATAAACCCTTCCCATAAATTTGGCATCAAATTCTCTAAGCCCTCCCTGGGAATAAGCCCTACTAATATATTCTCCGATGCTGACAGGTCCTCCGATTATGATTTTCCAACCGCCACGCATCCATAGAAGAGTTTTTAAAAGACGTTCAACATAAAAAAAGTTTTCCTCATCCATTCCGGTACCTTCCCTGAATACTTCAGTATGGTACGTAGATATTAAACCATCATTTCGCTCAAGTGCAATATGTAAAGGTACACCTTTCCCGGATTCTTTTACAGCTTTTATAAATTCACGGTTTGCTAGTATTGCAGGTTCAAAATTTTTGTCCAATACAGGGGTAAATAATGGATTGATGATAATTTTTCCGGACTTCATGGTAGCCCTCCCTCTCTTTTTCAAATTGTTAATTTTAGAAATATCAATTGTGCAATTATGAAATAAATATTATGTCGAATATATCCTCTAACTATTATTTATATTTTAAATTAGGTTTGTTAAGAAGTCAATATATGGAGATGTGAAGGGAGGCATTTTCTTCCTATGATACAAAATATGGCAGCATACGATTTTCTGAGTATAAAATTTGAACAAAGCTTACGGATTTTTCTGTAGACTTAAACTCTACAATCTGTTGCTGAAGTGAATATTATACATGGAAATCGTTTCTTGCCATATTTTTCTTCAAATATAGAAAATGTGCCCTGTAAAAAAGGAGGTCTTAATGACCTCCTTTTTTTGTCCGTACCTTATCAGTACTTTATTTAATTTCGATTGTTGCGCCAACTTCTTTAAATTTGGCTTCAATTGAAGCAGCTTCTTCCTTGGAAACATTTTCTTTAACAGTGTTTGGTGCTCCGTCTACAAGATCTTTTGCTTCCTTAAGGCCAAGGCCTGTAACTTCTCTTACTACCTTTATAACCTTTATTTTCTCAGATCCAACTTCCTTTAATACTACGTTAAATTCAGTCTTTTCTTCTTCAACTGGAGCTGCTGCTCCAGCTGCTGGTGCTGCTGCAACTGCTACAGGTGCTGCTGCGGATACTCCAAATTCTTCTTCCAGGGCCTTTACCAGCTCTGATAACTCTAATACTGTTAAGTTCTTAACTTCTTCAATTAAATTTGTTATTTTTTCACTTGCCATTATCATATACCTCCATAAATTTTCAATTTTTAATTTTTGTATATTTTTCTTTTTCTTATAAAACATAAATCAAGTTATATTTTACATCTTCTATGCGTTTGCTCTTTTTTCTGCAATTGCATTTAGTGCCACTACTAGACCTCTTAAGTTTGCATTCAATACATTTACAAATCCAGTTATTGGAGCATTTAATCCACCAAGTACCTGTGCAATAAGCACTTCTCTTGATGGAAGGTTTGCCAGGGATTTTACGCCTTCGGCATCAATTACCTTACCTTCTACTACACCGGCTTTTAATTGCAGCTTATCATACTTCCCGGCATACTCATTCATTATTTTAGCAGGTGCAACAGGATCTTCACTGCTGTAAGCCATGGCTGTAGGTCCTTTAAGGAATGGATCAAGTTGGTTTAATCCCAGTTCATCGGCTGCAATCCTTGTTAAGGTATTCTTTACTACATGGTAATTTATACCAGCTTTTCGCAAGGCCCTTCTCAAGTCTGTATCCTGTTCTACTGTAAGTCCTCTATAGTCTGCAAGAACCACCCCTTTTGCTGATGAAATCTTACCTGCTATGTCACTTACAACTTCCTTTTTTTGATCAAGTATTTTCTCACTTGGCATTGTTGTACATTCACCTCCTCTGAAACTCGGCATTAAAATAAATTAACCCTTCATTTGCACATAGACACATGAAGGGTTATTGACCTTTTCAAATCAACTTTCCTTACCTCGGCAGGAAGATAATATATCAATTATGCTTTCGCACCTGCTGTCTATGGCAAAGCGGCTATTCACTTTTAAGTGTTACTATTTTACATCTTCACATCTTTATTTATACCAGGTTAGTTTGCTGAATTAACTTTAATACCCGGTCCCATTGTTGATGATATAACAATGGATTTTAAATATTGTCCCTTGGCAGCTGCAGGTTTTGCTCTAATTATAGCATCCAATAATGTTCTATAGTTATCCAAAAGCTTTTCAGTTCCAAATGAAACTTTACCAATTGGACAGTGGATGATATTTGTTTTATCAAGTCTGTACTCAATTTTACCAGCTTTAATATCTTTAATAGCCTTTGCTACATCCATTGTTACAGTACCTGCTTTAGGGTTAGGCATAAGGCCCTTTGGTCCCAATATTCTACCAATTTTACCTACTACTCCCATCATGTCAGGTGTTGCTACAACTACATCATAATCGAACCAGTTTTCATTCTGAATTTTAGCTATCATATCTTCGGCACCTACAAAATCGGCACCTGCATCTTCAGCTTCCTTAGCCTTATCACCTTTTGCAAAGACTAGAACTCTTACAGTTTTTCCTGTCCCATGTGGAAGTACTACTGCGCCCCTTACCTGCTGATCAGCATATCTTGAGTCAACTCCAAGTCTTATATGTGCTTCAACAGTCTCATCAAACTTTGCATTACCTGTTTTCTGTACCAGTTCAAATGCACTCTCAGGCTCGTAAAGAGTTTCTCTATCTACAAGTTTGGCTAATTCCAAATACCTTTTTCCTCTTTTCATATTCCTTTCACCTCCGTGGTTAGTTTTCGGGAAAATTTTCCCTCCCACTCAACTAAATTAACGACGACTGTACTAAAATAAACGCATGCGTCATACAAATCTGTTACTACTATTAACTAATCCTCTACTACAATACCCATACTTCTTGCTGTGCCTGCTACCATTCTTTCAGCAGCTTCAACAGTTGCTGCATTTAGGTCGGGCATCTTTAACTCAGCTATTTTTCTAACTTCTGCTTTGGATATTTTAGCAACCTTTTCTTTATTCGGCGTACCTGAACCGCTTTCAATTTTGCATGCCTTTTTCAGTAATACAGAAGCAGGCGGAGTTTTTGTAATAAATGTAAACGATCTGTCTGCATATATTGTAATTACAACAGGAATTATCAGACCGGCATCTTTTGCAGTCCTTTCATTAAACTCCTTACAAAATCCCATTATGTTAACACCATGTTGCCCTAAAGCTGGTCCAACCGGTGGAGCCGGAGTTGCCTTCCCCGCAGGTATCTGTAGCTTTACATAGCCTGTTATCTTTTTTGCCATATTTTTTAGTCCACCTCCCAATTTGTTTAAAAATAAATTATAGCATATAATATCAATAACTTTAAGCCATAATCTTTAAATCTTTAAAATTTTCGACTGCTTTCCCAATATTAAATATTAAAAAACTACGAACTTTAAATTATAGCTTCTGAATTTGAATCAATTCCAATTCAACGGGTGTCTCTCTTCCAAACATAGATATTGAAACACGCACCTTTTTCTTATCCAGGCTGATTTGCTCAACTGTCCCAATAAAATTCTCAAGAGGTCCGGATATAACCTTTACACTATCCCCTACCTCGTAATCAACAACCGGCGGAAAATCTTCAACACCCATAACCTTTACTTCATCATCAGTTAAAGGCACAGGACGTGATAAAGGTCCTACAAACCCGGTGACACCTCTTATATTCCTTACAATGTACCATGTTTCATCTGTCATTATCATCTTAATAAGAACATATCCGGGGAAAACCTTTTTCAATGTTGTCTTCTTTTTACCTTCTTTAATTTCAATTTGTTCTTCCATAGGGACGACTACATCCACGATATATTCCTGCATACCCCTATTTTCAACAATTTTTTCAAGGTTTGCCTTAACCTTGTTTTCATAACCAGAATAGGTATGTACTACATACCATTTCAAGCCTTCAGACACTTCTTCAGGGAGCATTAAACTTTATACCCTCCTTGCTTTTTTTGGGCACATACAACCAGACTGACTTAAGCTATTACCTTAAAAACTTATTTTAAAGTAATATCTACTATTTTTGATAGTCCAATATCTGCTACCCATATAACAATTCCAAATAGCAAGCATATGGCAAGTATGGCAATCAAACTATTAGCAAGCTGTTTTCTGGTAAGCCATACTACTTTTCTTAACTCTGTCCTGACCTCTTTAAAGAATCTAACAGTCTTTTTCCACATTTGTTTGCCTTTTGTTTCTTTTATTTTTTCGGCCATAGCAATACAACTCCATCTTTTAATTTTGCTGCTTCTTTTATCAATTAAATTATGACTATATCACAAAAATATTACCTTGTCTCTTTATGAGCCGTATGTTTACGACAGAATTTACAATATTTATTCATTTCGAGCCTGTCAGGATCATTCTTCTTATTCTTCATTGTATTATAATTTCTGCGTTTACATTCGGAACAGGCCATTGTTATTTTCACTCTCAACACTAACACCTCCAGCTTTGCTAATTGGCAGGTACTTTTCTTTTGACATACCTGTCCATCCAATACATTGCACCTAAATGGAATATATCATTACATAATAATGTTTACTTAATAAAATATTGTCCTGGTATAGGCACAAAAAAAAATCCTATAGTAGGAGCAATATTTACTCTAACATAAAAGTGTATGCAAGTCAAGATTTTTTTAATGCTTTACAAGCAATTTTATAGTCTCTGTTACAGTTTTGCTTTTTTTTGTATCCAGGCCGTCTTTGATTACAACTATATATGAAGATTCACTTAAATGATCTTCCTCATTCTTTTCTCCACTATTACCATTGCAATATGTATGTAAGCCGTAAATATGCTCTTCATGGTCTCCAAATTGTTTTTTCAATAAATAACATCCTTCATTATCCAACTTCAACTCTTCTGCAAGTGAATCCAATTTTGCAATATTTGCCACAGAGGCATACTCATTAAAGCTTTTCTTGTCCATTATCAAGATGTGGTAATCACCTTGCGTAACAAAATTATAGGCAGAAGACATCATTTGAATTTTATACGGAATGGGTAATTCTTTCGAGAGCATGAACTCCTCTATAATTAAGTTTTCATGCTTTATAGTATTACAGAGTTTATTTCTAATTTCATCTTTTAGTGAATTTATATCAACAAGGTCATCCATAAATTCCCCAAAAATAACTATATTAATATTGTTTTCAACAGGCTCCCAGGCAAATACGGCAATAGCAGCTACTAATATTACAAGGCAAATTAAAACCGCAGTTTTATGATCTCCAAGCATATACAACAGAGTGTTTCGCTGTTTTTCATGAGAACCACTTGCATCTTGAGATTTTTCCCTATCTATTCCTATTAAGCAGTAGTAGGCCTCATTAATTTTTTCCATATTGAGCCCTACTACTTCACTTTTAATATTCTCACGCTTTAATATCAGGTGTTTTTTAGCCAGCAGGTAGTATTTGAATTCTATCTCATCCCTACCTGCCCCCTCCCGGACACCTAATATTTCGTAAGCTTTTTTAATCTTCTCAGCATGTACTTTATCATTGGTGCTTTTTTTATTAAAAGCTTCACTACTAACAGTATTCTCATTATAAGCCGTCTCTTTAAGACTATTTTTCTTTGAAACTAATAATTCTAAAAACTTATTTTTTTTCATTTCGCTTTCCAAATTGGCATAGTAGTACTAATTACCAGTGTTATTTCTCGGAAATATTAAAAATTCTGCTAATTGCACCGGAAAACTTCATCCTGGAATTTTGGAAAATCTCAACTATTTTAAATCTTATTTTTACCGGTATATCCTTATCGTTATCGGCGGATGTAATGATTTTATACTCATCACTGCTTAAAGCATCTTTCAATTCGTTCTTTACAGAGTCAGGGATAGTACCATGAGTTACATCCACAATACAAAGAGGAGGAAATAGCACACACCACCAATTGGCTCCCTTTCCGCTGCCAATTACAACCTTTAATGCCTGATAATTACCAGCAGGTAAAACAATATCCCCATACTTTCTTGTTGGGAAAGGATAATATCCCAGAGATGCTTTTACAGGGTATTCCTTTCCATGGGATTTTATAGTCCTCTGAGCTATATCAATTATATTATTTAAATTACTGTTAATTATTGATTTTGTCTGTATTATGTCTTTGGTCTCATTAAATTTTACTCCCATATATTCAATGATTGCATCCCTTACTTCCAGCTTTAAAGCCTGATCTTCCACAGAATCACTATCCGCAACTACATGGAGTCTGATAAGGTTTTCAGCCAACCCCTGGGAAACACTGTTAGAGTAAAACATCGAAAATATAAGGACAGTTAAAACAGCAGCTGCAATTATATACAAACCTAGTCCATTAAATCTTTTTTTTATTATAAAAGATTTATTCATATTCATAAAAAATCCCCCTGCATTTCATCTTATTTCATTAATAAGTATTGCCAGGGGGAAAATTTTTTATACTGTAATTCTAATTATTATGAAAACCGCCAATTTAAATCTTCGTATTTCTTCTGTCATATGCAACTTTAATAAAATCTCTGAATAAGGGGTGAGGCCTGTTGGGTCTCGACCTGAATTCCGGATGGAATTGCACTCCTATAAACCAGGGATGGTCGGGCAATTCGATTATTTCAACCAATCTCTCACTAGGTGACAAACCTGATAGGATCATACCTTTTTCAGTCAGCCTGGACTTAAATTCATTGTTAAATTCAAATCTATGCCTGTGTCTTTCATAAATCAGGTCTTCACAAAAAATATCATGTACCTTGCTCCCGGATTTTAATTTGCAGGGATACAATCCCAATCTCATTGTACCACCTTTTTCATCAATATCTTTTTGTTCCGGCATAAGGTCAATAACCGGATATTTTGTGTTGAAATTAAACTCCGAGCTATGTGCATCTTTCATCCCGCATACATTTCTTGCATACTCTACAACTGCCATTTGCATTCCCAGGCATATTCCAAGATATGGTACCTTATTTTCTCTGGCATATTTTGCAGCTCTTATTTTACCGTCGATTCCTCTATCTCCAAAGCCACCTGGTACAAGTATTCCATCAGCTTGTCCCAAAATATCATCCACATTCTCATCACAGAGTTCCTCAGAATTAACCCAATCTACAATTACCTCAGCATCATTTGCAATTCCACCATGCTTTAAAGCTTCGACAACACTTAAATATGCATCGTGTAATTCCACATACTTGCCTACCAATGCAATATTCACCTTTTTAGTCTGGTTTTTTTGTTTTAAAACCATTTCTTCCCATTCTGTCAGATCAGGTTCTTTGCATTGAAGATTTAAGCGTTTGCATACAATGTTTCCTAATCCCTCTTTTTCAAGCATAAGGGGCACATCATACAATACTTCGGCATCCATATTTTGTATTACTCCGTCTTCCGGAAGATTACAGAAAAGAGCTATTTTATCCTTCATATCCTTTGTCAAATATTTCTCTGTCCGACATACAATTACATCAGGTTGAATTCCTATACTCCTCAATTCCTTAACGCTATGTTGTGTAGGTTTAGTCTTTAACTCACCAGACTTGCCAAGATATGGAACAAGAGTTACGTGAATATACATAACATTCTCTCTTCCCTCATTTATAGCAAATTGCCTTATAGCCTCAAGGAAAGGTAAACTTTCTATATCCCCTACAGTACCGCCTATTTCTGTTATTACCACATCGGTACTATTGGCTCTTGCTACTCTGTATATTCTGTCCTTAATTTCATTAGTTATATGGGGAATTACCTGTACAGTTCCCCCTAGGAACTCTCCTTTTCTTTCTTTGCTTATAACAGAAAGATAAATTTTCCCTGTTGTAATATTACTGTTTTTATTTAAATTTTCATCGATAAATCTTTCATAGTGCCCTAAATCCAGATCAGTTTCCGCTCCATCATCAGTTACAAATACCTCGCCATGCTGATATGGGCTCATAGTACCCGGGTCAACATTAATATAGGGGTCGAACTTCTGGATAGTTACATGCAATCCCCTTGCTTTTAGAAGTCTTCCCAAGGAAGCTGCGGTAATCCCCTTTCCTAATCCCGAAACAACACCGCCTGTTACAAATATATATTTCACAGCCATTTATTTACCCTCCAAAATCTTTTGCATTAGTGTCCCATAACTAATATATTTTATATTTACAGTTTTTAAGTGTCAATTCGAGCAGTTCCATATTATATGGTTTATACTTAAAGATTACCGCCTAGCTCTTTGTTTTAAATAATAATGCAATTTTACTAAGGGTGCATCGGGCGCATCGAAAATTTTTGAAGAAATATGCACCCATTTACTGTTTCAATATTTCTATAGCTTTGGAATATTGCTTGTCAGAAGTATTATATATCCTTTCAAGCTCAGTATTTAATGCTTTCTGCGTTGTAAAATCCAGTACACCACCGGGATACAACCCTTTATCAGTGCGGAATTTAGATATTGCATCATAAGTTTTCTTATCGAGGCGGTTGTCAGGAGTGTCAACATCATACCCTAATATTCGGAGAATTTTTTCAGCATTATAAACATCAATACCTTCATCGCCAAGAGCAGGCTTCCAGGTTATTGTCAACTTATGTATATTTTTTAAGTAAACGCCTTCAACTGTGGGGGTGTCTTCTACCTGCACATCAGGGGTTATTCCTTTTCCATCAATCATTCTGCCGTCAGGTGTAACATATACACCGGTAGTTATTTTTGTCCACCCCAATATTTCATCTGTTAGAAGGTTTATGTTATATTTTGTAATCAGCTCATATGCACCTATAAACTTGTCACCAGTTCTTTCAGAATACTTTTTATATGCTTCAGGAGTAAGCACAGGCAACATACTTTGTACCTTTGCCTTACCAAATGTTTTGGTACCTACAATAACTCCCGCTTTAGTATCCTGTATTGCTCCCGCCACTATTTCAGAAGCACTTGCACTCATACTATTTACAAGAACAGCAAGGCGGTATTTGGATTTTGGCAGATATGAGTAATACTCCTGGTCCTTGGTCTGCTCAGATTTGAAAATCAGTTTAGTTATCAGGCCTTTTGGTACAAACTTTCCCGCCAAAGCAACGCCTTGGTCTACAAGCCCACCAGGATTATCCCTCAGGTCGAGAATTATTTTATTAATACCCATGTCGTCAATTTCTTTTAATGCCTGGTTAAGGTACTCTTCAGTATTTGCGTTAAACATCTCAAGTTTTATATATCCAATATCATCTTTAATTTCATAGGTGATAGGATTTATCTTAATTTTTTCACGTCCTACATCAATGTTAATAATTTCCACGCTTTTATCTCTTATTATCCCAAGGGTAACCTTCGTCCCTGCTTCACCCTTTATAAGAGCTGCCACTTCTTCTGTAGAAGCCCCTATAATGCTTTTCCCATTAACAGCAACTATTTTGTCTCCCTGAAGCATACCGGCTTTTTCTGCAGGTGATCCGGAAAATACTTTTGATATCACAATAGTATCGGCTATTTTCTCCATTGACACTCCAATGCCTTCATATGAACCATCTACATCACCGAAAAACCTTTCTGCTTCATCCCGGTTAAAAAATCCAGTATAGGGGTCCATAGTTCCAAACATACCTTTTAGGGCACCTTCCAATAATTGCTCACTATCTACATCACCAATGTACTTTTCTTTAATCATTTCTACAACACTATTTAGGTAGTCAGAAGGGAACCCTTCATTCTCCGAGGCCAAAACATATTTCATACTGGCAGGGTATGTAAGTATCAGGCAAATTATAATAATCATGATTATAATTCTTTTAATTTCCAGGTACGGATTTCTAATGTAAAACCTCTCTTTGTCCACTCAAAATCTCCTCTTTTCCTTATTCATAAATATTTTCAAGGTATGCCCATATCCGGGATTTTATTTTACATGTAAATTTCCGGTAGGTATTGTATTATTATCTTAGCAATCATACATATATATTCTTATTATATATTAAATTAAGTGAAAGAGTAGATGCATTTTAGAATATTCATGTTTTGTTTTCATTTTGCAAAAACATGCTTGCCTATTCTGGTAATTATTGGTCTCGACCATATCCAGCTGCTGGTAGCAGTAGCTGGGTTCCAATAATATATACACCCATAAGTAGGATCCCACCCGTTAAGTGCATCCTGTGCCGCCTTATATGAGCTGCTATCAGGTTCAATATTAATTTGTCCATCTGCGACTGCATCAAAGGCACCTGGCTGGTATATTACACCAGCAATTGTGCTTGGGAAACGGCTATCTCTTACTCGGTTTAAAATAACTGCACCAACAGCAACTTTTCCGGTATAGGGCTCACCCCTGGCTTCACCATGTATAATTCTGGCGAGAATATTAGTATCTTTATTGCTTGAATATGCCGGCGCCTCACCTGTAGGAAGGCCTAAAGCAGCAAGAGTTTGGGAACCTGCTATCCCATCTACCGCCAACCCGTTTTTTGACTGAAAATCTCTTACAGCCTGGTATGTCAGTGAACCGTAAATCCCATCAATATCCCCTTTATAATAACCCCACTGTTTAAGCTTTGTCTGGATATTAATAACTTCCTGTCCGCTCGAGCCGTAATATGAAAGTGTTTCCCGGCTTTTCCCGGGTATATCCCCTGAACTGCTTCCGGAGATACTCCCTGAGATATTCCTTGAAATGGTATAATATAAATTATATAAATAATTTTTGTAATAAAATGTAACTCCTGTTACTATTGCCAATATCAAAACAGCTGGTATAATATGCTTTCTATATTTACTCAATTTTCTCATAAATAAAGTTCCACTCCTTTTACGTATAATACAAATTACTTCATGAGATATTTTCTGCTAATTAGCTCAAAATATTCGAGTAATTTGCTGATACATTTTTAGGAAAGTGGATATATGCCTCAGAGAACAGATGTTAGAAATACCTGTTCTCTGTTCTATTCTGCATACTATACTTCCAAAGCTACATTCTTTCTGGAGTATTGATTTTCAACAAATCAAGTACATTTTTAATGACTATTCTTACACATTCAACTAAAACAAGCCTTGCCTTCATAAGTTCGTCCTCTTCGCCTTTTACTCTGCAGGCATTATAGAAACTGTGGAAACTTGAAGCCGTGTCAATCACATATCTGGTTAACCGGCTTGGCTCAAGCGTCTGAGCAGATACCTTTATTTCTTCGGGATATTCCACAAGTTTTTTTATAAGATCAATCTCTTCCTGCTCTTTAAGAAGGGCCAAATCTACCTGGTCAACATCAGGAACATTTACACCTTCACTTTCTAAGAGCCTTAACATGCTACATATTCTTGCATATGCATATTGGACATAATATACGGGATTTTCATTTGATTGGCTGACTGCAAGATCCAAATCAAAATCCAGGTGACTGCCTGAAGCTTTCATATTAAAAAAGAACCTGGCTGCATCTTTTCCAACCTCTTCCAGGAGATCCGCAAGTGAAATTGCCTTACCTGTACGTTTTGACATTCTTGCTATCTCACCGTTTCTATATAGACGTACTAATTGGAATATTACCACATCCAGCTTGTCCGAATCAATTCCAAATGCTTTGACAGATGCCTTCATTCTACCCACGTGTCCATGATGATCTGCTCCCCACAGATTAATAACTCTATCAAAACCCCGCTTTAAAAATTTGCTGCGGTGATAAGCTATATCTGAAGCAAAGTATGTAGGGAAACCATTATTTCTGACGAGGACTTCGTCCTTCTCAGCTCCTAATTGAGATACTTTAAGCCATACGGCTCCATCTCTTTCTTCAGTCAAACCCTTTTGCTTTAAAATATTAAGGGTCTCATCCAATTCCCCACTTTCATACAGAGACTTTTCGGGAAACCATACATCATATTTAATACCGTAGTTTTCCAGTACTTTCTTTATGTTTTCAATATTTTTATTCAGCGCATATTCTATAAGCTTCCCGCGTCTTTCAGCGCATTCCGCCTCAAGGAGCCCAGATCCATAATTCTCAATATAGTTGCGGGCATGTTCAGTTATGTCCTCTCCATGGTAACCATCCTCAGGAAACTCAATAGCATCCTCACCGTTAAGAAGCTGAATATATCTTGCTTCAAGTGATATACCAAACTTTTCTATCTGATTACCCGCATCATTAATATAGAATTCTCTGGTTACATCATATCCTGCCGCTTCAAGGACACTGGCTATACAATCTCCAAGAGCTCCTCCCCGTGCATTTCCCATATGCAAAGGACCTGTAGGGTTGGCACTTACAAACTCTACCATTACCTTCTGTCCTTTTCCAATGTCGTTTCTTCCATAATTGTTCTTTTCTTTTTGTATAACTTTCAGCGTGTAATAAAGCCATTGATTATTCAGGTAAAAATTAATAAATCCCGGACCGGCCTTTTCAACCTTCTCAATATAGGTCCCATTTAATTCCATGTTTTCAATAATAATCGATGCTGCCTTTGCCGGCGGCATTCTTAACAGTTTTGTAATCTGCATGGCAATATTGGTAGAAAAATCGCCATGGTTCTTTTCCCTTGGAATTTCAATAAGTACTTCCGGGAAGTCCACCTCAGGTATATCACCTTTCGCAACTGCCTTCAATATGGCCTGTTCCACAGTATTCCTAACTATTTGTCTCATGTTTTCCATAACATTTATCATTTGAGCACCCTGCCTCTCTTATTGACATACAAAAGTCATTGTATCCCATTTTATTATTATCTATATCAATCTGATAATCAATAGATATTTCACCACCACTGTCATCTATTTTAACATTCACACTATTGGCAAACACTCCAATTGTAAAAGCGCCATGAGTTGTATCATAATATGAAATATGTTTTTGCCCTTTCTGAAATATAAACTGGGAATTAACAGCACCTGCTCTTTCAAGAGTTACAACATCATCGGCTACTTTTATAGTAGTGGTTGTCCCTTCCATGCCTGTTACTTCGCTTTCATCATATGTTACATAATATATATTATCTTCTTTATAATATCTGCCTTCGGTTACAAGCTCCATAGAATCAGATATTCCCTGTTCTGAATTCTGATTGCCTTTTACCGAAATAATTACATTTTTGTCCATACAAACCTCCTTTTTCTTTTGTTATCTAAGCTGTAAAAGAATCAATATTTTTCTATGTCAATTCTTTCAGCGGAATTTATCTCCATGCTTAAAATTGCACTGCACAAGGGTTCAAACTTTTCAACACTATCGCTTGTGTAATATCTATATACAGGTTTTATTTTCCCATCTCTTTCAATGCATGTTTTTTCTATAATACTTTTTACGACTCTTGCAACTTCTAATGCAGAACTTACAAGACTTACCTCATTTCCTACTACTCTCTGTATAACTTTTTGCAAAAGAGGATAATGTGTGCATCCCAATACCAGGGTATCAATCTCTTTTTGCTTTAGAGCGCTTAAATATTCCGCAGCAATTTGGAGTGTAATATCATTCTCCCACCATTCAGGCCCTTCTTCAGCTAAAGGTACAAAAAGGGGACAGGCTTTGGAAAATACTTTTATGGAATTATCCAGTCTGTTTATGGCTTTTTCGTAAGCACCGCTGTTTATAGTAGCTGTAGTTCCAATAACGCCGATTCTTTTGTTTTTTGTGTATTTTACGCCTGTTGCCGCGCCAGGTTCGATTACCTCAATAACAGGAATATGGAAACTGCTTTTAACCATATCAAGACTTAAAGCACTGGCAGTATTGCACGCAATTACAATCATCTTAATATCCTGATTTAATAAAAATCTCATACCCTGTAAAGTATACTTTATAACTGTCTCTTTTGATTTTGTTCCATAAGGAACCCTTCCATTATCACCAAAATATACAATGCTCTCTCCCGGCACTAGATTCATTATTTCCTTCAAAACAGTCAGTCCTCCTAGGCCGGAGTCAAACACACCTATAGACCTATTATCCATTTTTTCCCCCTTTATTCCGTTTTTTCATTATATCTTTCAATTGACAGTTCTATAAGCTTGTTAAGGAGTTCTCCATATGGCAGTCCGGATGCTTCCCAGAGTTTGGGGTACATACTTATTTTTGTAAAACCAGGCATTGTATTTATCTCATTTATATATATCTCTCCTGTTTCCTTGTGTACAAAAAAGTCTACCCTTGCAAGACCTGCACAGTCCAATGCTTTAAATGCCTTTACAGCATATTCTCTTATTTTTTCAATAGAACTTTCCGGAAGCCTGGCTGGAATTATAATTTCCGAAGTACTTTCGCTGCTATATTTAGCTTCGTAATCATAAAATTCCTTATCAGGTATAACCTCGCCTACTGTTGATGCAACAGGATTATCATTTCCTAAAACCGAGCATTCTATTTCCCTGCCATTTATGTATTCTTCAACCAATATTCTCCTATCATACATTCCTGCTAAAGAAATAGCATCAATTAATTCTCTTCTGTTCCGTACTTTGCTCACTCCTACCGAAGAACCTGAGTTGCAGGGTTTAACAAAGCATGGATATTCCAATATATTTTCAACTTCGCTTATTATTTTATCTGTATCTATCTGAAACTGTCTTTTGTTAAAAGCAATATATTTACCCTGAGGTATTCCTTCTTTATCAAATACTATTTTAGCAAAGGCCTTATCCATACAGAGAGCAGAACCAAGCACTTCACAGCCTACATATGGCATTCCCGCAAGTTCAAAAAGCCCCTGAATAGTTCCATCTTCACCATTAAGTCCATGAAGAACGGGAAATACCACATCAACCTTTTTTATGTCATTCTCAGCACCTGATGCAATTAAAATATTCCTGGCAGAATTGCTATAATCAACAGTCCCACCTGATACTGAACCTGATACTGAACCTAATTCTATTTTCTCCGGCCTCAGCCTCTGTGATTCCGCAATTGCCTGCCATTCTCCTGTTCCGATTTTCTCTGCAGGCCCGCTATATGTGAGCCATTTGCCTTCTTTTGTTATACCAATCATAACTATATCATATTTACTCTTATCCAGGTTTTCGATAACTGACTGTGCAGAAAATCTGGAAACCTCATGTTCTGTTGACTGGCCTCCAAATATTACCGCAACTCTTTTTTTATGATTCATATTAAGTAACACTCCCCCCTGCAAAAAATTCACATCTAGTTCTTTAAACACACATTTATTTTTTTGATATTTACTACTTTGTTATGTTGCCAATTAACATAGTAGTATTATTTTATCAGTAGCATTTATTTTATTATACAAATTTATTTTATCAGTAATATTTATTTTTGCCAGTAGTAATTTTTACTACTTTTTAATATATATTTCACATTCTACTATTTATGAATTGTTGTATCAAGTTTTTTTTGCATATATATAGCCATATAGCCTTCAAAATTTGCCCCATATCTAATATCATGATATAATCATATAATCTACCAAATTTACCGATAAAATATTTGGAGGTGTACATAAAATGCCGTTCTATGATTTAAAATGCAAAAAATGTGGTGAAGAGTTTAATAAAATGGCCAAAATAAGTGAAAGAGAGCAAAACCTTATTACATGCCCGAAATGTGGCAGTAATAAATTGGATCCCATATTTACAAATGTTAACTATGTAGTTTCAAGTAAGAAAGAAGGCCCTTCCTGCCCAAATATTGATCGGTGCGGAGGGTGCTGCGGCTTGAATTAAATTGGATTTTTTAAGGGAACAAGTGCCGTGATTTTTTAGCATCTGTTCCCTAGATTTATTTATTCTAAAATTTCTTCTTCTATTTCTCCTGATGTTTCCTTATCTTCTCCATCTAAGGCTTCATCTGCTGTTTTTTTACTTTTTACAGGAGGTTCTTTGCTATTTAAAGAAGGGCTTCCGGGGAAAGGGGCATCAAATTTAAAGTTGCCTTTGAACTTATCTCTGGTCTTACCTTCAATTGTAAATTTTATCTTTTCTATATTCTTCACCTGGGTTAGGGAATTTACAATTGAATAAATTGTCATTTTTTCAGCATCTTTTCCCCCAGGATGGTTATCTATAAATTCTTTTGTCAGGTCTACAGTTGCTACTTTCCCTTCAACAGTGACCGGGGAACGCAGCTCCGTACCTTCAGGTATTGTAGCTTTTAATCCGGTACCTTCACCGGGCCCTTTAATTAATTGCCTTACAATTTCAGATGCAAGGTCTCCAGGATTTTTACCATCTCCTTCAAGTTTAATATACCTGATTTCTGTCATTAGTTTTGAATTGTCTTCATTTGTAAAGTAAAGTCTTACAGGTATTTTTTCGGAAATTCTGGCTGCTTCTATTTCATCCATATATACAAAACTCACAGGATGAATTTCATCAATATCGTTTTTCTGAAATCCAAGCTTTTGCAGGACACTACACCCGCTAATTAGTGCTACTACCAACACAAGCATAGTGGTTATACTTATAATTTTTACATAAAATACTTTACGCATTGCCCGGCACCTCACATTATTGTTCTTATAAGATATCTTTATGCCAGGTACATTTTTAGTATTCTTTAAATTTTAAATATTTTATTGAAAAGTAAGTTTCACTGATTCAATTTACTTTATTTGCCTATTAATATCAAAATTGACGGCTGGTTTATATTGCGCTGATTCACATTGCCTTGGTATATTTATCTGCAAAGGAACTTGCACAATAACTATCCGGCTTTATCTTGGGCACAAAGCTCAAGCCCTTTACCATGCCGGTCATCTCACTAATCAGGGCTTTTGTAGGGCCTTTAGTCCCAATATCAATATGAAATTCGAAAGAAACACCTCTTGATTTATCACCAGACTTGACGGTATTAATAATATTCTGTATTTTGTCATCATCAAACAAATAAGCCAGTTGCAGACTTGCGCATGTTTCCAGATATATTTTTTCTCGTAAACTTTTTATTGGCCTTGGTATTTGAGCTTTATGAAGAAATCCAATTGCACCTCTACCTACACGGTGGACAAGAATGCAGGACACAAAAACAGTCCCCGTTCCCGATTGTGAGTCGGTTCCTATAGATATTTTATATGAACATTCCGTATCAGACCTGATGAAATTAAGTATTTCATCATAAACATCACTAATGGTCATGTTATCTTTCCGAATACTCCGAAAAACTGTGTTTTCGTCAAACTCAAGAGCGTTCCCCAATATCATATTTCTTCCTCCGTTGTTAAGCTATACACCACTGCCTTTTCTGAATTTATATAATTAAAATTGTAACACATACATTTTAAAAAAGCAATAATCCAAATTTTTACTATCCTAATACTACTTTGTTATGTTGCCAATGGAAAGCGCATTTCTGGAGGGTAATTTTTTCTGACATTTCATGAATTCACTTGAAGGAAGGGTCGCAAGGACTTCTGTAGAAACATTTCTCCGTGTGACATCTTCCTTATGCTATCAAAAATTATCCTGGGAGATATTGCTGTCCAAATTGGCATAGTAATGCTAATAAAAAAAGAACACAATAATGATTGAAGTAATGCCCCAAAGTATAATATTGATTATTAAAGGCAGGTCTTTTAGCAGGACAATTTCCGGGCTGCCGCCATCATTCCCGGAAGATACCAAATATTGATATCTGAATATGCCATACAGTACAAAAGGAATAGTTAACATCATGTAATGGGATTTACCAGAAGTAAAAGTATATAGGGAGTATGACATTATTGTTGCTGAGGAAACTACCGTCAACATTTGATCTATCAGTTCAGGAGTATACTGTTCCAAATTTTTCCTATGATTTGCAGCATCTTCAGATAATAGAATAAGCTCATTTTTACGCTTATTCAGAGCTAAAAATAATGCAAGAAAAGTTGTGCACATAATAAGCCATGGAGATATTTCTACTCTTATTATGGCCGTTCCTGCCAGTGTACGCAAAACAAACCCTACAGATATTATGACCACATCAAGAATTACAATATTCTTTAAAATAATTGAATAAAATAATATAAGCAAGAAATAAGTAAATATAATAATAAAAAACAGAAAATCCAATTTGTAAGATGCAAAAATAACTGCACAGAGAATAACAAGCGCCGGAATTATTGCTTCATCAGGTTTTAATCTGCCTGATGCAATAGGCCGTTTTGCCTTCAAAGGATGAAGCTTGTCCTTATCTCTATCAATAATATCATTAATTATGTAAACTATACCAGATACTAATGAAAAAAGTATAAAAGCATATATTGATCTTAAAATCAATGCTAAATTCATAAAAGATTTTGAAAAAATTAGTCCTGCAAAAACAAACGCATTCTTTATCCATTGTTTTGGCCTCATAGTTAATATAAAATCCTTTACTTTTTGTCTAAATCCCAGGTGCATATTTTGCTGTTTTATCATTAGTTAAATTAACCGCCTTCCTAAAAAAGTTACTTCTCTATTTTGTATATTATACCATCATAAACTTTCTTAATCATTTCAACATTAAAAAAATTTGCCAATTCCTCAGCATTATAAATAAAGTTGCCAGTACCAACATCAAACCAGGCAACATATACATTTTCAGCTTCGTAAACAATCTTTTTAAATTCATCAAGTCCATATATATCTGGTCCCTCTTTTTTAGGGGTGTACATGGATTTTCGGCCTGTATAAAAATAAACAGCGTCAGGGCAATTTGTGTAAATAGCACTATTCTGAGGTAGTTCCTTCACATAGGCAATCAAAGGAGATTGGGCCCACCATTTGGAGGCAAGAATACCTGCTCCATTTTCATAAGCGTAAGCAGCATCTGTACTAATTTCTGAAATAGGATATATAATCCATGAAATAAAGATAATAACGAAAACTAATACAGTGATGATTTTATTTTTCTTCCCTTTATCTGTTTTCACAATATATGCAATAGAAAAAAACTGCAGCAGTACAAGAGGGATGTAAGTGGGTACCAGCAATCTGTTATTTATGCTGTCGAAGGCAACAATTGACGCAGATAATAATAAATAAGCAATATATATTACAGGAAATATAAGTAGAATAGCCAGTCTGTTTGATTTTTGATCAGAGTGGTTTCTAATAGCAATAATAGAAGCTATAAATATGAAAATTCCCAATATGGAATATGCCATGTTTTCGGAGCCAGCAGGTACAAACCAAGCAGCAATTATTTTAAATAAAGTCCCGGCATTTTCACTTATTGTATTTTCTGACGGAGGACGCCCTCCTGTGAGAGTTCCTGTCAGCATATAGTTCCTTGCCACCCATATGGACGTAGGAAGAGCAGATATAAATCCATATATTACTATTTCTATGAAACGGTTTAATATTTTCTTTTTCTGGAATAGTAATATAATTATGCCTGAAATGATTAGCGTTATGCCCACATACCTGGTCAAACACGCAAGAGCAGTACATATTGAAGCTCCTGCCATATATTTTGGAGAACTTGTCCGGATATAGCAATCAAGGTTTATCAGAAATAAAAGGGTCAGTAAAATAAATAAAGGCTCCGACCATATAAATCTTGATACATAGTATAAAGGTATTGATGCAAGCATTGCAAAAGATCCTGCTACTGCAATTATGCCGTCTTCTGTACATTTAAGCAGCCATAAACCCGAAATCAGGATTATTAATGTAAAAACCAGGCTGTTAAAAAAACCTGCAGCGACTATTACATCAGCCCCTGTGCTTTTTAAACCGGCGAGGATTAGTGGGAACAGAGGCGGCCATTGAATGAGTGGAGTATCATATGCAAAATAGATGAGACCTCTACCTGACAAAAAGCTTTCAGCCGCATAAATATAGGCTATGGAGTCATGACTGATTCCAGGCCCATATTTTGAAATACTATATGAAATAATAAGAAAACCACATACAGAAAGAAAAATTAAAAATGGTAGAGTCGCATATACACTGACCTTGTAATTTTTACCTCTGATTTCATCGGTCTTACCCATGATTCCATTGCCCTTACCCATGATTCCATTGGTCTTGTCATCATGACTTTTACTGCACAGATTTTTGCTGTCTTTTCGTTTAAAATTTCCGCTCACTTAATCACCTTGTCCAACAGTTATTTTATCATAATTAAATAATACATAACTATATATTACGTTGTTTTCATCTGTTAGACAACAATTATCTTATATATTCTATAATCTTTCTTCCTGCCAAAGCACCCTGGCCTACTGCTGTAGAAATTTGTTTAAAACCTCCTGTGCAATCACCTGCAGCAAATAATCCTTCCAGGTTGGTTCGTTGTTCACTGTCAACAACTATTGAATTTCCTTCAGTGATAACCCCCAGCTTCCTGGCAAAGTCTATACTTGATGCGCTTTCATTTGCAATAAAAAGACCATCCAGGTCCTCCCATGTTTCGTCAGCAAAACATATCCTTTGAAGGTAATCAGCTCCGTTTATTTCGGTTATAGATTTTGTATTTATTTGATATTTAGCTATCTCACCGGAATACTTCTCTGTTAGATCAAGCTCTTTTCCGTTTGTGTATATTGTTATGTCTTTAGTATAGGCTTCTAATTCCATTGCTTCATGAACAGCGTAATCTTTATTTCCTAGTACACCCACTTTGAGGTTGTTGTAAAAATAACCATCACAGGTTGTACAGTAGCTTACTCCATTTCCCTCAAACTTTTCCATGTTTTTGATTTTAAGTTTCTTTTGTGGCTGACCTGTGGCAATTAATACTGCTATACCCTCATAAACTTCCTCTGAAGTTGTTACCTCAAAGGCATCGCTTTTCTCAATGGATACAACTTCATTATTAACAATATCTGCTCCAACATTAAGAGCCTGTTTTTCCCCTTCATCTAGTAGAAACTTTCCGCTTACAGGACTGGAAAATCCAAAGTAATTTTCAATTTTCGCTGCTTTTCCAAGAGCACTGTCATTTTTGCCTAAAATTAAAGTTTTTAAATTTGCTCTGGCAGTATAAAGAGCTGCAGAAAGGCCTGCAGGCCCCTTTCCAATTATAATAACATCATATTTTAACATATACATTACCCCTTCTTATTTCATTTCTTCCACTACTTCCATAAGTGTCTTTTCATTAGTAGCACCAGATATATAAGCGTAAAAAGCACCTTCACTATCAATAATAAAAGTTATCGGAATGCCTGAAACACCATATGCATTACTGATGCTGCCATCCGTGTCAAGAAGTACGGGAAGAGAAAGCTTCTTTTCTTTCATAAACTCCTTAACTTTGTCGGCACTATCTCCGCTGTTTACAGTTATTATCACTGCATCTTCTCCTTCAAGGAATTTCTTGTTCGCAGAGTTCAAGTCAGGCATTTCCTGAACACAAAATGGACACCATAAAGCCCAGAAATTTAAAAACACAACTTTTCCCCTGTAGTCAGTAAGTTTAACCTTTTTGCCCTCCAGATCTACAAGTTCGAAATCGGGAGCCATTATTTTTTCTTCCTGCTGTTTGGAATCCTGGTCAGTACCATCTTTCTGTCCTTCCTCAACTTGCTCTTTTCCATTTGTTTTATCTGCTTTCTCTGTTTCTTCGGTTCCACTTGTAGTATCTGTTCCCTTTGTATTATCTGTTCCCTCTGAATTCTCTATTTTTTTAGTCTGTCCCGGAGCCATTTTTATAGGAGTTTTACCTGCATATCTATTATATAAATTATATAATATTACTGCAATCAATACTGACATTACAATCCAATACAATACATTTTTTAGTTTTCCCCAATTAACACCTTTTGCGCTCATAAAAGTACCTCCTTAATATGACTTTAATATAACTTTTTTATACATATTTTAGCAAATCTGCGTATACAAGTATTCCCGCAGCTATTAAAATAACCCCTGAAACAATACTTATTATTCTGCCTTTTTCCTGAAGCCATCTGAAGCTATCTTTAATTTCGCTAAATAAAAGCGAAGATAATATAAATGGAACTCCCAAACCCAATGAATAAATAGAAAGTAGAAAAACCCCTTCTTTAACAGTACCTGAATTACTTGCCATAAGAAGCACTGAGCCTAAGAAAGCCCCTGCACACGGAGTCCATCCAAAGCCAAAAATCATGCCGAAGACTATGGAGCTTAAAAATTTCAGTTCCTTAAATTTGTAATCAAATTTTTTTTCAGTATTTAAAAAGTCTATCTTTATAATTCCTGTAAAATTCAAACCGAATATTATCATTAGTATACCGCTGATCTTCCGGAATAACCCAATATTATCATTTAAAAAGTGTCCTATGGTTGTAGCGGCAGCACCAAGTGTAATAAAAACAATTGAAAACCCAAGAACAAAACCAAGGGAATTAAACAAAAGTCTGTATCTATTTTTTACTGCATTATTTTCTGCCGAAACTCCCGCCAAATAAAAAAAATATACGGGTAAAATAGGCAGAATACAAGGTGAAATGAATGTAAGAATACCTTCAATAAAACCAATAATATAAGAAGAGCCTCCCATAGTCCATCATCCTTTTCAACAAAATATTTTCATATTTTATATACCCCTGCAGGGTATTATATAATCATCAAATAATCATTGTCAATATTATGTCTTGGGCACATCATCTATATTTGAAGAAAATGCACCTTTGCACACTCTTACTGTACGTTGAATATTATACAAATAGAAAAGCAGGCGTAGAAGGAGATGAATGAACATGCTACCACCTATCTGTAAATTCAAAGAAAATGGCAGTCGTAACAACTCAGAACTGCTTTATTTTATATTAATTTACCTGTTGCTTTTTTATGATAGCAGGCCTTTAGCTATTTTAGCAGGAAGGAATTTTAACAACAGCCTAAATCCGTATTTTTGTAATGATGAGTGTTGCAAGTGTAGCTGCGGGTGTGGTTACAGTAGCTATAACATAGCAGGAAACAAAGTCAGGGATTCAAAAATGCTGTATTTTGTTTTGATTTTTTTGATTCTTTTTTATTAGCATAACTACTGCTTTGGACACAATCATCATATCTTTTTTAAATTATAGTAACAATTTTAATATACTACTCATAATATAGTATGACAGCATATAATGGGTGGTGTTAAATGGATATTTTGCAAAATTCATTAACAAATTTGAGCAGATTTTTCAGTGAGGGGGGTGATGAATTACTAATACCTTTAATAATTTTATTAACTCAATTTAAAGATGACAAGGAGGAAAGATCTAGCGGCCTGAAGAGCTTTGATTTTAATTCAATACTCTTTTTTGGAGCCCTTTTCTTTATACTGTTCATTAGCAGGTACTTTGAAAAAGAAATGACAAGAGTAAACCTCGAGGAAATCTCGTAGATAACCGCAATATATGGTGTCATTAAAATCATGCAGGAAATAATAAAAATATTATATTAACCAGGGAGGATTATTATAATGGGTAAAGACTTTAATAAAATTTTTGCAGAAATGCTAGGCAAAATGGATGAGAAAGTTTTGCAGGCTAAATTGAACGCCGCTCTTGATATGTTAAAAAAAGGCAAGACTGATGACTTGGCAAAAAAAATAAATAAAATTGATAAAAACGAATTAATGGAAAAAATAAACGAATTTGATGAAGAAAAAATAAAAGACATGAATATAAATTTAGATGAGATTAAAAGCAAGGTTACGGAAAATGACCTTGAAAATTTAAAATCTCTGGTAGGTGAACATGGAGATGAGATTATAGCAAAAATAAAAGACATTATTAAGTAAATTCTGAATATATTTTTAATATGTATAATAGTTGCTAACCTACAGGAGGAAAAAACCGGTGGACGATGATCTTGGTAAAACAATTAAACAAATAACCGACATGTTGAGCAAGGATAAGGATAAGATGCCAGATAACCTCATGGGTCTTATATCTCTTCTAACTTCTCCAGGAAGCAGTGAAAGTGGATCTGAGAATGATGTAGAGAGAGAAGAAAAGAATGAAAAAGAGGGAAATAACGTAAACCGGAGTAATAAGGGCGATTTACAGGATAACCTGGAAATGATAAAGCAAGTAACTAAAATTATGGATAGGTTGAATACAAAAAACGATCCAAGAGTAAACCTATTAAATGCTTTAAGGCCTTTTCTAAATAACAAACGTCAAAAAAAGATTAATAATTGTATTATGCTGCTGCAGGTAACAGGTATAATGAAGGCAATGGATGAATAGGGAAGGTGACTTGGATGGCATATAGAAGATATCCTTATATACATAGAAATTACTACTATACCAGGAACTTACCGAATGGAAAAAACAATGCCCCTACAAAGCTGGTTAATGATATCCCTATGCCTAATGAGAAGGAAAGTATACGCGACCCGGAGGTCCCTTTAAAACCCGGGTCCAAAACTTCTTCGAAAGCCAGTTCAGAATCCTCTTTTAAAATCGGACATGATAGCTCCAATAATAACATACCTGATACACCTGATAATAAAAAAAGGGACTATAAGTCCCCTTTTATAAAACTTTTTCAAGATAAAATTCAACTTGATGATATAATAATACTGGGTTTAATATTTATCCTTCTCTATGAAGGAATAAAAGATGATATGCTATTTCTAATTCTAATATACATCCTGCTTGGATAATATTATCACATGCTTACTGCAAACTTTCAGGATTATTATCAGAATATTTTCTATATGCTGCAAATATATACGTTGTATAAACAGCATAAAATACTGAAGAAAAGGCCCATTTCGCTAAAAGAAGGATAATATTGTCATCCAGTTTAACAAAAAATATCTGAGATATAATGTAAACTATATCGAAAACAACAAAAACCGATACAATCCTCCAAAAATTATTGTTTGCAATTCTTTTACTTTGTCTGAATGGTCTTTTTTCATTATTCATAGCTGCAGGATACCAGAAAAAAGTGTAAATCCTATAAAACATCAAGCCAAAGAACAGCACTACTCCGGTCAGGACATCAACAAACAAAACTGCTGGAAGCATATCCCTTCCTTTACCTGCTGATGCCCTTGTAATAACTAAAGCTGGCACAGAAGCAACTACTATAATTATCAGGATAATTAACCCTGTAGCAAGCAGCACAAAATTCATTAATGTTATTTTATTGAAATACTGCCTTACTCCATGGGAAAGCTCTCCTTTTTTTCCGGCTTTTTTATTAACCGCATTATTCAGCTTGAAAAAATAGCCTGATATTAAGGCTCCTGAAATTACAGCTATTGACAGTAATACTAACAATAAAACAACTGCTGCTATAATAACAACTTTAATGTCCAACATATAGCTATATACAAGCTGAATAAAAGACATTATTGTTTCAAAAGGATTGCTTCCACTAATAGTATTTAGTTGAAACAGTGTTCTGAATACAGGAAGAATATACCCTGCAACAGTGCAAATCAGCATTAATATTGCCCAAAATATTATTATAAAAGGCCTTTTCAATATGACCCCTATAGCGTTCCCAATAGATTCCATTTAACCATTCCTCTACCTATATAGAATTTAAGTATATTTTACCAGTCATGTATTTTGAATGCAAGCACTTATCGCAAATTCCCCCAATCGTACCTCAAAGTCACTTTTTTTTCAACTGTTCTGCAGTCTGCTCCAGCTGCTCCAATGATGCTCCATCCTTAATCATATTATAAAATTTAACAACAATGTTAAATAAGGGGCTCTCGCTATCTGTACAGCTATATTGGCCGAGAGCTTTTTCAATACCTTCAGAAGCAACAGTCTGTCTTACCTGAGATGCAAATCTATCATCTTCTGGAGCAAATATATATCCGGCAGCAATTCCAATGCATATATATGCAGGAACAATACCCTGTTTCACGCAAAGTTCCGCTGCACCTACCAGCCTGTCATTTTTAGAAAGCTTTCTAACCGTATCTCTGCCAACCCTGGCTACTGTATCTCCCAATAAGCGGTTCCCAAATCTGTATAATAAATCTTCAGCATGCTCTACAAGCTTTTGCAAAGGATAATTATGTTCAAGAGATAAAGCAATAGAAGATTCAAGTAGAGCTTTCATTGTTATTAATTTAATAGCAGGGTTTTTGCATGTTTCCCATATATATGTATAATTATTAAGGAAACCAAGATATGCAGCTGTTGCATGACTCATATTATGCATAAAAAGCTTACGTTGAATATATAAATCAAATGGAGAAAATGGCACCATATTTATGATAGAAGGTATTTCTCCTTTAAAAGCATCTTTTTCCACGGGAAGTTCACAATATTCCTCTACATATACCCTTAAGGGGTTGCCTTCCTGCATTTCTTCAGTCATTACAGGCACCATTCTTCCTATAGAAGCTTCAACAAGGCCTACCTTTTCATCAAATAATTTGTTTTCTTCATCATTAAGTTCCTGTTTTATTAGTTTTTCCAAATAGCGGTTAGCGTCAAGCATATTTTCGCATATTATAATATTAAGTGGATCCATGTTTTTGCCCTGCCACCGTTTTTTCAATCCCATAGATATAGGTCCTGCAACTTTAGGAAGTACATTTACTCCTACAGCCGTAGCCATAATATCAGCCTCTGATATCTCTCGTGCTACGCTTTCAATATCAGTTCCATTTACCCCTCTCACATTTCTTATTACTATTTCATTATAGGTATCATGAGCAACAACCCTTATTGGGTAAGCTCCGTCTGAATTGAGTTTTTCAATAACAATAGGGTTTATATCGATAAAAACCACTTCATAGCCTGACTGACTAAAAAGCTGTCCTATAAATCCTCGTCCAATATTCCCCGCACCATACATTACGGCTTTCTTCATAATCACTCTTCCTCTCATTATATAAATTCCGGTATAAATCCCGGTAATTTTTCTTTAAGAATTTCTTTAGAAATTTTATAAATCCCTATACTTTAAAATTATTAACCCTTCCATAATTTTATATTATCTTTTTATTATACATTATTTTATTAAAATAGGTAAATAGGGTTGAAACATGAAATATTATGATATATATGGACGAAACAGTCAATATGCTGAAAATGCTCCGCTTTTTATACAAATAATACATAAAAAATAAACCACATCAGCCGGAACCGTATCCAGACATAAATGTGGCTTATTTAGCCTCATTGGGCATCACATTATTTGGTCACAGATCATTCAAGTAAATTATTTTTAATCTCAACCATCAATATTTACTTGTTGTCATAGTTTTTTTCAAAACCTTCATGAGCATTTTCTCCCAGCTGATCATTATTAAATGATGGTTTTTCCTTTGCTTTAACTTTTTTGTTTTTACTCCTTTTGTCAGGCATGGTTATAACCTCCTTTCAATCTTGCTTTTTTATCAGGCTTTATAAGCCTAAATCTTTATAAATAGTTGTATAACTTGAGTTATCTTGAGTTATCTTGAGTTATCTTGAACCACCTTGAGCTATATCACTTAAGTTGTTTAGCTTGGATCGTTTTCGTCCAGATAAACTTTTGTTACTTTTGTGTAATTACCTTTTAATATATCCCTTACAGATGCTCTTTTTTCCAGGGCATCATTACTTAATCCGGGGGCAAATACAGGTCCGTCATTGGTATTCTTCTGTTTTCTTCTTTTTATTTCTTTTCTCATCTGTTATATCTACCTCCATGCTAATATGATATCCAAAAAAATGAAGCCTATACGGGTTCTTCTATAGTTTTGCAGTTTTGGTGCATTTGTATGAAGTGATGAAAAATATGGCAAGAGACGATTTCCAAGTATAATATTCACTTCAGTAACGGATTGTAGTGTTTAAGTCTACAGAAAAATTCTACCCAATCACATTCACCATCCATGGTTCAAGTGACGGCTCACGACATCCGTGTCGTGAATTACGAATTTTTCCTTGTCTCAAACATAACAATCCGTAAACTTTGCTCAAATTTTATATTTGGAAATGGTATGCTGCCATATTTTTCATCAAGTAAGAAAATATGTCCCCTTGACCTTTAATCAATTTATTTTATAATTATTATCATGCAACCTAATTAATTTAAGAATCGGAGTGTCTGTTTAATGAAAACAGTTATTGTAGGAGACAATCAAGGAAATAGGAAAATATCAAAATTTATAAAAGACAACTTTGGAAGTATGCCTGTGAGTGCCATGTATAAAGCCTTCAGAAAGAAAGATATAAAAGTTAACGGGAAAAGAGTTTCTGAAGACTATATTGTAATGCCCGGTGATAAGCTTGATATTTATATCCCTGATAATATTTTAAATGGAACTCCTATAGGAAATTCCGGCCTTTTGTCCAGAAACTCCCATGATTGCTCAACTCGAGGCTTTTCAGTTGTATATGATGACAGCAATATATTAATTGTCAATAAAGATCAGGGTATACCTGTTCATCCTGATGTAAACCAAGAGGAAGATACTCTTATTGATTCGGTTAAATGCTACCTTCAATGGAAGGGAGAATATGATCCTCTGGACCCTTCATCTTTTTCTCCCACTCTCTGCCACAGGCTTGATAGGAATACAGGAGGTCTTGTAATAATAGCGAAAAGCAGCATAAGTTTATCTATTATACTGGAAAAGATAAAAAACAGAGAAATCAAGAAGTACTATCAATGTCTGGTAAAAGGTAAAATGGAAAAAGAGTGTGATGAATTGAGAGCTTTTCTTGAAAAGGATGAAAGAAACAGCAGAGTTTTTATTAATAATACGAGAAAACCCGGTTCTCTTGAGATAATTACAAAGTACAGGGTGCTCTCTTATGAAAATGATATGAGTAAGCTGGAAGTAGAGCTGGTTACAGGGAGAACCCATCAGATCAGGGCACACCTGGCTTTTATAGGTCATCCTGTAGTTGGAGATGGTAAATATGGCATAAACAGCTATAACCGAGCTCTTGGAGTAAAAAAGCAGGCACTTTGGGCATATAAAATTTTATTCAGTATGAAAAAGGATTCTGGTATACTTAACTACTTAAAAGGCAAGGTTTTTGAGATAGAACCGCAGTTTACAATATAAGACAAAGGTATACTCCTTATAAGGTAGAAGTGAGAAGTAAGAGGTGGGAGGTGGGAGATGGGAAATAGAATAGATTTTTATTTCTTCATTAATTCTAACGACTCGCAACCCACAACCCGCAATCAATCTTTACTCTCTAACTTCTAGTTTCTACCTCCTATATCTAGCTCCTCATCTCCAGCCTCTTGCCTTTTAACTCTAATTTCTAACTTCCCATTTCCCACTTCCCATTTACTATTTCCCATTTACTACTTCCCATTTACTACTTCCCATTTACTACTTCTATACTGAGGAATCTCCTTAATGAATCTTATTTTGGTTTTTATCTTCCAATAAACATCTGTACAAGTATTTTGCCGTACTTGGAACTTTCAACTATTCCTATACCGGTATAGTTAAAACTTCCATTCAAAATATTCTTTCTGTGGCCTTCCGAATTCATCCATGCTTTAAATGCCCCATCGACAGTTCTGTTGCCTGCTATATTTTCACCGGCAGTCCTGAAGCTAATATTGAATTGCCTCATCATATCAAAAGGAGACCCATATGTTGGTGAATCGTGGTTGAAATAATTTTTATCAACCATATCTTTAGCTTTCAATCTCGCAACTTTTAATAATTCAGAATCAAACTTTAAAGGTCCCGCTCCTGCATCAGCCCTGGCTTTATTAACCAGATCCAGCAACGCTTTCTCATCTGCTGTTGCATCAGAAGGCGGGGCCACTTCTGGAGTTGGTTCCGGTTTTGGTTCTGGTTTAGGCTCAGGCTGAGGTGGCTGCGGAGTTGGCTGTGGGGTTGGTTTTGGCTCCGCTTTGGGCCATGCTATATCCAGATATTTTCCATGAGCTACTCCAATACAACCCATTCCAGACTCTTGTAATGCATACCAATCTCCAACTTTAGCAAAAACTTTAACACTCTGGCCCTTTTTCAAAACACAAATAACTTTATGATTTGTTGACGGTCCCTGCCGCACATTCAAAAAGTTGGCCGTGACCGTTGCATCAAGGTATCCTAATACTGATATGGCAGGCTCTGCTTTTACACTTGTAATATTATCAGCAAAAAAGCTAAATGCCGATGTAAATATTAAAGCAAGCACCATTACTAAAATTATTCTTTTTTTCATATAATCCCTCCAACAAACTGTGTAATCTTGTAAAACATAATTATAACTATAGTATTGACATTTTTTTTTCGAATTATTTACATTTATAAACTAATGGAAATATAAATATTTTATTTTAGTGCAAAAAAGTGCCCTTGGGCACTTTTCACAGTTTAGTTGGAGTTATTTGGTTGCTGGTAAATTGTATATGCTGCCTTTTCTCAATTACCAACTGCCTTTTTTACCTCATTCAATATATTCTCAACCTTAATCTCTTTTATTTCTGAAGATTTTCTGAGTTTGTACTCAACAATTCCGTCCTCTGCCTTACGTCCTACAGTAATTCTTACAGGTATACCTATTAAATCAGCATCCTTGAATTTGACTCCCGGCCTTTCATCTCTGTCATCAATCAAAACTTCAATTCCATTGTCAGCAAGCATGTTATAAATTTGCTCTGCAAGTTTGGCCTGTACTTTGTCGGATTGGTTAACAGGAACTACTATTGCATGGTATGGTGCAACTGATGCAGGCCATATAATCCCATGTTCATCATAATTTTGCTCAATTATTGCAGCCATTGTTCTTCCAACGCCTATTCCGTAACTTCCCATGATCATAACCTGCTCTTTACCATTTTCATCAAGGTATACACAATTCAAGGCAGTGCTGTATTTCGTGCCAAGCTTGAAAATATGGCCCACTTCTATACCACGGGAAATTTTAACCGAGGCACCGCATTTAGGGCACTTATCACCTGGAGCAATATTTCTTATATCTTTAATTACAGTGGGTTTGAAATCCCTGAATATGCTCACATTCTTGAAATGATATCCGGTTTCATTAGCTCCGACTACGAAATTTTTCATATTCTCAACTTCAGGGTCAACAATAATATCAACCCTCAGTCCTATCGGTCCTGCAAACCCAACATCAGCATTAGTTATTCTTTTTACTGCTTCCGTATCTGCCATTTCCAGCTCAACACATCCCAGATAATTCTGAAGTTTGGTTTCATTTAGTTCCCGGTCCCCTCTTACCAACGCTGCAACATATTTGTCGTCTGCTCTGTAAATCAATGTTTTTGCAAACTCCTTGGGTGAACAGTTAAAGAATTTCATTAACTCTTCTATTGTTCTTACATCAGGAGTCGGCACCTTTTCAACAGGCAGCTGCCCGCAGCACATACCACTGCAGCTTTCACAGCAGGCTTCAGGTACACATTCCGCCTTCTCCTCGTTTGCTGCATATCCACACTCTTCACAATAAGCAATAACATCCTCACCGATTGCGGATTTAACCATAAACTCTTGTGAACCTGAACCTCCCATTGCACCGGAGTCAGCATCAACTACAATATAGTCAAGGCAGCAGCGATCAAAAATTCTGCAATATGCATCATGCATCTTTTGGTACGACAAGTCAAGGCCTTCATTGTCTCTATCAAAGCTGTAGGCATCCTTCATTACAAACTCTCTGCCTCTTATAACACCAAATCTTGGCCTTCTCTCATCTCTGAACTTTGTTTGAATCTGATATAGTATAAGTGGAAGAGCTCTGTAAGAGCGGACTTCATTTTTAACTATTTCAGTAAATATTTCCTCGTGGGTGGGCCCCAGGCAAAAGTCTCTTCCATTTCTGTCTTTGAATTTGAACATTTCAGGTCCAAAAACTTCCCACCGTCCTGAAGCCTGATAATATTCCGAAGGAAGAATTGAAGACATTACCAGTTCTTGAGCTCCTGCCCTATCCATCTCTTCACGCATTATCTGCTCAATTTTGCGGAAAGCCCTGTAACCCATAGGTAAAAAGGCATATACACCTGATGCAAGTTTCCGCATCAAACCTGCTCTCAGCATAAGCTGATGGCTTACTATCTCTGCCTCTGCAGGGACTTCTCTCAATGTTGGTATAAAAGATTGTGATATTCTCATAATTATTAATACCTCGTCCTTTTGCGAATGATATACAAAAAATATACAATACAAGCATAACAAAGTCAAGATGCAGTGAGCACTGTTCCTGGTACATATTGAAACATTTCCTCTAAACTGATAGACTTGAGTAAATAATAATTGTGTAAATAAAACATATCTTAATAAGAAGGATGGTAACTATATGAATGGCAACTATATGAATGGCGACTGTATTAAGGTTGGAATCGGGCAGGATAGCCACAGATTTGATTTTGATGATAAGGAAAAAAAGTTAATTTTAGGTGGGATAATTTTTGAAGGATATCCGCCGCTGAAAGGAAACAGCGACGCAGATGTGGTGCTTCATTCTCTAACAAATGCAATTTCAGGGGTTACCTGTGTTAATATACTAGGGGAAATAAGCGATAAAATGTGCTTTGAAGAAAATATTACTGATAGCTCAGCATATCTTAAAGAAGCCTTGAAATATATGGGAGATAATAAAATTGTCCATGTATCTATTTCCGTAGAATGTCAAAGACCTAAAATATCTCCTAAAATACCTGAAATGAGAAGAAGGCTTTCAGAACTCCTTAGAATATCAGAAAGCTGTATAGGAATAACTGCTACAACCGGTGAGGACCTTACAGAATTCGGCAAAGGCAACGGTATTCAGGTTTTCAGCAGCGTGGTTGTTGTACCCGGCATCGTCCGAATCAAGCCGGATTATATCTAGTGGGCGCATATTATTCACAAATGCGCCCATATCTAATAACGCCAAATAATGTCATTTGTTATTCTAACTTCTGAAAAGGACCTTCTCCCTTTTAAACATAGCTACTGCAAGAGCCAGGGTAATCATTGTATAAATTACAGATGATACAAGAGCCAATATAAGGTTGGTATAGTTTATTGCCCCTCCCAGGACCATTTTAAATGCGGAAATAGTATTTAACACAGGTATCAGAAACATATATGTTTTAATATCGCTGGCCTGCATAAAGATGGTCATATATCCCGGTATCATGGCTGCAAACATTAAAAAGGACAGATATGTTTGCGCTTCCTTAAAGGATCTTGCGTAAGTACTTAATGCAATCTGTATTCCTGCAAAAGTAACCCCCATAGTGATAGTTAGAAGAAGGGAAAGCAGAATTGCAGGAACAGGTATATTAAAACCTCCCAGTTGTTCTCCGGTTCCCATTGTCACAGAGTTGGGATTAATAATATATCCAATGGCAAAGCCTATCATAATTGCTATTACACTTACAAATGAAAAGAGTATTACAGTGAGATATTTTCCTGCGAGGATTGATGCCCTGTCGGGTTTTGTAGCCAGCAGTGGTTCAAAAGTGTTTCTCTCCTTCTCCCCTGCAATAAGATCGGTTGCAGCTGGTATTCCGCCGGCAGCTACAAGTATGGCTACCATAAACGGCAGCATCATTGATAAGGCAAAATTGCCTCCGCTTTTTGAATCAGCAATATTGTTTAATTCTATTTTTGCAGGCTCAAGTATTTCCGGATTTATCCCCTGTTTCAATAATCTTTCTTTCACAAGCCTGTTATTAAAGTCATCTATCAAATTTCTTACTATTGAAAGGCTTCCTTCAGATTTCGCTTTAGTATTATCATATAATATTTTTATTGAAAAAGGCTTATTATCTTTTAGTTTCTCTGCATAACCTTCCTCAAACTCAAGCACAACTCTTACTTTATCCTTCTTGATAGCTTCAATTGGGTCATCAATATCGATTAAAGCTATGTTGGGGTCATTACCAATTATTTCATTGTTTACCAACTCTCTTATTTCTTCAGTTTTCGAATTCTGAGCAAGTGCAATACTAATATTTTCAGTTATGTCCTTTTGTAATTTCTGAACTCCTCCTCCTACAAGGATATTCATAAACGGTATTAAAACCATTGGTAAGAGAATACTGGAAATGATGGTTTTTTTATCTCTCAATATATCTTTAACTTCTTTTTTAAATACAGTTAATACATGCTTCGCTTTCATTTTCGGCCTCCGTCCAACTATAAGTCCAACTATAGTTTATTTATTATCTCTGCCTGTAATCTTAATGAATATTTCTTCCAGATTATTGTTATTATATTTTTCTTTCAACTGGTCAATAGTACCAATATCAACGAGGTTCCCTTTGTGAATAATGCCTATTCTATCACATAATTTTTCAACTTCACCCATTGAATGGCTTGAAAGAATTATTGTTTTGCCATTTTTACCACAATCACGAATAAAGTCGTGAACCTCACGGATTGCACCCACATCGAGACCTGAGGTGGGTTCGTCAAATAACATTACATCAGGATTATGTACAATAGCTCTTGCAAAAGCCGTTTTCTGCCTCATACCCTTTGAAAGTCGGGATGCTCTCCTGTCAATATATTCCTCCATGCCAAATATTTTGCTAAGGTACGCAATCCTTTCATTTATATACTTAATATCCATATCATACAACTCGCCAAAGTATGCTATATTTTCCGCTGCAGTAAGACGGTCATAAAGCCCGCTTTCACCTCCAAACAGGATACCGATGCAGCTCCGCACCTTTTCGGGTTGCTGTATTATATCAAATCCTGAAACTTTGCCTGTTCCGGAAGTTGGCTTGAGCATAGTAGCCATCATTCTCAAAGTAGTAGTTTTGCCTGCTCCATTTTCACCAAGCAGACCAAATATTTCACCTTTTCCAACTTCAAATGTTAAATTATTAACAGCAACAGCTTTGGCATCTCCAAAAGCCTTTGTCAAATTTTCAAGTTTAAGCATTTAATCACTCCAATCTAAAGTAAGAGGTATTCCTTTTGTATTAGGCATGTCACTTCACATTCCCTTAATTATTGCTTCTCCAATAGCCAGATCCTCTTGTGTGGTAATTTTTATATTATCATAACTTCCCATAACAATTTTCACAGGCAATCCCAGTCTTTCCACCAATACTGAATCATCTGTACCTTCAAAGCCGTCTTTTACAGCTTGTTCATGTGCATCTTTAATTATTTCATATTTAAAAGTCTGAGGTGTTTGAATAGACCATAAACCTTCCCTTTGAAGGGTTTCCTCGAAAAAGCCTTCAGATCCGGAACGTTTGATTGTATCTTTTACGGGAACTGCAACACAGGAAGCTCCAAAATCTTTAGCTTCAGCTATGCTTTCCAGAATTACATCTTCTCTGATAAAAGGCCTTGCACCATCATGTATTAATACTATTTCACAATCCCGGGACACCTCATTCAGTCCTTTAAATACCGATTGCTGCCTTTTATCACCGCCTGCAACTATTTTGCCAACCTTGGTAAATCCATATGCATCAATTATATTTTTTTTACAATAGACAAGATCATTTTGATTAATCACTAGAACTATTTCGTCTATAAATCTGCATTCCTGAAAAGCTTCAATAGTTCTTGCAAGAACAGGCATGCGGCAAATCTCTATATACTGCTTGTTAATATCAAGGTTCATGCGTGTACCTTTGCCAGCTGCTGCAATAACAACGCTTACAATACCTTTCCAGGATTTTTTAAGTTTTACGTCTTTCAAGCTAAAGCATCCTTTCAACAGTATATTTAGGCTTTGCAAAAATCATTCTACCTGCAGCGGTTTGCAATACACTTGTTACCATTACACTGATATTCTCTCCAATATGCCTTCTTCCACCATCTACTACAATCATTGTACCATCATCAAGATAGCCTATTCCCTGTCCATTTTCTTTCCCATCCTTAATTACCTGGACAACCATCTCTTCACCCGGTAAGGCAATAGGTTTTACGGCATTTGATAATTCATTTATATTTAAAACACTTACACCATGTACGCCTGCAACTTTATTTAAATTGTAGTCAATTGTCAATATTTTAGCTCCAAATTTCTGAGCAACTCTCAAAAGCTCAGTATCAACTTCGGTACCTTCTGGAAGAGCAATATTTTCGATCCTTACAGGACATCCCAATTCCTTCTGAAGCATGTTAAGAACATCCAGACCCCTTCTCCCCCGGTTTCTTTTAAGCGGATCAGAAGAGTCTGCAATATGCTGAAGTTCTTCCAGCACAAAGGCAGGCACCACCAATTCGCCCTCTAAAAAACCAGTCCGGTATATGTCAACTATTCTGCCATCAATTATGACACTTGTATCAACAACTTTTGGTTCAGCAAGTTTGCCGCTGTTTTTAATACCCGGCAATGGATCATTCTTTTTTGAAGTGGTGATTAATATACCTGCAGTACCAAATAAAATATTAATAGTAATGGATAATGGAACGCCAACAATATTCAGCTTGTTAATTGGTATTGCTATAAGGTTGGCAATAATGAGGCCTATCACCAAGCCTGCAGAACTGATAACCAGTTCGTACAACGTCATGTTTTGTATCGTGTAGTCAAGTTTATTAAGGAAATTCAACAAAGAGTCAATAATTTTCGTAGCTGTAGAATAAAATAAAATGGCAGTAACCAGTACCACAACAATATAAATTGCAAATTTAATGTCCTGCGGTATATTTATTCCCTGCATAGTGAAAATAATTCTTGTAATAGTAAAACCGGTAACAGCTCCTATAACAGTAAAGGAAAGTTTTATAACATTATTTACCACAATACCTTACTCCCCTGTTTATAAATTTATATGCACTTTATATTCTATATCCCTCATTGCCAATATATTCTAACCCATATTTATGAACTTTTGTTAAATGGACTACATTTCACTTATAGATGTAAATTATATTCAATAAGATTTTCCAATTCTCTTTGAGTAATACCTTTAGCTAAAACCAATTCGCTTATTAATATTTGCTTTGCATTATTCAGCATTTTTTTTTCTCCAGTAGAAAGTCCTTTTTCTTTATCCCTTATCATAAGCGATTTTACTACTTTAGTTACTTCAAATATATTGCCACTTTTAATTTTCATCATGTTTTCTCTGTATCTCTTATTCCAGTTGCTTGTTTCATTAACCGTCTGATCTCTTAATATGTCAAAAACCTTTTCTACCTCGTCATTCCCTATCACTTCTCTTATACCTATATCATCAACATTCTCTGTAGGTATCATTACTTTCATATCTCCTACAGGTATTCGTACAATATAATAGTTCTGTCTATTGCCCAGAATTTCCTTTTCTTCTATTGATTCAATTATACCTGCTCCGTGCATTGGGTACACAATCTTGTCCCCTATGTTAAACATTACAAATTCCCCCGTATATCTCAGCGATTTATACCGCTAATTTTGAAAAGCGTACTTGTTGTACCAAGAAAATTCGCTTCGTTCATGACTGAATTAAGCAATGATGCGAATTTTCTTGTTGCTAGGGAACCCTAAGTTCCCTTCGACAGATTCTGCTTTTTTTACTTATTGCAGAATTCTGAGCACCAAAGCGTTTTGCAAAGCAAAATCGCTGCTCGCTCTGCAATGCCCTTCTACCCTTAAAGCGGGAAGGGGAGTCCTCTTTCCAAACCCCAGTGTAGGGATTTTTTTGAAATTGTATAAATTCCTGTACTTTAAAAGATTCCACACAAAACAACTCCATCAGCTTTGCTAAACCCAAGGCAAGTCAAATCTTCCAGTATAACAACCTATGAATTTAATATAAGTATTTATAATAATTTAATATAAGTATCTATAATAAATAAATATAGACACCTGTAAAATTAATATAAATACCTATTAGCCTATAAATATAGTATAGTAAATATTTGCTATATAATTAAGTATACTACAAAGGAATTATGTTGTCAAAGATATTAGCCAGGTTACATTACATCAACATTTCCAGCACATTCTGGACATTTTCCACCTTTCTAATCTCTATTTTCTTACTAATGGTGCTTTGCTCCAGTATTTTCATATTGCCTGAGGGGATTACGCATGTTTTGAATCCTATTCTCATAGCTTCATTCACCCTCTGTTCTATTCTGCTAACTGTCCTTACTTCTCCCGTTAAGCCGACTTCACCAATTAAAACTGTCCCTGCATCTACAGGTTTATTTTTAAAACTTGAAGCTATAGCAGCAATTATGCCCAGATCACATGCAGGTTCGTCAATTTTTAATCCCCCTACAACATTTACATAAGCGTCGTGATTTTGAAGATGCAGACCTGCTCTTTTTTCCAGTACTGCCATTAAAAGAGTAACCCTGTTATAATCTACTCCTGTTGCCATCCTCCTTGCCATGCCAAAACTGGTAGGACTTACAAGGGCCTGGACTTCCACCAGCATTGGTCTTGTACCCTCAAGACTTGATACAACAACAGATCCGGGAACATTTTCCGGACGCCCTGACAACATTGTCATTGAAGGATTTTCAACTTCCTCAAGTCCTGTATCCTTCATTTCAAAAATACCTATTTCATTTGTTGAGCCAAACCTGTTTTTAACCGACCTTAATACTCTGTAACTAAGGTGTCTTTCCCCTTCAAAGTACAAAACAGTATCTACCATGTGTTCAAGGACTTTAGGCCCTGCAATTGCACCCTCCTTTGTAACATGACCTACAATCAATATGGGAATATTGAGAGTTTTCGCCGTTCTCATCAATGTGCCGGTTGCTTCCCTTACCTGGCTTACAGTACCTGGTGCAGAAGACATTTCATCATTATATACTGTTTGTATGGAATCAATAATAACCAGCCCTGGGATTTCCGTTTGAATGATTTTTTGAATAATATCCAGATTGTTTTCAGATACCATTAAAATATCCGGATTTCTAATATTCAATCTATCAGCTCTTAACTTTATCTGTCTTATGGATTCTTCTCCGGATACATATAATATCTTTTTATCTACAGTGGCTTTCTCACACACCTGAAGCAGTAATGTGGATTTGCCAATACCAGGATCCCCACCTACCAATACCAGGGAACCTTTAACAATACCCCCGCCCAGCACTCTGTCCAATTCTTTTATTCCTGTACTGCATCTATCCTCTTTTTCAATCTCAATATCACTCAAACTAACCGGCTTGTTTTCCCTTCCGACAGCGCCATCAACAGAACTTCTGCCGCCTTTGGGGGCAATGTTAATAATTTCTTCTACAAAGGTGTTCCACTGCCCGCAGGCAGGGCACTTACCCAGCCAACCCTGGCTTTCATATCCACAATCCTGGCATATAAAAATAGACTTTCCTTTTTTCAATAGTATCAACCCCTTCACTCAGATACGGGGCAACTCTTCAACATAAAAGGGATATCTCTTTTTAAGAGAAGAGTTTCCCCCGCCCAGTTGCAGCACCTCCACTACTCACCACTCACTATCCACCACCCACTACTCACTATCCACTACCCACTACTCACTATCCACTAAAATACCCTGCCTCTATGAGTTCAAAAAGCAACAGCACAAACATGGCATGGGACCAGGTCAGAGGAATAACCCATGCAGGTTTCCCCGTATTTTTATCAACCTGTTCAGGCAGAAGATCAAGCTCCGTACGTGAGCTCACTGCCCACTCCAAATACTCTCCTGCCCTTTGCAGATTACCTTTTCGGACATGGTAGAGTGCTACCCATAATGTAGCAATAACCCAGGGGTTTCCCCCAATATAATTATCGTATTGGTATCGGCCTATTCCTCCGCACCCGCTATATGCAAGATGCTTTTCCACAGCTTCAACTGTTGAAGCTGCCATGGCATCATCAATGCCCAACATATTAAAAGGTACACAAACACCTAAAAGGCTCACATCTATAGTTCCGTCTTCAGGAGTTACATCCTTGCAGAAGCCCTTATCATTAACCTGAATAAGTATTCTGTCATTGGTATATTCCTCTCCCCAGGGATTAAGTTTAGTCCTTATACTCCTTAAAAAGCGGCCATACTCTTCCTTCCATAGATTTTTGATTACTGAGTATTTTATAGATGCTGCCGTCTTTTCCCAGTTCTCGATAATTTTCCATGACACTCCAAGAATTTTTGCAATTTCAGATCCTGCAGATATTCCGCCATATACAGCAGCGGAAGAATAGGTATGCTCCCCAAACCTCTCTTCCCAGAGATCGAAACTTGGTTTAGGCAATCCCGTTTCTTCATCAATAAAAGAAACCAAAAAATCAACTGCCTTCTCTACACTCTCCCACATTTTCCCTAAAAAGCCTGATTCCCTTGTTACATAGTAATGTTGAAGAATTCCCCAGATTAAAGTACCTGTTTCATCTATCTGAAGTCCCCAGGATGGAGCAAGATTTCCATCCATATGATACCTTTGATGCCATGAGCCATTTTCATCCTGAGTATTTAAAGCCCATTCATAAAATTTGTCCACAGTTTCGGTCAATCCGCATCTGTCAAGTGCTCCTGTAATAAAAGCAGCATCTCTTCCCCAACAATAAGCATATCTTCCACATTTAGTGAAGTGTTCATCGATTTCCGGAGCAGCTAGCAATCCACCTGTATTTTTATCTGCCATAAGCTTAAAAACCAGAAGAGACCGCTTATACAAGTTGTCAATTTCTTCATTTCCTGTATTTACATGCTTTGCACCCGCAACAAAGTCATTCCAATATTTTTTAACTTTCTCAAATTCACATTCGACATCTGAATTTCTAATTGCACTTGTGAGTTTATTTAGCTGTTTTAAAGATTGTGAGGCACAAATAAATACGGCAAGGGATTTTCTACCTCCGGGGTTTATTTCTCCCAACTTCCAGGAAAGAGCACCATCCGGCATCATACCTGTTGAATCACCCCCATATAGTTCCGTAGATCTGGCAGCTTCCAGTGGATTATTCCCCAGTTGGAACTTATGCACAAACCTTTGGGAGAATATTGAAAAGTAATACCCATGCCTGTAATGAACCAATGCTTCATTCTCAAAATCAAATAAAGCACCTCTTAAATCCTGGTTATTACTTACAAAAGAAGAGTATGCAATAAAGCCAAGTTCACAGCTTTTACTATCCGGGTTAGCTCCTCTGTTTTCCCATTTATCACGGTTATTTTCAATCTCATATAATCTTACCAATACATCTCTATCCGGCAAAACAAAATCCTTCTGTTTTACTGTAATTCCAACACTCTCGTTATAGTATTCCGTCATAAGAATATTTGTATATCCCATATAATATTGCTTGCATTCCCAGCCATCTTCATCCAGCCACAAAGTACTGTATCTTCTATCTGTAAAGAAAATGCCGGTTTTAAATTTTTCAATATGCTGCGGATAGTCAATATTGGGCCAGAATAGCCTTACAAGCTCGCCTCTATCCGACAGACAACCAAGCATGCTGGAATTTCCAACTATTGCATTGTTAAAATACGTTTTTATAAAAATCACCCACCATGATCTGAGTCAGCAGCAAGTCACCAAAATCGGATTTTTCTTTACGAGGAAACATATCCCAAAAGACATGGTTACAAAACTTACCCACTGCTCTATTCTTAGTTATTATACTTGTTTTTCATATAAAAGTCCATTTACTGTAATTTTTTTTACACAATACAATAAATATTTTAACTCATAAAGCACAAAATATAATAAAGTATAAAGTTATTTCTTTTAAATCAAATATATTATTTATATTTGGCATTAATCGTAAAAATATGTATTTATGGAGGAATTAAATGGTAATTGACTTTAATAAAATAATTTTTAATCTTACCCAGGTAATGCAAGTTTTAATTTTCACTGTTGGATGCTATTTCTTCAGCATATCCATATTTGGATGGATGAAAGGAAAAAAGGAGCTAACTGATAAAATTCCTCCAAAGAAAAAATTTGCTCTTGTAATAGCGGCTCATAATGAAGAACTAGTTATAGCTCATATTATTGATTCTCTATTCCGGCAAAGTTATCCTAAAGAGTTTTTTGATGTTTTCGTAATAGCTGATAATTGTACCGATATGACGGCAGAAATAGCAGAAGGTCACGGTGCCAAAGTTTTTGTACGTGAAAATGATACAGAAAGGGGTAAAGGTTATGCCTTGGAATGGATGTTTAATAAAATATTCACAATGGAAGAAAAATATGATGCTATAAGTGTATTTGACGCGGATAATCTTGTATCATCAAACTATCTATATGAAATGAATAAGCAACTAAGTAAAGGTTATAAGGTTGTTCAAGGATATATTGATAGTAAAAATCCATTTGATTCATGGATTACCTGTTCCTATTCGATAGCTTTCTGGCTTTCAAATAGAATATTTCAACTTCCAAGATACAATTTGGGTCTTACCTGTGGTCTATGCGGTACAGGATTTTGTGTAGATCTGGGAGTACTTAAGAAAATCGGCTGGGGAGCCACATGCCTTACAGAAGATCTTGAATTTACAATGAAGCTGGCATTAAATGATATAAAGGTAGCATGGGCCCATAACGCAGTAGTCTATGATGAAAAGCCTATAACCCTCAAGCAATCCTGGAAACAGCGCAAGCGCTGGATGCAGGGTCATGCCGACTGTGCATCACGGTTTCTTATACCGCTGTTTAAAAAGGCAGTTAAAGATTCCAGTCTTGTAGCTTTTGATTGCGCCCTGTATCTGTTTCAACCTTTGAGGTTTATATTTTTAGGCTTTGCAACTGTATTGATGTGGGTACAAACAATATATCCAGAGTCGCCTTTTTATAATTTAAAGTATGTATTCCCGGTAATACTCTGGCAAATATATGTTTTATTTCAATTTTTTTATGGGCCACTCATAATAATATCTGAAAAGAAGTTTAACCCTATTGTTATATTGGGTTTTATTGTATATCCCATATACTGTTTAACATGGGTCCCTATTACCATTCAGGGTTTTTTAAGCAAAAATAATAAAAACTGGAATCATACTACTCATACAAGAGAAATCAGCATTACCGAGCTGGAGAAAGCATAGAGGTGAGTGCAGGTAGATATTAATGGGTGCATTTTTAATTTACGAAGAAATATAATATGCGCCCTGCTTCCCGCTTCTCACTTCTATGGCCTGTCTCTACCTATATTTGACCTTGTTTTCCTATTTCGTGTTAAAAACAATTTTATCCTCTTCCGGATCTTTATCTACAAGGACAGTATCTCCTGTATTAACTTTTCCTTCCAGTATTTCTTCTGCAAGCCGGTCTTCAATCATGCCTTGAATAGATCTCCTCAAAGGTCTTGCTCCAAAAACAGGGTCATAACCTTTCTGTGCAAGAAGAGTCTTTGCATTATCAGTTACCTCAATACTTATTCCATTTTGTTTTAACCTTCCGGCCAGTTTGTCTATCATAAGACTTACAATCTGCTTTATATGCTCTTCATAAAGAGGATGGAATACAATTATTTCATCTATTCTGTTCAGGAATTCCGGTCTGAATGTCTTTTTCAACTCTCCCATTACATTGCTTTTCATATCCTCATAATTTTGAGCTTTATTATCTTCTCCGGCAGTAAAGCCCAGGCGTTTCGGCTCGGTAATCAACCTGGCACCTACATTGGATGTCATTATAATAACTGTGTTGCGAAAATCCACCACTCTGCCCTGAGAATCGGTAAGTCTGCCATCTTCAAGAATTTGCAGGAGTATGTTAAATACATCAGGGTGTGCTTTTTCTATTTCATCAAAAAGTACAACAGAATAAGGCTTTCTTCTTACTTTTTCAGTGAGCTGACCACCTTCATCATAACCCACATAACCCGGAGGTGAACCCACCAGCCTTGATACAGCAAAACGCTCCATATATTCGGACATGTCAATTCTTACTATAGAATTTTCATCACCAAACAAAGCCTCAGCAAGAGCTTTACTAAGCTCGGTTTTCCCGACTCCTGTAGGGCCAAGGAAAATAAAGGAACCCACAGGACGTTTAGGATCTTTCAATCCTACCCTGCCCCTTCTGATAGCTTTTGAAATAGCTTTGACTGCTTCATCCTGCCCAATAACCCTTTTATGAAGAATATCCTCCATTTTCATAAGCCTTTCGGTTTCTTCCTCAGCCAGCCTTTTTACCGGAATACCAGTCCAACTGGCTACTATCTCGGCAATTTCTTCCTCTGTGACTCTATCGGTCTGGGTTTGATTTTTTTGTTCCCAATTGCTTTTTCCCTTTGCAAGTCTCTGCTTTAGTTCCTGTTCCTTATCTCTTATTTTTGCAGCTTTTTCAAACTCCTGACACCTTATGGCATCTTCCTTTTCTTTAATGAGCTTCTCAAGTTGCTCCTCCATTTCTTTCAGGTCCGGGGGAGCTGTAAAAGCTTTCAGTCTTACTCTTGAGGCAGCTTCATCAATTAAGTCTATTGCCTTGTCAGGCAGATATCTATCGGTAATATAGCGGTCTGATAGTCTTACAGCTGCTTCAATGGCATCATCCGTTATCTTCACCCTGTGATGGGCTTCATATTTGTCCCTTATGCCTTTTAATATATCAAGAGCTTCTTCTTTTGAAGGTTCTCCTACGGTAATAGGCTGAAAACGTCTTTCCAGAGCTGCATCTTTTTCTACATGCTTTCTATATTCATCTAGAGTTGTAGCACCAATAACCTGAATTTCACCTCTTGCAAGCGAAGGTTTAAGGATATTTGAAGCATCAATTGCCCCCTCTGCAGCTCCAGCACCGATTATTGTATGCATTTCATCTATGAACAGGATGACATTCCCTGCCTTTCGTATTTCATCCATGGCCTTTTTCAATCTTTCTTCAAACTCACCTCTATATTTTGCACCTGCAACCATTGCTGAAAGATCCAGAGTAACAACCCTTTTATCTTTAAGTATCTCGGGAATATTTCCTTCTACTATTTTCTGAGCAAGTCCTTCTGCAATAGCAGTTTTACCAACCCCAGGCTCTCCTATCAGACATGGGTTGTTTTTGGTTCTTCTGCAAAGTATCTGAACAACTCTTTCAATCTCCTTGTCCCTGCCGATAATGGGGTCAAACTTGCCTTCTCTGGCCATATCAGTCAGATCCCGGCCAAACTGGTTAAGTGTAGGTGTGTTTGTATACCCGGAATTGTTCTTTTGGGCACTTGGAGCACCAGGAGCTTCTTCATTAAGCATTTTTGCAATTTCATTCATCATTTTCTGAGGGTCAACCCCCAGATCTATAAGAATTCTGACAGCAACACTTTCTCCTTCTCTCATTATTCCAAGAAGCAGATGTTCTGTGCCAATATAATTCTGATTCATTTTCCTGGCTTCCCTGAAGCTGAGCTCCAAAACTCTCTTTGTCCTGGGAGTAAACCCCAGAGGCTGTTCACCAGTTTTCTCACTTCTTCCTATTAATTCATCTATTTGTCTTATTATCTTCTCTTCTGTAACACCCTGGCTCTGCAGAACACGGGCTGCTACCCCGCTTCCTTCCTTAACAAGACCTAACAGCAAATGCTCTGTCCCAACATAGTTATGTCCCAATTCTACAGCTAATTGTTGGGAATAGGCCAGTGCTTTTTCAGCTCTTTCAGTAAAACGTCCGTACATTTGTCATCGCTCCTCTCCTTTTTAGTGCTGTTGTATTATGTGCCTGTTGTATTTTGTGCCAGGCACAAAATACAACAGGCACATAACCAAACAATTATTGACTTGCTTTTAGTTTCTCTCTTATTAATTCTGCTCTTTTTATATCCCTTTCATCCGGACTGATTGGCTTTCCTACAAATTTTTGAAGAGATGCAGGTTGTATTAAAAGTATTATTTCATTTACTGTGTTTATATTTACATCTTTAATTATTCCCATATCTACGCCCAGCTTCACATCCGAAATAAGATTCAGACTTTCTTCTGTAGTAATAATCCTCGCATTTGAAAGCAAACCAAAAGAACGGTATATTTTATCTTCAAATAGCTTTGCATTTTGCTTATACAGTTCATTTCTTATGGTGTTTTCCTGCTCAACAATTTGTGTGGCAATATTAGTTATGCTTGTTACTATTTCCTCTTCAGTCTGTCCTAGAGATACCTGGTTGGACATCTGAAATATATTTCCCAAAGCCCCGCTATGTTCGCCATATATACCTCTTACAGTCATATTTAGTTTGCTGCATGCTTCAAGGACATTTCTAATATATCCTGTCATGACCAGTGCCGGCAGGTGAAGCATGACAGATGCTCTTATACCTGTCCCTATATTGGTGGGACAGCATGTAAGATAACCATAGGTACTGCTGTATGCATAGTTTATGTTCTTTTCAAGACAATCATCAATTTTGTTACAAAGTATCAGCGCATCATTTAACTTAAGCCCGGAATAAATGGCCTGAATCCTCAAATGGTCTTCTTCGTTAATCATTATACTAACTTTTTCGTCTCTGCTTATAACAACTGCGCTTTTCTCGCAACTCATTGTAAGATCAGGGCTTATGAGATGCTTTTCTACCAGCATCTGTCTTTCAATTTCTCCAAAATTCTGCATATCAACAAATAGAGAACCTTTCAGCTCATTTAATCCGCCGGCTGCTATAGAACTTCTAACTTTGCTTATTATTTCATCAGCCTGGGCTTTATTCATTCTATAAGGAAATGGGTACTCTTCAAAATTTCTTGCAAGCCGTACTCTGCTACTTATAATAACTCCATTATTTTCATTGTTTGCTTCCATTAAGACCCACCTCCAGGCTCTTGATCTGATCTCTTATTTCAGCTGCTTTTTCATATTCTTCTCTTTCAACCGCCCTGTTTAAAAGCTCCTTTAGTTTTGTAATCTCTTTAGTAACTGACATGTTATTTGACAATCTGCCGGGTACCTTCCCATTATGCTCTACGCTTCCCTGCAATCGTCTTATTAAGGGACTGAGCTTTTCATCAAAAGTAGTATAACAGTTGCTGCACCCCAGCTTGCCTGTCTTTTGGAACTCTTCAATTGTCATACCACATTTTTCGCATTTCAGCACCTTTTGAAAAGGTTGTATATAAGAACCAATTTGGTTGGAGTCGTTGCTATCAAAGCCCAATAGGCCTGCGATTAAAGCATTTATACTTATAGGAACTCCAAAACCAAATTGTTGTTTTTTCTCATTTGCACACTGCTCACAAAGATGCATTTCCACCTTCTGATTGTTTAATATTTTAGTAAAATGTACTGTTGCCTGCCTTTTCTGGCATAATTGGCACTGCATAAATATCACTTCCTTTTAAACGATAAGGCTGATAAGCATATTCTTTAAAATAGCCGCCCTTATATTGTCTCTTTCACCTGTGGGTATACTACTCAGCACCTTGTCACTTGTTGCTGCTTTCATAAGCAGTGCGTCTCTATCGGTAATAATATTATAATCTTCAAAGTTTATAATGAATACCTCGGCCGACTGCTGTGTAATGCTATAACCCATGGAATTGATGATATGCATTAGATAGGAGGTAGGTTCCGAGAAGTTAACCCTCTTGATTTTTATATGCCCGCCCCCACCTCTCCTGCTTTCAACATAGTACCCCTTCTCACTGGTAAACCTGGTATCTATTACATAGTTAATTTGAGAAGGTACACAGTTAAAATGGCTGGCAAGCTCATTTCTTTGAATTTCAATAACCCCATCCATTTCCTCAATCATCTTTTTAATAAACTGTTCTATAATATCACTTAGTATAGCCATAAGCACCACCATATTGATTTTGACTTTCTTTGACTTTCGTTTATATTATAAATGATTTATTTATTATATGCAAGTTTTTTTTGAATAAACAAAATGCGTTCTTGAATAAATGGGAAAAAAAGGGCACCTGTTTACATGTTAATGTATTCCGGCGCCCTGTTTCTTCTACTCACTATCCACTACTCGCTACTCACTTCTCACTTCTAATCATTATTATCATCATCGGTCATTGTCTTCTTTGCTTCATCAATTATCTTCTGGCTTATCATAGGAGGTACTTCTTCGTATCTTTCATACCATTCTTTAAAGTATCCCCTGCCTTGTGTCATGGACCTTAAATCGGTAGCATATTTGAACATTTCAGCCTGAGGCACTTCTGCTACTACTTGCTGAGTCCCATCGTGTTGAGGATTCATACCAAGAATTCTTCCTCTGCGTTTGTTTAAATCTCCAATAATATCTCCCATATAACTATCGGGCACATATACTTCAACGTGCATTATAGGTTCCAATAAAACTGGGGAAGCTTCAGCCATACCTTTCTTGTAAGCCAGGCTTGCGGCAATCTTAAAGGCCATTTCGGAAGAGTCTACAGGGTGGAAAGAGCCATCCACAAGAGTAGCTTTCAAGTTAACAACAGGACATCCTGCCAAAACTCCTTTTAATATACTCTCTCTCAGACCCTTTTCTACAGCCGGGAAATACTGTCTTGGCACTGACCCGCCGAATATCTTTTCTTCAAAGGTGAGATCATCGTTCTCTCCAGGTTCGAATTCAACAAATACATGTCCATACTGCCCGTGACCACCACTTTGTTTTTTATGCTTTCCTTCAGCTTTAACCTTTTTTCTTATAGTTTCTCTGTAAGGTATTTTGGGGTCAATTAAGTTTACACCAACACCGAATTTGGCCTTCATCTTGCTTATAATAACATCCAAATGCTGCTCTCCCATACCATAAATAAGTGTCTGCCGTGTTTCAGAATTTATTGCAACTTTAAATGTCGGATCTTCATCCTGCATTCTCTGCAAGCCTGTACCTATTTTGTCCTCATCACCTTTAGACTTTGGTTCAACTGCAAGACTTATAGCAGGTTCAGGGAAAACAATCTTCTCTAATACTACAGGTTTTGATTGATCACAAATAGTATCATTGGTATTGGCATTCTGCATTTTTGCAACTCCGCCAATATCTCCTGCTATGAGTTTGTCTGTAGGTATTTGTTTCTTTCCTCTCAATACAAAGAGCTGTGATACCTTTTCAGTTTTTTCCGTTGTTGAATTATAAACAACAGAATCTGTCTTTATTGTACCGGAATATACTCTGAAAATTGATATTTTACCTACAAACGGGTCGGCAATTGTCTTGAATACCAATGCTGAAAATGTTTCATCAGATGTAGGTTTCAATTCAACAGTTTCTTCACTGCCTACTTTTTTAGCAGTAATTGATTTTGTATCAGAAGGTGAAGGCAAATAATTTACAATAGCGTCCATAAAAAGCTTTATGCCTGCATTATTTATTGCTGAACCGCAGAATACAGGAACAATTAAACCCTGGCATATACCGTTTCGCAAACCTCTGGCAATTTCTTCAGGAGTAAAGTCATCTCCGGAAAAATATTTTTCCATAAGTTCTTCATCAGATTCTGCAACAGCTTCTTTTAAACCTTCCCAAAGTTCCTCAACTTTATCTTTTAGATTTGCAGGAATATCACTATCAACCAGCTTGTCTTTATCAAATCTTCCAGCTTTCCTTGTAATTACATCCACTATTCCAACAAACTTTTCATTTTCAATAATTGGTATCTGGAAAGCAACGATACCACTGCCAAAAGTGCTTACCAACTGATCAAAAACTTCAAAAAAGTTTGCATGTTCTTCATCCATTTTGCTAATAAAAAACATTTTGGCCAAGCCCTGCTCTTTAGCAAATGCCCATGACTTTTCAGTTCCTACTGCTACTCCGCCCTTTGCAGGTAATGAAATAATTGCGCTTTCAGCAACCCTTATTCCCTGTTTTACTTCACCTACAAAATCAAAAAATCCCGGAGTGTCAATAATGTTTATTTTATTGTCATTCCATTCACAAGGAGCCATGGCAGTATTAATTGAAAACTTTCTCCTAATTTCCTCAGGGTCATAATCAGTTGTGGTTGTACCATCCGGTACTTTTCCAAACCTATCCAATACGCCTGTATTAAAAAGCATTGCTTCGGCTAAAGTAGTTTTGCCAGAGCCTCCATGGCCCAATAAACATACATTACGCAGTTTCCCAACTGTATAATCTTTCATTAAAACAACTCCCCCTTAATCATATATTTAAATGTCCGGGACAACATTTCAGAAATCAGGCAACATAAAACAGCAATTAATACTTTATTGCTGCAACCAAGCCAAATTAATTTGGCTATATGAGTTTAACCAAAATTAAGGTTTAACCACTTCCCTGTTTTCCGTAAACTGCTTTGCCTACCGTACTTTATTTATTAATTAAACAAATTATTAATATATATATAGTATAGCTATTTATGCTTGATATTTAAACATTATTAAGCAAAATAATTTAACATTTCCATATTAAAATTTACCTATACTACAATATGATAACATATAATAAACTAATATTTCAAAATATAACAAATTTATTCCTATCAAAGTATTCATTTAAACAGCCATTTTATTATAGCACATAAATAATATTTTTGAATAGTGTTTTTTAAACATTTATGGATTTTATGGATTTTGGATTTTCTAAATTCTTGACATTTATCCGCACCAGGTGTAAATTGTTATTTAATATTATTTATGATAATATTGAAGAATGGTAGAATAGTAGAATAGTAGAATGGTAATTAAAAAAATGTCTCAGACTATTTAATGCTGAATTTTATTGTAGAAATGTAGAAAGGAAGAATAACCGCATGATTATTGTTATGAAACCCGGTTCTCAGGAAAAGGATATAAGAAATATATCTGAAGTTCTTGAATCTCTAGGTCTTGGAGTCCATATTTCAAAGGGCGTTGAAAGAACAATAATAGGAATTATAGGTGATAAAAGGGCATTGAGAGATATACCTCTTGAACTTATGCCCGGAGTTGAAAAGCTTGTGCCTATAGTAGAATCCTATAAGTTGGCCAGCAAAACATTCAAACCTGAACACAGTACTATTAATGTAAACGGTGTAAAAATAGGCGGCTCTGAACTTATAATGATTGCAGGTCCATGCGCTGTTGAAAATTCCAAACAGATTATGGAAGCTGCTTTCGCAGTAAAAAAATCCGGAGCCAGGTTATTAAGGGGAGGAGCTTTTAAACCAAGGACATCTCCATACAGTTTTCAAGGGCTTGAAGAAGAAGGTCTCAAAATGATGAAAGAAGCAGGAGATGCTACAGGTTTACTACTGGTCAGCGAGGTTACCAGTGAAAAGTCTCTTGAAATATCAGAAAAATATGTAGATATATTCCAAATAGGAGCAAGAAATGCTCAGAATTTTCAGCTTCTTAGAGAGGTAGGTCGTTCAAAAAAGCCTGTCCTTTATAAACGCGGTCCTTCTACAACAATTGAGGAATGGCTTAATGCTGCAGAGTACATCATGAGTGAAGGAAATTACAATGTTGTATTATGTGAAAGGGGTATACGGACATTTGAAACAGCTACACGCAACACTCTTGATCTGAGTGCCGTTCCTGTAGTAAAGAACTTGAGCCACCTGCCTATAATAGTAGATCCCAGTCATGCTGCAGGCAAAGCACAATATGTAAGTTCCCTCTCTCTTGCTGCAATTGCTGCAGGTGCAGACGGACTTATTATTGAAGTGCATCCAGAACCGCGATGTGCCTTGTCTGATGCTTCTCAGCAGCTAACCCCATCAGATTTTGATATTTTATGCAAGGATATAAGTAAAATGGCACCAATAGTGGGTAGAGAATATGAGATTCCAGAAGTGAGAAGTGAGAAGTGAGAAGTGAAAGTTAAGAGGTGGAAAGTGAGATGTGAGGTGCGAGATATGAGAGATGAGATGTTGGAGGTAGAAAGTAGAAAAAAATTTTGCAGTTAGTGGTGGGCAGTTCAAGACAAGGTATAAAAAGTAGGTTATGGAAATAATTGTTAGTGATGATGTGTTTGTTGGTTATGGTGTGTAGTGATGAAATATAATCTAAAGTATCTAGAAAATCTAAAATTTGCAGTAATTGGATTGGGATTAATGGGAGGATCTCTTGTGAAAGCATTAACTCAGCGACTTGGTATCCCTGATATTACTGCTGTTGATAAAAACCAGGACTCAATTGCGGCAGCTCTTGAAGACAGATGTATTTCCAGAGGTTTTACAGCTGTAAATGATCAGATTCTGTGTGCGGATGTTATATTTTTATGTACTCCCGTTAAGTATACTTTAGATTATGTTAATCAACTTCACGGAAAAGTAAAACCCGGATGTATAATTACAGATGTGGGCAGCACCAAGGAGCAAATAATATCTCATGTCAACAACCTGCACAATCCTCCCTGTTTTATAGGGGGACATCCCATGGCAGGTTCTGAAAGAACAGGCTATGTTTCCGGGTCATCCAATCTTTTTGAAAATGCATACTATGTATTAACACCAGCTAAAAGTGCAAACAAGGAATCACTTGAAGTAATGGTGGAAATTATTAATTTAATTGGAGCTATTCCCGTGGTTATTGAAGCTCATATTCATGATAGAGTTACTGCAGGTATAAGTCATGTCCCTCATATTATTGCATCTGCACTTGTTAATATGATTGAACAGATTGATTCTCCCGATGGTAAAATGCGAATGCTGGCAGCAGGAGGTTTCAGGGATATTACCAGAATAGCTTCATCAAGTCCCGAAATGTGGCAGAACATTATTTTGAGCAACAAACAGCATATAAAAGAAATACTTCATATATTCATAGAACACCTGGAGGAATTTTTAATGTATCTTGACAAAATACAGGATGTTCAAATAATGAATTTTTTTGAATCTGCAAAAGATTTTAGAGATACTTTTGTCACAAACAAAAAAGGAGCTATAAGTCCTATCTATGAAATAACTGTTGATGTAGCTGATAAACCTGGGATTATTGGAGAAATCGCTACTATTTTAGGCAGAAACGGAATCAATATAAAAAATATTAATGTATCAAATAGCAGGGAGTTTGAACAGGGTTGCCTTGTTATTTCCCTGCCCGATAACGAAAGTGTGGATAAATCTTTAAATTTGCTCAGTTCTGCCAGGTATAAGGTCTTTATAAGAAATTAGTGTTCTTTATTTCATTTTTTTTAATCTTTCAACCTTTTTGCCTCTTTTAATCTGTATCCCAAAACCATTAAACTATCACTTAAGTGTACATTTTCAATAATTATATCGTCATATGGGAGTTTAAGATCCATTGCAGAAAAATTCCATAAGCCCTTTATGCCCAGACTGGCTACTTTTTCCGCAACCTCGGGTGTATGTTGATATGGAACGGTAAGTATAGCTATATCAACTTTATTATACTTTACAAAATCATCTAGTGAATCCATGCTTTTTATTTCTATATTCCTTATTTCCCTGCCAACCAAATTTGGATTATCATCAAATATTCCTATAAGTTTAAAACCTCTCTTTTCAAAATTCTCATAATTTGAAAGGGCCTGCCCCATATTTCCCGCTCCAATGATAATTGTCTGAAAGGCTTTATTTACACCTAATATATTACCTATTTCTGCGTATAGGGATTCTACATTATACCCGTACCCCTGTTGTCCAAATCCGCCAAAACAATTCAAGTCCTGCCTGATCTGAGATGCTGTAATACCCATTCTCTGGCTTAGTTCCTTTGACGACACCCTGCTTATATCCATCTTCAACAAATCGGACAGGTACCTGTAATATCTGGGCAAGCGTCTAATTACCGCTATCGAAATTTTCTTTATATCCCCCATTATCTTCCTCCTTTGTGATTTTTTCTATCCTTCCGCTAAAATTATATCATCATTGTTATTTTTTTGTCAACGCTCGGTTTACCTGCTTGCTTACTCAATTGACTAATCATTGAAGTACATTGAAATACCATCTTTAATTGCAGCCGCCAGTATATCCTGGTATTCCCCGCTGCCAAGCTTCTTTTCCTCTTCGAGATTTGACAAAAAACCGCACTCAACAATTACAGTAGTTGTTTTCACATCTCTTAAGATCATAATTGGCTTTTGTCCCTGAGGTGGTGTCTTTTCCATCGCTACTCTTTTATTTGAGGGATCTACTTTTTCTTTAAGTGTGCTTTGAATTATATTAGCAAGTTTCCGGCTCTCAGGAGATTCAGGGGGATAAAATACCTGAGCTCCATAATATTGAGTTTCCGGGAATTTGTTTAAATGTATGCTTACAACAATATCTGCCCCCGAATCATCCATTATGCTTTTTCTCCGGCTCAGGTCCTGCTTTCTCTTCTGGTATATATCAGTGGTTCCCTCTTCATATTGAAGGATATCCTCTGTCCTTGTGATTATAACCTTATAGTTTTCTTTCTCCAGTAACTCTTTTACCTTAAAAGCTATCTTCAGCGTTACATCCTTTTCTCTTAAACCGCTGTATTCACTTACAGCTCCCGGGTCTTCCCCACCATGTCCCGGGTCAAGAATAACCGTCTTTGGCTTGCTATCATTGGCTGTAACAGTAATAGCCTTTTTCCCCTCAGTACTATCACCTATACTTCCAATGCCATCTTTACCCGATACTTCTTCCAACTCACCCGGTATATTTCCCGCAGTCTTGCTGCCTCCATTGATATTCAAACTATATATGGCTAACAGCAGTATAAATATCAATCCTACAAGCGCTATATTGCTTTTTTTAAGTACTACTATCATAGTGTAGCTACACCCCGTCCCTTTAAATCAATTTATTATATGATTATTCAGGGACATGGGCCATATATGCATGGAAAATGAATTTAAATAACTATTTAATGCATATACTCATCTCTCATATGCTCATCTCATATAATCATCGCCATCATCATCGTTACCATCATCATTATCATCATCATTGTCCATCTTATAAAAGACTATATCATCCATATTTCCTCCCAGTTTGTCTATAGCTATTTTAACAGCATAAAAGATATCCTCATCAATTCTATCCAGATTCTTTTCAATATAACCTCTTAAAGCAGGTATAGCCCTTCCGTCTCCATATACAGCCAGGCAATCGGAAGTAATATTCTTTTTGTCTTTGTCGTATTTTAGAAACATCTTTTTCAAGCACCTGTAAATTTCATCAGATCTGTTGTCTTTTCCTATATCAGCCAAGGCCATGGCTAAATACTCGTGAGGTTCACCATATTCATTTGTGTTGGTTAATATATCTATTAAGGGCCGAATAGCATTTTCACCTATAGAAACAAGAGCATCCCTTATTACTTCACCAAATAAATCTACCATCTCATCTTTTTCATATTCTTCACAGTCTCCACAGTTTTCATAGTCTTCACAGTCTTCACAGTCTTCACGATTACTATGTTTATCAAACTTGTTTATCTCATTACATTGGCTATTCATATGAATAGATTTCTCATCACAATTGTTTTCATTATTCGTCACTTCACTTATAATATCAGGCAGGTTCAATAAAAAATTAATCAAAGGTGTGATTGCTTTTTGTTCTTTCCATTCTCCCAATGCCTTTATAGAAGATAGAGAAATAAGATAATTTTCTTCAGAATCTTTGTAGGATAGCAATGATTTATCAAGAGCAAAATCCAAAATACGGTCTACAGCTTTATCTCCAAAGGAATATAGCTTTTGCAGTAAAAACTCAGGTTCATCATAATCACCTTTTACAGCAAACAAAAGGAAAATTTCTATTAACAGGTCAAAGTCATTAATATTATTGATAAAATCACTAGCAGAAACTTTTCCCAGTTCCTCCTTGGGACTGATCTTCCATTCTTCATAAATTGTATCTCTATATTCATAAAATTTATCTATATTGTAATCGCTTAAAAGTTCATCCTCAAAATCATATAATTCTTTATGTCTACCAGGCAGCTTTTTTGTTTTCTTCTTTGTTTGCTTTTCCCATTCATCAATGAACTTATCAAGGCTTTCATTAAATAAGCTATTAAAACTATCAATAATCATTCCTACTTTTTCAAGAATCTGCTCCCTATTAAAATCATTATTTAAAATCTCCATAAATCCTCCCATTTGAGATACATATTATATATGCGCTTATTCGAAAATATCCTTAAAGCTAACATATTTGTATTATATATACTTGCCATGATTAATCTGCACTATGCTGACACTTTTAATATATACTGCATATACTTAACATATTTCACATACTACATATAATTCATCTTTTTATTCACTTAATACTACTTGTCAATGCCAATTTGGGGAGCGATGTCTCCCAGGATAATTTTGATAGCATCGGGAAGATGTATTGCATACGGGTCAGCAAAAGTTACCCTCCAGAAATGCGCTTTCCATTGGCAATATAACAAAGTAGTATTAATTTAAACATTTTTCTTGGGATTCTTTTTCTTCTTTTTACCATCTCCAGTATTCTGCCTTGTTGGATTCCATGGTGAAAGCTCATTTTTTCTCTCTACAGTAACTTCCTTTTTCAAACCCATGGTTTTCCTAATTTCAATGCCGTAAAAGCCCAGCATATAGCTTATCATTGACAACACAGGTATAACCAGCGAAGCAGCTGCATAAGCCAGAGTAGTTTTACCAAGCAGATTAATAAAAAAATACAGGGGTCCCAGCAATAGATTCTGTAGTATAGCTGATTTCAGATTATTTAATACAGGCTCATTAAAATTCAAAAAGTATGCAACAATTTCAAGAATTATAAAAGGCAAAAATCCTATAAAACCCAGAACCAATCCCTTCAAGGGGTATGGATTTAATTCGTATTGAGGTTTTTTCTCCTTAACTGCCAGTGACCACATATCATTATATAAAATAAGTGCCATGAACATAAACATAAAAAACGAGTATAAAGGCAGCCAATCAGAAAATTTATCCTTGGTTATAGCAATAAATGTATACAGCAGGATAAAATAGATTAAAAGTGCTGCAGCATAATCTCCCAGAACCTTTAATCCCCCTTTTACATGATTCTTCAGCATGATCTTTCCCCCTAAAACAATAAATTATAGTACATAGGTACATTAGATATACACTGTTTATTTACTTTATATCTTATTATAGTATACTATCTCTGTTTTGAAAAGGAAAAAGATTCTTCAAAATATTTATTACCTCCTCGTCTACCACTTTGTAGCAAACCTCAAGCCCATTACGGGTTCCTTCAATTATACCTGCGGATTTTAGTTTTGCCAGGTGCTGTGACACGGTAGACTGAGGCAGACCCAGGCATTTCTGAATCTCTGTAACACTGCATTGATTTTCAATGAGTCCCCTTACAATGCAAAGCCTGTGAGTATGAGCCAGGGCTTTAAGCTTTTCAGCTTTTATCTCATATATCTTTAAGTCAATCATTAATTTACCTCCAGCAAAAAAGTCAAAAAACGGGACATATCCTATCTTAAAAGAGGTATGCCCCCAAAATTTAATATCATGTTTTAATGTATAAGTTCATGTTTAAATAAATAGACTCATATCCGATTCTTCAGCTGAACCAAGGAAAGAAGCTACTCCTCCGATTTGCACACCATCTATTAACTCTTCCTTTTTTATACCCATTACATCCATGGACATATTACATGCAATCATATTGATTCCGTTAGCTTTAGCCTGCAATATTAGGTCTTCAAGGGATGAAACATTTTTATTGTTCATAACATGCCTTATCATCTTTGCACCTATTCCACCCATATTCATTTTAGATAATGAGAGTTTCTTCGAACCTCTTGGCATCATAAAACCAAACATCCTGGAAATTAGATCCTTTTTAACCTTGACTTTTTCAGGTTTTCTCAAAATATTCAAGCCCCAGAAAGTAAAGAACATTGTTACTTTTCTTCCCATGGCAGCCGCTCCGTTAGCTATTATAAAAGATGCGATGGCTTTGTCCAGGTCATTACTAAATATCACCATCGTTTTGTCATTAGTCTTGTTATTTTTTACCGAATCAGTGTCATTCACTTCAGACAGCTGTTCCTTCCTTATTAATGCTTTGAACGCATTATTATCAAAACCGATGCTTAGGAGCTTGTTTCCAGTCCTCTGGCACCATACCTTAACATCCTGTTGGAATGCAGGATCGGTAGCTTTTATTTCAAGCACTTCGCCATAGTTCATAGATTTAATGGCATTGTATACCTGCATGATAGGGCCCGGACATTGCAGCCCGCATGCATCAACTATAATATCCGCATTAGCTTTAGCATCTGCATCAGTCTTAGTATCTGTATTAGCCTTGGTGCCAACATTAACATTATTATGGATATTTGTTTTACAGCCATCTCTATTTTCACAAGAGACTGCCGTCTTTTTTATGCCCTCCTCTTTACCGCAACAATCTGCAGGTTTTTCTACAGGTTTTTCTACAGGTTTCATCATATCATCTTTGGTGATCTTGTCATATTCGTATATATCCTCATTAGACTGTTTCTGTACTGCAAGCTGATATGTTTTATAACCTCCGCTTAAATTCTTTACGGATTTATATCCTTTTTGTGTTAGTATTCTGTATGCAACATAACCTCTGAGCCCCACCTGACAGAATATATATATATCCTTATCCTTTGGTATCTCGTCCAGTCTGTCTCTTAGTTCATCTATAGGAATATTAATTGCGCCATCAATAGTACCCAGGTCATGTTCTGTTTTCGTTCTGACATCAATAAGTATTGACTTGTTTTTGTCAATAGAGGTTATATCATTCCAGTGAAAAATTCTGCAATCACCTTTTAAAATATTAGCTGCTGTATAAGCTGCAATGTTAACAGGGTCTTTTGCAGAGGAATATGGAGGGGCATATGCCAATTCAAGCTTTTCCAGGTCATAAACCGTCATACCTGCCCTTATAGCTGTAGATATAACATCAATTCTCTTGTCTACACCTTCATAGCCTATAATTTGTGCTCCAAGAAGCTTTCCATCATTTTTCCCGAACAACAGCTTTATTGACATGGGAATAGCGCCCGGATAGTACCCTGCATGTGAAGGGGAATGAGTGAAGGACTTTTCATAGTCTACACCGTTTTTTTGCAATATCCGCTCATTGTTCCCGGTTATGGCAACAGTAATGTCAAATACCTTGACGATAGATGTGCCCTGTGTCCCTATATATTCTTCCCCAATACCACATATATTGTTTGCGGCAATTCTCCCCTGCTTGTTTGCAGGCCCTGCAAGAGGTATTAATGCAGGATTTCCGCTAATATAATCCTTTACCTCAACAGCATCCCCTACTGCATATATATCTTTGTTTGAAGTCTGCATAAACTCATTAACAAAGATTCCGCCTGTTACTCCCAGCTTAAGTCCTGCCTCTGCTGCAAGCCTGGATTCCGGTCTTACACCTATACCTAGTATTACCATATCAGCCTTTAAGAATCTGCCGCTTGTAAGTTCCACAACAGTACATGGGCCTTCATCCATGAAAGATTTTACTGCATCTTTAAGGTAAAACTCAACATCCTTAGATTTCATGTGCTGATGCACAATAGCTGCCATGTCATAATCCAGAGGCCCGATAACATGATCTGCCAGCTCAACTACTGTTACTTTGACACCTCTCATATGAAGGTTTTCTGCAACTTCAAGTCCTATAAAGCCTGCACCTACAACAATAGCCCTCTTTGGATTCATAGCATCAACATATTCTTTTATCCGGTATGTGTCAGGTATATTTCTAAGTGTAAATACCCTTGGTGAATCAATTCCGGGGAGTTTAGGCTTCACTGGTTCTGCGCCAGGCGAAAGAACCAATTTGTCATAGGCTTCAATGTACCTTCTGTTTTCAGTATGATTAAACACTTCAACAGTTTTACTCTCAGTATTGATTTTTACAACCTCGCTGTTTACCCTGACGTCTATATTGAACCTTTCTCTCATACCTTGAGGGGTTTGTACTACCAGTTTTTCCTTTTCCTTGATTACCTCACCTATATAATATGGCAGTCCGCAGTTTGCAAAGGAAATATATTCGCCCTTTTCAAACATTATAATCTCCGCATCTTCATTAAGCCGTCTGAGTCTTGCCGCAGCACTTGCTCCACCGGCAACTCCGCCTACAATAACTACTTTCAATGCCATAAAGTAACCTCCCTCTCAAACATATAAAATAATAATATCTTATTATTGATATATTCTAATTTTACGATATCGTTAATATATTGTCAATAAATATGCGGAAATTGAAATTAGCGGTGCACATTTTATATACTTACATTGCAATAATCTTTGTAAAATCGCAAATCTGCAACGCAGTATCAGCAATAGTTTTTAGCAGAGACAGTCTATTATTTCTTATAATATCATCATCTACAATGACCATAGTACTTTCAAAAAAGGCATTTATAGGATCTATCAATTCATATAGTGATTTTACTGCATCAGTAAAGCATCTTAGCTTGATTTTATGCTCTACGGCTTTTTTCACAATGAAATTAGTTGAATAAAGACTGTGTTCTGATTCATTTTCAAAAATACTGGTATCAGTTTCTACATCTGATGCTTTTGAAGCAAGGTTGAACACCCTGGTCAGGGAAGTCAGCAGATCCTTAAATCTCTCATCAGAAGTCAGTATTTCAGATATCTCCAATATTCTTTTGTATAAATCACATATGTCTGCTAGTTCCATACTTAATACTGAATCTATAACATCATGTCTGAAACCTTTATCAATAAGTCCCACTCTGATCCTCTGCTTTACAAAGTCTACAATTGTGCTGTGAAGTTTAGAATTATCTTCTGTTAATTTTTCTCCGAAAAGATTAATCGAATAATCTATTAGCTCACTAATATCAATATTCATATTGCTTTCAGCAATAACTGTAATTATACCTATGCAGGAACGTCTTAGTCCATATGGGTCCTGTGAGCCGGTTGGTTGTACTCCTATACCGAATATACCAACACATGAATCAAGCTTGTCAGCTATACTCAGTATTTGGCCTATTGTATCCGCTGGTATTTCATCACCGGAATATCGTGGTAAATAGTGGGAACGTATTGCTTCCGCTACACCCAGCTCTTCTCCGCTCTTTAAAGCATATTCTTTGCCCATTATTCCCTGAAGCTCATCAAACTCATTAACCATGCCAGTTACCAGATCCGCCTTGCAAAGGTATGCAGCAAGCTTTAACATTGACATTTGAGCATCTGTAAGAGAAAGTTTATTTCCTATAAATTCAGCCAGTGCAGATATCCTGGCTGCCTTATCATATACTGTTCCAAGTCTCTCCTGGAAAACAACGGTCTTAAGCTTCTCCACCTTACTTTCCAGGCTTTCTTTCAAGTCCTCTTCATAGAAAAACTGTGCATCTTTCAGTCTGGCATGCAGAACTCTTTCATTTCCTATTCTTACATTATCAATAAATTCATCATTTCCATTACGTACAGTAATAAAATATGGCAGCAATCTGCCATCATTATCAACTACAGGGAAATACCGCTGGTGTTCCTTCATTGGGGTTATTACAACTTCCTTTGGTAATTCTAAGAATTCTTTATGAAAGTTTCCAATTAATGCAGTTGGATATTCCACAAGGAAAACAACCTCGCTCAGCAGATCATCATCAATGATAGCTTTACCATTCCTGCTCCTGGCAAGTTCACTAACCTGCTGTACAATGGATTGCTTTCTTTCTTCAGGATCCACCATTATATATTCACCACTCAACCTGTCAAAATACTCATCTGCACAGTTCAATTCAATACTTCTATTAGAAAGCGTTCTATGACCTTTAGTTATATTTGATGATGACACTCCCTCAATAGAGAATTCAACTACATCCCTTCCCAATATAGCTGTAATCCATCTTATAGGACGTGCAAATCTAATACTATAATCTCTCCACCTCATAGACTTTGGAAAGTTAATGGAGTATATAATTTCAGGAAGCAGGCTCACCAATATTTCCTTTGTTTCTTTTCCTGACTCGGTTTTATTGGCAAAAACATAATCAACACCATCTACCTGCTTAATTATAATATCACTTTCATTAATACCTCGGCTCCTCATGAAACCGCTCAGCGCTTTGGTAGGCACTCCATCACTATCATAAGCCACCTTTTTGGATGGCCCTTTAACAAGCTCATTCACATCGCTCTGTCTTTCGGAAATTCCTTCAGCAAAAACTACTATACGCCTAGGAGTTCCAAAAGTCTTAACATCATTATAGTTGATTCTATTTTCAGTAAGTTTTGTATTCATGATAGCCTTCAACTGCTTAAGAGTATGGGGCATATATTTAGCCGGAATCTCCTCGGTACCTATCTCAAATAATAAATTCGTAACCATAGCTCTACCTCCTCCTAACATCCCTTATCTTTCAGCAGAGGGTATCCCAGCTGCTGTCTTTGCTCAACATAAGCACTTGCAACTATTCTGGCAAGGTTTCTTACTCTGCTGATATATCTTGCTCTTTCAGTAACACTGATTGCGCCCTTTGCATCAAGGAGATTAAATGTGTGTGAGCATTTTAGAACATAATCATATGCAGGTAAAACCAAACCAATGTTAATAACTCTTTCAGCTTCTTTCTCGTATATATCAAAGAGATTGTAAAGCATCTCTGTATCCGAGCCCTCGAAATTGTATTTCGAATGCTCATACTCAGCCTGGTGAAATACGTCACCATATTTTATATCTTTATTCCAATCTATATCATATACACTGTCCTTTTCCTGAAGGTACATGATTATTCGTTCCAGGCCATAGGTAATTTCGGATGTGACAGGCTTGCAGTCAATGCTGCCTACCTGCTGAAAATACGTAAATTGAGTTATCTCCATTCCATCCAGCCACACTTCCCATCCCAGTCCCCAAGCTCCCAATGTTGGAGATTCCCAATTATCCTCAACAAACCTGATATCATGTTTACGGGGGTCAATACCTATACTTTTTAAGCTGTCAAGGTATAGCTCCAGCACTTTGTCAGGAGATGGCTTTAATATTACCTGAAACTGATGATGCTGATAAAGCCTGTTTGGATTATCACCATACCTTCCGTCCTTTGGTCTTCTTGACGGTTCAACATACGCAATATGCCATGGTTCCGGTCCTAACGCCTTTAAAAAGGTTAAAGGGTTCATGGTTCCGGCACCTTTTTCAACATCGTATGGATTGCTTATAATACATCCTTGCTCATTCCAGCAACTCTGGAGTTTTAATACAACATCCTGAAAGTACATTATATCTTCACCTCTCAATTATTTTCAAACTAACTGGTTAACACAGGTGCACCTGCTTAACAGTGAACTACACCGCTATTGAAATAGCGGGCTTCGGGTTCCCTATGAAATTATGG